>Ga0247841_10001038_pt1 | contig 66472 bp, 72 predicted proteins | sample LaCruzMarch2015__2_FD_192410 | JGI IMG/M metagenome (GOLD analysis project Ga0247841, IMG submission 192410) | Freshwater microbial communities from meromictic Lake La Cruz, Castile-La Mancha, Spain - LaCruzMarch2015_18m | ecosystem: Environmental > Aquatic > Freshwater > Lake | place: Spain...
AGAAAATTCGCTTCGATCATGGCGCGGAATGATATGGAAATGAAGGTGTGGAACAATCTGTCCGGCGGCTTCTCCATGATTTGAATTAATATGCACGCCGTGCGCACCGACGGCATCACGCACTGCAGGGGCGATTTTACGGACAGTGCGCATTACCGCAGCAAGTGTCTCTTCTTCTACATCGAAGATGTTCTCTGCCAATTTTTTGGGCACCACCAGCGTGTGTCCCGGTACATTGGGTTTCACATCGAGAAAAGCAATAGTGTCGGCATCTTCATATACGATCTCAGATGGGATCTCGCGCCGAATGATTTTCATGAAAACAGTGTCTTCCATTGCATTTAATCTTACAACTTATACCTTATACCTTACAACTGTCCTATGTTTCCGCTACACGACCTTCTTGACGAAACGCTTCGCACAGAACTTATTGCGTACGATGACCTCACTGCCGCACTTCTATCGCGCCGCGGAATACTAACGAAAGAAGACGCTGAGAGATTCCTTAATCCCTCCTATGATGAGCACCTGCATGATCCGTTCCTGATGCAGGATATGTCCCTCGCCGCAAAACGGCTCGGCACCGCAATTCTTTCGGGAGAAAAAATTGCCATCTGGAGCGATTATGATTGCGACGGTATTCCCGGCGGAGTTCTCCTGCACGACTTCTTCAAAAAAGTTGGGGCGAATTTTGAAAATTATATTCCGCATCGACACGATGAAGGATACGGCATGAATGAAGGCGGCATTGAGATGCTCGCAAAAAGCGGCGTGAAACTTATCGTCACTGTCGATTCCGGCATCACTGATACAAAAACTATTGCTCGCGCGAAAGAGCTTGGTATGGATGTGATTATCACTGACCACCATCTCACTTCACAGGAAGGGTTACCGGATGCGTATGCGATTATAAATCCGAATGCGCGCGCCGATGAGCCGTACCCATTTCGCGAACTTTGCGGTGCTGGTGTCGCGTGGAAGTTCGTATGCGCAACACTCGCTATTTCGCCAGAATTACGAGAAAAAATTCCGATTGGTTGGGAGAAATGGCTCTTAGATATGGTCGGGCTCGCGACCATCGCGGATATGGTTCCGCTCATAGACGAAAATCGAGTACTCGCAAAATACGGACTTATGGTATTGCGTAAATCGCCACGCATCGGTTTTAAAAAATTGCTCCGAGGAATGCGAACAGAACAGCGAACACTTACAGAAGATGATATTGGTTTTATGATTGCGCCGCGCATAAATGCTGCGAGCCGAATGGGTGACGCGCGCGATGCATTTAATTTGTTCATTACGACAGATGAGAATGAAGCAGATGCACTTGCGAAGAAGTTGGAAATCGCGAATCGAAAAAGAAAAGCAGAAGCAGGCGTTCTTACTCGTGCGGTGCACGCACGATTAAAAGATAGAAATGAAATGAGAGATGTCATCGCACTTGGAGATCCGGACTGGCGTCCAGCGCTTCTCGGTCTTGTCGCTGGAGGTATCGCAGATGAATATGAACGACCGGTATTTCTTTGGGGAAGAGAAGGGAACGGAAGTATCAAAGGATCGGTGAGGAGCGGAGGCGGTGTGCACGCGCTTGAACTTATGCAAGCAACAGAAAAAACATTTGTTGAGTGTGGAGGACACGCAGCAGCAGGCGGTTTCACTGTGCGAGATGATGCAGTATTTTTTCTTGAAGATGAATTGGTTAGAGCATATGAACGCATCAGTGAAAAAAATGAAGTTGTTGATTCGCTCGAGATGCACGCTGATGCAGAAATTGCACTGGAAGAAATACATCCGGCGTTTCTTATGAAGATAGAAAAACTTGCGCCATTCGGACAGCAAAATCCGAAGCCAGTATTTTTATTGCGAGAAATTATTGTGCAAGAAATTTTTCACTTCGGGAAAGGCGAAGAACATTTGAAATTAAAAATCAGTTCTGCAGAAAAACCAAATCAAACTATTGATGCCGTTACATTTTTTGCAAAAGGAAATATTGCACGAACAATGAATAATTGTACTAATGGATGTCGTGCAAATATTCTCGCGCATATAGAACGAGATTCGTTTTCTCGCGGGAATCCCATTCGTCTGCGACTTTTAGATATTCGCTTGGTATAGTAGACATATGCATTTCACCATTCATGCCGATGGCGGTTCGCGCGGAAATCCCGGACCAGCCGGCGCAGGCGCGATGATTCGCGATGAACTCGGCAACTCGGTTGCGAGCGTTTCGCAATTTCTCGGGACTCGCACAAATAATTTCGCAGAATACGAAGCAGTGATTCTTGGTTTTAAAACATTAGATAAATTGATTACAAAAGAAAAATGCTCTGACACGACTGTGGCAGTAAAAATGGACAGCGAACTCGTGGTGAAGCAAATGCGCGGGGAATATAAAGTGAAGAATCCAACGCTGAAAGAACAGCATGCGCGACTGCTTCACATCATCGGATTATTTGGAACAGTTTCTTTCTCGCATGTTCCACGCGAAGAAAATAGCGACGCTGACGCGCTTGCGAACGCCGCAATGGATCGTGGTCGTGCATGAGCATACTCATCGCCATTGTTTCTGGATTTGCGAGCGGGATATTTTTTCGCTCGCTTTTTAATTTTGGTTGGCCAGTAATTTTTTTCGTACTTATCCTTGCGATGATTCTTATCATCGTCCCGAGTCTTTTCGAGGGACTGCGTCGCCCCCTATATACACTGGGAGTAATTTTCTTAATATTCGTTGCGTTTGGAATGGTACGCACAACATTTGTTGATTCTTCATTGCCAGATGCATTCGTGAGAGATGTGAAGCATCGCGTTTCATATGAAGGCATTGTGGTGAGTGATCCTGATGTGCGCGACTCTAACCAAAGGGTTGAAATCTCCGTAACGAAAGGCACCGAATCTGTCAAAATGCTTGCCGTTGCGCCGCGCTATCCGAGCGTCATGGTCGGCGATAAGGTGAAAGTGTCAGGCACACTTGAAATCCCAGAAGCATTCGCTGATGATAACGGACGCATATTTCGCTACGACAAATATCTTGAACGAAGCGGTGTGCGGTTCATTCTTAATTTTGCGTATCTGCGCGTTGTACAAGAAGCTCCGTTGTATTCAGTTCCTGCTGCGCTTGCACGCATTAAACATGCATTCATCAGCGGACTCCAGTTGACATTGCCAGAGCCGTACGCGTCGCTCGCTGGTGGTGTCGTTATCGGAGGGAAGTCAGGTCTCGGCAATGACTTAAAAGACGCATTCATACGAAGCGGTCTGGTGCAGATTATTGTTCTCTCCGGCTACAATGTCATGGTCGTTGCTGAATGGGTGATGGCCGCGCTCGCGCGTACTCGATTATCAAAACGATGGGGCGCAGCTGCCGGCGCTCTCGCAATTCTTATTTTCGTCGGTATCGCGGGAGCATCAGCGACCGCATTGCGCGCAATGTTAATGGCATTCATCGCACTTTATGCGCGCGCAACCGGCCGTTCTTATACAGCCAGTCGCGCGCTTCTCGTCGTTGTATTTTTAATGATTCTTTGGAATCCGCTCTATCTCGTCTTCGATCCCGGATTCGGCCTCTCGGTTGCTGCAACTGCTGGGCTCATCTGGCTTGCACCGATTATTGAGGCAATCATAAAAGCGAGGGGAGAAAAATTTTTGAGAGTGATGCCAAGTGCAGCTTTTCCGTCAGGAAAAGTGGAACGCTCTCAAAAATCTTTCGCCCCGAGCAGCTTTTGGGTAAACGCTTTTGCGACAACGCTCGCAGCGCAAATCGCGGTACTTCCGCTTCTCCTTTATGACACCGGCAATCTTTCTCTTGTTTCAATTCCAGCAAATTTACTCACGATGCCGATGATCCCTCTTGCGATGGGCTTCTCTGCGTTTGCTGGTTTCGCAGGAATACTATTTAGTTCTTTTGCTCCACTTCTCGGCATTGTATTCGCATTTCCCGCGTATCTGGCAAACGCATATGTACTACTCGTTGCAGAAGGATCATCTGAATTGCCGTTTGCAGCTTTCACTATTCCGCTCTTTCCATTTTGGCTCGTGCTTGTCGCGTATGCCATTCTTATTTATGTTGTTTTTTTAAATCCAATTAAAATAAAAGATGCTTCTGTCGTTAATGTATGAAAAGTTTTTATCTCATTTTATTTTTTGTACTTAGTATCGGAAATATTTATGTATACCAAACGATATTCACGCCACGCGTATTAGAAGTATCAGTGCTTGAAGTGGGGAAGGGCGATGCAATTTTAGTACGCACTCCAAATGGCAAAACGCTCCTTATTGATACGGGACCGGACGCGAGCATTCTGCGTGCGCTTGGCACAGCATTACCGGAGTGGCAACGAAGTATTGATGCGATAGTACTCACAAGCGAAAAATCTGGCGCAATAAAAGGATTACCCGATGTAATGAGTCGCTATACTATTCCAACTCCCATACGCTTCGGTACATCCGCTATCCCATACGGCACGCGTCTCAGACTAGACGATGTGCAAGTTGCAGTTCTTTATCATGGCACGCTTACTGTTTCTTACGGTGTCACTTCTTTTGATATTTCTTCAACCACGCCTAAAGGCATCTATATTTCAGACGGAGAAACTGTTACGCGGAGCAAATAAACCCTACCCAGTAGGTGATTGTGCTCAATCAAATAGCCCCGACTTTCTTGAGTGCAGCAAACGCACCGTTCTTTTTGATGGTTTTGAGCCCCTTCACCGAAACATCAACGATGATGGTTTTCTTGAGTTCAGGCACATAAATGCGCCGTTTTTGGAGATTTGCCTTCCTGCGAACCTTGCCAGTCGGGTTAAACTGGGTGGCACGAACACGGTTGGAGTATTTTCCTCCAACTTGGGTGCTTTTGCCAGTTATTTCGCAGATACGCGTCATAATTGTTGTATGGTAGCATAGAGTACGACACACGCAAATGAATGCCCTTACTCTAATCATCCTCATTCTTTCTGTCATAGCGCACGAAGTGGCGCATGGTTATGCGGCCAATTCGCTTGGCGATCCGACAGCGCGTCTCGCTGGTCGTCTTACGCTCAATCCGTTCCCGCACATAGACCTTATGGGTTCTCTTATCCTTCCTGTTCTTCTTGTTTTCACTCATTCTCCGATTCTATTCGGGTGGGCGAAACCCGTGCCGTACAATCCGTATAATCTGAGAAACCAGCAGTGGGGGGAGGCACTTGTTGCTATTGCAGGAAGCGCAACGAACATTCTCCTCGCAATTATTTTTGGGATTATCGTGCGGTTTGGCTCTGTTATCGGGCTTGACGCAACAATGGTGTCATTTGCGGCAAGCATTGCGTTTATCAATCTTTTCCTCGGTCTTTTCAACCTGATTCCGTTCCCTCCGCTTGATGGATTCACAGCGCTTCGTTCGGCGCTCCCTTGGAATCTTGCTTCCAGCCTCAATCGCTTTGAACAGCAAATTCAAACTGCCGGGGTACTTTCTCTTATTCTGTTTCTTATTGTTTTTTCTTATATATTTGCTGGGCCATTTTATAATCTCGTCCTCTGGCTCTTTTCACTAATCACGGGAAGCTAAATTAGCTGGTAGCTAGACAATTATAATAAATAGATGTATCATATAAGTAGGCACTGTACGAGAGGAGGAGATAATGCCGAAATACTGCGAAGAATGCGGGAATATGATTCGGGTCAAGAAGCGATGCTATAAGAAAAATAAGCATCACAGAAACAGGGAATGGGTCGGTGCTCCAGATAAGCATCATGATCTCTGCAATAAATGTTGGAAGTCTTTACAGGATTCAATTCACGCGCGATTAGCCGTACAAAGCCCTTAAGAAGCCCTTTTCTTAAGGGCTTCTTCATTTCCATAATTTGCTATACTGAGAGGATGGACTTCAACAAAATCCCAAAACAGTTCTGCGAAAATGTCGTCGCAGGCCATTCGCAGGAAAATTTCGTGATGATTATGAGCGTTGGCGAGACGGCACAGGCATACGCGCTTACTCCGCCGCATATGAAACGGCTTGCGCAAAGCCTCACGCATCAAGTTGATGAATATGAAAAATCATTCGGAACCATAAACGCGAAATGGTCGCCCGGCATTGAGAGCCCAATCCAATCGAAAGACATCAAAGGCAGTGTGGAATAGCAATTTCATTGCGGGCTACTGCTATACTACAGAGAATGGAGTATCAAGTGCCGCAATTTATTGAGGTTGAAAGCAAGATTGTCGGACCTTTGACCTTAAGGCAGTTTATTTATGTCGCCGGAGCTGGAGGGCTTTGCGTCATCTTTTTTTCCTATCTGCATATTGCTTTAGCGCTTATTCTCTCGGCGCTTGTGATTATATTCGCAGCGATGCTTGCGTTCTATAAAGTAAATAACAAGCCATTTATTTCTATGCTTGAAGCTGGATTTAATTATTACACCGGTTCGAAATTCTTTCTCTGGAAGCATGAGGAGCCGAGCAACGAGAAGAAAAGCGCTGCAGCCGCCGCTGCAGCGGCTGCGGAAGCGAATCTCAATATTCCGCTTGGCACTCCGAAGCTTACGAGAGGGAAGCTATCAGAGCTTGCATGGTCGCTCGACATCAAAAACCCAGAGTCTGAGGCTCAAAATCCAGAATAATATGGCAACACTACACCCATCAGGAGCAACACAGCAGTTCGTCACCGTTAAAGAAATACGGAACGGCACGATCGTTCTGAAAGATGGAAGTTATCGCGGAGCGCTTATTTGTTCGTCTATCAATTTCGGGCTTAAATCATCCGATGAACAACACGCTATTATTCTCGGATTTCAAAATTTTCTTAACACGCTTGATTTCTCTATTCAAATCGTCGTGAATTCGCGCAAAATGGATTTGCGCCCCTATCTCGCCCTTCTTGAAGAGAAGGCTCCTGAGCAGAAGACTGAACTGATGCGGATTCAATTGCGAGAATATGTTGAATTTGTGCGCTCTTTTGCCGACCAGGCAAATATTATGACGAAGTCATTTTATATTATTGTGCCCTACACGCCGCGCGTGTCTGCTGCCAATGCGATGAGTTTCTTGCGACACGATAGCGCATCAGTGAAAAATGCTTCTGCAGAAACCTCTTTTGAAGAAGATCACATACAGCTTGCCCAAAGGCTCTCCCTTGTCGTCGGCGGACTCTCCGGCACTGGGGTGCGAGCGATTCCTCTCGGCACTGAGGAAGTAATTGAGCTTCTGTACCGTTCGTTCAATCCGGGCGAACTCGAGAATCCGATTCGTCTCGATAATTAAACTACTATGGCACTTCTTGATTTTCTCAATCGTAAAAATGAAGAATCGCAGAACCCGACGGTGGTGCCGGTTCTTCCGAAAGATATTTACAAGCAGGGTTCTCTCAATCTTGTCGATACGATAGCTCCGACAGCGCTCAAGATAGGTCCGCGCGAAATCGAGCTCGGAGAAAAGTTTGTGCGCGCTTTTTACACCATCTCGTATCCGCGATTCCTGTCTGATGGCTGGTTCTCGCCTGTTATCAATCTCGATAAAGTGCTTGATGCTTCAATATTCATCCACCCAATAGAGACTGAACAGGCATTGCGCGGTTTTCAGAAGAAAGTGGCTGAGGTTCAAAGCCAAATTAACGAACGAGAATCAAAAGGACTTGTGCGGGATCCGTTGCTTGATACAGCATATCAAGACCTTGAAAGTCTGCGCAATGACCTACAACAAGCGCAAGAAAAGCTTTTTGATGTCGGCCTCTATCTCGCGCTCTATGGCGACTCGAAAGAAGAAATTGATAAAACCGAAGGCGACATCCGCGGCATTCTCGATGCGAAGCTCGTGTATACGAAACCAGCGCTTTTCCAGCAAGAACAAGGATTCCGTTCCTGTCTCCCGCTCGGCACAGATGAGCTTCTCGTCAATTCAAAATTGAATTCTTCACCGCTCTCTTCATTTTTTCCGTTTGTTTCATTTGATCTTACGAGCGACCGCGGCATACTCTACGGCATCAATCGGCATAATTCTTCACTTATCCTTTTCGATCGCTTCTCGCTTGAAAACTACAACTCAGTCGTTTTTGCAAAATCTGGATCAGGAAAGAGTTATGCGACAAAGCTTGAAATTCTGCGGTCGCTTATGTTCGGTACGGATGTCATTGTTATCGATCCGGAACGCGAATATGACCAACTCGCAGAAGCGACTGGCGGGCGTGTTTTCCGTATTTCGCTTTCTTCTGAACATCATATTAATCCTTTTGATCTCCCGCCGGTGAAAGAGGATGAGGATCCGAAAGATATTTTGCGCTCCAATATCATCTCGCTGGTCGGGCTTTTCCGCATTATGTTAAGCGGCCTTTCTCCTGAAGAAGACGCTATTGTTGACCGCGCCATTAGCGAAACCTATGCGTTGAAGGATATTACGGGCGATGCCGATTTTACCGGCGCAGAGGCTCCGCTTCTTTCTGATTTTGAACAAGTGCTTTCCGGTATGGAGGGAAGCGAGTCTTTGGTTGAACGCCTTTCTAAATATACGCGGGGTTCGTGGTCAGGATTTCTTGATCAGCCGACCAATATCGATATGGCTCAGCAGTTCGAAGTCTTTTCAGTGCGGGATATGGAAGATGAGCTAAAGCCGGTGGCGATGTATATCATCACGCACTACATCTGGAATGCGGTTCGCCACGAAATGAAAAAACGATTGCTTATTATTGACGAGGCATGGTGGATGATGAAGAGCGATGATACGGCTTCTTTCCTCTATTCCGTCGCAAAACGAGGGCGCAAATATTATCTAGGCGTCTGTACTATTACGCAGGATGTCGAGGACTTCTTAAAGAGTCCATATGGACGGCCGATTCTTACCAACTCATCGCTCCAATTGCTCTTAAAACAATCGCCAACGACTATTGATGTGCTCCAGCAAACATTTAATCTTACCGATGAAGAAAAATATCTTCTCCTTGAGGCCGGTGTAGGCGAGGGGCTCTTCTTCGCAGGCCTCAAACATGTCGCGATTAAAGTTGTTGCGAGCTACACTGAAGACCAGATTATCACCTCGGATCCCTCGCAGCTCCTTGCGATAAAAGAGGAGAAGGCACGATATGCCGCAGAAAAGAAATAGTGCACCCCCTCCGCCAGTAATGACCTTGCTGAAGGCGTTGCCAGTTCTCGCTATTGCCGGACTTTTTGATGCGTTGCGTCTCTTGTTTGAACAATTTTGGTTTTTCGGACCGGCATTGGCAGGACTATATTGCACAAGCAAAGTAAGCGGAGTGATTGGAACGGTTGCCGGAACAGCCATCTGTGGCGCCAGCGCCACTGCAGCAGGATATTTCGGTTCTCCAGTATTTATCGCTTTAGGTACCGTAATGGCGATAGCTGTCGGACTTTCCGGCTGGATGACCGTCGGACTTATTCTCATAATGACCAATGGACGGATATTTAAAGAAAATGAATATCATGCTTTATGGTTCGCTTTTTCGCTTCTCATAAGCGAAGTACCAATTATTGGCTCATTTCCGGCGCTCATCGTCATCACATGGAAAATGTACGACACACAAATAAAAAAAGATGAGGTGCTTATGAAAAAATATCAAAAAGAAACAGGAGAGGCGCTACTCCGAGAGCGAAATCAGAGAATCGCAGAGCTTATGCAGGAGAGTGACATCCAATCAGCGCAAGCTGAGATATACTAAACATATGCGCTCTAGCCTCCTTTTTACTCTCGTTCTTGCTCTTATTCTACCTCTCGCAGTTTCAGCGCAGGAAGTAGGAGATATAACCGATGAGTCAGCATTCACCGTTTCAGTGGACCCGCAATATCCAGCGCCCTATAGCCAAGCAACTGTTTCTTTAACCTCGTCTACGCTCAATCTTACGAACACGACAATGTCTGTTTCCATTGCAGGCAACGAAATGTATAAGGGCAGCGTACGGCCGGTTGCCATCCCGATGGGGAAAGCGGGAAGTGTGACGAGTGTAAAAGTCACCATAGCTTCTTCTGGGGTCAGTTATACCCAAACATTTTCTATCCAACCTCAAGATGTGACGCTCATTGCTGAGCCAATTTCTTCTGTGCCGGTATTTTATCCTGGGAAATCCCTTGTGCCGCTTGAAGGAGATGTGCGAATTGTTGCTATAGCAAACCTGCAGAATTCAAACGGAAAAGCGTTTGAACCGACAGCGCTCTCGTATGCATGGACGGTGGACGGAACTAAAATTGCGAGTGCTTCAGGCATAGGAAAACAGGCAATTATAGTCGCTTCACCGCTCCAGTATCGCGCACGGCAAGTGTCAGTCTCTATAATGAGCCAGGACGGAAGTTTAGTTGGGGGAGCATCGGTATCGCTCACTGCCCTTAGCCCTTCTGTGCGCATATACAAAAATGACCCGTTGCTCGGTATTCTCTATGACCATGCACTCTCCGATACCTATGCTATCAATGCGGAAGATACGCTTTATGCAGCGCCGTTCTCTCTCCCAACGACAAACGGCGCGCCATTGCTTAAATGGTTCCTGAATGGCGCAGCGGCGCAAACGGGCAATTCTATAACACTGCGACCGACGGGAACTGGACAAGGAAGTGCATCTCTTTCGCTTGTTGCTTCTGGTGGCGGTTCAGCAAAAGCAACTGAAAGCCTTTCGCTCTCCTTCGGCGCTTCCAAAAGCGTCCTCGGCTTATTTGGCTTATGAAAAAAATACTGATTGTACTGGCACTCTTTCTTTTCTTCGGATGTATATCTGGCGTATCCGCTGCTAATACTGTTGACAGCGGTTTCGTAGCCCTCGCGCCAATTCCAGGTCTTACAGACGACACAACCACGAGTGTGGTGAATTCGGCATCGCTTGCCGTATTTTTCAACAATCTCTATAAATATCTCATTGGTCTTGCGGCAGTCCTCGCTACTCTTCAAATTATCTGGGCTGGAATCAAAATGGCATATTTTAATAAAGATTCAGCTAATGCAATAAAAAAGAGCAGAGAAGCAATTCAACAAGCAATCCTTGGCCTCATTCTTGTACTCTTACCGGTGCTCGTCTTTTCCATTATCAATCCAAATATCCTGAATCTTTCATTAAATCTTCCAGCGCTTAATAAGCTAGCAGAAACTACAACGAGCACACAGATTCAATCAAATGTGACCGGATGCACCACAACAACAGGATCCGCACCGGGAACAGTCATCGCAACTTGTATAGCACCAGATGAGAATACGGCTCAGTCAGAAGCAGGAGATTTTCTAAGCAAGAATTGCGCCGGGGATAGCAATGTTGGAGCGATGGTTTCTAGTTCGTGTCCAAAAAATACCGTTGAAATAAATCAAGGGGTCTCTGGCGGAAATAAAACAAAGATATGCACTCAAGCGACAGCCGTTGTGTATTGCAGCCCAGTAGTAACTGCGAACATCGTGCAGCAGATAACAGTAAAAACGGATGTTGGGTTCGGGGGACGCGTTTCTGCCACAATAAGTTATAAAGATTTGGGGTATTTCGGCGACACTGCTTTTGTTGCGACTTGCGCAGGAGGAGATTGGACATTAGATAGAGTCGGGGGAACGACAGTGTCATTTGGCTCTGTCACAACGCAGCAAGAAGGGACAAAAATAGATTGCCCGACTGACCAATCGTTTCTTAATGTATTAGATAATTTAAAAGCAGGGAAAAGTTATGAATGCGTAAGCGTGCCTGTATATTGTAGATACAAACCGTAATACTATGCGCCGTACCTTTATCATCACTCTCATTTTCATCATCCTCATCGGGATTGCAGCGTTTGTATATTTTTATTTTTTCGCTAACAAAGCAGGTGTTGTTGCGCCAAACGGAAGTACAAATTTGCCGGTAGCAGGGCAGGGCACGCCAATTACTGGAGACACAAGTGGCTCTGGTGCAGCACTCACCGTCACCGCGCGACTCGTGAAGATAAGTGCAGGACCAATCGTGCCAGGAGAAGTTGTAGTCAATATCCCAGCTGAAAATGCAAGTTCTTCTCCTGAACCTGAAGTCGCAGTTAATTATATTGAACGGCAGAGCGGTAATGTGTATGCATACAGGACGCATTCCGGAACTCTTACCCGAACGAATAACAAGACCGTCCCGGGCATTCTCTCGGCCCAATGGCTTCCTGATGCATCATTCGCTTTCGTTCGTTATTTGTCAGGAAGCGATTTCTCTACCATCAATTCGTACGCGCTTCCGTCGAGCGATTCTGGGGGATTCTTCCTCTCGCAAAATATCGCTGACATCGCGGTTTCTTCAACAAGCATTCTCGTCCTCGCGTCTGGAGTAAATGGTTCTGTTGCATCAACAGAACATACCGACGGAACACATACATTAGAAGTTTTCACGACACCGCTTTCTTCCCTCCGTATTTCTTTTGCAGGGAAATCGCGTTATCTCGCTTATACGAAACCTTCAGCAACGCTCGACGGCAGCGCTTTTCTAGTTGACGATACTGGACACTTCTCCAGTATTGCCGGCCCGCACAACGGCCTCGTAGCTCTCTCAAGCCCGTCTGGGAAGTGGGTGCTGGTGAGTTATACACTGGACACGGTAATGCAGATGGAGCTTATAAACACCACAACGGGCGATACTGTTCCGCTTCCAGTCGCAACTATTGCTGATAAATGCGTATGGACAGCAGATGACTCGTCATTGTATTGCGGTATCCCTGTAAGCCCCGCAAGCGGATATGCGTATCCTGACGATTGGTACCAGGGAGTTGTTCATTTCTCAGACCGTATTTGGAAAATAGATGTTGCAGACCGCTATGCTCAATTGGTGCTTGATTTCCCGAAAGAAACAAAGGATTCTCTTGATGCTCAAGCATTAGCGATTGATCCTCTTGATACTGTTCTTGTTTTTATGAATAAGAATGATGGTTCGCTTTGGAGTTACTCACTCTGATATTTCTTTATTGATAGTGCTGCGCACATGCCATTCTTGCAGTGATCCAGCAAGGTTTGTTGTGATGAAGTAAAGCGCAATGGCGCCAGAAGTGGTGTATGAAATAACGGCGATAATGAAAGGGAAGACATACTTCAACTGCATGCCCATTATTCTTTGGAAGTCATTCTGCATGCTCTTCGTGTCTGAAGTCTTCATGGTTCCGGAGAGAGCCATATGCGCTTGAAGGAATTGTGAGAGACCTGCGAGGACAGCAAGGACGATACTCTTGCTAGCAACAGAAATAATACCGAGGAATTGCAGGGAAATAGTGTGTGGAATTGGAGTAAACGAGTATAAAAGCGCTGTATTGATGGTGGAGAACGGCTCATTATAGAAGACCCAATAGAGTGCGAGGAGGACAGGAATTTGAATAAAAACTGTCAGGATGCTTGCAAATGGATTTACCCGCGACTCGCGATAGAGCGCAAGCGTTTCAAGAGCTTCTTTTTCTTTATCGCCCTTATGCTTTTCTTTTAGTTCTTTGATTTTCGGCTCTAAAACCTTCATGGCGCGCTGTGTGCGCGCTGCTGAAAGCGAGAAGGGAAGAAGTAGTAATCGAATACCTATAGTAACGAGAATAACCGCAATGCCGACATCTGAACCAGGAACAAGAACCACAAGCGCAACAAGCGCGTTGTAGATTGGATTATAGAAAAACGCATGAAAGAAAGTTGAGATCACAGGAGTATTGTATGTTATTGCTGAATTTTAGAAAGAAGGCTCGCAAGCTCAATTTGAATATCTTTGTAGCTTACACTACTTACGGATGATTTCGGAAAAACAATAAGGGCTGGCGGAAGCGATTGTCCGGTCAATGGAAGTGTTCGAAGCGCTTCAAGTATCCGGCGCTTTATTTTATGTCTTTCGACAGAGAGATGAGCTATTTTCTTCGGGATAACGACAGCATATCCTTGCGCAGAAAGAGGCGGAATTCCAGTTTTTGGAACAATAATAGAGAGATGTGGGGACGAAAACCTTCGACCAGTCTTAAGGGCTGAAGGGAAAAGGGCGCGCGGAAACCGTTTTTTGTTAGGGAACACAAAGAAATTATACCGTGAGGCGCGCTCGGCCAGCTCGACGCCGTTTCTGCACAATTTTGCGCCCGGAAGTCGTCTTCGTTCTCGCAAGGAACCCGTGCGTCTTAGCTCTTTTGCTCTTCTTCGGCTGATAGGTCTGTTTTGGCATACGAGATACAAATTTAGGTTATACACATGATAGTAACAGATTTTCCACAAAAAACTACTCTGTCTTCATTTTTTGAGAAGAGTATACTCCTTCTAACTATGAATAAAGGGAATCTTCAGGAACTTTGGGAATATGTGCTAACACAAGTTGAACTCTCTATATCTCCGGCAAATTTCAAAACATGGTTTTGTAGTAGCTTCATCGTTAAGATAGATGACGATGGAGTAGTGCATATCGGCGTACCGAGCCAATTTTTTAAGGATTGGTATTTGAAGAAATTTCATACGCTGTTATTGAAAATCATTCGTGATGTATCGTATGAATTCCGCAATATTGAGTATTGCATCGTAAAGGATGAGCGCCGCAAGCCGCCGAAAGAAACTAAGAATGTAAGTGGTGCGTTAGAGCTTCCGTTAGACGAGTTCTATATCAATAAAAGCGATAACCTGAATCCTCGGTACACTTTTGACACTTTTGTCATCGGCTCTTTTAACACGCTCGCATATACCGCAGCGCAGGCTGCATTAAGCCGTCCCGGTATTACCTATAACCCGCTTTTTATTTACGGCGACACCGGAAGGGGAAAAACGCATCTTATTCAAGCTATTGGCAATCAATTTAAGAAACAATATCAGGGACGAAAAGTGTTTTATCTCACTTCTGAGAAATTTGCGATTGACTATGTAGACTCGGTGCAAGCAGGTTCTGCAAATCGCTTTAAAGATAAATATCGCCAGTACGATCTCCTTATTATGGACGATGTGCAGTTTCTCTCTAAAAAAGACAAGACTCAAGAAGAGCTTTTCCATCTTTTCAATACATTACATGATACGAATAAACAAATTATTTTCTCTTCCGATCGCGCGCCAGCTTCTATTCCTGACATCGCAGAACGCTTACAAGGGCGATTAGCGAGCGGTATGACTGTTGATATTGGGGAACCTGATCCAGAATCGCGTATGGCTATTGTGCGTAAAAAGGCCGCATTACATGGTTTTATCCTTTCAGATGAGGTTATTGAATATGTCGCAACCTCCTTATCCGGCTCGATACGAGAATTGGAAGGTATGGTGAACAGCATTATCTGTCATGCGCAAGTGAAAGGATGCGCACCAGATATTGCTGAAGTCCGCCAGTCGCTTCGTTCATTCACGAGGCCGCAGAAAAATATATCGGTAAAAAATGTTGTTGATAAAGTAGCTGAATTTTACGGTATTGATGAAGAAAGTATTTATGAAAAAACTCGCAGGAGGGAAGTAGTGCGTCCACGGCAAGTTATTATGTATATCCTTCGAGAAGATTTTAATATTTCATATCCGACAATAGGTACAAAACTTGGTGGACGGGACCATACAACCGTTATCCACTCTTGTGAGAAGATAAAGCGTGAAATAGCTGTGGATACTGAGCTCTCAAAAGAGGTACAAACTATTCGCACCCTTCTTGTATGACCACTATATATCATTTATCAACAGGTTATGTATATTATGGAAGTAAAAATAATCAGGTTTTACCTCTATTAATTAATCCTTTCCACTTATCAACACCCTTAATAGGTATAGTATGAATATTTCAATAGAAAAAAAATTATTCTCTGAAGCAGTGCATATCGTCTCTCGATTTGCTGAAAAAAAGAATACGACTCTTCAAGCGCTATCTTCAATTCTTATTATTGCCGGAGATGATGGTATAAAAATGCGTGCGACAAATCTCGAAACAGGTATTGATCTAAAATTAAAAGGAGAAGTAAAAAGTGAAGGAGTTGTTGCAATACCAGCTACAGTATTACAACAAATAGCCAGCTCACTTTCACATGAAGGGAATATAACTCTTGAACATACAGGAGATATTATTTCTATTACAAGCGGTACGGGGAAAAGTTCAATAAAAACAGTTTCGTATGATGATTTTCCGTCAATACCATTTCCTGAGAATCCCAAAAACAGAATCATCATTCCAGGGGTTCTTCTTCGCACTCTTTTTACCTCTATTGCGTCTTGTGCTTCATCGTCAACAATTCGTCCTGAGCTTGCGAGTATTTATCTGTCTATAGAAGGTGGTGTACTAACTGCGGTTTCAACCGATTCATTCAGGCTTGTCGAGAAAAAAGTTCCTCTTATAAATAAAGGAACTCAAGGAAAATTTCTTATTCCAGCAAAAAATGCTTTAGATATAGCTCAAGCTCTTCCCGACGACGATATTATTATGTCATTTGACGAGCATCAATGTGCTTTTGTCAGCACAATAGGAATGCTTGTTTCTCGACTCACTAATGCGGTATATCCTGATTATCGGCAAATCATACCAAAAGAATCAATTGTCGAAGCGGTTGTATTGCGAAAGGATTTGGAAACAGCATTAAAACAAACAACAATTTTTTCTGATTCTTTCCAGAAAGTAAATATAAAATTTGATCCAAAAAAGAACACTCTTTCTCTTTTTGCAAAAAACTCTGATGTGGGAGAATCATCGGAAGTGCTCTCAGCACGCGTATCAGGTAGTGCTATAGACCTCTCTTTCAATCATAGATATCTTTCTTCGGTGCTTACACTCACTTCTGCAGAAAGCCTCTCTCTTCTTGCTGCTGGAATAGGCCGTCCTCTTATTATAAAAGGTGTCGGAGATACCTCGCTTCTCTATCTTGTTTCTCCAATGAACCAATAATCTTAATATATTATTAAGACGAGAGAGGTACTGGAAGCATCACTCCTCCTGAAAAAAGATTTGGATACGAGGCATACCATGAAGAAACGCCGTATTCCCAATAAGGGAACTGTGAATCTTGCGAAGGATTTGAAAGTGGAGATCCGAGAGGATTATTTTTATCGGTCCAGTACAGCAAACTATGTGGAATAATGGTTCCACTCGCATCCGGTATGTGCCAATTTCCTTGTAGCATAGGCGGAACTGTTGAGAGGATAGGACTTGGTTCGCCAAAATAGGTTTTAGGATATTTTGAGAGAGCATAGGCCATCGTTTCGTGCCACATAGGAGCTGCTATAAATCCAGCAACTGATTTAACCATTTTAGAGTTGTCATTGTTGCCAACCCAAACACCGATAGCTATAGAAGGCGTATAGCCGATAACCCACGCATCGCGCGTATCATCAGTCGTACCAGTCTTTACCGCGACATCGTACCCTGCAAAAGATAGGGGAGAATCAAGAGAATATTCTGGAAGGCGAGCAGGGGCGTCTGAGAGCATTGCAGACATGTCGCGAGCTATATTTTCTGGCAATACGACCGAAGACTGTTGTGTATATTGTTCAAGCATATTCCCTTGAGCATCATCAACTTCAAGGATGCCGGTAGGCGTGTTTTTAACTCCATCATTCGCAAAAGTTGCATACGCGCCAGTAAGGTCAAGAAGACGAACTTCGCCGCCTCCAAGAACGAGCGTAAGTCCATATTGGTTAGAATTGCCGAGAGTGGTAAGCCCGAACGATTTGGCAAGATTAACGGCATTTTGTATGCCCACTAAATACAGTACTTTAATAGCGGGAATGTTAATTGATTGCGCGAGCGCCGTCTCAAATGTCATAGGACCGCGGAATTTCTCATCGTAGTTTGAGGGCGCATAACAGGGCGAAGTGTTATTGAAATTGTCAGATGGCCGGCACGCAGTTGAAAATTGCGTTGGCACATCAAAAATGACTGTGTCACGCGTGTAGCCGTTCATAAGGGCAAGAGAGTAAATGAATGGCTTCATTGTGGAACCCGGTTGGCGCAATGCGAGCGCTGCATTATATTGCCCGTCAATATTTGTATCGAAAAAATAACGGGAACCGACCATAGCGAGAATTTGCCCCGTCGATGGGTCAATCGCCACAAGCGAGGCATTTGAAGCCTTGAAATCTTTCTCATTCTGGAGTGCGTAGGTATTGAGAATTGATTCTGCTTTTGTCTCAAGATCGGCATCAAGGGTCGTGGTGACTTTTAATCCCGATACAAGGGCATTTGTTCCATATTTTTCCTCAAGCTGGCCGAGAATATAAAAAACAAAATGCGGCGCGAGTATATTATTCTGTCCTGCAGAAGAGAACGATACCGCTTCTTCTTTTGCTGCTGCAAACGCGGCATCATCTATAAAGCCGAGCGTGTGCATTCTGCCCAGAACGATGTTTTTTCGCGCATCAAGCTCGTCGCGATGCGTGCCATACGGAGAATAACGGCTCGGCGCCTGAATCATTGCCGCAAGATACGCTGACTCGGCGAGCGAGAGATCTTTTGCGGGAATGCCGAAGTAAGCTTCAGAAGCGGCTTCAATGCCATAGAGCGTGCCGCCGTACGGAATGTTATTCAAATAGGTTTCCAAAATTTGGTCTTTTGAATATACTTGCTCAAGTTTTATTGCAAGCACCCATTCATGCAGTTTTCGGGCAATACTCTTTTCATTCGTAAGAAGAGTATTTTTTACCACTTGTTGCGTAATGGTTGAACCTCCTTGCACAAACGACCCACCAAAAACATTAACCAGCACCGCACGGATAAACGAGGTAATACGGATACCTCCGTGCTGATAAAAACTGGAATCCTCTATTGCGATGGTTGCTTGTATGGCGTCAGGCGATATCGAGGCAAGCGAAATAATATTGCGTTTCGCGTCTCTGTTGTAATCATAAAGCAAAACCTGTCCGGTGCGGTCGTAGATCTTAGTGGATTGGTTAACCTGTCTAGAGGCAAATGAGCTCATGTCAGGTACCGGAGTGATGGCAACCATCACAAGAACTCCTCCGGCAACAAGAAATCCAAGTCCTAAAAATACAAAAACTGACACCAAAAGAAGATGTCTCCACGAAATACTGCTACGAGCGTTCATACTCGCATGCTACCACTACGGGAGTAAATGGAGAAGAAATTTATTTCTCGCACTAGAAATCTTCTTCGTCCTCTTCGTCTTCTTCAAAATCTTGGTCCTCGAGTGGCGCTTCGTCACTCACTTCTTCACCGAATTCATTCATCTCATTCATATTAATTGAATGTTGTTATATGTTAATTCCATATCAGGATCGGTATATTTAATCAAAAAAAATTGTTCGCGCAAGTACTTGTGTGAACCTCTGTGGATTAGTTCCGGTTGAGTCCTGTTGCGAGCGCCGTAATGCCAATGGCTATAGCGTCCAATTCATCATCAAGCCGTTTTTTTTCTGAAAGGGCGATGAGTTGCGGAACCATTTTTGCTATAGCTTTTTTGTCCGCTCCTCCGTGTCCAGTGACAGCGAGTTTCACTTGTTGCGGAGAATACTCTTGCACCAACAAGGAAGAAGCACCAGCAGCGGCAAGTATGGCTCCGCGCGCTTCGGCGACGCCCAGAGCCGTTTTTTTATTTATGCTGAAAAAGAGCGTCTCGATAGCAAGTACCTCAGGCGCGTATTTTTTTATTGCTTTAGTGATTGCCTGCGATATGTGTGCGAGCCGCTGAGAGCCCGGACCTTTCTCTGGCGTCACACAATCGCTCCATACTAAGACCGGTCGCGATGCGCTCCCTTCAAGAACCGCAATGCCGAGCCGATCATAGCCCGGGTCAATCGCCAGTACTCTCATACCCGCGCGCATTCGTAAACACTTCTTGTACATCATCATGTTCATCAATTGCTTCTAGAATCGCTTCAAGCCGTTCCTCATCAGCTTCTGATAGCTCAACAAGCGGTTCGTGCGGCAAATATACGCCGCCAGTCTTGGTAAATGCCCAACTCGCTGCGCCAAGAGGCGCGAGCTCAATGCCTTGTGTTAAAAGCAAATGTTTCATCTCTTGCGTCGTGCGATTCTTATTATCAGTAAGCGCGTCAACAAGTATTGCAACGCCGCTTGGGCCGTACGCTTCATAAACCACTTGTTCCAGATTTCCTGAATCTTTTGATATACCTTTCGCGATTGCCCGCTCAATATTATCCTTCGGCATATTCACCGCCTTCGCGCGCGTGATGGCGACAGCGAGCGAAGGGGCTGAAATTATTCCATTCGCTTTTTTCGACTCTAGCGCAATGAGGCGCGCGTACCGCGAAAATACTCGGCTCCGTGCGGTATCGGTTACTGATTTCTGCCGTTTAATTTGAGACCATTTATTGTGTCCAGACATAATGTGATGATACCAAATCGCTCACGAAGTGCGAAAAGTGGTCGCGCTCCGGGCCGCTAGGCCAAGTCCTACTACCACTTTTCACTCTTCGCGAGCTCATTTTCGCCATTCAAATAAGAACGGCCTCTTTGCGTAAGAATGCGCCCGCGAGAAGATCGCTCGATGAAACCGAGACGGAGGAAATAGGGCTCATAGACATACTCAACCGTATCTGAATCCTCATGAAGAGCAGCCGCAAGCGCTCGAACGCCGGCTGGACCACCTCGGAAGCTTTTCAGAAGGGTTTCCAGGTAACGGCGATCGTCTTTCGTCAGACCGAACGCATCAATGCCGAAGAGTTCGCATGCCTCATCGCAAAGGGACGCAGAAAGCTTCTTTTCATGCACTTCAGAAAAATCACGCACTCGTTTCAGAAGCGCGTTCGCAACCCGTGGCGTCGCTCGGCTTCTTGATGCGATGCGATCAATAACTTCTTCCGGAACAGAAAGTTCAAGCAAGTGAGCCGAACGGCGTATTATGTCGCGCAAGTCATCATTATTGTAGAAATCAAGCTGGTACACGCCACCCCCGAAACGCGAGCGCAACGGCCCTGACAAATCTGCAACTCGAGTCGTTGCGCCAACTAATGTAAAAGGCGGAAGAGCCAGTTCGACGGTGCGCGCTGACGGGCCTTTCCCGAGCACAATATCAAGATGTCCGGACTCAAGCGCGGGGTAGAGAAGCTCTTCGATCTTTCGCGAGAGGCGATGAATTTCGTCAATAAAAAGAACCGTGTTCGGCTCAAGATTGGTAAGTATCGCAGCGAGATCGCCGGCGCGCTCGATAGCAACGCCTGAGGTGCTTTTCAGTGTGGATTCGAGCGTTGTCGCAACGAGATGTGCGAGCGTCGTCTTCCCGACGCCCGGTGGGCCGTAAAAGAGGAAATGCTCAGGCATGCCGCCGCGCTTTTTTGCAGCATCAATGGAAATACGCACACTCGCTTTCACCTGTTTCTGTCCCACATACTCGTCCCAGTGGTTTGGACGCAGTACAGCGTCAAGCGAGGCTGTCGGCTGGGGCGTTTTTGAAGGGGTTGACATAAAAAATATGCAGTGCTAGCATTCTATCACAGTTTCTTTGATCCTATTCATAATCCTCTGGGCAAGGCTTGACGGCTTTGGGCGTTTCCCCAAGGACTTTCTGGACCGCTACTTCGGTAGCGGCTCTGGGAATCTCCTCAGGTGTCTCGTTCTCCCCGCTTTATTGCGGGTTTTGCCTGGAGGATTATGGACGGGAGGAACGGCTCACACGGTATGAGCCGTTTAAAATGGCTTATTTTCTGCATTTTATCTAGGTAGATCAACGGTGGCCGCGACTTCGGAGAGGGAAGTAATGCCGGAGAGAGCTTTCAAGATGCCGTCTTGAGCTATCGTGAGGTACCCCTGTTTCGCGGCAAGTTTCGCTATTTCATTTTCTGGCGGATTATCGCGAAGGAAGTGCGCGAGTTCGTCATCCATAAAGATTGCTTCATACAAACCAATACGGCCTTTATAGCCGGTTTCGTCTGCGCTCGTAGGATCCGGATCCCAGACGGTTTCTATTTTTTCAGGAATAAGCGATTTGTCGGCGATCGGTTCAAATACTTTTGCAATCATAGTTTTCTCTTCATCAGTGAGTGGGCGTTCTTTCTTTTTATCTGGATCGAGCCGGCGCAGAAGCCGTTGTGCCATTGACACAGTAACAGCAGAGCCGAAAGATTTTGTGTCGACTCCGAGGTCAGAAAGGCGCGGGAATGTTCCTGCAGCATCATTGGTATGAAGAGTAGAGAAGACGAAGTGCCCAGTGAGCGCTGCCTGTATCGCAATATCGGCAGTCTCGCTATCGCGAATTTCACCCACCATAATAATATCGGGATCTTGTCGGACGATTGATTTCAGCCCTTCGGCAAAAGTGTATTTCGTTCCTTCAACCTGCGTCTGCACAATGCCGTCAAGATGATATTCAACAGGATCTTCGATAGTAATAATTTTTATTTCCGGCGTATGTATCTCGCGGAGGAATGAATAGAGCGTTGTTGTCTTACCGCTTCCGGTTGGACCAGTGGTGAGCAACATGCCGTTCGGGCGTCTAATCTCTGTTTCAAGGCGCGCAAGGAGTTTGGAATGAATACCGAGTTCTTTATAAGAAGCTTTTGTCGCTTCGGGATTGAGAATGCGCAATACGACCGCTTCTCCATAGTTACCTGGTATGAAAGAAACGCGTATCTCTATTGAGCCATTTCCGCTCAAGACGCTGAAACGGCCGTCCTGTGCTCGGTTCGTTATGTTGAGCTTTACTCCTGAGAGAAGCTTGATGCGGGAATTTATCTGCTTATAGGTCGCCGAATCAAAAAAGTAAGTATCAACTAATATGCCGTCAATGCGCAGGCGCAAGCGAGTTTTTTCTTCTCCCGGTTCAAAATGAATATCAGAAGACTGGAGCGCAAAAGCGCCGGCAAGAATGGTTTGTACTATGCGAGAAACTCGGTCGAGCGATTTTGCCGTGGTAGCGATATCAAGCTCTTGTATAAGAGCATCGCGTGCGCCGCTCTCTTTTGTTAATTTTGCGAGCAACTCTTTCTCAATAGCAAAACCATCTGCATTTGATTCGGTAGAGAATGAGAGATCGGCATATCGAGCAAATGCTTTTTCTAGGCTTTTTTGTGACACGAGGAACTCTTGTAAAGAAAACTCGCGTTTTATAAGTTCTTCGCGAAGTTTTGCGTATGCGGGATTGTTCGGATTATGAACAGCGAGCGAGAGCACTTTCGCAGTTCGAGCGAAAGCCACTACTTCAGCTGTGCGAGCGTCTTCTTCAGGAATAGTACGGAGCGCGTCAGCGTCTATTTCCTTCAACGAGAGGTCAATATAAGTCATCTGATATTTTTCAGAGAGAATATGTGCGACATCTTCTTCCTCTCGTTCGCGAACCTCAGCAAGTTTCTTTGTTTCTTTGTCAGTATCAAATGGTAGGTCCATAAGCGTATAATACACCGAATGGAGAAATTGGTTAAAACGCTCGGAGAGCTTGAGGCAGAAACAGCGCGTTTTGTCTCTGAGCTCGTGCCCAAAGAAGATGAAGCGACTCTTGTCACGCTTTCTGGAGACCTTGGGGCCGGGAAAACCGCTTTTACTAAAGCGACAGCTCTGTCTCTGGGCGTTATGGAAACGGTAAATAGCCCCACTTTTGTTCTTGAGAAGATATATTCGCTTGAGAGTAAAAACTCCAAGTTTAAACGCCTGATTCATATTGATGCATACAGGCTTGTTTCGGGGAGCGATCTTGCTCCACTTGGTTTTGACGAGCTTATGCAAGACTCCGGCAATCTTATTCTGCTTGAATGGCCAGAAAAAGTTGCTGATGCATTGCCCGAACCAGCTGTGAAAATTTCAATTTCTCTGTGTCCAGACGAATCTCGCACTATTTCATATGATTAAAAAAACAACAATTAAAAAACGCATCGTGCTTCTCGATACGCACGCCATCGTGCATCGCGCCTACCATGCGCTCGCGGCAGCAGAGTTAACAAGTCCTTCTGGAGCGCCAATCGGCGCTCTCTACGGTCTTGTTTCAATGCTTTTGAAGATACTAACCGACCTAAAGCCCGACTATATTGCTGCCTGTTATGACTTGCCGAAGCCTACCATTCGTCACGAAGCGTATGATGATTACAAGGGAACGCGCGCGAAAACTGACGATGCACTCGCACTCCAGCTCCAAGAGTCACGAAAAATTTTCGAAGCTTTTTCTATTCCCATGTATGAACGGGAAGGGTTCGAAGCGGATGATCTTCTCGGCACTATTGCGCACGAATTGCGAGCAGAGAAAGATGTTGATGTCATTATCGCTTCAGGCGATATGGATACGCTCCAGCTTGTCGACGACGAGCGTGTTCGTGTGTACACCCTGAAAAAGGGCATCAATGACACTATTCTGTATGATGAAAAAGCGGTCAAAGAGCGGTTCGGCTTCCTTCCGGCGCTTATTCCTGACTGGAAAGGGCTTCGGGGCGACCCTTCCGATAATATTAAAGGCATTCCTGGCATAGGAGAGAAGACGGCGACTGAACTCATAACGAATTTCGGCTCAATTGAAAAAATATACGCGGTGCTTAAGAAAAGCGAAGATGATTTTATTAAAAAAGGCATTAAGACGCGTACAATTACATTACTGAAAGAGCATGAAGAAGAGGCGCAGTTCTCTAAATCGCTCGCGACGATACGACTTGATGCGCCTATCGCATTTGCATTACCAGAACAGCAGTGGCGCGAAACGGTGTCGATACAGAAAGTGCTTTTGATGTGCGACGAATTCGGGTTCCGTTCGCTGCGAGAGCGGGTTCGTACAGTACTCAGCATTCCATCGCACTCTAATGAATCTTCGGGTCCGCATACGACGGATGACATTAGTGATGACGCTGTGCCAAAGCATTCACAGATTGCACCAGAACGCCTCGCTGAAGCGCAAGCAATGCTCTGGCTCATTTCTTCGGAATTCACAAATCCGTCGCTTGACGATATTCTCGCGTTCACAAAAGAACGATTATTTGGAAATGCGTTTGTGGCACTTGAAAAACAATTATCTGAACTCGGTAAAGTGCGCGAAGTATATGAAAAAATAGAAAAACCACTCATTCCGGTCATAGAAAGAATGGAGGCACGCGGGGTGCTTATTGATACTGGAATGCTTGATGGCCTTGCGAAAAAATATCGCTCTGAACTTGAACAAATCGAAAAAAGTATTTATGAAGCTGCCGGACGGGCATTTAATGTGAATTCCCCCAAACAGCTCGGGGAAGTGCTTTTTGATGAATTGAAGATTATTCCGGAACGGCAGAAGAAGACTGCTGGTGGAGCGCGTTCAACGCGCGAAAGCGAACTGGAAAAAATTCGCGCTGCGCACCCTATCATCAGCAGCATTCTTGAATATCGCGAGTTGAAAAAACTTCTTTCAACCTATATTGAGAATCTCCCGCCTATGCTTGACGAAAAAAATCGCCTGCATGCTGAGTTTATCCAAACTGGCACCACGACCGGCCGGCTCGCATCGCAGAATCCGAATCTTCAGAATATTCCGCTCCACTCAGAGCGCGGGCAGGCGATACGCCATGCTTTTGTCGCTTCTCCGGGGCACATACTTGTCTCGCTCGATTATTCGCAGATAGAATTGCGGCTCGCGGCGATACTTTCGGGCGATGAAAATCTGTGCGAAATATTTAAGAACGGAAGAGATGTCCATACCGAGGTCGCTGTACGCGTTTTTCATGTCGCACCTGAATCGGTTACTGCTGAAATGCGCCGCCGCGCGAAAGTAATCAACTTCGGCATTCTTTATGGTATGGGGGTAAATGCGCTCCGGACTCAACTCGGCACTACTACTGCCGAAGCGCATGAATTTCTTGAAAATTATTTCTCCACATTTAAAACGCTTTCTGAATATCTTGAGAGTACGCGCGGTTTTGCGCGCACGCACGGGTATACTGAAACGCTTTTCGGCCGTCGCCGGCAATTTCCGGAAATGAAATCTTCTTTGCCGTATGTGCGAGCGCAGGCGGAGCGCATGGCGATCAACGCGCCCCTACAGGGAACGCAAGCGGATATTATAAAACTCGCGATGGTGCAGATTGACGCCATGCTCAAAGAGCGTGGCGGAAATGCTGACACAGGAAGCATAGATGAAAATGCCTACCTCTTACTTTCTGTGCATGACGAGCTTGTATATGAAATCAGTACTGCGCATGCAGATGCGCTAAGTATGCGGATAAAAGAAATTATGGAATCAATTTTGTCAGGTGAAGAAACGCGCGGCGTGCCTATTACTGCGACAATGAAATCCGGGCCAGATTGGGGAGCGTTGCAATAATTATGCTGTATCTCTTCCACGGCTCTGATGTTGAAAAGACGCGCGCGAAGGCATTTGAGTGGATCGCAAAAGCGCGAGCGAAAGAACCGAATCTCGTCTATGCGCGCCTTGAACGAGAAGAACTTACTGTTGCCGCCCTGCAAGATGCGGCATTTTCTGGCGGGCTCTTTGTGAAGCGACTTCTGGTGCTCATTGACGATCCATTTTCAAGCGCTCGCCTGTCTGCGCAAACAGATGTCGCGAATGAAGAAGAAAGAAATGATGAAAGAGAAAATACGAACAGTATTCTCGAAGAATATCTTGATGCGCTTACCGCCTCTGATAACGCGATCATCATTCTCGCGCCGAAACTTCTCGCAATAAAAGCGAAAAAACTTATTGCAAAAGCAAAAGTTGAATATAAATACGACCTGCCTGTACAAGCAGGCAAGCCGGAACGAGGTTTTAATGCAAATTTAGTCAACGCGCTCGGAGCTCGTTCGCGCGAAAAACTTTGGTTGGAAATAAATCGCGCACTTCGCGCTGGCGATGCACCCGAAATGCTCCACGGCCTCTTGCACTGGAAGGCACGCGACTTGATGGAGAAGGGCAGCAGAACATGGAGTTCAAAAGAATCGCGGCAATTATCGCTCGCGCTTATTGAGCTTCTCCAGTCTTCTCGTCGCGGCAGTCTCAACTTATCGCTTTCTCTAGAAAAATTCGCACTCTCGATTTAAATTTGTGATCACAAATAATTCACTTGCCGTCGCAAGTGAATTTTCGCGACCCCGGCTCGCGGTTTTGTCTGCTGACAAAACATCGCTCCGCCCCGCACCAGTAATAGAAAACGGCACGCAAGTGCCGTTTCCTTTCTGGTGCGCCCACCTGGACTCGGACCAGGGACCGTCTCCTTAAAAGGGAGCTGCTCTACCAACTGAGCTATGGGCGCGAAGAGAGGAAGAAAGAATGAGTGTCTTCAATCATTCTTTCTCTCCGAACGAGTGCTCATATGCCTACATATGGGCGCGAAACAAAACAAGTCTGCTTGTATTTATTTCTGCCGAGCGAAGTGCTCATATCTAGTCATCGAAGATATGGGCGCGAACAGCTCGGTTTCTTTAATTTACTCTTTTTGTTTCGTTTTTTCTAGTAGCTAAACGCATCAACTGTTTTCCCGCTTGTATCAAAAAGCTTCACGAGCTCGTTTTTCGTGCGCCACATTGAATTAGAACGGCCGAGATAAATGCGCCAGGTGTCGCCCAAAAAGTCTTTATCATTTCTATGAGCTTCAACACAGCCGTTGTAATTCATATATTTCACTAAGAAGCTCTGACAAGCGCTGGAGGCACCGACTGGAGGAGTAAGCGCAATTTGGCATCGCGAAAGTTTCTTCACATATTCAATACAGAATGCGTCGCGAATGTAACCAGCGCCATAGAATGTAGCAAGCTCGTCAGATGGTACTGGACAGTTCTGAGGCAGAGAAAGGGAGAATTTCTGAAAATTGCTGAAATAACCGATACATTTATTTTCACGGAAAGAAGCTCCGATTGGAGATTGTCCGGAAATAAGTATCGCTCGAACGCCTGAAGTGAGCACAATATCTTGAGACGCATTCACAATGCCCGATGTTGGAATTTCAGTACCTTTCGGTATGACAGCCGAATTGCCAGTCGCATCGCTTCCAATTGACCATCCAGAGATTGCAATAGGCACTCCGGCGTTTTGTGCGATTGTTATTTGAATGGATTCATCCGTAGGATTTGTCGATCCGGCTCCGGAAATAGAATGATTCATTGAAATAATATTGCGATAAGGCGAGGGCGTCCCAAAAGTGCTCCCCCCTACAAAAGAAGGCACCGATGTTTCCGAACTGTATGAAGAGCTTCCTCCATCAGAGGATCCCGGCAGGGAAACGACGGTACCGCTGACGCCAAATTGTGTTCTCGGGAATTGCAGATAGGTGCCGCCGCCGAGCACATCCGGCCCAGCAAGGGTTGGACCAGTAAATGAAATCGAGCGCATTGGGCCGCCAATCGCAATCCAGATGAGGAATATGAAAACGAATACCCCTACAAAAAACCATGCATCGTGCTCCATAAAATAATAGTATCAGGTAGAAGCGTAAACGCCGAAGATGTCGACTAGTCTTGATTCTGAGAGAGGAAGTGTTCGAGCTCTTCGCGGACAACAGTCGCGTCGCTCCACAAGGTCTTCTCCCCGTGCGCTCCCATAATAAATGGATCAGTACCCTTGCCAGTAATGAGAATCGCATCGCCGGGACGCGCCGCGCGTATCGCCGCGCGTATCGCCGCGCGGCGGTCCATAATAATTTCAGGAGTGCGTTGCATACCGCGCGCCATTGCTTCAACTATCTCTATAGGATTTTCATCATACGGATCTTCATTTGTCAGAATAACTTTCTCGCACTCCTCGTCGGCGATGCGGCCCATTTCCGGACGCTTCCATGTATCGCGTCCGCCTCCAGTATTCCCAAGGACGCAGATCTTCCGTCGTTTCCCAAACGCTCCGTACAGAGCGCGAAGCGAATCCGGCGTATGCGCATAATCAACAATGGCAAGAAAGTCCTGTCCGGCCTCGATGCGTTCAACACGGCCGCGCACGACAGGAAGTGCTTTAAGCGTCGCTGCAGCGACAGGAAGCGAAATGCCAAATGCTTGGGCGAGTTTTAGCGCGGCGAGCGCATTCATTGCATTAAACACACCCGGCACCGGAAGAGAAAAATGCACTCCTTCGTATTCAAAACTGATATTTTTTTCGTCTCCGGACATATGAGTAAGTTCGTGCGCGCTAAATCCGATCGCTCTTGAAACATGAGCAGAAAGGAATGAGAAGCATTCAGGCACATCTTCATTTGCCACCAATATACGAGTCCGTTTATACGAACGGACAAGTGTATCAACAATGGCTTTTTTTGCTGCAATATAGTTCGCGAATGATCCATGGCTCTCAATATGTTCGCGTTGAATATTCGTCACAATAAGCCCGTCGAGCTCGAGGAACCAGTGCCGGTACTGTAAAACGCTCTCCGAAGTCACTTCGATAATAAGATGCGTACATCCTGCCTTGAGCGCACGACGCATAAATGATTGCGCGAACCCGCGCCCTTGCAGAGTCATTTTGTAGCGATTTGGCACCGATTCGTTCTCAATCGCGAATCGAATCGTGGAAATAAGCGCTGTCTTATATCCTGCTGCGCGCAGAATTGAAAAAAGCATTTCAGCAACGGTTGATTTTCCTTTTGTTCCCGTGATACCGATGACCGTGAGTTTCCTCGAAGGGAAGCCATATGAGAATGCCATAAGAAAAGCGAGCACACAGTGATATAGCGGCCGCAGCGGCCGCACCACTGGCTCAGGAACAATTTTTTTCAGTATGCGGATAATTCTCTCAACGAGTTCGTACATACAAATAATAGTTATGAATGGCTATTCGAGAGCGCTGCCTTTAATCGAACATCTTTTCCGACTGCATCATCGGGGATATTTTGCAGAGCCTTGCGCGCTTCTCGTTCGGTATACCCAAGCGCCACGAGCGTATCAAAGACTTCTCCGTCTGCATTGTCGTGCGAGTGAGGGCCGACTTTTTCAACAAGCTCGACCACTAACTTCTCCGCGCTCTTCTTACCGAGCCCGACGACTTTCGTAAGATATGCGATGTCTCGCTTGCCGATAGCGCCTTCTAGCGCCTCTCTCGGCGCACGCTTTAATATGCCGAGCGCAGTCTTCGGGCCAACTCCCGAAACTGAAAGGATAAGTTCAAAAAAATCGCGGTCGTCTGCATCAAGGAAGCCGTATATATCCACACCGTCCTTCTTTACTGCCATATGCGTGGCAAGACAGGATTCACTGCCTACAGACAATTCCTGAGGAGCGCTCATATGCACCTCAATGCCGAGACCCATAATCTCAATGACAGCGGTTGTCGTTCCGATTTCAATAACTTTGCCGCGAATCTGTCGAATCATCGTCTCATCCTACCACTACGCCACGGGCTTGCGTATATGCTCTATCTATATTAGATTATGCGCACATGGCAATTACCAATTCCGCGAAGAAAGCGATCCGTTCGTCGGCAAAGAAGCATGTGTTCAACCTCCGCCGAAAAGGCGCTCTTCATGATGCGACCAAGATGCTCACCAAAGCGCTCGCTGCTAAAGATGTCGCTGGAGCCGAGAAACTTCTCCCTGCAGCCTATTCTGCAATAGACAAAGCGTGCAAGAGCGGTGTTATTAAAGACAACACTGCTGACCGTAAGAAAGCTCGTCTCGTCGCCGCGATCAAACGCGTTCGCGCGTAATCCTCTCAAGTGCTCTCAGCAGGAATCGAACCTGCATTTCCTCCTTCGGAGGGAGGTGTCCTATCCGTTGAACGATGAGAGCTCATCGTTCACGATACTACATTTTCTTTTTTGTGCCCCCGCGGGGAATCGAACCCTGATTTTCAGATCCGCAATCTGATGTCCTATCCGTTGAACGACAGGGGCAAAGCGAAGAAACAATATGCATCTTCTAATGAATATATATCAGAATCCGAGCCATGCCGCCACTAGATCGACGATTGTAGGCGTGTGCTCTCCTTCATCAACATGCTGGAGGAAATAAGCATACACCTCATCAGCATCAACTCCTTCAAGTGGAACCACTAGATGTGGCGAGAACCATGACTCATTCTTGACAGAAAGAAGGGGAGGAAGTTCGCCGTCAACATCTTCTAAGACGCAGAATGAAACCATCCGCTCGAAAGGATGAAGCTCGTCTCCAATAAAAAGCCCTTGTTCCGCAAGACGGAAACGATGCAGTGGCGGCTGTTTAGCTGCGTGTAATGCAATGGCGGCCGCCGCAGCGATAACGAGAAATGCGAATAAATAATTGCCGAAAAGCACAGAAGCAATTGCCGTCGCTGCAGCGATGATACCCAATACCCAATACCAATCAGCGCTCTTCGGGTTGTGATCGTATTCTCTTCCTTCCCATTCTAAAAGGACATCTCGTGACATACAGAAAGTATATCATTCGCGTATGCTTCAATTCATTTAATTAGCGGAGGAGGCGGGATTCGAACTCGCGAGACCCTTTCAGGCCTACCGCATTTCAAGTGCGGCGCACTAGACCAACTATGCGACTCCTCCAGAACTGATTACTGCACCGGTGATGAAGTATGCACCGGCGCAGATTCAACAATAGGAGATTTTGTTTTTGTACGGAACCAAATGAGATAGATGATTTCAAGAATACCTATCGTGTTGATAACGAGGAGCGCGATAAACCATCCTTTTTGACTGTTGCGAGCAGCGTGCCAGAGAGCATACCCTTTCAAGATAACGGTCCAAAGAACCGCGACGAGAATAAGCGGAACAAAAATACTCATAAGTTCAGGGGTGAACGGGGAATAGAACGGTGTGTATGCTTGCATATATATACATCATACCACACACTTCAGATATATGCGCTACCTCGGAGTGGATTATGGAAGCAAGAAAATAGGCCTCGCGCTCTCTGACGAGGAGGGCACAATGGGTTTCCCTCATACTATTGTGGCAAATACGCCGCGGCTTATTGATGAAATCTGCGCCCTTATTGCAAAAGAGAATGTCAATGCAGTGGTTATTGGCGAATCGCGAGATTTTGCTGGTAACGAAAATCCGATTGCAAAAGACGCACACGCATTTGGTGATTTGATTACCGAGCGTTCCGGCGTCTCGGTATTTTTTGAATCAGAAGTATTTACGACCGCTGAGGCGCGCCGTGCGCCCGAAAAAGAAATAAAAACGCGCGCCATGAAGCAACACAAAAATGTGGACGCTTCTGCCGCTGCGCTCATTCTTACCAGCTATCTTTCACGCATACCTCATGGATAAATCGCGCATCTCTATTGATGAATTCAGCAAGATAGAAGTGAAGGTCGGTACCGTGCGTTCTGCCGAAAGAGTACTCGAGACCGATAAACTTTTAAAACTCGCCGTTGATTTCAATGAAGAAGGAGGGCCGCGCCAGATTATTTCTGGCATCGCCGCGTATGTGGCAGAGCCTGAAACGCTGTGCGGCCGACAACTTGCGTTTGTAACGAATCTCGAACCGCGCACTATACGCGGATTTGAATCAAACGGAATGCTTTTTGCTGTTGGCGAAGGAGAATCATTCGCCTTTCTTACACCCGATAGGGAGATACCGCCCGGCACCAGTGCACACTGATGATGTATAACATTGCATCATCGCTTCTTTGTCGCGGTATACTCTAAACAATGTCTTTCTTTTTCGGCGAACGCCTGCGTGCTGCATTCGCGCCGCCGCGTTATCTCTCGCTTCCGTTCTCCGGTATTGATTTGTCGACAAGCGGAGTGAAGGCAGTGCGTCTTACCGAGGATGCTCGCGGTCTCACTCTTGCCGGCTATGCTGAAATGCGATTGCCATCCGGCGCATTTACCAATGGCGAAATAATTGACCGCGCCGCTGTTGCTGAAGCGCTTATCTCAGCCGCTCGCGCCGCCGATATTTCCGCTGCAAATGTGGCACTGCCAGAATCAAAAGCATTTTTGTTTGAAACAACTGCATCTGGTTCGACGCCGATCGAGTGGCGCACCGCCATCGAACAGCATCTCGATGAACTCATACCGTTGCCGCCTCAAGAAACTGACTTTGATATTGTTGAAGTCGGAAGAACTGGTACTGAAGTGCATATTGCGGGAGTCGGTTTTGCACAGCGAATAGTCGACGACACGCTTTCTCTCTTCGACCAAGCGCATATTCCCGTACACGAGATTGAAGGGGAAACATTCGCCATGGCTCGCGCGCTTATTCCGAGAGGAGATACTTCCACTGTGCTCATTATTGATATCGGTAAAACAACAACGAAAATATCCATCGTAGTAGGACGCATACCGCGCTTTGCGACAACTATCGGCATCGGCGGCCATGCGTTAACGCTTGCGGTGCAGAAATATTTCGGCGTAACGGAAACCGAAGCGCGCAAAGTAAAATCCGAGCGAGGCATCGTACCTTCAGCCGGGAATGAAGAATATCTCGCTGCAATGCTTTCAACCGTTTCTGCGATTCGAGATGAAATTTCTCTTCGTCTTAATTATTGGCAAGATAAGGCGGTGCAAGGGGGAGTGCATGACCCAGTATCGCATGCCATTCTTGCCGGAGGGAATGCGTCAGTGCGAGGGCTTCCGGAATATCTGGAAGGAGCGCTGAAGATCCCGGTCACCGTTGGAGATGTTTTTACTAATCTGTCGTCGCGCGACAAGTGGGTTCCTCAGCTTGATTACACTGAATCACTTGCGTATGCGACCGCAATCGGTTTGGCGCTCTATGACCATGTCCAATCCTATGCGTAACGAACTCACTAATTTGCTTCCTCTTGGGCGCCAACGCACGATTCGTCGTGATTATTTTATACGTCTATGCGTGATTGTCTCATTACTTGTCGCTGTTCTTTCTATTGCCGCTGCCGCACTGCTTTTGCCGACCTATGTGTTCTTATCTGCAAGCGAGCGCGCCGGCAAAATACAGCTCACGAATATTGAATCAACCATCTCCTCGTCTGCCGAGGATGCCGCATTTTCTGAACAATTTTCCGCGCTTTCAAACAGCACCGCAATCCTATCTGGACTCGCAGGCACCCAGTCGGTGATTTCCATCATTCGATCTGCTCTCGGCATAGCACATCCCGGTATCGCTCTTTCTGGATTTATCTATTCGCCCGCTTCGATCAAGAATCAAGACACACTTGCTATTTCTGGAGTAGCAGCAACACGCGACGCCCTACGCAACTATCAGCTCGCACTCCAAAGTGCATTATTTGCTCGTTCTGCCGATTTACCCGTTTCGGCATACGCAAAAGATACTGAGATTACCTTTACTATTACCGTGAATCTTGCACCATGAAATCTCATTTCCTCAATCTCGTCGGTGCACTCATACTTACTATCGTTGTACTTGTGGGGTATGGATTCTGGTATGGCGTTACTGCATCTAAGAGCGCCACAGTCGCAAGTTTGTATGAGCAAATAGCCGCAAAGACAGAAACAATGAGTCGTATCGCTTTTGCGAAAGCCGCGATTGCAGAAATTGCCGGCGATGAAGCAGTCGTTCAGAATTATTTTGTTCCTCAGAACGGCGTCGTCGCTTTTATTACTAGGCTTGAATCGCAAGGGCAAGCGTTAGGCACTACCGTGGATGTCCTTTCAGTCTCCACGGGATCTAAGGGAACTCAGCCGATACTCATACTTTCGCTCTCGATTAATGGTACATTCAATGCGGTAATGCGCACCGTCGGGACAATCGAATATATGCCCTATGATCTTTCAATCTCAGGACTCTCGCTTTCAAAAGGAGACAAGAATAGTTGGAATGCCAATCTGAATCTTCGCGTTGGCTCTATAAAAACAGCAACCAGTACTCCATGAATATTTCTGCCACCATTAATTCTTTCTTAAAGCATTTCTGCTATGGCCCGTATCGTAATCCGGTGCGCGATTGGTTTATAGTGCTCACGGTGTCGATGATCGCTCTTGCCGGCATATTCATCTGGAATGTGTGGGCTTTTGATACCGTCGCAAATGGCGGTGTTATCGGCACTGCAACCAGCACCCCGCAAGCATTTAGTCAGTCTTCGCTCAACACCATTCGCTCAATTTTTGAGGATCGTGCAGAAGAAAGAGCAAAATATGAAACGGGCACTTATCGTTTTTCTGACCCTTCGCAATTATGAGGATGTACTGTAGGGTAGAATAGTGGTATCGCCCCGATAGCTCAACGGATCGAGTAGCGCTCTTCTAAGGCGTAGATGTAGGTTCGATTCCTACTCGGGGCACAGCTGGCATAAAGCGAGCATAAATAAAGAATTGCCGCGGTGGCGAAATTGGTAGACGCGCTAGCTTCAGGTGCTAGTTCTCGCAAGGGATTGGGAGTTCGATTCTCCCCCGCGGCACGGGCGATTAGCTCAGTTGGTAGAGCGCTTCATTTACACTGAAGATGTCACAGGTTCGAGTCCTGTATCGCCCACATAAAATTATGAACCTCCCCATTTTGTATGAAGATACAGATATTGTCGCGATAGCGAAGCCTGCGGGGCTCATTACCCATTCGGACGGGAGAACGCAAGAAGAAACTGCAGAAGATTGGTTTAAAGAAAAATATCTCGTAGACGCTGATGAAAGAAGTGCAGAAAAAATTGGCTATGTACATCGAATTGATCGTGATACTTCCGGTGTTCTTGTCTTCGCCAAAAATATTGCGGCATATGAATTCTTACGGAAAGCATTTCACGATAGGGAAGTGGAAAAGACATATCTTGCATTTGTCTACGGAGTTCCGAAAGAAAAAAAAGGTGTTATCGATTTTGACATCGGTCGTTCGCGGAAAGATTTCCGACTGCATAGCGCACAACCAAAGGCGAAAGGGCGTTTGAGGGAATCGCTTACCCGATATGAAGTAATCGGAATTTATGATGACTATGCTCTTCTCAAAGTAAATCCAGAAACAGGCAGAACGCACCAGATTCGCGTCCACCTTAAAGCGATTCATCATCCAATTGTCGGAGACAAACTCTATGCTCCGAAACACCCGCTTGCTCTTGGAATCTCCCGTCTCGGTCTTCATGCATTTATGATTGACTTACCACTTCCATCGGGCTCTCGTATAGGTATTACAGCGCCGCTGCCGGACGACCTCGCTCCAGCGTTTGCTCTCTTTCCTGATGCGTGCTAATGTGCGCGTCACATGGACAAGGTCATAACATCGATCAATGTAGAAGGGCGCGCGAAGCTCGGACTCCGAGCTGGTGATACAGTGCGCGTTATGCAGAACATTGTGGATATAAAGAAGGGTCGCGGTACTGACAAGAAAGAAAAGACCATCAAGAATGCCCGAAAACAGGCGTTTGAAGGGCTCGTACTCGCGGTCAAACACGGTACCGAACCGGGAGCATCCTTTACCGTTCGTGCAAGATTGTCCGGCGTCGGAGTTGAAAAGACATTTCCGCTCTATTCTCCTATGATTGATTCAATAGAGATCGTTAAACGATCAAATGTTCGCCGCGCAAAGCTCTACTTCATCCGTGAGAAAGCGGCAAAGGCGGTACGCCGCCAGCTTCGTGGCGCTCGCATGATGCACCTTGTGAGCGATGAAACGATTGCGACCAAGGAGGAAGTTCCAGAGGCTGAAACATCTGAAGCAGCAGCGTCGGTCGCAGAAGAAAAAGAGGAAGAGGTTGTGATATAGTTTTCCTATTGCCCAGGTGTTGAAATTGGTAGACATTACGCCTTGAGGTGGCGTAGCCCGTAAGGGCGTGGAGGTTCGACTCCTCTCCTGGGCACCAGATATAATTTTAGGATTATGCTTTATACCGGCACTGGTGATAAAGGAACAACAAACGCATTTGGCTGTGATCAGCAAAAAATCTCCAAATCATCTGAATTGCCAGAAGCACTCGGTGCGCTTGATGAATTGAACGCATTTCTTGGATTTGTGAAATTGCGTGCGAAAGACGCATCGGACGATGCGCGCATCGCCCTCGCGCTGCGTGAGATGCAAGAAAATCTTTTTATCATTCAAGCAGAGCTCGCCGGCACAGAAAAACATCTTGCGTCCGAGGCGATAAGGAAGATGGAGACAATGATTGGAGATATAGAACGGGAAATACCGCCCATTACCGGCTTTTCAATTGCAGGAGGAACTGAAGTATCGGCACTCATTGATGTTGCGAGGACGCTTGCGCGCCGCGCCGAAAGACGAATCATCGCCGCCAAAGATGCAAAAGCGTGCAAGATTTTAGAAGAAACTCTTTCTTATATGAATCGTCTTTCGTCGCTTCTTTTCGCTCTTGCGCGGCTTGCAAACCATTTGGCAGATACGAAAGAGGAGATGCCGCGGTATTAATTCTCTTCGCGCTCGTTCCGTTTTTATGTTATAAAAAATCTCGTGCCCCGTGCAAAGTTTTGGCGAGGCAATCATGGCGGCTATGGTGTAACGGTTAACACTGGAGCTTGTGGAGCTCTCGATTCGAGTTCGATTCTCGATAGCCGCCCCAGAAATTGTGCTACTATTCTCGTATGAAAAGTCTTTTCCTGGGCATTTTCCTCATTATCATCTTAGGTATCGGCGGGCTTGTCTATCGAAACGCCGTTGAACATCCGTCACAACAGATCGCCTGTCCTCTCGATGCAAAAATCTGCCCAGACGGCACCTCAGTCTCTCGCACCGGGTTGTCTTGTACCTTTGCACCATGCCAACTGCCGAATATTTCTCTCTCGGATGTTGGCATTTCATTTGCTATTCCCGATGGATTTTCAACGGCGCCACTTCCAGATTCTGAGAGCGTCGCCGCATATGAGATGTCCTCAGATCCGCTCACTGGGGAGTCGCCAGCCGGTATTGTCATCCGCCGTTTCGCTATTGATGATTCGGAAACGGCGCTTTCCACCATAAAAAAGACCGCTATCGGCGGGGCGTCTGGCGAGCCAGTTGGCGCAACCTCTTTTTCTTCTACCGTGTTCGGCTCGCATCGCTTCACCGTCGTTTCTATAGAACGCTTTGAAGGTGTTGTGGATACTGCGTATTATCTCGCGCGTAGCACCGATGTGTTGCGTTTTGATGCGATTGACCGAGGCGCTGACTGGACTAATCCGAATCTCGATGTGACAGTGCTTCCGTCTCATAAGGCAATTGCACAACTTCTGACAAACCTGCAGGGGCAATAATTAGTGATTTGACGCGGAACTGGTGCTACAATGACGGCACTAATAAATAATCGTTTTTGTTATGAATAACAATCCTCTCTGTGAATTATGCAACAACCGAGGTGTGCGTATTGCGGTTATTGGGGTCGTTCTGATTTTCGCGCTTTTCTTGCTCGCTCAGACAATAAGTACTCTAGGGAATCTCGGTCGTCCGGCTAACCCGGCGACTGACACTGTCACCGTGCAAGGCGATGGGAAAGCGACGATTCCTCCCGATGTCGCACGAATTTCTTTCACCGTTGAAAATACAGCAACGACTGTTTCAGATGCACAGGCAGCCACCACGAAACAGGCGAATGCAGCATTGGCGTTCGTGAAAGAGCAGGGCATTGCCGATAAAGATGTGAGGACTCTCTCGTATAACATTTCTCCGCAGTATTCCTATCCGAATCCGTGCCAAGTCGGAGAGATTTGCCCGGACTACAGCCGCACGCCGAAAGTGACGGGTTATCAGGTCTCTGAAACGATTCAGGTGACGATGCGCGATCTCTCGGCCGTCGGTACGATGCTCAGCGGACTCGGGAAACTCTCGGTTCAAAATGTGTCTGGCCCTGCATTCGCACTTGACGACTCGACTGCCGGCTACGATGCTGCCCGCGCTGACGCTATCACAAAAGCGAAGACACAAGCAGATTTGCTCGCCAAACAGCTTGGCGTACGTCTCGGCAAGATAGTGAACTTTAGCGAATCCTCGGGCGGCTATACCTATCCTATGTATGCCCTCGGTATGGGCGCATCTGATTCATCAAAAACGGTTCCTACGCCGAACATTCCGACCGGCGAGAACACCTATACTGCATCCGTTTCTATCACCTACGAGATTCGTTAACAACAAAAACAAGGTCCGATTTTTGTCCGAATGTGCACATTCGGACCTTGTTTTTGTTGTACACTTGACTCAAGTCGGGCAGTATACTATCATATATAGTATCAAAGCCCGCGGGGCTTTTTTATTTACCAAATGACAAAGATATGAATGCACTCATCACTTATCTGAAACATGTTCGCGAAGAATTCACCCATATCGTCTGGCCGACAAGACGAAAGGCTATTTCGCACACGCTCGTGGTCATTTTTATCGCTGCTGCCATCGCGCTCCTGGTCGGGTTGCTCGATTACGCATTCGGTTCTGTGGTGAGCAGAATCATCATCGGCTAATTCTATCTCTATGGAAGAAAACGAAATTCAAATGGCAGATATTGCGCCTGTCGTGCGCAAAGAGGTTCGCAACGAAACAGCGCCAGAGGAAAAAGATGCGCGCTGGTATACCATCCACACCTATGCCGGGTATGAGAATGCGGTTGAACGCAATTTAAAACAACGCATCGAATCGCTCGACATGGAAAAAAAGATATTCGAGGTCACCGTTCCGACTGAGAAGAAAATTCGCGTGAAAGGTGGCAAGCGCGTTATTGAGGAAGAAAAAATATATCCAGGATATATTCTCGTGCGAATGATCGTTGATGACGATTCTTGGTTTGTGGTGCGGAATACGCCTCGCGTAACCGGCTTTGTTGGCTCTGGCAATACGCCAGTACCGATGGAAGAGTCTGAAGTCGCTTCGCTGATGAAGCGTATGAAGGCCGAAGCGCCGAAACACCATATTGATCTCGTTAGAGACGATCCTGTCGTCATCGCCGATGGTCCTTTCAAAGATCTTGAAGGCAAGGTGAGCGAAATCGACGAAGACCGCGGAAAGGTGAAAGTGATGGTCTCGATGTTCGGCCGAGAAACGCCGGTTGAACTCGACTTCTTGCAGATAAGGAAACTCTAGCGTAAAGTCGTTCTATATATGGCTACCGTAGTAAAGAAAATCAAATTACAGATTCCGGGCGGCGCAGCGACTCCTGCGCCTCCTGTTGGCACCGCACTCGGCCCAGCCGGCGTGAATATCGGCCAGTTCGTTTCGCAATTCAACGAGGCGACGAAGGAGAAGAGGGGAATTATCATCCCAATTGAGCTCTCGGTCTACGACGACCGCTCGTTTACCTTCATTATGAAGAATCCGCCGGCAGCTCGGCTGATTCTCAAAGCGCTTGGCATCGAAAAAGGCTCGAACAAGGCGCGCGAACACAAAGTTGGTTCGTTGACCAAAATGCAGGTTGCAGCGATTGTTGAAGAGAAAATACCGGATATGAATACGAAAAATCCTGAGGCTGCTGCGCGCATCATCGCCGGTACCGCGCGAAGTATGGGTGTAGAAGTGAAATAAATCACTGTATTATTGTGAAAATAAAAACGGCGTCCTTAAAAAGGACGCCGTTTTGCTTTTTTCATCTTCTCCATATAGAATTGCGCCAGACTGTACAAACCAAAATCAAACAGAAAAGGAAGGGGAACTCCGTGATTGATAAAATAACAGCACTAGAGATCTTTTCTAATCCAAGAGACCTCGAGATCTTTGTAGGTAAGGATAGAGATAGTGGTAAATTCGCTGTGTGTATTTTCCGCGGTCCCGGACACGATTTCAAACCACTGATTACATCAAAGCCTTTCGCGGAAACACTGGAGAGTGTGATTACCAAAACAGAAGAAATTCTCGAGATTATTCTACAAATATCTACGGATGAATTCTGCAATAAGGAAAGTCTTATAGCTCGGATTCTCAATCCAGATGGACAAGATACGGATCAATTCGATGTATTAGACCATGATTTGATAGTTCGAATCATCGAAGAACTTCGGCAACATCAGGTGGCGAGTACTTATAAAATGCAGGTAGTTCCCAAGTAGATTTTTGTAAAATAAAAACGGCGTCCTTAAAAAGGACGCCGTTTTGCTTTTTATTCCATTTAGAATTAAGAGCGTTTGTACAATGCAAACGATGTATCGTATTCATCAAACGGATTCCATCGTTGAATAGCGGAACTTTTTTCGCATTTCCAGCCAGCCTTGGCAGGAATCTCCGGGAAATATACATCACCACTCAATTTTTTCGGCGTATATACCGTTGTGATAAATAGTGATGTAACCTGTGGAATCGACAAAAAGAGTCTATAGATTTCTCCTCCGCCGATGATACAGGCGTTATTCCCATATTTGACGATATCCATACACGCTTCTTGAAGTGATTCGGCAAAATGGACTGACTTGTAGTCAGGAGACATAGCACCTTTTTTCGTTAATACGATATGTTTCCTTTCTCGAAGCGGTTCGCCATTTCTGTCGAGGATCGACTCGTATGTCTTGCGTCCCATAACGACGGTGCCAGCTCGCATGGTGATTTCCTTAAAACGAGCCAAATCACTGGGTAGTCGCCACAACAATTTTCCTTCGTTTCCGATAACCCGCTCTGGTGTCATCGCGACAACGATTGAAAGAGCAATTTTCTGCATTTGAACCTCCTCTATAGGTAATATAACGGTGTTTTCCTTTTGGACTTTCTCACAGGAATCATTAAATGTCAAGCTTGTCTCAAGCTGTATTTGCTTGTACTCTGCCGGCAGATTAATTGTTCATTTTGTAGTTCACGCAGTTAAACAATGGAGGTGATATATGTCTCGAGTAAATGGATTTTTTGGTGATGGTACAAATCTGGAAGAGCGTTGGATTCATAATTTCTCCGAGCTAGAAAAATTGGTGGAGATACTTCGATATCTGAACTACCATATTGTTCTGACGCAAGGAAAATACAACCAGATGCATTACGGGCATTATCGATATCTCGAAAAGGCTCGTGCATTTGGCGATTTCCTTATCGTTGGGGTTGATTCGGACGAGAAGGTTCGAGATAAGAGAGGTCCGGATTATCCACTTATTCCGCAAGAAGAGCGTATCGAAGGATTAGCCCACACACGGCATGTTGATGCGATTTTTCTCAAGGAGAAGGATTACGAGCATTGGATGCTCATTAAGACGGTGCGTCCCGACGTATTGGTCGTTTCGGAAAGTACGAAAGCCGGTGGAGAGAAACCTCTTCCGCCATACAGTCCCGAAGAAATGGACAAACTCAAGGAGTTTTGTGGTCGGATCGAAATTCTTCCGCCACAAGCTACTAAATCAGTAAGTGCGCGTTGGCGTAGCTTCCAAATCGGAATGGCAGAAAAGATCGGGCGGGATGTGACAGAAGAATTGCAGTTATGTGTTCCTGCTGCAGTACAAAAAGCAATCTCGAAGTACACGCAGGAGGAGTCATGAAAATTCTCATTCTGTATATGCCAGTTCTTCATAAGGGATACCTTGAGTTATTTGATCGCGTGAGGCCGGATATCATCGGTCTTCTCACGGAAGATGTCCTTCAAGCACTTCCTGACAATCTCGCGTATATCGCCAAAAAGGATGTAATCCGTGCGTTACCTTCTAAAGTAATGCTAGGCGTTATTGAGTCTTTGTTTCCTTCAGATGTTCGTGTGGTGCTGGTATCTGTCGAGAATCTCGAGTCGACGATTATCGAATCGACGATGTTCATGCCTGATGAAGATATAAGTGTCGCTGTAGCCGAAAAGTATTTCGGAGGAGTACAGAAAATAACGCTTGTCACTCCACCGACACGACTTCGATATCATCGAAATAATGTTGAAGAGAAGAAACTACTGATTCCAGATCGTAGAATTATGCTCGCGGCACTTGATCAGGACATGATGACGCTTGCAACGAGTGCAGCTGAACGCAGTCCTGATTGGTGGCGACAAGTAGGTGGCGTGTTAAGGACGAAAGATGACCACTGTATTATCGCTTACAACGAGCATCAACCACACGAACAAATTGCAGCGACTTTTGGGGATCCTAGAAGTATCTTCAAAAGTGGCATTCGGACTGATCTTTCCCACAGCGATCATGCTGAACATATCCTTATAGGAGAAGCAGCTCGGCAAGGAATCTCCACTGCTGGAGCGTGGATGTATCTTACGACATTTCCATGTCTCCCATGTTCGCGTCTTGTTGTGCGTGCTGGTATAAAACGACTTTTCTACCGTGACCCATCCTATGGACTCCTTGATGCAGATGAATATCTGCGCATTAAGAAGGTAGAGCTCATAGAGGTTTCGGAGTGAAAATTAAAAGGCGGTCATTAGTGACCGCCTTTTTTGTACTTCTGTTCTATCCGGTATAACCGAGTTTCACTCGTAGCCGTTCTCCTTCTTTTTCACCACCAAAAATAATATGACAGTGCAAATGAGAGACTGAAGCTCCTGTGTAATCAGTATCGCCGAATCGGAAGAAAAACGCACCGCCTGGAAGCCGGTATTCACTTACTGTCCATTCAATCAATTTACCGAGTTCCATCCATGCTTCCGGCGGAAGAACTGGGAATATGGGGTGCTGTCCTTTTTCGTCGAGATACTTACTTACGACAAGAAAGTGCTCCTTCGCCTTTCCAAACGAAGGGAAGCACCGAGTGAGAACCCAGTATTTTAAGTCTCGAATAATTGGCAACGGGTGGAATATCGGGGCTTTCCCTTTGCAGAAATCTTCGCAAAAAGAGCATACTTGAGCTTCCTGGATTTTTTCAAACAATTCCCGCTGTTCTTCTGTGCGCACATGACGCATATTTACTTCTTCCATACCTCCTCCTTTATAATTAGGGACTGACAGGGATACCGTCAATCGCTGGATGTGGATTGTAATCGGTGATATCGAAGTTCCATTTGCGGAATTTCTCGATATTATCTGGCGGTTCTCTTAGTGTCACAGTCGGAAATGGTCGCGGTTCGCGTGAGACAATCTCTTCCATCGCTTCGCGCTGATTCTCGTAGTAATGGGCATTCAGATAAGTAATGCTCATGATTCCAGGCGAATAGCCGAGTACATGACAGAATGCAAGCCACAACGCTGCATGAGCAATACGATCGTGTGCCTCGCCAACGGCAAGATCGGTAGAACGCCACACTGTTTCGTAGTTCAGCTTTCCCCCAAGAATTAGGAGATTGATTATTGTACCGTGACAGGGAACCGTTACTACCTGTTGCACTTTACCCTTACCGCGGAAAATACCGGGCGGGTAGAGTGTGGTCATAGTGTGGGTCTTCAGGTGCGGCAATTCTCGAATTTGATCGATGACGGCCTGAATCTGGTTGAATGTGCCGCCAGGTATCGGGAAGTCATGGAGTACGGCGTAACTCGCCGGCCCCAAGTCCCCTTGTTCTAGGCCGCGCTTAAGACACTTTTTCGGATCAGCGAAAGTAGAGTTCCAGAACGGAACTCCCCACTCAGCATTGAGTTCATCATTCGTTCGTACTCCATTCACAAGAATCGCGAAGCCTTCATTTATGCCAGCTTTGCCAATCTTGCGACATGTCTCCATCGGGAAGCCGTTTTCGATGTTATACACACTTGTTTCGGAGAAGGGAATACTATAAGTTGCTCTTTCCAATTCTCCTTTCTTCCTGCTCTGCTGGGTCTCAGAACGCACTCCTATTTCAAGAGCCAGTTGGCAATGATTACGATATTGCGTGTCCGGTGTCCGCTCGGCGAGCGGTTTGTAGAATTCTTCCATTCGTTACCTCCTTTTTGGTTTTTATGAACAAGTATCCTGAGAAATCCTACAGAATGTAGAGAAATAGTCAAATGAACCGAGTATCGCTATACTATGCGTATATGGAAGAGCGAATACGAAAAGCGGTGAGCGAAGCTCTACAGAAGATGAATGCGGGCGATGTCGTCTTCGTAGTTGAGCGACCGTCAGAATTGCAGTACGGGGACTACACGACGAATGCTGCGCTCGTAGCTGCGAAGTCTCTAGGAAAGAATCCGCGCGAGCTCGCAGACGAGCTCGCGCGCCTGCTTATTGACGAGCTTGGTACAGACAGTGCAAGCCATATTGCCGTTGCAGGTCCGGGATTCGTTAACATCACGCTTGCACGGGAAGCCGTTACACTCGCAGTTGCAGAAGCGGATGCACGAGGCGCAGAGTTTGGGAAAGGAACGGAACTTGCGAATCCACCAGCTGGCGGACGCATCATAGTTGAATATTCGAATCCAAATGCATTTAAAGAAATGCATATCGGCCATTTGGTTGGTTCAGTAGTCGGGGAAGCACTGTCGCGCCTTATTGAAAACTCCGGTGCCACGCTTGCTCGCGATACTTTTGGCGGTGATATTGGCCCGAATGTAGCGAAAGCGCTTTGGGGACTTCGCAAAAAAGGAATCGCCGATCCGACGACAGCGCACGAAATCGGCGTCGCGTATGTCGAAGGCTCACATGCGTATGAGAGCGATCCGAAGGCGAAAGAAGAAATAGATTCGCTCAATCAGGCGATATATACCGGCACTGATAATGCGCTTATGGATCTCTGGCGCAAAGGTCGTGATGTATCGGTAGAGGAATTCCGCCGCATCTGGAAACTTCTCGGAACACATTTTGACTTTGAATTTTTTGACAGCGATACGACCGAGATCGGTATGCGCGTGGTGCAGGACGGACTTGCTAAAGGAGTTTTCGAGAAGAGCGATGGCGCGATTATTTATAACGGCGAGAAAAAAGGCGTACACACAATGGTGTTTATTACTTCGCACAATACTCCCACCTATGAAACGAAGGATATAGGGCTTGCGTTCCTGAAAGAAGAGCGATGGCCTTCAGATAGAGTGATTATCATCACCGGCAATGAACAAACCGGTCGTTTTAAAACAATACTCGCGGCACTTTCTGAAATTGCTCCGCTCATTTCTGCAAAAACGACACATATCGCAACTGGTTTCTTAAAACTTACTTCGGGTAAGATGTCTTCGCGCGAAGGGAATGTTATTACTGCTGCAGAGTTTATCGCTGATGTTATTCAGAAAGCGAGCGAGAAAAATGCAGATCCGCTTATCGCTGAACAGGTCGCGCTGAGCGCCATCAAATATATGATACTCAGACAGGCACCGGGCTCCGATATTGTTTTTGACCCGGAGAAATCGCTTTCTCTTGACGGTGATTCGGGACCGTATTTGCAATATGCACTTGTGCGAGCGAAGTCGGTGCTTTCTACAAAAGAAGAGAATGGCGGCGCGCCCCTGCCTGCCGGCAGGCAGGTGCAGCAGAACGCGCCGAATGAACCATATGCGCTCGAGCGAATTATGCTGCATTTCCCGGAAGTCGCCGCGCGAGCCGCACGCGAACTCGCACCGAACCTGCTCGTGAATTACCTCACCGAACTTGCGGGAGAATGGAATTCTTTTTATGCGAGAGAGCGCATCCTAGGTGGCGAGTATGAAAATCATAAGCGTATGCTCGCTCATGCATTCGTGAATATTATGACGAATGGGCTCACTCTTCTCAGTATTCCTGCGCCAGAGAAGATGTGATGTACTATGTCGGATATGCCTGAAAAATCGGAGGTAGCGAAGCGCGAGGAAGAAATACTCTCGTTCTGGGAGCGCGAGCACATCTTTGAAAAATCCCTAGCCAAAAAATCCCCGAAAGGCGAATTTGTTTTTTACGAAGGTCCGCCGACGGCTAATGGAAAGCCGGGCATTCACCATCTTGAAGCGCGTGCTTTTAAAGATGCCATTCCGCGCTACAAAACAATGCGCGGATATCATGTAAATCGTCGTGCTGGTTGGGATACCCATGGCCTCCCAGTTGAATTGCAAGTTGAAAAAGAACTTGGTTTCAAAGGAAAACCAGATATAGAAAAATACGGCGTTGCAGCATTTAACAAAAAGTGCCGAGAAAGCGTTTTTGCTTACATTGACCTCTGGGCAAAATTTACCAAACGCATCGGCTATTGGGTTGACGAGACAAAAGCATATTTCACTTTTGATAGCGCGTATATGGAAGTGCTCTGGCATTTATTCGCACAGACAGCAAAAGATGGGCGGCTTTATAAGGACTACAAGGTTGTTCCGTGGTGTCCTCGTTGCGGGACAGCACTTTCATCACATGAGCTCGCTCAGGGCTATCAGGATGTAAAAGACCTCACTATTACAGCGAAGTTTGAATTGGTTGATGAACCGGGAACATTTCTTCTCGCATGGACAACAACACCGTGGACTTTACCCGGTAATGTCGCGCTCGCAATTGGTGAAAATATCGCATACGGAAAATATGAAAAGAACGGCGAGAAAGTTATTATCGCGGATGCTCGTGCAGAAAATGTTCTTGATGATAATTGGACACGCACTGAAGATATTTCTGTCTCAATGCTTGTGGGTAAGAAATATAAACCACTTTACGATTTTTCAAAAACACTTGCGTCTGAGAGCGAGAAAGCGAAATTTGAGAAAGCCTTTCAAGTGTATGCTGCAGATTTTGTTACCACTGAAGACGGCACCGGCATTGTGCATATAGCCGTAATGTACGGACAAGAAGATTTTGAACTCGGACAGAAAATTGGATTGCCTAAAGTGCATTTGGTGAATCCAGAAGGGAAGTTCGTTGAAAGGACAGATCTTCTCGTTGAGAAGTCGGTTGTTGAAGAAGAAACATCAGTTGAGATACTGAAAGATTTGCAGGTACGCAATTTGCTTTTCAAAAAGGAACCATATACGCACACCTATCCTTTCTGTTGGCGTTGTAAAACGAGGCTTATCTATTACGCGCGTGATTCATGGTATATCCGAATGAGTGATTTGCGCGATACACTTGTTGCGGAAAATAAAAAGGTTCATTGGGAACCAAATTATATTCGTGACGGACGCATGGGTGAATGGCTTGCGAATGCGAAAGATTGGGCAATCAGTCGTGAACGCTACTGGGGAACACCATTGCCGATATGGCGTAATCAAGATGGTAGCGAACAACTCGTTATTGGTTCAATTGATGAACTTAAAAAATATACAAAAAAATCCGGCAACACTTATTTTGTGATTCGCCACGGCGAGGCAGAAAATAATGCACAAAATATTCTTGATACGACAGACGAACAACGATACCCATTAACCCAAAAAGGTCGGGAACAAGTAAAACTCTCTGCTGAAAATCTGAGAACACACGACATTACCCGCATTTACACTTCTCCGTTCGCGAGAACACAAGAAACTGCGCGCATACTTGCCGAGACTCTTGGTATCTCAAGCGATCAAGTGATGTCGGATTCTCGCCTGTATGAATTTAGAGATGGAGAAACGAGAGAAGAAGGCCGTCGCCGTCTCGCAGAGCTTTTGTATGAAATTGAACAAAAGCATACGCACGAAACGATTCTTCTGGTCACGCACGGTTTTGGCGTCAAAATGTTCTCCGCTGTCGTTGCCGGAACAATCAATAGCGAACTTTCTCAGTTTGTTGATCAGCATACCCACAAATTCGCACAGCCGATTCAACTCGATTTTGTGCCGTTTCCGCATAATGAGGATTATGAATTAGATCTGCATCGTCCATATATTGACGATGTTTCGCTCGTTTCTGATAAAGGAACAGAACTACAAAGAGTAAAAGAAGTGATGGATGTATGGTTTGATTCTGGTGCAATGCCGTTCGCACAGGCGGCAAAAGAGCGTGGAGATGAATCGCTTGAAACCTTCTTAAAGAAGATAGAATATCCGGCTGATTTCATAAGTGAAGCCATAGATCAAACGCGCGGTTGGTTCTATACACTTCTCGCTGTTGGGACCCTTTCTGGGCGCGGTGCTGCTTTTAAAAATGCTATTTCACTCGGACATCTTCTTGATGCCGAAGGCCAGAAAATGAGCAAGTCAAAAGGAAATGTTGTCGAACCTTGGGAGCAAATCGAAAAGTGGGGAGTAGATACAATTCGCTTTTGGATGTTCTATGTAAATCAAGCAGGCGATTCTAAAAATTACGATGAAAAAACAGTAAAAGAGGCAGCAAAAGTGCTTTCATGGTTTGAAAACAGTACAAAGTTTTATGAACTCTTTAAAGATGTCCCTCGCAAAAAAAACAATCTGCAGATGATTGACCTCTGGATGCAATTTCGAACCAAAGAAACACTTCGCGAAGTGACAAAAGCGATGGATGCTTATAGGCCTTATGACGCGACGCGTGCAATTGCGCTTCTCACAGAAGATTTTTCTCAATGGTATGTGCGACGAATTCGTGACCGAGTGCGAGATGGAGATTCAGCTGCACTTGCAACACTGAAAGAAACCCTTCACACAATAGCTCTTCTCCTTGCGCCGTTTGCGCCATGTATTGCAGAAGATGCGTATTTAAAAATAAAAGGGAGTACCGATCCTGTAAGCGTGCATCTTGCCGATTGGCCTGAGGTAAAAACCGCCTTTAGTATCAAGAATATTTTCGTTAAAGATAAAAATCCTGAACTTCTCGCTGAAATGGCGCGTATTCGCTCTCTTGTCTCCGAGGTATTGCAGTTGCGCCAGAAGGCGGGAATGAAAGTGCGCCAGCCGCTCGCGACTCTGACCGTTCCGGAAACTCTTTCCGAAGAGCTGATACCCATTCTTGCAGAAGAAGTAAATGTGAAAAAAATAATCCTCGGCAAAGAACTTCTTCTCGATACCGCACTCACCCCGGAACTTATAAAAGAAGGCGATGAACGCGAGATGGCGAGCGCCGTTGCGCAAGCGCGCAAAGCTGACGGATTGTCGCCCAAAGATAACGTACGCACTAAGATTCGTTCAGAAGGGAAATACACAGCTCTCTTGTCTACTGGCGAAGTGCGATTTGATCTCATTCGCGATGCGTCATAAATACGAAACGCGCGGTATTGTCCTTTCGCGTACGCCGGTCGGAGAAACGAACGCACTGATTACCTTCATCACTCCTGACTTAGGGCTTGTGCGCGCCAGCGCGCAAGGCGTTCGGCGGTCTGGCGCGAAACTCGCTTCTTCACTCCCGACATTTGCCGAAAGCTCTCTCGTGCTCGTGCGAGGAAGAGAGAGCTGGCGTGTTGCAGGCGCAGTATTAGAGGAAAATTGGTTCGTACAAATGCAACCTTGTGCGCGCGTGCGCGCCGCACGAGTTTCCAATCTTTTATTGCGGCTTGTTGCCGGCGAAGTATACGATCCGGTACTTTTTCTCATTGTAGCTAGTTTCTTTCGGGCACTCACTGAACTTCCTGAGAATGTGCATGATGCCGCCGAGATGCTCGTCGTGCTTCGCGTGCTTGCTGTGCTTGGATTTGATACGGGGAATATTCCTGGCGAATTTTCAGAATTTACAATGCCTCTCCTTGCCACAGTCCTAAAAGATCGCAAAAATTACATAGCGCGCATTAATAACGGTATTATGGCCTCTGAGCTTTGATATACTAGCGTAATGTCACAGCAACGCCCTGAAGACGATACTGGTTCGCTTGAGAGGGCACGAGAGCGCCTCTACGAGCCTGACGCTGTGCTCTCCTCTGGCTCATCGCGCGCGCAACTTGCGGCGTCTGGTCAACGAACACTTCCTCATAAATGGGGAGAGAGCTTGTTGCAAAGTGCTGGTTCCCGCGAGAAGCGACAAATGCGTTTTGCCGGCATTTTCTTTGCCACAGCATTTCTTTTCTTCCTCGCTTCGCTCGGTGTCGCTGGCTACTTTTTTTATTATGGAGACAATTCGGTTTCAGTGGACAAAGTATCCATTGCTATTCAAGGCCCAACGACAATAGCGGGAGGCGATACGGTTCCTCTCTCTATTGTCATCACAAATAAAAATTCGGTTGTGATAGAAAATGCGACCATCGAAATTGATTTTCCGACTGGCACGCGGAATGTGGCTGATGTATTAAGCACCTATCCTCGTTATACTGAAAATCTCGGCACGCTTGCTCCGGGCGAAACAGTCACTCGCTCAGTGAAAGTCATTTTGTTTGGCGGTGCGGGGGAATCGCTTTCATTGCCGGTTTCTCTCTCCTACAACACCGCTGCTTCCAATTCTGTCTTCGTGAAGAAATCTTCCTATGCACTTCTTATTTCTTCTACGCCGCTCTCAGTCTCTGTTGATGTGCTTCCTGAAATTGTTTCTGGCGCTCCGTTAACTTTCACGCTCACTGTCCGCTCTAATGCAACCGTGCCTCTTGATAATGTCGTTCTTTCTGCAGCGTTTCCGTTCGGTTTTTCAGTCGTTTCTTCTTCTGTTCCTTTGAACAATTCAAGTTTTCTTCTCGGAACTCTATCGCCGAACGCAAGCAAGACGATAACACTTACCGGAACGCTTCTTGGACAAGATAGCGAACAGAAGTCATTTCATTTCACTATCGGAACAGCGAAAACCGCACAGGACCAAACGCTTGCTGTTTCGTATATGACTCAAGATGCGTCTGTGATGCTTACTGCGCCTTTCATTTCCACGACGCTTGCTGTTAACGGAAACACTTCTGCAAATTCAGTTGTTAATTCAGGTAGCTCTCAGAATGTTACGGTTTCCTACACCAACACACTCTCGACGAGTATTAAAAATGTAACCGTTGCGGTAAAGGTGTCCGGTTCGGCAGTTGATTATGACAGCATCAAAACGACGAACGGCTTCTATCGCTCTGCTGACCACACGATTGTCTTTAGCCGAGATACCGATCCTTCTCTCGCAACGCTCGCGCCGGATTCTTCCGGCATCGGGACATTCTCATTTGCGACGCTCCCGTCTGGAAGCCTTGTTTCGTCGCCGACGATAACCTTCACCACTTCCGTGTCTGGTACTCGTGCAGGGCAGACGAGCGTAACGGAAGCGGTAAATTCATCAGCAACTAAAACGGTAAAAGTCGCGACTGCCATCATTCTTTCCTCATCTTCACTTTATAGTTCTGCTGCATTGAGCACGAGCGGACCGATTCCGCCAATTGCAAATCAAGCGACTACCTACGCGATTGTCTGGAATGTACGGAACCAAGGAAGCACTATCGCTGATGGTTCTCTGTCCGCTGTGTTGCCAAGTTATGTTTCTTATACCGGCGTTTCAACCGGCACTGGCTCATTTTCATATGACAAAGGCTCTCGCACCGTCTCCTGGAGCATCGGCGACCTCGCTCAGAACTCGAGCGCGAGCGGCGCGTTTCAGATTTCCATTACGCCTTCAACTTCACAAAAAGGTAGTGCGCCTACGCTCGTCGGAACAGCATCTTTTTCCGGTTATGACCGTTTTGCGGGTGTACAGGTGAAAGCATCTGCGAGCCCGGTAACAACCGAGACGGTAGGAGATCCGGGATATGTCAATGAAAACGCGATTGTGCAATAAACTCGCAAAGCCGAGTTTCCTCCCTGCGCTTGCCTCAAACAAATAAATGAAGACATTCATTTGTTGTTCGTCTCGCTTGGTAGTAATCTGTAGCTATGACTGACCAAAATCTGATGGAAAAAATTGTCTCGCTCGCGAAGCGCCGCGGGTTCGTCTCCCCGGGTTCTGAGATCTATGGCGGTCTCGCTGGAACCTTTGATTATGGTCCGTACGGTGTCGTTCTAAAAGAGAACATAGAGCGCATCTGGTTGCAGATGTTCCGCGATGAACGCGATGATATGTACGGTATTGATTCCGCAATTTTGATGAATCCGAAAGTCTGGGAAGCGAGCGGGCATATTGCCGGATTTTCTGATCCGCTGGTTGAATGCGAAAAATGCAAAAAGCGTTTCCGCGCAGATCATCTTGACGATGTGAAGGCATGTCCTGAATGCGGGGGAACGCTCGGTGATGTTCGCCAATTCAATATGATGTTCAAGACGCATGCGGGCGCTACAGAGGATGATTCGGCTGTTGTGTACTTGCGACCAGAGACAGCGGGAGGCATTTTCATGAACTTTAAGAATGTGATGGATACTATTCATCCGAAATTGCCGTTCGGCATCGCCCAGATAGGGAAGGCGTTTCGCAACGAGATTGCGCCACGCGATTTTATTTTCCGCTTGCGCGAGCTCGAACAAATGGAAGTCGAATATTTCGTACCAGAGTCCGAATGGGAAAAGGCGTTTGAAGAATGGCAAAAGATGATGCACCGCTTCGCTGAAGCAGTTGGCCTGCCGAAAAATATGGTGCACGAGCTTGAAGTATCTCCCGAAGACCGCGCGCATTACAGCAAGCGCACGATTGATTTTGAATTTGATTATCCGTTTGGCCGCAAGGAGCTTTGGGGCCTCGCATATCGGGGAGATTTTGATCTTTCTTCGCATGCAAAAGGATCTGCCGTTGAGCTCGCTTATCTTGATGAAGAGACGAAAGAGAAGATTATTCCGCATGTCATCGAGCCGTCTCTCGGCGTTGACCGCACTATTCTCGCGGTTCTTGTAAGCGCCTACCGCGAAGATGATTTGGGCGGTCCCTCCTCCGCTGAAGCTACGGAGGGCGCAGGAAGACGCGTGTATTTAGCACTTGCACCAAAAGTTGCACCGATTAAGGCGATGATTTCGCCACTTCTTAAAAATAAATCAGAGCTTGTCGCAAAAGCGCGCGAAGTACGCGCCATATTGAAAAAAATACATCCCGCAATTGCATGGGACGACAATGGAAATATCGGCAAACGCTATCGCCGTCAGGACGAGATCGGCACGCCATTTTGCATCACGATTGATTTCGATACTTTGGGAGACCCTTCGAAAAACTCAGGGCAGGAAAACCAGGATCTAAAAGATACCGTCACGCTCCGTCATCGCGACACTGGCGAACAGGAGCGACTCTCTATCTCCGAAGTCGCCGAGCGTATCCGCTCCGCGATCCAATAATTACCGGTAAAAAGCCAAACGGCTCACACGGTATGAGCCGTTCAAATATGTTAGGATGCCCATATGGATAAGGAAATTCGGGTTTCCATCACCTCAGGCACGGTCGTTACCGCGCTGTTTGTCATTGCCGGCGCGTATGTTTTATGGCTCTTGCGCGATCTTGTGCTTCTTGTGCTTGCCGCTATCGTTATCGCTTCGGCTATCGAGCCGGAAATTGCTTTTTTTATTAAGCATCATATTCATCGTTTCTTTGCCACCATTCTTGTGTATGTGATTGTTTTCGGGTCTCTGTTTACACTCCTCTATTTTTTCTTCCCGCCAATCATTTCTGACGCCGCAAACTTCCTCTCGTCTTTGCCACAGTACCTAGATACACTGAACGCTTCTGGTTCATTTTCTAATATCACCAGTGCAACGAACTTTATAAACAGTCAGGGCGGCGGAATACAGTCAATGGTGGATACTCTTCTCTCGATTCAGTCCATTTTCTCGACGACAACGGGAGGAGTGATGAAATTAATAATTGCATTTTTCGGCGGAATCTTCTCGCTCTTCCTCGTAATCGTTCTTTCGTTTTATTTTGCACTTCAGGAAACTGGCGTAGACGATTTCCTCAGATTGATTATGCCAGTGAGATATGAAGAGTATTCTGTTGACCTATGGAAAAGATCACAGAAAAAAATAGGCCTCTGGATGCAAGGACAGATACTTCTCTCAGTTATCGTCGGGGTACTCGTATATCTCGGACTCCTTATTATAGGCGTTCCTTATGCGCTCCTTCTTGCTGTTTTTGCAGGACTTGCGGAAATCGTTCCTATTTTCGGTTCGCTCTTGGCCGGGGCAGTAGCGGTCATTATCGGATTTTCAGATGGAGGCTTTGCGATAGCAGTCATTGTTCTCGGCCTCTATATTGTGGTAAATCAATTTGAATCAAATCTTATCTATCCGCTTATTGTAAAAAAGATTGTCGGCATTCCGCCTCTTATGGTTATTGTTGGACTTATTGCAGGATATACTCTCGCAGGATTTCTGGGTGTATTGCTTTCGGTGCCAGTATCGGCTGCGGCGCTTGAGTTCTTGAATGACTTCGATAAGCGGAAGCGCCGCATGCATCAGAAAAATGCTTAATGTGAAAAACTTTTATATAACAACAACTATTCCATATCTTAATGCTGATCCGCACATGGGTCATGCGCTTGAGTTCGTACAAGCAGACATCATCGCTCGATATCATCGTCTTGTAGGGGATAAAGTAATTTTCAATACGGGCACCGACGAACATGGCTTAAAGATTTTTCAAAAAGCGCTCGAAAATAATCTTCCTCCACAGGATTATGTCGACCTTTATTCGATTCGTTTTCGCGCGCTCAAAGAAAAGCTGAATCTTAGTTATACTCACTTTGTCCGTACTACCGATCCCCATCACATTAAGGCGGCTCAGGAATTCTGGCAACGCTGTCTCAAAGCGGGCGATATTTACAAGGGTGAATATGAGATGAAATACTGTGTTGGGTGCGAATTAGAAAAAGATGAAACTGAACTTGTAAATGGTCGTTGTTTTATTCATCCGAATTTGGAGATCCAGATCATAAAAGAAGAAAATTATTTCTTTAAGTTGTCGAACTATCAGCAAAAACTTCTCGACTTGTATGTTGCCCGTCCTGACTTTGTCGTGCCCCAGTCGCGTCTAGGCGAAATACGGAGTTTTGTTGAGCGAGGACTCAAGGATTTCTCTATTTCGCGTCTGAAAAGCAAAATGCCTTGGGGAATACCAGTACCAGATGACGACGAACATGTTATGTATGTATGGTTCGATGCTTTGGTTAATTATATATCAACACTCGGATGGCCTGAAGATGAACAGAATTTTGAGGCATGGTGGGGCACAAAAGGAATGCCAAATGCGCTGCAAGTTGCAGGAAAGGACAATCTACGACAACAATCCGCTATGTGGCAGGCGATGCTTCTGTCAGCTGAGTTGCCAACTTCAAGGCAAATATTCATCCACAGTTTTATCACAAGCGGAGGCCAGAAAATGAGCAAAACACTTGGCAATGTTATTGATCCTCTCGCGGTAGCAGACGAATACGGTATTGATGCATTGCGCTACTTTCTCGCACGGCACATTAACCAATTTGAAGACAGTGATTTTACCATAGAGCGATTTAAGGAGGTTTACACTGCAAATCTCACCAACGGCCTCGGCAATCTTGTCGCGCGCGTGATGAAGCTTTCTGAAGACTATGCCGTTGTAACTCTTCACATTGAATCAGCGCAACATTCTTATCTGTCTCAGATAAAAGAAGCAGTAGAAACATTTAGGTTTAATGACGCGATGGATGTGATTTGGAGCAAGATACAGAGATTAGACCGGCGTATCAACGAAGAAGAACCGTACAAGATCATAAAAACAGATCCGGTAACTGGTAAGGCACTTATTCAATTCATGGTTTCAGAACTTCGAGAAATAGGAGAAATGCTCGTACCATTTATGCCAGCCACAAGTGAAAAGATTCTTGATGCCATCAAAGCAAATAAAAAACCCGAAAATCTTTTCCCAAGATTATGAATGTGCGTTACATAGATACGCATTGTCATTTGCAATTTGAGCACTATGCGGAGGATAGAGAAGAAATTATCGCGCGCATGCGCGATGAAGGCGTTGTGGGTATTGTCGTCGGTGTTGATTTGAAATCTTCAAAAGAGGCAGTTGAGTTAGCAGAAAAATACGAGCATCTCTACGCTGCCGTGGGAATGCATCCGAATGATTCAAGTGGAGAATTGTTTGACGAAACAACATATAGAACACTCGCAGAAAATAAAAAAGTGGTCGCGATAGGGGAATGTGGTCTGGATTATTTCCAATCGGGAACGAACAATGAAGAAAAGAATTTGCAGAAAGAACTTTTTAAAAAACACATTGCGCTTGCTGCAGAGCTCGATAAACCTCTCGTTATTCACATACGCCCACGAGTTGGCACCCGCGATGCGTATGAGGAGGTACTCGCGATTCTGAAAGAATCAAAGGTCGCATACCCGAAGTTGCACGGCGATATTCATTTCTTCGCTGGCAGTCTTTCTGAAGCAGAAGAATTCTTCGCGCTTGATTTCACTATTTCATTTACCGCAGTCATCACCTTTTCGCATGAGTATGACGAAGTCATCCGCGCAGTACCCCTTGCGAACATTCTTTCAGAAACTGATGCTCCGTATGTCGCACCGAAAGAACGCCGCGGGCAGCGGAATGATCCTCTTGCTGTCAAGGAAGTTGTTCAACAGATTGCGCACATCCGCTGCGAAGACCTAGAAACCGTTCGTACCGCGCTTCTTGCCAATGCAAACCGTTCGTTTGTCTTATAACGGCTTTAAAAGGGCTATCTTGCAGGTACTCAAATCTCGTGCTAGGATTCCGCCATTATGGCGAAGCAAGATTTAAATAGCGAAGAGGAGGAAGTTGTTGAGGATGGAGGCTCCGATCCACGCGTTTACGAGCTCGGATTTCACCTTGATCCTGAACTTCCTACCGAAGAGGTAAAGAAAGCGTATAAGGTCGTACGCGATTTTATTGAGAGCAAGGGAGTGCTCATCGCCGAGGGCGAGCCGGAGAAAATCCAGCTTTCTTACACTATTTCCCTCCAGGAGACCACTGGCCGTCGTGATTTTAATTCAGCATATTTCTCTTGGATTGTGTACGAGGCTTCTCCCGAAGATCATTCCGCTGTTCTCTCTGCAGCCAAGGCTGATAAGCACCTCATTCGTTTTATTGACCTTCTGACGACGAAAGATGCCGCCCGCCATTCTGTGGAAGTGCGCGAAATTTCTTTGAAGACGCAGGCGCAGGAGCGAACGAAGGAACCGGAAGTTGCCAATGAAGAAGCTGAACTCGACGCCGCACTTGAGCGGGCAGCGGTATAATATACATTACTATGTACCTCAACAAAGCATTTTTGTACGGCAATCTTACCCGTGATCCAGAATTGAAGGCTCTTCCTTCTGGGCAACAGCTTGTTTCATTCGGTCTTGCGACGAACCGCACTTACAAAGATAAAAGTGGACAGAAGCAAGAAGCGACTGAGTTCCACAACATAGTTGCATTCGGCCGTTCTGCAGAGCTTATTGCTCAATATATGAAGAAAGGCCGCCCGCTCTTCGTTGAGGGTCGTATTCAAACGCGCAGCTGGGATGATAAAGAGAGCGGCAAAAAGAATTACCGAACTGAGATCGTCGTAGACAACTTCCAATTCGGTGATGGCGGCAAGGGCGGTTCCTCGGACGGCGGTAGCGCAGCAAGAGGCGGACACGAGGAACAACCGGCTCCTAAGGATGCAGATGAAATAAAGTATCCGGACGAAGAGATTAATCCTGAAGACATTCCTTTTTAATATCAATATTTAATGTTAATAGCATGGCATACCAATCTGAACGGGAAGAAATAGAAGTTAAAAAATTTACCGACTATAAAGATGTCGCGTATTTGAAGCAGTTCACCAATCCGCATGCGAAAATGCTTTCCCGAAAGCGCACCGGCATCCCCGCGAATAAGCAGCGCGACATTGTTCAAGCCATCAAACGCGCCCGCTTCATGGCGCTCCTCCCGTACATTTCGGCGTAACTTACGCCTTCTCCACTCGTTCGGTGTAATTGCCAGTGTCAGTGTTGATTCGAACAATATCGCCTACATTGATGAAAAGCGGGGCATCTATTTTTGCGCCCGTTGAAAGTACGACAATCTTATTCCCGCCGGTCGCCGTATTGCCCTTCGTGCTCGGGGGAGCTTCTTTTACTTCAAGCTCTACTTTTATCGGTATTTTAATTGTCACCGGCTTTTCTTCATAGGTCAGCATATCGACGAGCGCATTCTGCGCGAGCCACTGCACTTGATTATGCACCGCATCTTCGGGAAATGAAAAGCGATTTTTTGGATTTCCTTCTTCGGCAAACCAGCTCTCGCCGCGATTCGTATAGAGATACCGCGCCTGCATTCTATCGACATCTGCTTCGGTTACCGTGTCGCTTTGATGAAAAGAAATTTCAATGACATTGCCAGAAATAAGATGCCGTAGTTTTGTTTTATTTTGCGGCTTCGTCTTTTGCATACGGAACACATACGAAGAAAGAACTTCGTACGGTTCGTTATTGTAATTGATAATTTTCTTGGAAACGATTTCGTTGTACGACAATACGGCCATAGGAATGCGGATTATAGATGGTAAGTGATAAGAAACCCTGTACGAAAGGTGCCAGTTATAAAGAGTATCCCGTCTCGACGGGAATTGCTGTATGCTAGCAGACATAATGAGTTTTTCAACTACTACCGAAGATCTAACCGCGCTTTCAGACGCCGAGGTGCTTGCGCGTTCGCAGGAAGATCCGAATCTATTTGTCGTGCTTGTTCGCCGCTATGAGGCGGCTCTTCTCCGAAGGGCGCGGACGATACTGAAGAGCCCGGAAGACGCTGAAGAAGCAGTACAGGATGCATTTACCAAGATGTATCTGTATGCGAACAAATACCATCCTCAGGAGGGGGCGAGCTTTTCTTCCTGGGCGTACACTATCCTGAATCGCGTTGCGTATACGAAATATCGCACCAAGAGCATTGAACGGGGGAAACGAGCCGAGCTTCTCCCCGAGCATTATGAGTCTCTGCCGGATGCGCGTGCAGAATTCCTTGAAGATTTATCTATCAGAAATGAAGTTCTAGCCGCACTCGCGAAATTGCCTGAAACTGCCGCGAAGATTTTGAGGTTACAGTTTATAGAAGGGAAGACGCAAGAAGAGATTGCCCAAAGTGAGAATCTTTCTATTCCTGCAGTGAAGACGCGCGTGCATCGAGCAAAAAAACTTTTCAAACAATCCTATGATGAACAACACCATGAATAATGCATCAAACATTGAACGCACCGTCATGCGACGAGTTCGTATTATTCGCGTTTCCCGATTTTTCATTTCGAATAGAGCATTCGTTGCGCTGGTATTCGCCATTGCTCTTTGGGGCATCGGCAGGGAGGTGTGGGTTGCGCGCGTTCTAGAAAACGCACCGACGAACTTAGTCGATCTCTCTCGCTTCTACCTTATCGCATTCATTCACACCGATATTATCGTCCAAATGCTTTTTGTTCTTTCGTTCGTTTCTATCATCTATCTCGCCCGCGAAACAGCGCGCGCCGTATCTTCTTCGTTTATTCCCGCAATTTCTTAAGTTCTAACTTTCGGCAAGCTTAAGTTTTATTTGTTTGAGAAGTTCTTTTGCAATATCTTTGTTGTCGCGCAGGAATGTGCGGGATGCATCGTAGCCAACAGCAAGTTTTTCGCCATTGAATTTGTAAGTAGCGCCAGCTTTTTCAACAAGACCAAATTTCTCTCCGAGGGCGAGAAGCTCGCCTTCACGGCTGATCCCTTCGTTATAGAGAAGGTCAAATTCGGTGGTCTTAAACGGCGCAGCGACTTTATTCTTTACTACTTTCACGCGATGGCGCCCGCCGACGACCTCCTCACCTTTCTTTATTGATGCAATACGGCGAATGTCGAGACGCACCGAGGTATAAAACTTAAGTGCTTTCCCGCCCGGGGTCGTTTCTGGATTTCCGAACATAACGCCTATCTGCATGCGGATTTGATTGATGAAAATAACAATGGTTTTGCTTCGTGCGGCAATCGCAGTGAGCTTGCGCAATGCCTGGCTCATAAGCCGTGCCTGCTTGCCGACATGCTGTTGACCCATCTCGCCCTCAATTTCGTCCTTTGGCGTGAGTGCAGCGACAGAGTCAACGACGATAATATCCACATTCCCGCTCCGCACCAGCGACTCAACGATATCGAGCGCCTGTTCGCCCGTATCTGGCTGAGAGATAAGCAATTCTACGAGCTTCACACCAATCCGCCGTGCATATTCCGGATCAAGCGCGTGCTCGGCGTCAATGAATGCTGCAATACCGCCAACCTTTTGCGCCTCAGCTATAACATGAAGTGCGAGCGTTGTTTTCCCAGATGACTCTGGACCGAATATTTCAATAATGCGTCCGCGAGGAAGTCCTCCGACGCCAAGAGCCGCATCAAGCCCGATAGAGCCTGTCGCTATGACAGGAATCTTTTGCGGAGCGCCCGCACCGAAGACAGTAATTGATTCGTCGCCGAACTTCGTGCGAATTTCTTTCAGCGCCTGATCAATTGATTTCTGCTTCTCGTTTTTATCAGAACTCGATGCCGTAACCGTCTTGAGAACTTTTTCTTTTGCTGGTTTTTTGAATGCCATATGAATAGTGTATAGATTAGAAGCAGGATGGGTTAGGGAACGAAAATAGCGCGCGTCGCAGCAACTTTCCTTCCAAAACGGTCAGTGGCTACGAAGGTAAGTATAGAACCTCCGCGCGGGAACGAAAGTATTGACGAAAAATCACCGTCCTCTTCATGAAGAATGGTTGCACCATCAAGCGTGAGTTGCGCCGTGCGGGCAGCATTCCCTCTGATAGTTACGATACCTCCCGGGAAGGGCGCATTGTTCGCCGGGGAGTCTATAGAGAGAGAAGGTCCCATAACGAGCGGCCACGCTTTCATACAACCGTACCCTGCGAGCATTATCAGAATGACGAGAGTGAGATATTTAGTCATACCACGCACTAGAAGCTTTGTTCATCATCATTTGATTCTGATGGCCGTTCGGTTTTATTGAATACTTCACGCGGTTTTGATCCGTCAGCCGGGCCGATAACACCGCGCTCTTCAAGAACATCCATCAATCGCGCCGCGCGCGAGTAGCCGATCTTTAATTTGCGCTGGAGATACGAAGTGGATGCACGGCCAGCTTCTTCAACCGTGGTGCGCGCGTCTTCATAAAGCGTATCGTCAATTTCTTCATCATCATCGAAACTGCCGTTCGTCATTCCCATGACATCTCCGCCAGCTGACGAATGATCTCCGTTCGTCAGAGAAATGCCGCCACCGCCGAAATCAATGCTCGACAGATCGCCCGCATTATGGCTCTTAATGTAGCTGACTACTTTTTTCACTTCACTCTCGCTTATGAATGCCGTTTGAATACGCACCGGCTTTTGCATATCGCTCGAAAGATAGAGCATATCGCCGGCGCCAAGCAATGTCTCTGCACCGGAGCTGTCCAGGATGGTGCGCGAATCTATCTGTGAAGCGACTTGGAGCGCCATACGAGTCGGAATGTTCGCCTTAATAAGGCCGGTGATGACATTCACTGAAGGGCGCTGTGTAGAAAGCACCAAATGAATGCCGACGGCGCGGCTCATTTGCGCGAGACGGACTATTGAAGCCTCTAGTTCGCGCGGGAAGGTGTGCATAATATCTGCAAGCTCATCAATAACGATGACGATATACGGAAGCGCTTCGGGCATATCCACAGCACCCTTCGCTTTTGCCGGTTCAAAGACAGTGGTGTGATACGAGCCGATATCGCGCACATGCTCCGTTTCAAGGATATTGTAACGGCGCTCCATTTCTTTAGCAGCCCACTTGAGCGAGAAAATGGTTTTTTTCGGATCGGTAATCACCGGAGTAAGAAGATGCGGTATGCCGTTATACGCGGTAAGTTCGACGCGTTTCGGATCTATCATAATAAAACGAAGCTGGTTCGGACCGTTCCGATAGAGCAGAGAAGTAATAATGGCGTGAATGGCGACCGATTTTCCAGATCCCGTGGCTCCTGCGACGAGCGCGTGCGGCATTTTTGCAATATTCACATAATGCGGCGTTCCGGCGATATCGCGCCCAAGAGCGGCAATCAATGGCTTTGTGCTTTCAGACCACTCTGGCGCAGACAAGAGACCGCCAAGCCCGACCATTGCTTTTACGGTATTTGGCACTTCGATGCCGACAAGTGATTTCCCCGGGATAGGCGCTTCAATGCGCACCGGATGTGCTGCGAGTGCGAGCTCAAGGTTATTCGCGAGAGAGACGATTTTTGAAAGGCGCACTCCCTCGGCAGGTTTCACGGCATATCGAGTAACTGTCGGACCGACAGAGACCTCGTCCATTTCCAGATGAATGCCGAAATTTTGGAATGTGCGTTTGATGATATTCGCATTCGCCTTAATATCGCCAACACCCGGCTTGCCACGATCTATACCGAGAATGGAGAGGGGAGGCGCTTCGTATTCGGCATCGAAGTTAGCTATGCCCGTATTCTGCTTATCGGCGAATGATTCTCCAGACACGCCTGTAGCGCGGTTAAAAATGGTCACTACTGGGTCGTTTTCCGGCTGTTCAGGATGTTGTTCCGATCCCTGTACGGATTCAGGCACACCGACAACGCCGTCATCTTCGTCATCAAGGAATTCTTGATTTTCTCTGCGAGCTCGAATGCGTTCCCAGAGCGAGAGAACATTTTCGCCAAGAAGGGCCCCAAGCTTTTCAAGATCAATCAATATCGCAACACCGATTGCAACGACCGCAATGAGAAGTACGAAAGCACCCCAGAAACCGAAGAATTGTGAAAGTATTTCCCCGAACCATGTACCGGTCTTCCCTCCGAATTGGGCTCCCGGAAAGAGTCCCGCAAAAGCAAGAACGGAAGCAAGGGTGAGGAAGAGTCCAGAGGCAGTGAGAGGAGCGAGCGTTGGACGGCCGAAACCGGCATAGAAGCCGAGAGCAATGAGAGCAAGCGGAAGAAGAAATGCACCAATGCCGACGATGGCATAGCTCGCGGAAAAAACAGTTGTCCCTATAGGGCCTGCCGCTCCGAAGATTGCCAGTAGAAGCAGAATGCCTGCCGCAAGAAGCACGATAGCGGAGGCATAGCGAATCAGCGTGCTGTATTCTCTGACATTTTTTTCGCGAGTGTTTCCTCGTCTGGAACCATTGCTGTTTTTGCGACTCATATAATGTGTACTATGCGCATATTGTACCATTGTACTGAACTGCTCACCTGGAAGCCGTGCAAAAGAAGCTTGCACACTGCTCTTACGGTCGTATACTGTCCTATACGATATGAGACACGGACAATCTGATGAAGGACACAACATTGAAGTCAGGCAAGTCCAGACAAAAACAAAAGATACTCATTTAGAAGACTTTGTCCTAGAGAAAAGCATATTTAACAATGTATTTGAAAAGGACATACGAAGAGTTTTTATCTATAAAAAAGCCGAAAGGCTCGCCAAAGCGATTCATCTTATCGCACCGGCTTTCTCAGAATCAGCGTCCTTAAGAGATCGCATTGATACTATTGCGATCGGTCTTGTCGATGCTGCAATAGCATCGTCCGGAGTTGCGCGCGCCCAGTTGTCTCGCGAACTTCTTGCACTTTCGAGCGTTCTCTCTATCGCACGCACCGGCGGTCTTCTTTCTTCTATGAACACCGAACTCATTACGCGCGAAGCGCGTTCTCTGCTCCAAGAAGTTGCCGGGTATGAAGAACCAAGACTCTTTTTAGACGATGCCCCAACGCTCTCTACCATAGCAAAAAGCGCACTCTCAAGAGAACCCAAACAAAGCGTGCATACCCAGACCGCGAAGCGTGTCATGCACGGCAATCCATCTGGCAGCGTAAAAGGACATATAAAGGACACTGAACAGGTAAAAGACATTAGTTTACATATAAAGGACAGACGGGAAACAATTTTGTCCGTTATAAGAAATAAGCAAAAAGCGAGCATAAAGGACATCTCAACCCTTATCCGTGGCGTATCAGAGAAGACCATCCAGAGAGAGCTTTCTTCCCTTATTGAAGCCGGAATAGTTCTGAAAGAGGGGGAGCGCCGTTGGAGCACTTATTCTCTTGTGTAAGACGCTGTTTTGGCTTTGACTCGGGAGGCAGTATTTGCTACTATGAGGTCTGTGGTAGCGATTGTTGAATAGGTGCGATACGAAGGCCGAAATCGGTCTTTTTGTTGTCGTATCTATTTAGTTGTTATCCACATGCCGACTCGATGGATGATTGTTTCCGCTATATACTGGACAACAGTCCTTGCGGGAATAATCTATTCTCGGTAGGGCGTACTTTGATAACAGAATAGTGGCTTTAGCTAAGCCACATCAACCCTTGCCAACTAACTCATGGCGCACTGGTCGATACCGTGCGCTGTGGGGTAGTGTAAAAGTGAATGTGCGCGTGCTTCACGGTGTGAAGTGCATAAACTTAATTACTCATGTGCTCCTAAAATCATTAATAATTGTTATGCAAACGGTAACTACAAAAATGTTCGCGAAAGTCGCGGCGGTAGCGACCGGACTTGCGATGGCGACATCGATGCTCTCATTTGCTCCTATGGCAAGTGCAGCGTCATTGACCGACTCGCAGATCTCGTCAATTCTCTCGCTTCTTTCTTCGTTCGGCGCGAATAGCGCTACGATTGCGAATGTTCAGGCGGCCCTCAACGGTCAGCCGACAACAGGAACAGGAGGTACGACAACTTCTTCGTGCTCCTTCACAAAGGACCTTACATTGAAGTCGACAGGTGCTGATGTGACCTGCCTTCAGCAGGCTCTCATCGCAGGAGGCTATTCGATCCCAGCTGGTGCGACTGGCTACTTCGGTGCCCAGACGCAGACAGCAGTGAGCGCATGGCAGAAGGCGGCCGGTATTTCACCGACAGCCGGATACTTCGGTGCAAAGTCACGCGCAGCCTTTAATCTAGGCGGCGGTAGCACGACAGGCGGAACAACCACTCCGACAGCAGGTACGGGCAATGGCCTTAAAGTCACGCTCGCATCCGACTCTCCGAATGGCATCGCCCTCGTAGCAGCACAAGCGATCGGCGAACTCGCAAAGTTCACCTTCGCGAACCCGACCAGCGCTGATATCAAGGTCACGAATCTTGGTCTCAAGCGTATTGGCGTGTCGGGCGATTCAACAATGACAGCCGTGTATCTCTTCAACGGCGCGACTCGTTTAACTGACGCAGCGAGCATCAGCTCAGGTGCGTTCAACTTCAACGATTCAACAGGACTCTTCACGGTTCCTGCCGGACAGACCTACACAGTCTCAGTTCGTTCCAACATCCTTACAGGTACAAGTGGACAGCAGATCGGTGTTCAGCTCGTTTCGGTTGCTTCGACCGGCGCGCTTGACTCCTCTGTATCGTTCCCAGTCACTGGAGGTATTCAGACCATTTCGTCTGCATCGATGGGTACGGTGGTCGTCACCTATACCGGTCCTACAGGCGCAACGGAAAATCCTGATACCGATGTACGCGTCTTCGAAGGTTCAGCTGTTGTTTCTACACACGCAGCTGATCTTCAGGCGATTACCTTCGAGAACCGCGGTTCTTCATCGGACGGCGACTTGAAGAACTTCCGCCTCTATGTAGACGGAACTCAGGTTGGTTCCACTGTTGCTCAGGCAGTTGGTGATAAAATCACCTTCGACCTCACAGCAAGCCCAATTCGTTTTGCAACCGGTACACGCATCATCAAGGTGGTTGCCGATGTTGTTGGCGGATCGGGTGAGACCTACGACATTCAGATTCGCCGCGCAGTAGATGCGCGCTTTGTGGATGCCGAACTCGGCCAGCCAGTTCTTATCACTGGTAAGACAGCAGCTGCAACCGCGAATACCATCGCGTCCGGTACGCTCTCTATCACCAAGGCAACGACTTCTCCAAGCGAGAATGTCGCGCTTTCTTCCACCAATGTTAAATGGGCAACCTTCGAAGTCCGCGCCGCTGGCGAGGATATCAAGATTGAAGCCATGAAAGTTTGGTTGGATCAGACAGCAGCCGAAGGTATGGACAATGCCAAGATATTCTTGAATGGCGTACAAATTGGTTCTACCAAGGACCTTGTTGACGCTGCTAATCCTGGCGCTACGGGTACTGAATTCACTTTGGGTTCATCACTCGTCGCTCGTCACGGACAGGTTGAAATTCTCGATATCTACGGTGATGCAAAAACAGCAGCTGGTACAGACTTCGCAGATGCATCAACAGCTGATATCGGCGTTTCGGTCGCTGTTGCAGACACTGAGGGCATGAGCTCTGGTGACGCATTGGCAACAGCCGTTGCGGAAGTTGAAGGCAACTCTCGCACCATCTCGTCTTCCACCCTCGCCGGGTCTAAGTACTCTGGCTACGGTGCACAGTCGATGATTCCTGGCACGAACAATGCCAAGCTTGGTTCATTCACTCTTTCCGCGGGTTCAACCGAGGGTGTGAATGTCAATACCATCGCCATTAACCTTTCTGCAGTAGAAGCTGCGAGCATCACGGAGCTTCGTCTCGTTGATTCAGCAACTGGTACTCAGATTGGTCCAACGACGGTTTC
>Ga0247841_10001039_pt1 | contig 66462 bp, 45 predicted proteins | sample LaCruzMarch2015__2_FD_192410 | JGI IMG/M metagenome (GOLD analysis project Ga0247841, IMG submission 192410) | Freshwater microbial communities from meromictic Lake La Cruz, Castile-La Mancha, Spain - LaCruzMarch2015_18m | ecosystem: Environmental > Aquatic > Freshwater > Lake | place: Spain...
TCTAAAGCACTGGTAGTCAAGATAAAGAAGATTGGTCTTGACAAGAAGAATATCCCCTAAAAACATTAAAGTGTCAACTCAAATCAGGAAACATCATAAGTTGAAATTTGAGTTAAAGAACTGCAGAAATCAGGGCAGATAAACCAGATATTGTTTGTATAATACTATTACAAAGATGATTAGCAGCCAGGAAAAAATGATGACGCCAACGCCTCCGGCTCCGGAAGTCCAGAGTGATAAACCGCCCCAAATGCGCGACGGCAGATGATGTTTGAGCACGCAGACCGGTCTGGCTCGCCAGGTGCGCACATATTGTCCTGCTTTGTCCGGCTGAATTAAGCAATATTCAAACCATTGGGCATAGCTATGGTCACGCCAATGCTCAATGGCTTTCCAGGGAAAACCCAGCCCGTGAGTAATGGCGACACCGTCTGAACCAATCTTTTTCCGCAATCTGTATGGCAAAGTGGAGGAATTGCGGCAGGGGAATAAAGTCACCCGGGCTACAATTATCGCATGGTCGTCTCCCGCAGCATAATGCTCCGCCGTCTTTTTGTAAAAGCCAAAGTAAATCCCGCTGCCGGCATAATCACCGCTTCCGACATACCATCTGCCCTCTGTGGCTATATTGGTGGCAATCCCTTTAAATGAAGTGCCATGGTACATAGTGTAGGTGGGAAAAACGAGGTCAACTCCCGTCATCAGGATGCCTTCCAAAAGAGACAATCCATTACGGGAAAAGACATTAAGCAGTCGCTTGGGAAAACCCAAAATCCAACTGCCTATATATTGCAAACCATGCAGGTTTCTGTATCTTTCCCGTTTGGGCTGCATCAGTTCGGCAATACTGTCGCAAAATATTACTGTCCAGTAAAGGATAATATTGAAGTAGAGCGCGTTGATGAAACGGATGGGAGTCAAAACGATGTGCATGGCAATCCACCAAACAGGAGAAATCAGGCTCAACATCAGCAGGTTAAAAGTGAGATTGGCAGTTACCAGCTTGGGATGACGCCAATAGTCCCGCACAGGATTATACAAAATCCATTGAATCCAGTTGAGAAAAAAGAAGGGATACCGCAACAGCCAGACGATGTTTCTGAGCAGATAAACAGCTATCAGCATTCCGATAATGCCACCCATTGCATAAATTGCCGACCAGCCAATCCGGTCAAGTAACTGTAACCAATCCATCTTTACCAATATCCCATAGTTTTATCAAAGTAAGTCTGCCAAGAAACAGGAAACTGTCAACAAAATCAAAGAAATCATTTGACAGATATACATTTAACCTAATTGACATATTTAATAGAATGACAAACATAAATAGTGGCAGAGATTGAGACCCTGATTGATGTATATACGTTAGTCGGTCGAATTGAAACAGGGGTAGCTGCTTAAAGCTTCATCATTTACTTCTTTCCGGCGATGTTTAGACAGATAAATGCTGAATCGTCGCTTGTTCAATAGCAATTTTACCTTCTCCCAGAGAATTGTCCCGGGCGAAAAGTATTTCATTAGATATGATTCTTAGTTTTTCGGAAAAGCCATTCTGCTCAAAATCTGTTTTCAACCAGGTCTGATTATCGAGCCATTGCACAGGAAACGCAGCAATCCTCATCCCGATATCGGTTTCATTGGTCACCTGTTTTTTGAGTGTTTGAAGATATACATTTTTCCAGTTAAAAGAGTAAGCTTCCGAAATAGAAACAATATCATATATATCTTTCGGTTCATTCCGGCTCAGGATAGTCCCCAATTTGTTGGATAGTATGTTTGCCGGATTATCAATCATAATTCCAAAGGCTGGATTACAATTTCCCCAGTGTTCCGGCAAATCATTTACAATATCAATCTTGAGAACTTGAGGAGAAGATATATACATACGTGTGTATGCTTCAGTGAGTAAAGTCAGGCTTTCATCAAGCTTAAACACGGTTTTTAATTTCCGGTAAATCAGATTGACTTTCTCCTGATAATGCGGGTCTGCATTGACAAAAAAATCCAAATCATCACTATAGCGGTGATTAAGATAGAAACGCCCCAAAGCAGTCCCACCTGTAAGATAAAAACCGCTCAGCTCATTTCTAAGCTCAGCAAAGACTTCGTCCTGAAACTTATATAGTTTCTGATAATCTGATGCTGATAAACTCATAGCGCTTGATCAATTGATTAGTTCTCAGAGAATGGATTAACGATTCCGTTAGCAGGGCTTTTATCCTCGGCAACGGGATCAATTCCATGATAGTGTACCATGGGAAAGACTCAAGCAGCTTTTGAAAAAGGCGTTCCTCTTTATAGTGACCTGCCAGTTCCTTTTTACCTTCCAGAACATCCAGACAATCTTCCGGAAGGATATTATAATCCCATAGCAAGCGTTGAAGAATTGCTATTTTTGCTTCACGTTCATTCATTCTCATCACCTTCATTTTCAGTAATGTGAACTTGCTTTATCTGTCAATACTTTTTCAAGATTGCCTTGTGTGTGTAAAAGACTGTCAACAAAATCAAAGAAATCATTTGACAGATAGAAATAATCCGCATAAACGGTACCCATCCAAATGATGTTTTGTATATTTACAATTTCGTATTAGATTGTCCGTTAAGAAGTCTTAATTTCTTAAAGAATAAACATAAGGATAGAAGCATAGAATGAAAACCGGAATAACGATAGTCCTGCTCAGCCTTGCGCTGTGCCTTGCGTCTGGTCTGCATGCTGCAGATAAATACGCCGGAGAGATTTTCTACCTGTCGCCCGGAGTGGCAAATCAGGCAATGGGCAACACCGGCTACACCAATGAAAATGCCATCTCTGCAACTTGGTGGAATCCCGCTTTATTGGCTCTGAAGGGCTCAAACGGCATCGAACTGATGCACGCTGAACAATTCGAGGGATTGATGCAGTTTAACCACTTTTCAGCCGTCTGGGGCAAACAAAACCGCATGGGAGTGGTCATCACACATATCGGGATTGACGATATCGGGCTGACCCGACTGGCAAATGAAAACGATTCTATTGGGAATTCAAACCGCCCTTATGTCTGGAAACATACCAATAACAACGATTTGATGGCGTTTTTTGGCATCAGCCGCAGTCTTTCTGACCAATTGCACATCGGAGTTACTCCCAAACTGGCATACCGCTCTCTGGCTGAGAAAACAGGTTATGGTTTCGGAGCAGACCTGGGTATGCTCTGGCAAATGAACAATTCATGGCGTTTGGGATTGGTGGCAAAAGACTTTTTCTCCACGCAGGTAATTTGGGAAAACGGCACTCAGGAAAATATTCTGCCCTCTCTCGATGCTGAACTGGGCTTGCGCACAGCTGTTTCCAAAAAGCGGATACCGGTTTTGGTCTCGCTGGCAGTGGAAACCCAAACCGACGGCAGAAAAGAAGCTGCTACTTTCAGCACTGGTTTTTTGAGCGGTGATCTTCACGCCGGAATAGCGGTTTTGCCCATTCCCCAATTGAAAGTGATGGCAGGTTATGATGCGGATAATGTCACTGCGGGGCTGGGGATTTATATCAGGAAACTGTTTCTGGAATATGCCTTCAAAAACGGGTCGCAGGATGACTTGGGCTATTCTCAACGCATTTCTGCCGGCTGGAGATGGTAAAAAAGCGTCTTGCCCTGCTGGGCGCCACCGGTTCAATCGGGCTTTCCACTTTACAAGTCATTAGAGAACAATCAGATAAGTTTGAAATAGTGCTTGCCACAGCACATCATAAATCACGCGAACTTTTCCAAATAGCAAAGGAATTTCAGATTCCAAGACTGGTTTTGACCGATAAACAAATCCAGGCAGCAAATCCTGAACTTCCCACCGGCACCAAAGTCTATTACGGAGAGGAAGAACTGGTCAGGCTTTTGCAAGGTGCTGAGTATGATATTGCCTTAAATGCAATTAGCGGTTCGGCCGGGCTGCGCAGCACTATGGCAATTCTTGAGACGGGCAGGGATTTAGCTCTGGCAAACAAAGAATCGCTGGTGATGGCAGGACATTTGGTCAAGGATTTGCAGGCAAAACACGGCTCCCAAATCCTTCCGGTTGATAGTGAGCATAGCGCAATTTTTCAGGCAATCGGCGGGCTTCCCGTTTCAGAAATTGCCACAGTGCATTTGACTGCTTCCGGGGGTGCGTTCAGAACACTGCCTTTGTTGGATTTTGACAAGATAACGGTGGAGCAGGCGCTCCGGCATCCAAATTGGGATATGGGTGCTAAAGTTACACTGGACTCGGCAACGATGTTTAATAAAGCTCTGGAAGTGATGGAAGCGCACTGGCTGTTCAATCTGGACTGGGCGCAAATCAAAGCTGTCATCCATCCGCAGTCTGTGATTCATTCAATGGTGGAATTTGTTGACGGTTCATTTCTGGCACAGATGAGTTTACCCGATATGATGCTGCCAATCCTGTATGCGTTGTCTTATCCTAAGCGCTTTGTTTCCAAATTAGTACAGACTAATCCATTGGAATTACCTGCTTTAACCTTTGAAGACATTGACCCCAAACGCTATCCGCTGTTTTTTCTTGGTGTGGAAGCCGGCAAAAAGGGCGGGATAATGCCCACGGTTGTCAATGCTGCCAATGAAGCTGCTCTGAAACTGTTTATCGAAAAGAAAATCGGGTTTAATCAGATTGTCAATGTGGTCGATGCGGCAGTCCAGAAAGCAATAAATATCGACAGACCGGATTTGGAGACAATTTTAGCTTACAATAAACAAAGCTACAATGCAGCCCTTACATTTAGCAAATAATTAGTCCGATAAATCTACAGGTTTCTATCTGAACAAACGCGACAAATGCCCTGTCATGGCAGACTGAGCCGCCCAGCATAAAAGCGCTATAATGGCAAAAACCCACTGTTCCAGGTCTGTCAATTTACTGGTTTTACTACATGCTCTCCAGATGGAAATAAACTTTGGCATCATCAGGGAATAGACAGCCACAGCCTTTAAGTAATGATGCATGGAGTATAATAACCAGGCAACATAGCTCAGAAATACAATAGCCAGTATATTGATAAAAATCGTGGAAAGGTCTAATTTGACCTTCTCTATTTTGTCCATTTTACCTCTCTTTAACCCGAACAGTACTAAATTCGCATGACTTCAAAATGTCAAGTGAATTAATCAGGAAATACTGTACAAATCTTTAATATCCGGCTGTTGGAAGAATAAACTATACTATGTGTGACAATCTGCCAAAAATCAGAGAATGTGCCATCCAGAAGATAATGGCAACCAAAATGAAAATCCATTGCAAAGTCTGAGTAGAGTTACTTCGCTTGGTTATTTGTGTCCAGATATTCACTCCAAAGAGAACAACGATTGTAATCATGCTAAAAGCTTTTAACGAGGCATGCTGATTAAACATTACCATCGCCAGATATGCAAAGAAAATGAGTGCCACCGCACTGATCAGGATTGCTGAGAAGTTGTTTTTTTCGTTTGTCATCATTCCTCCTTAGAGTAAGAGAAAATCACAATGTGAATCTGTGTTTAGTTGTCAACAGATATCTTTGCTACTGCTGAGCCCGGATTATTTCTGCAACCGTGTATAATGAACCGGCTCCAATCACGATGTCATCTTGCTTCGCATCGGACAATGCTAGTTGATATGCTTCTTTAACAGTGGGGGCAGTCTTAAATTCACAACCCAAGGCACTGACCACTTTTGTCTGTGCCTCGATTTCGGCAGCCCGGTCTGATTCATTCTTGCTGATATAGAAACTTTCTGCAAGCGGAGCCAGAGCTTTCAGCATTCTTTTGTAGTCCTTATCCGCCAGGATGGAAACCACCAAAAGCAGTTTACGGTGGGGAAACAGTTCTTTCAGATTGGCGGTAAAAGTTTCCACGCCCTGCAGATTATGCGCACCATCCACAATAACGGTCGGATTGCTGCGCAAGAGCTGCATTCTGCCCATCCAGTTAATATTCCGTAGGGCAAAACGGATGAGCTGTTCATCAGCAGCGAGATTGACCTTTTCGCAGTAAATCAGCCAAGCCGTCAGAGCAGTGGAAATATTCACAGCCTGATGCCTGCCCAGCAGATTGGATTGTAAGCCGTCAAACTGATACTGCCGAAATTTGTAATTAAAGACAGTGCCGGATTGAGTGAGCTGAATATCTTTTACCTGATAATCCCTGCCAAATTTGACTGCTTCGGCTTTCTTTGTAGCTGCCTGTTCTAAAATGACATCCAGCGGAGCACCCTCAATCTTGCCGATTACGACCGGGATTTCCGGTTTGATGATGCCGGCTTTTTCAAAGGCTATCTTTTCCATAGTGTTACCCAGAGTTTTGACGTGGTCAAGACCAATGGTGGTGATCACAGAAACTTCAGGAGTGAAAAGATTGGTGGCATCCAGTCTGCCACCCAGACCCACTTCAATAATTGCAGTCTGAACCTGCTTTTCTGCTAACATTTGAAAGGCTATGGCGGTGGTGATTTCAAAGAAAGAGGCATCCCATTTTGTGAAAACAGACTCCAGACGATGAAACAAATCCAAAACTTCGCTGAAAGAAGCATTCTGTCCATTAACGCGAAACCGCTCACAATAGTCAATCAGATGCGGCGAAGTATTTAATCCGGTATTTTGTCCATGTGCAAGTGCCAAAGCCTCACAGGCTGCGCAGACGCTGCCTTTGCCATTTGTGCCGCCCACGTGAATGCCATTTAGAGAGTTCTGGGGACTGCCAATATCGTCAAGAATACCCTCAATTCTGTCCAAACCGAGCTTTACATTGCCAGAATAGCGTTGGTAAATGTATTTGAGAAATTCTGAATACGTTATCATATAAAAAAAGCATCAACAGAGGTTGAGTCCATTGATGCTTCAAATATTTACAATTATATTATTTAGGTTGGTCTGCAGCAGCAGGTAAAACCTGATTGCGGATGGCAGCATTATTCTCACGGACGCGTGTTAAAGCTGTCTGGTCTGTCTTCCAGATTTCGATATATTTCTTTATATAATCAAGTTTGCGCTGTCCGTCAAATCCTGTTGCTGCGTTTATAGCTTCCAAATCATCTATGAAGTAATTTTGGAGTTCGGTAGCCTCCATGTTTTCATAAAAGCTCTTGGGTAGAAAGTGTTTAGGTTTGTAGGCAAGATTGGGGCAGACTATGATTGCGCCATAATTAAGCTTTTGTGTACCTTGAATATCTTCCACTAAAAACTTGCTGAACACAAGATATTGAGCATTTGAACCGCGGTTCTCGGGGCATACGGGTATTTTGTCCATATAGTGATTTTTGCTGGCAGTCGCAACACTGTCAATACCTGCCTGAGATTTTTTAAAACCTGTGGTCAGAAGATTCAAATCCCCATTGAAACTTTGCATGTTGTCCTTCATATAATCAGTGGACGCAACCCAAATCAGCTTCATATTGTTGATGCAGTTTTCCTCATTCTGGGCTTTGTCCAGATTAAAGAAATTGGGCAGAGCAAGAATGAATACCAACGCAAGCAGCAGGATTACACTAATAATTGTATAGGCTGAGAAACCCTTTTCATTTAGATACATATCTATCTCCACAAAACGTAATCATTTTTATTTATCAAATTTATCCTGCTATTCTCGTCAAGTCTTTTCTTGCAAACAGTGGATGACAGAATCAAAAAACCTGGTCCGGAGTAACATGTTCAAACCGGATTGCCTGCTTTTCATGCTTTCCTCCCAGAAGAAATGGCTGCTTTCCAAGAAAGGGTTACAGGTTGCAGAAAAAAGTATTTACAAAATAAACCATAGTTAATATATGGCAATATGGATATTGTTCTGACGAAGTAGAATGTACCTTGTTTTGTATAATGGAAGGAGGTTTGCCATGGAACTGATAGTCGAGCCATTGAAATTTCCCGCTGAGTGCAATATCATATTGGGACAATCGCACTTTATCAAGACTGTGGAAGACTTGTATGAAGCGATTGTCAACAGCGTTCCGGGCATAAAGTTCGGACTTGCTTTCAATGAAGCCTCCGGTCCGTGCTTAATCCGCAAAGACGGAACTGATACCGATTTGATTGAAATTGCCGTGGAAAACTTGCTGCGTCTGGGTGCCGGACACGCTTTTCTGATTATTATGCGGGATGCTTTCCCAATCAATATTCTGCCTGCAGTCAAAAACTGCCGGGAGGTTTGCAATATCTTTTGTGCAACTGCCAATCCGGTGCAGGTAATTTTAGCTAAAACTGAGCAGGGCAAAGGCGTGCTTGGTGTGATAGATGGCAGCAGCCCCACGGGAACTGAGCTGGATACAGATATTTCGCACCGCAAAAAGTTCCTGCGTGACATCGGCTACAAAAGGTAAGCTTTGCTATAAACCCAAACATGAAGTTGAGGACATTTATTGCCCTGGAATTGCCTGAGATACACAAACAAGCCGTGATAAATTATCTCGGCACCTGGAGCAGGTCGTTTCCCAATGGGATAAACTGGGTCAAGCCGGAAAACCTGCATCTGACTTTGCTCTTTATCGGTGAAACCCAGAGCGGAGACATTGCCCGGATACAAGCTGCTTTGTTTGAGCTGATGCTAAAAACGGAAAGCTTTGAGCTCAGTTGCCTGGGTTTTGAGCTGTTTCCGGCAGTCGAGCCCAGACTTTTGTGGGTGAAGCTGGACACTCCGGACAAAGGCAAATTTACTTTTGCCAAAGAGCTAAACAGGACAGTCAGACAGATTGGCTATGTGCCAGATGTCAAAGCTCTGAGACTGCACATCACAGTGGGAAGAATAAAAGCAAGGCAGCCGGTCTGGATGGAAGAAGAATTCCTAAAATCCGAGCTTCCCCGGCAGACTGCTTGTTATAATACAGTCACGTTTTACCAGAGTGTTTTGAAACCCGACGGACCTGTTTATTCGCCTCTGGAACAATATACTTTACGAAGAAAGATATAATTTACTTAACTGGAGGAACTAATGCTGGAAAAGACTAAAGAAACTGCGCTCAAGACAGCGATGACCCAACTTGAAAAGAGATTTGGCATCGGGACTTTAATGCGCCTGGGTGACAATCCCAAAGCAGCCGTCGGAGTCATTCCGACCGGAGCTTTAAACCTTGATTTGGCACTGGGCATCGGTGGTATTCCCAAAGGCAGAATTACCGAAATATATGGCGCTGAAGCGTCCGGCAAAACCACTCTGGCTTTGCATATTGTAGCTCAATCCCAGAAACAGAACGGCACGGTTGCCTTTATTGATGCGGAGCATGCTTTAGATGTATATTATGCCAAGAATTTGGGCGTCGATATTGAAAACCTGCTGCTGTCTCAACCCGATGGCGGAGAGCAAGCTCTCGAAATTGTGGAAACCCTCGTCAGAAGCAATGCGGTTGATTTGATTGTGGTCGATTCCGTGGCAGCCCTGGTTCCCAAGCAGGAAATCGAGGGCAGCATGGGCGACACGCATGTCGGTTTGCAGGCAAGGCTGATGTCTCAAGCGCTCAGGAAACTTACAGCGGTCATATCCAAGTCCAATACTGCCGTGATTTTTATCAATCAGACCCGTATGAAAATAGGTGCTCCGCCCTATGTAAACCCTGAAACCACGACGGGCGGCGTAGCTCTGAAATTCTATTCCTCAGTCAGAATTGAAACCAGAAATGCCGGCGCAATCAAGGATGCCGGTGGCGAAAATCAGGTGGTGGGCATGAGAACCCGCATCAAGGTAGTCAAAAACAAATTTGCCCCGCCTTTCAAAACCATCGAGTTCCCCATCATCTTTGGAGAAGGGATTTCGCATCTCGATATTTTACTGGAGATGGGCAGTCAGCACGACATTATCAAAAAAAGCGGCTCGTGGTTCTCTTATGGAGAGCTGCGTTTGGGTCAGGGAGCCGACAAAACCAAGATTTACCTCAGGGAAAATCCCGAGCTGATAGAGCAGATTACCGCTCAGCTCAAGACTCTGATTAAGCCTGAAAATATTCCAATTGTGCCGGACACTGATGACACTGTCGATTTGGAAGAAGTCTGAGCAAGACCGCAATTGCCTGATAAAGATTGACGATAGCGTCTGGGGAACGATTTCAGAAAGAGCTCTCCGGACGCTTTTTCATTATAGGGTGGGCAGCGTCGAAATCACCGCCTCCGAAGCACAATTTTTGCAGGATGAATTGCTGAAAGTCGCATGGAACAAACTGCTTGAATGGTTGTCCAGACAGGAACGCTCCACCTCTGAATGCAAGGCATATTTCAAAAAGTACAGGTTTCACGCCACTATCATTGAGCAGTGTTTGGCAGAAGGCATAAAAAAGCGTTATATTGATGATGAAAGGTATTGCCGGCTTTTGATTGAGTCTTTGCTCAATCGCCAGAAAAGCCCTGTGCAAATCAAGGGCAAGCTCATCGAGAAAAGGCTTCCCACAGCTTTATGGGAACCGCTTTTGTCTGAAATGTCACCGCCTGAAACCAAAAAGTCCATCATCATGGCGCAAGCTGAAAAAGCCTATAGCCGTTATGCTCATTTAGACAAGAAAAGCTGCTTCGAAAAGTGCCTGACGGCTTTATACAGAAAAGGATTTGCTTTGGATGAAGCGAGAGATGCTCTGGATCTTTTGTTTGGCAGTCAGGCATAAAAAAACCGCAATACTATTGCGGCTAATTTACACACACTATCGAGTAGCGGGTTAGATTACTTTTTTAACTTTGTTGGCTTTTAAGCAGGAACTGCAGACTTTATATCTTCCGACAATGCCTTTGTAATCAGCGTGAATTTCATGCAAATTGGGGTAGAAACGTCTCTTTGAGGCGTTCATGGCATGGGAGCGATGGTTGCCAACCTGGGGTCCTTTTCCGCATATATCACATATTCTCATAACGTTCACCGTCCTCGGTTATTCTATTTGAGCCAAACAAATTAGAGCTGGGATTTTTGACAAGTATTTATTTCAAATCCTGTTGCGGAAGCTTGATTATAAAGATGGTGCCTTTCGGGTCGTTGGGTCTATATTCTATCGTGCCTTTGTGCTCGTGTACCAGTTTTCTGGTGATGGCTAAACCCAGACCTGTGCCGTGAGATTTTCCTTCAGTTTGAAAGGGACTGAAGAGATTTGCTTTGATTCTTTCAGGCAATCCGTTGCCGTCATCACTCACAATCAGCACCAGATTTTCGTCTTCCATCAGGGCATCAAGACGTATATACCCTTTTTCTTTCATGGCTTCAGCACTGTTTTTCATCAGGTTTACCAGTACCCTGCGGATTTTGGATTCGTCAAACCAGACATCGTGAGTCACTCTGTTTTGGATGATAAACTCGATATCTTGCCCTTTGAGCGTTTGTCCGAAAGTATCATTTATGTCTTGCAGGAATTCCGCTAAAATCACCTTCTGAGGATTAATCGGGGTCACATTTCCCTTGGCAAAGTCCAGAATTTCCAGCACCATTTGGTTCACAGCCATGGTTTGGCTTACGATGCTGTCTGTGAATCTTTTGCCTTCGGGATAAAGATTTTCCAGCATTTGAGCGGTCAACACAATCACAGTGAGTGGAGTTTTGATATCATGAATGATTTTACTGGCAGCCATGCCGATAGCCATCAAACGGTTTTGAGCAATGAGTTTTTCCATCACATCTGTAAACTTTTGGTTTGTATCCCTCAGCCTCCACGACATAGTTTTCATCAGGTTAAACATGACTTTGGGGTTGGAATAAGCAATCATCTCAAATCTGTCTCTCGGGATAACCAGCACTTCTACGTTGTCTCTGGAAATCACGTTAGCACTACGGGGTTCATTATCAATCAAAGACATCTCACCAAAGAATTCTCCCGCCTCCAAAACTTTTAGCTGTGCCACCATGTCTTCGTCATTTTCCGCCAAGTCCTTCGTGATTTCAACACTTCCTTTGACAACTATGTACAGACTATCTCCACTTGCATGCTCGGATATCACTGACCTGCCGGTCTGGATAACTGTGCTCTTCAATCCTAAAAGAATAGAAGAAACCTCAGCTTCTGACATATTGTCAAATAATTTGCATTTCCGTACAAAAAAACTATCCATAACTATCTCCTTGACGTCTAAATCAAACTTTCTCAGTATCAAGCCGTTTTCATGTCCCATCAAAAATACAGGACAATTTCCAACAATTTGATAGGAAAAAATATACCAATCCTGTGTCAAGCTTTTTGTCTTGCCACCTGATTTCTGTTTTTTTCTTCAGATAGTTGATTTCCAGTTTCTCATTTTTTCCGCAAGTTTCGGTTTTTCAATGTGTTCAGGGATCTAATCCAATAATCCGAAATTGACTCAAATACCATTATCAAGATTTTGATAGTTCAGCACAGTGGGAAGCAAGCCTGATTCCACGGCTGCTTTAACGCTTTTGCAGGGCAGATTATCTGCATAGATTTGTGCTTTGGTCAAAGTTTTGAGGTCAACTGATCCGGATTTCTGCAAATTCCAGAGCATTGCGATGTAAAGATTGTACCAACCGGAGACTTTTTTGCTGGCTTCAGGCAATTCTTTGTATAGTGCGATATAGACTTTGAAGTCGTTTTTGTATTCCTGGCTTGGCTGGAGTAAACCAATATTTTGTGAAATCAAACGGTAGTCATTATGGTGCGTGGACTCAGTAAAATGCTCCGGTTTCCTGCGCCCGATTATTGCCTCGCTATTGGGCAAGGTGTAATAAATCATGCCATCAACATTGCCGTTGTAACCACTAATCCCAAATCTGGTTTTCACTTTCATTTTTCTTTCTCCTCTATCTTTAAGTTTAGTATATTAAATGTATATCAAATGTATAGTATCAGTACATCATCTGAATACTAAGACACATTTAATATACTATAAATATACTGTCAATATCTATTTTATCCATATAACTGAAGAATATGGAAAAAAGCAAATCAATATGTAGTTTCCTGATTATGGTTGACAATTAAAGTGAGGAGAGTTATGAAAAGTATGTAGTACTGCATTTATGCGGTTTTGTTTTGAGGATAATCGAGTGTCGCTTGAGGCAATGTGTAGTTCTGCATTTATGCAGGTCTGTATTGGATAAACCCGCTTTTCAGTTTGATGGAACTGTTTGAAAAGATGACTACAAACACCGTTTCACCATTCTACCTTTTCACTGTAATAACCTGCCTGAAGGCAGAACTACACGCGCCATAAAAAGCTTTTGCGCAAACGGATTTCAGACTGTAGAGCAGGACGCCGATCCTGCTAAACGGTATTGTAAACAAATACCAGATAAATCTGGTTGCTCCTGCCTCTTCGATAAACTCAGGACAGGCTGCTAAATCCAGCGTTCCATGTGTGACAGTTATGCTCTTGAGTCAAGCGAGGGCGCATGACCTACGTCTGTAGGATAACCGCCCCCGGTTGTCCAGACGAAAATGTAATCAAAGACTACGATTGGGTTAAACACTTATCAAAAGAAAACTGGAAAGCACAATAACAACTGAAATACGTGCAGTATTTGCGTTTATGCACATACTGAAACATGGCGGTTTGGATATTATGTCAAAAGAAATCTCTTGACCGCAATTTGACATAGTAGTTTTTTCGTCTGCATAATGACTCCTTGTGTTATGACTCGTTAATAACAACCAGCTATGCTGAAGGAGATAACTATGCTACGTTATATACCACCTTTTGTCCTACACAATTATGAAGCAAACTACTTTCAGGGCAGTCTCAATGCCTATGTTTTACTATTTGACATAGCAGATTTTACAGGTATCAATATGGTTTTGCAGAAAGAAGGCAAACAGGGAGCGGAGGAACTCAGCCGTTTTCTGGATAATGTGTTTCAGCTGCCTCTGGAACTGGTGGAAAAGTATGGCGGTTTCATCAGCGGCTTTGCCGGTGATGCTTTCTGCGCTGTCTTTCCGGATGCCAAAGCCGAAAGCATTGTGTCTGTGGTAAACTCCATCCGTAAACACTTTCGGGATAACCCTGTTTATAAAACTGCCTTTGGTGAATTTGTTCTGCAGGTGCGGCAGACCATTTGTTACGGTGCAGTGGAGTGGCAAATCTACCGTAATGAGTTGCAAAATGAATATGTCTTTCTGGGCAAGGTCATGCAGGAACTGGCAGAACTGTCGGAACAGAAGGCGGAAGTTATCTGGTCTGAGGTTGCGACAGAGCGCATTTGTAGAGCAGGTTTCCAAACCTGCTTAGCTGAAAACTCAGCAGCATCGGAAACAGATTCCGTAGCATTGGAATGCTACGCTACAAAAACATCGGAGTGTAAAACGCCACAGTCATACATATACAAACAGGAGACACTTTATAGTTTCTGTCATCACAATTACAGAGACGTAACACCTCAGAATGAAATCCGCACCGCTGCTTTTTGCTTTGCCTCTCTGGCCAAGGTGGCAGTTGTCGATAGAGAACAGACTATTGCTGCTCTACACAGACTGGCAGCTAAATACGGCGGGATCCTCAACCGATTAGATGATACAGACAAAGGACTGGTGGCGTTGCTGCTCTTTGGACTGCCACACAGCGAGGGCAAGACACTGGAGCGCATCTGCAGCTTTGCTCTGGAAACTGCAGAAACCATTGCTGACATAGCTCTTGGCATCAGTTGCGGCAGTGTTTTTGCCGGCAAATGCGGGAGTGGTGATCTTGGAGAATATACAGCTTTCGGACATCCGGTAAATGTAGCTGCCCGTCTGATGAGCAAAGCCCGAGCCGGCGAGGTGCTGACCGATGCTTTTCTCTGGCAGGAAATGCATGCTCACTATGATTTTGATTACTTGGGCAATCTCAATCTAAAAGGGATTGATTTACCTGTCCGCTATTACAAACTGAGCAGACAGGCTATGGATAAAGCCTGGCATCAGGAAAACAGATTTGTGGGCAGGGATAATGAACTCTCAGAAATAAGAAAGTTAGTAGATAACAGCGTTGCATCTAAAGAAAATACTATTATCTATGTCTCAGGTGATGCGGGTATCGGTAAAAGCAGATTGGTCAAGGAAGCGTTGGTAATTTATCCAACCACAGCCTGTCATAAGTTCTATATCACCTGCGATGCCATCCTGTCCAAACCTCTTGAAGCCATCAAACAGATGGTCAGGACTTATTTCTATTACAATCCGAACTTACCACATGAAGCAGGGATTGCCATGTTTAGGGGACTGTGGACTGCTCTGGCAATGGGTGATGTTGAGATGCAGAGAATTGAATCTATCATCGCATCCCTGCTGGGTTACGAATGGCAAGGTTCAGTCTGGAGTATGCTGCCTCCAGAGGAGAAACCTAAACAACTGAAAAATGCTTTCCAGAGTTGGGTCGAACAACTGACTAAAACCAAGCCTGTGCTTATCCATCTGGACGACGGACAGTGGTTAGATGAACAGAGCAAAGAATATCTGCAGGCACTTAGCGAGAAAGAAATCAAACCTGTAATCATTGTTAGTCCCTGCCGTTATCTGGAAAGTGGAGCCAAAGCAGATTTGGAATTACCTAAACATCAGAGAACAGACCTTGAGCTAAACAACCTGAGTGATGAAGGCAGTGTTGAGCTTATCAAAACCATCCTTAGATTAGAGCATGTTCCTAAAGATACCTTAATTCTCATAACCACCAGAGCAATGGGTAATCCGCTCTTTCTGGAACAGCTTACTTCTTTTCTGATGGAAAGCGGCAGTATAAATGATAAAGGTACAATTACAGGAGAAGTGGGATATCTCAGTTCCTTCAGCATTAGCGATATTGTTGGCAGCAGGATAGACAGACTGACTGAAAATGTGAGAGAATGTATGTTCAATGCCAGTGTGCTGGGCACTGAGTTCAATATCAAAGTGCTGTCTCAGATGCTGAAATCCAAGCCTGTTACAGAACTGGAAACCGGCGTGAAGAACCGCATCTGGAAAGATTTGGACGAATTGAACTATATCTTTACCCATATTTTGATTAAGGACATAGTCTATCAGCGTATGATGAGTGAAAAACTGCAAAAACTGCATCAGACAGCTGCTGAAGCTATGGAAATTGTCTATGCCGATAAGCTGGAAGAGAATGCAGAGGAAATAGCCCATCACTTTGAAAAAGGCAGACAAGAAATCAAAGCAGCAGAATATTATGACAAAGCAGGTTGCTGGTTCACAGAAAAATATGACTTCACTAATGCAGAAACAAACCTGAATAAAGCAATGCACATCAGAGAGTCTTTATTAAGCTCAGAACATCCTGATACTGCAAATTCATTGTTCCATACAGCAGAATTGCTATCAGCAGAAGGGAAGTTCTACGAAGCAGAGGAAATATACAAAAAAGCTCTGGCTCTTTTGGAAAAAGGATTGGGTTTTGAACATCCTATTACCATAAATTGTCTCGAAAATATAGCTCTTAATTACAATGTTGTGGGTCGTTACAATCAAGCCGAACCATTGTTTATCAAAGCAGATATATTAAACAGACAAATATATGGTAACAACCATATCAATACTGTTCTTAATCAGGTAGCACTTGCAAAGTTATATTTGAGAATGGGCAAGTATGCCCAAGCCGAACCGTTGTTTTTAAATGCTCTACCAATCCTTAGACATGAGTTGGGGTATGAACACCCTGAAACAGTTTTACTACTTAATAATCTGGCTAATTTGTATCACAAACAAGGCAAATTTAGTAAAGCTGAAAAACTGTTTCTGAAATCTCTACAGATCTGTGCTGGTACGATGGACCCTATTAATATACCCATCACAAAAATTTTAAACAGACTGGCTAGTATGTATATGGAACAAAAAAAATATGCACAAGCTGAACTCCTTTGGATTAGAGCTGCAGAGATAAGAGAAAACATACTGGGAATCGGACATCCCGGAACAGTAACAATGCGGCGTTGTCTGGCAATCTTGTATAGGATTCAGGGCAAGTATGAGCAAGCGGAGCCATTATTTAAAAGCACTATGGAGTGTGTGGAGATTTATTTTGCTAAAGAAACCGATGAAGTAGCTTCTTCGCAATGTGATCTGGCATTTTGCTATTATAAGCAGAATAAATGTAAGGAAGCTGAATCACTCTATTTAAAAGCACTGGAGATACGAGAAAAAGCTCTGGGGATGCAACATCAGGATACTGTTAAAACATTGCTGTGGATAATTGAGTTATACAATAAAACCGGAGAAACAAAGAAAGCAGAGGAATGTCAAGCCAGAGTGGATAGCATCCAAAACCCGGAGACTTAAGAAAAAAAATGGTAAAAAAAAGTCCGTAACCCGGGTAGTCCCGGGTCACGGACGCAATTAAATTGCTCTTAGTTATTTAAGTTAGTTTCTAATCAATAAGACCTTAACGGTTTTCGTCAGGTCTGCACTTTTGTACCTAATCAAATAAAATCCATTGGAACACTGTCTTCCTGCTTTATCGTAGCCATCCCAAGTCACTGTGTAACTGCCTTTGGAGAATATTCCCAAAGTCTTCACTTGCTCACCTTTGGAAGAATAGACGACAAGCTCGGCATTGTTATTGTTGGTAACATCCACCTTGATATTGGTCGATGCTGCAAACGGATTGGGATAAACACTGAGGCTGGGATTCAAAACCACAATCGGGTCATCAATACCGACCCCGGCAGACTGGACAATCGTCACGGTCAGATTGGATGAACCCCAGGCAACTGTCACCACTCCGGTGCGTGTAGCAGGAGTCGGATTAGTTTGGAAGTTAACATCAAAATGACCATTCAGGCTACCGCTGTTCGGAGATACTGATAGCCAGCTAACAGTTTCAGAAACAGTCCAGGAAGTATTGGAAGTTACTGTGAAATTGGTACTACCTGCAAAGTTTGAGACATTCTGGAGCATAGGCGTAACGGTCAGAACGCCGGGAGCGCCTGCCTGAGTTACACTCACAATCCGTGACCACCCGCCACCGGCTATAACGATACTGCCTGTGCGGGATGTTGTTGCCAAATTGGCATTATAGGTCACCAAAATATTTCCGTTATTGTTTCCGCTTAAAGGCGACACAGATAACCAACTAACTGTTTCAGACACAGTCCAGGCTACATTGGCAGCAATCGCAAAGGTAGTTGTTCCAGCCGGGTAAGCTACGTTTTGAATTTCAGGCGTAACAGTAAGAGTCGGAGGCATGCTTGCCTGAACAACTGTGACTGTTACTGAGAGACCGCTTCCGGTGAGTATAATCTGTCCGCTGCGCTCTGAGGTAGTGCCGTTTGCATCATAAGCAACCGTTACAACACCATCATTACTGCCATTCGAAGGTGCAACGGAGAACCAGCTGACATCTTCAAAGACGTTCCAGGCAATATTTGAAGTAACCGTAAATGTGGTAACTCCGGTTTGATATGGTACGTTTTGGAGATCTGGAGTAACCGTCAGAATCGGCAAAGCTGCTGCTTGCGTAACGGTTATCGTTCTGGTAATTCCGCTGCCGGAGACGGTAATCGTGCCTATGCGTAATACTGCAGATGGATTGGTATCGTAATTCACAGTGATAACGCCATTATTAATACTGGTCAAAGGCAGGGCAGTTAACCAATCTTCTGTTTCATTAACCGTCCAGGCAACATTGGAATTCACCAAAAACTCAGTTGTCCCAGCCAGATTTGTAACTTCCTGATTAGCCGGTGTCACAACCAAGGCTAATTGCGAACCATTAAAGTGCTGGCTGGTATTTGCCTGAATGTTTACCACTTCAAAGCTGGTCGGAGACCAGATGTAATCGGGTCTTTGTACCGAATAGGTGGCACTGGCACCGTGATTCAGAATAAACTGATGGGGTGTGTTGAAGCCTGAATCGATAGTGCCGATATAGATATCAGAATTAGACGGGTCTGAGGTTATGTCAACAGTATAGGTTTGGGTTGTGCCAATAAACAGCTGGGCTGTGTTTGCCTGAATATTGGTTACAACAAAGTTTGCCGGTGTCCAGATATAACCTATCTTCTGCACTGAATAAACCGCAGCATCACCGTAATTCATCACAAATACATGCGGGGTATTGAAGCCTGAATCAACCTCGCCGATATAAATATCTGCATCGGTTGGATTGGATGTAATATTAACCGTGTAGGTCAAAAGTGTGCCCACAAAGTTCTGGCTTGCATTAGCCTGGATATTGGTAACAGCAAAGCTGGCAGGAGTCCAGGTGTAACCGGCTTTTTGAACAGTATAGGTAGCACTTGAGCCATAATTCATTACAAACACGGTGGGAGTGTTATAACCGGAATCAACCCCATTAACATAAATATCGGCATTAGCCGGGCTGGAATTGATATTGACCGTGTAAGTCAATAATGCACCTGTAAACATCAAATCTTGGTTTGAATGGATATCGTTAACTGCATAGCTCGGAGGAACCCAGCTGTATCCTGTCTTTTGAACGGAATAAATGGCATAAGTGCTGGAATTCATCACGAACTGATGGGGAGTATTGAAGCCGGAATCCTGACCATTTACAAAGATATCAGCATTAGTCGGTTCGGATGCAACATTGACATGATAAGTTAGCAAAGTTCCGACAAAATGTTGACTGGCGTTAGCTTGAATATTTGTAATAACAAATGATTCGGGTGCCCAACTGTAATCAATATTCATGACTCTGATTGTGGCATTGGAACCTTGCGGCAAAACAAGCTGACACGGAGTGTTCAACCCGGTATCCTCATTGCCGATATATACATCAGCATTGGTTGGAGTTGAAGTAATATTTACATTGTAGGTGATTTGAGAACCAACAAAGTTTCTGCCGGTATTCGCCTGAATGTTATTAACGGTGAAGCTGGTCGGTGACCATGTGTAGCCGGGTTTTTGAACGGCATAGATGGCGCTTGAGCCATAGTTCATCACAAACTGATATGGTGTGTTGAACCCTGAGTCCGCACCGTCAACAATAATATCTGCTCCCGTAGGTGAGGAAGTGATATCCACAGTGTAGGTATTAATAGTACCAACGAAGTTATGGCTTGTATTAGCCTGGATATCCTCTACAAAGAAAGTATCAGATGGGAAAGTATATCCAGTTTTTTGAACTGAATATGCTTCATTGGAACCGAATGGTAATACGAAGGTATGTGGTGTATTAAACCCGGAATCTTCAAGTTCACCTATTAAAATATCTGCGCCCGCAGGTGTTGATGTGATATCTACAGTATAGGTAAGCAAACTACCCACAAAGTTCTTGCTGGAATTAGTCGTAATCTCAGTAATTACATAACTTGCGGGAGACCAGCTATAGCCTGTTTTCTGCACTGTATAGGTTGCACTGGTGCCATAAGTCATTATAAACTGATGAGGTGTGTTATACTCTGTGTCAACACCCCCGATAAAGATATCCGCATTGGTGGGTGATGAGGTAATATCAACAGTCAAGGACAGTATTGTACCCGTAAACATCTGGGCTAATTCATCCTGGATGTTGGTAACAACAAAGTTTGACGGTGACCAGCTGTATCCTGCTTTCTGGACAGTATATGTTCCACCCGAGCCATAATTCATCATAAATTGATGAGGAGTATTGAAGCCTGTATCCTGACCATTGAACAGAATATCAGCCTCAGAAGGCAGGGACGTGATATTAACCGGATATGGTATCAAAGTTCCAACGAAGTTTTGACTTGCATTAGCGTGAATATTATTGACATTCAAATCCTGAGGATTCCAGGTATAGCCTTCTTTCTCGACGGAATATATTGCGCTTGTGCCATAATCCATGACAAATTGGTGAGGAGTGGTATAATCGCTAACCTCTCCATAAATATAGATTCTGGCATTAGAAGGCGATGAGGTGATATTTACCGTATATGTAATTATCGTTCCAGTAAACGACTGGGCAGTGTTTGCCTGGATATTATTGACCACAAAATTAGTGGGCGTATATGTATATCCGGCTTTCTGTACTCTGTAGTTACCACTTGCCCCTTGCGCCAATATAAATTGATGAGGAGTGTTGAACCCTGTATCAATTCCACCCTCAAGAATATCAGCATCTGAGGGGTTGGAAGTGATATCCACTGTGTAGGTTATCAACGTGCCGATGAAGTTCTGGCTGGTATTTGCCTGGATATTGGTTACCACAAAATTGGTGGGATTCCAATAATAACCCGCTTTCTGTACGGTGTAAGTAGCACTGGTGCCATAATTCATTACAAACTGATGAGGGGCGTTATAGCCTGAATCCTGCCCGTTAACAAAAATATCCGTATTGGTTTGAGTGGATGTGATATCAACCGTGTAGGTCAATATGGTGCCAGTAAATAACTGAGCAGTATTAGCCTGAATATTGGTGACAGTAAAACCCTGAGGGGTAAAGGTGTATCCTGCTTTTTGCACGACATAGGTCTTACTTGTCCCATATTCCATTACGAACTGATAAGGAGTATTATAACCGGTATTGTCACCATTAATGTAAATATCCGCATCAGAGGGATTGGAAGTTATATCTACTGTATAGGTCAGCAACGTGCCGTTAAAAGCTTGGCTGGTATTTGCCTGAATATTGGTAACAGCAAAACTGGCAGGTGACCATATATATCCTTCTTTTTGGACAGTATATGAGGCATTGGTTCCATAGTTCATAACAAACTGATAAGGAGTATTATGGTTGGAATCGATTCCATCCACAAAGATATCAGCATTGGAAGGGCTGGATGTAACATTAACCGTGTAGGTAATTATTGTGCCTGTGAAGTGTTGGCTTGCATTATCCTGAATTTCACTCACAACAAAGTTTGCCGGTGACCATGTATAACCTGCTTGTTGGACAGTATAAGTGGCAGAGGTACCATAGTTCATTACAAACTGATAGGGAGTGTTAAAGCCCGTGTCGACACCACTCCTAAAGATGTCTGCACCCGAGGGCGTGGAAGTAATGTCAACAGTGTAGGTGATTATGGTGCCCACAAAGTTCTGCCCGGTATTCTCCTGAAGGTTGTTTACAAAAAATTCTTCAGGTGCCCAGGTGTATCCAGGTTTTTCGACATAGTAAGTAACTGAGGTTCCATACTCGAGGACAAACTGATGAGGAGTTGTGAAGCCTGTGCTGATTCCACCGTCTGCTCTAACCTCAATCGTGCCTCCACTTCCGGCAAATATCTCTGCTCCGCTCGGATCCGAAGTAATATCAACAGTATAGGTAAGTATTGTACCTGTAAAAGTCTGGCTTACATTTTCAATTATATTGTTAACTACCAAACTGGCGGGAGACCAGTTATAGCCATCTATATGGACGGTGTAAACAGCACTGTTGCCATAATCCAAAACAAATTGATGTGGGGTCGTAAATCCGCTGGCAATGCCATCAACATATATATCAGCATTTGAAGGTGTGGAAGCAATATCTACAGTATAGGTTTTTAATGTTCCAGTAAATAGCTGGCTCGTATTATCCTGGATATTGGTAACTGAAAAATTAAGCGGAGTAAAGTCATAACCTGTTTTTATAACATGATAGACTTCACTTGCGCCATAGTTTAAAGTAAATGTGTGAGGCGTTACAAAACCAGTGTAACCTAAGCTTGAGAATATCTCTGCACCCGCAGGATCAGAAGTGATTCCAACAGCGTAAGTATTCAGTGTTCCTGTAAATTCCTGGCTCGCATTGGCTTCGATATTGTTTATTGTCAATTGATCTGGAGAGTAAGTATACCCCGTTTTAGTTAAGTTGATTTGAATGTTGCTATGCCAATTCAACACAAATTGATGAGGTGTAGTCCACCCCGTAGTAGCACCATTCCAAATAATTGTGGCTCCACTCGGAGTGGAAGTGATATCCACAGTATAAGTCAGTAATGTTCCGGTAAAAGCCTGACTGGTATTAGCCTGGATATTGGTTACAACGAAGTTGGCAGGCGACCAGGTATAGCCTGCTTTTTGGACGGTATAGGTTTTATTGCTGCCATAGTTTAACGTAAACTGATGGGGAGAATTAAATCCTGTGTCCACGCCTCCGTCCAAGATATCGGCATCAGATGGCGAGGAAGTTATATCCACTGTATAAGTTAGTATGGTTCCCACAAAATGCTGAGCGGTATTTGCCTGAATATTGCTGACACTAAAATTAGCCGGCTCAAAAGTGTAGCCGGGCATTTCAACTGAATAATTCATGCTGGCACCATAATTCAAGACAAACTGTTGCGGGGTGGTCAGAGTACTAAACCTGACACCATTTGCAATAATGTTTGCTCCTGAGGGAGTCGAGGTAATATCTACAGTATACGTCAGCAATGTACCAGTAAATGCCTGACTGGCATTAGCCTGGATATTGGTTACAACAAAATTGGCAGGTGACCAGGTATAACCCGCTTTTTGAACGGTATAGGTTGCATTGCTGCCATACCCAAGCACAAATTGATGAGGAGTGTTGTATCCTGTATCTACTCCATTCAAATAGATATCTGCGTTGTCTGCGTTAGTCGGAGTAGAAGTAATATCAACGGTATATGTTAGCAATGTGCCCACAAAATCTCTTGCATAATCAGATAGAATATTATAATCAGAGTATTGTGCCGGAGCCCAGGTGTAACCTGGCTTGGTAACATAAAAAAAGGCAGTAGAGTTCGGTGGCAAAGCAAATTGATGCGGCGTCGTAAATCCTGTATCAACAAAATCAAAGCCATGAACGTTGTTTGTGAAGAAAATCTCAGCACCAGACGGATCTGAAGTGATGCTTGCCACATAAGCTATCTGCGTGCCGGTAAACTCCTGGCTGGTATCATCCAATATATTTTCGACAGAAAAACTTTCCGGTGCCCAAGTATATCCGGTCTTTTGAACGGTATATGTTGCATTTGTGCCATAGTTCATAACAAACTGATGGGGAGTATTAACACCTGTGTCCACACCATCGATAAAGATATCAGCGTCTGGTGGAGTCGAGGTAATATTGACATTATAGGTTATTATCGTACCAATAAATTCTTGCCCGGTATTAGCCTGAATATTAGAAACTGAGAAATTTTCAGGTACCCAGGTGTAACCATCCATCGATACTGAATAGTTTGCGCTGGTACCATATTCCAACACAAACTGATGTGGAGTTGTAAGTGCAGGTGGTCTGTATACAATACTCCCAGTACTAATAGATGCGCCTGGAGGCGTTGAAGTAATGTCCACAGTATAAGTCAGAATAGTTCCGGTAAACTCTTGGCTTGTATTTGCCTGGATATTGGTTACAGGGAAAGATTCAGGCAACCAAGTATATCCTTCTTTCTGGACTGAATATATAGCACTAGTCCCAAAAATCATTGTGAATCTATGTGGAGTATTCCATCCTGAATCCACTCCATCAACATAAATATCTGCATCGGTTGGGGTGGATGATATACTTACGGTATCAAAGGATGCATAAGTAGTAAAAGAATCCTTCGAAGTGTAAGAAGTACCGGCAGCATTATTAGCAAAAGCTTTGAAGAAATAAGATGTACTGGAAGCAAATCCACTGGCGAGAATAGTGAAAACACCGGTACCAAATGTACCTGTTTCCGATACCTTAGTCCAGACAGTAGTATCAGAAACTGGTGAATAATAAATCCCGCGTTCACTAACGCTCGAGAAATTGAAATTAGTTATATTACCACCCAATATCGCACTATTATTGGTAATAGATGCAGACGTCGGAGTTGTTATTACTGGAGTGTTAATACCAGTTCCACTTACTGCAACATTCTGTGGAGTAGCACCTGTGCTGGTATGAGTAATACTGCCACTGTTTACACCTAAAGAAGTTGGAACATACCGAACATAAATAGTTGTTGAACTGATTTGTCCTCCCACAGGCGTTAAGCTTAAAAATGTATCATAGTTTAAGCCGGAGGTTATTGAGATTTGATAGTCTATTGGGGGCGTTATAACAAGATTAGCTGTCAGATTGCTTGCTGCTACCGTATAGCTCTGCTCTGCAGAATGAGAGCTTACTTTAACTAACCCAAAATTAGCCAATGTGCCGGTTATGATTATGGCTGGAGTGGGTGTTGATGTTGTTGTATTTCCTGTAGCACCATCAGTCTTATATAAAGTACCTACTCCAGTACCGTTGTATTCATATACAATGGCATAATAGTTGGTGCCGGAAAGTAAATTAGTCAGCGTTACAGATGTGCTTGCGCCGTTATATACACAGTAGTATCCTGTAGTTCTCAAAGGAGTGCCTTTGGCTGTCCAATCAGTGCTGGCAGTATATGTAGCACCATCAGCAGGATTTCCCGGTGTTCCGCTTGTGCCTTCACGTAAAAACACTACGCAATTGCTGCCGTTACCTCTGGTCCAATTAGTAGTAATCTGATTTACCAGAACGTTGGTAAAGTTTACATTGGATGCCTGAATCGTCGGAGCAGCTGCTGCAAGAGCAGATTGGAAATGCCAAATAGGGCAACCCGTGGCATCCCCCCTGCTATTGCTCGGATTAGTAGTTCTTGCACTAATCGGTTTGCCAAATGTAACACCTCTTGTGCCCGGGTCAGTATAATAAGGCACAATCTGCCAATAATAGGTTCCTGCAGCTGGTGTTAGAGATTGGTCATACATTTGTACTGTAGTGAGTGGAGAGTGGAGCTGAGTTATACCGTTAACGATGTTAGTAGGTGTTATCGTCCCGCCGCCATCAGTACCAAAATAAATTTTATAGCCTGTTGGAGTAGGTTTCGGACCTGATGTGTCAGCTTCCCATTGTAATGGCATATAGGATGGGAAGCTGATTGGATTAATCTCTACACCTATAAGTGGAAAAACTACTGTCGCAGGATTGGGGTTATTTTCTGCTCTGGTAATGAAAGTCCATATTGCTGCGCCAGTAGCATCTCCTGACCCGTTGTAGGGCACTATTTTCCAGTAGTAACCCTGATTTGGCAATAAAGTTCCTGTTACAAATGTGTTTCCAGTCTGGGTCGTGCCGTTTACAATATTGGTGGGTGGCGTATTTGTTCCGAAGAAAACCTTATATCCTGTGGGACTTGGGCCACCAGTTCCAGACATCCAGGACAAAGTCTGTCCGGCAAAAGCTAAACCAGTTGCACCGTTAGACGGAGAAACCAGAATAGCCGGAACTGGAGTCTGAGCCGAAGCAAAAGTAACCCAAGAAGACCAGCCATAATTAGGGATATAGGTTATTGTAGCATTTGCAGAAAGTATGGTATATAGCGATGTGGCTTGAAAGTACTTAGTGGCTGTTGCAATAGAGGTAGAATTGAATATTCTTATATATACTTTGTTACTTGAAGTATGATAAGCAACATTGGGGTCTGGTGTAGCTATCGGGTCAGGGCAAATAAGGCTGGGAGTGTTGCCTGTCCAGCCTCCGGTAGGTCCAAATCCTAAAAATTGGGTACTACCTGTATTGGTAACAGCAACATCGTCTCCCGTTGGTAGCCCGTCTGAGCCAAGAGGGTCAATTACATTGTCAGTTGACTTATAAACCCGAACAGCCCATCTGCTGTATGAACCGTCAGTAGGCGTAGGTGATGGATAGGATGGATTTTCCGCCCATACCAAAGCTCTGGTAGCTGTTGTCGCATCTTTGAACGTCAACGTTATCGGAGCTGCAAATAAAGTTCCTGCAACTGTTAGCAGGACTACAATAAACAATAAGTTGGAATATTTCATGGCTTCCTCCACGAGTATAAATTTTGTCTGTTTATATTATCGATAGGTCATGAATGTTTAATGTGCCTGCCATATGTAGCAAAACACCAATAGCGATATGGTCATACAAAGCTAAGCTATTCAACCTCACTACACTTTACAGACAAATAGAACCTTAAAGACAAACTTCAATATGCTAATACAATCTCAAAAAAACTCCACATACAGATAACCTGTGATTTCATTCTTTTTTCGTCAAGTTAAATCTATTATGATTTTTCACTTATTTAAATGTACTCAAGGATTCACAGAGGAATTCCTTATTGTCAGCATATCTCAAACACTGTTTTTTATACAATGTCTACAAACTCAGAAAAACATCAAAGACAACAAAGTTCGTAGCCCAAGAACCCTTGGGCTACGAACTATTTTACTACCTTATTTTTGCTAGTTCTTTATCAATAAGACTTTTACGGTTTTGGTCAGTTCATTGCTTTTGAATCTAACCAAATAGAATCCGTTAGAGCAACGGTTACCGAGATTATCTTTCCCGTTCCATTCAACTACATGGCTTCCTTTGCTGAATGCGCCTATTGTCCTAACTAATTGACCTTTAGTAGAATATATAGCGACTTTAGCCTGGTTGCCGGTTACATCAACTTTGATTTTAGTTGTTGCAACGAATGGGTTGGGGAACACACTGATTTCAGGAACGGATATTTCTTTGGCACCATCCATAGCTGAACCGGCGAATTGAATAACACTTACTGAAGTGTTGGATTCACCCCAGGTAATGGTTATCAATCCTGTTCTTTGGGAATTGGTCGGATTGGCTTGATGGTTGACCACGAATGTTCTGTTATTTGTCCCATTTCCGGGAGAAACTGTTAACCAAGCTACATCCTCAGAAATTGTCCAGGCAGTGTTGGATGTGATAGTAAAAGAAGTGATTCCTTCCAAGCTGGAAACATACTGAATTGATGGTGTTACAGTTAGTGCTGCTGAAGCTCCTGCCTGAGAAACTGTAACCACAACGACCGCTCCGCTACCGAGAAAAGTAATCTGCCCTTCTCGCGAAGTTGAAGATGAATTAGCATTATAGGTAACCTCAGCTGCTCCATTATTACTCCCATTCATTGGTGTCACAGACAACCAACTGACCGTCTCTGAAACTGTCCAGGCAATGTTGGAAGACACATTAAGCGCGATTTCTCCAGCACTTGAACTTACAGTTGGGTTTTGGGGAGTAACAGCAAGAAATACTGGTGCTGCTGCTTGCGACACAGTTACATAAAGGCTCTTACGGTTACCGGTAATAACGATTCGTCCAGTGCGTGGAACGATCGAAGAATTGGCATCGTATGTAACATTAATCACTCCGTTGTTACTGCCACTGGCGGGAGTAACTGACAACCAACTCACATTCTCTGTTACTGTCCAGGCTGTGTTTGAATTTATCGCAAACGAGGTTGTACCTGCGACAGATGTTACAATCTGGTTATTGGGTGTAACTGATATCGTTGCTGCGCTGCCGGCTTGAGTAATCGTTACAATCCGGTTTATTCCACTGCCGGAAACCGTTATTTGGCCGATACGAGGCACACTGGATGTATTGGTTTCGTAAGTTACAATCATTCTTCCATCATTACTACCGCTATTAGGTGATACTGACAGCCAGCTAATATCCTCAGACACCGTCCACGCGATGTTTGAGTTAACAGTAAAGGTTGTTGTGCCAGCCTGATATGTGGCGTTTTGATTGGACGGGGTTACATTTAACGCCATTGGAACACCTGTAAATGTCTGGCTTATATTTGCACTAATATTAGTAACGGCAAAACTGGATGGTGTCCAGATGTAGCCATTTTTTACCACAGAATAAGTTGCGCTGGTCCCGTAATTCATCATGAATGTGTGAGGAGTGTTGAAGCCTGTGTCAACTCCCCCGATCAATATATCGGCATCGGAAGGAATTGAGGATATATTCACAGAGTAGTTTAGCAATGTCCCGGTAAAGTTCTGGCTGGCATTAGCATGGATATCATATACTGAATAATTAGCCGGTGTCCATGTGTAACCGGTCTTTTTAACAGTATAAATAGCATTTGCGCCATAACTCAGAGTAAACACATGAGGTGTGTTGTAACCGGAATCCACTCCACCCACATAGATATCTGCATCAACAGGTGAAGACGTAATATTAACAGTATAGGTTAGTAAAGTGCCAACGAAGTTTTGGCTGATATTAGCCTGAATATTGGTAACAACGAGATTAGCCGGAACAAAGCTGTATCCTGTTTTTTGTATTGTATAGGTAGCCCCTGTTCCATAACTCATTGCAAACTGATGAGGTGTGTTAAACCCTGTATCTACACCGCCTACAAGAATATCTGCATTGGTGGGTGAAGATGTTATTACCACGTTGTAAGCAATAATTGTGCCTACAAAGTCCTGGCTTGTATTGGCATGTATGTTGCTGACTGCAAAGCTGGCAGGCATCCATGTATAACCTGCTTTCTGCACCGTGTACGTTGCATTTGAGCCATAATTCAGCACAAACTGATGAGGAGTGTTGAATCCTGTGTCCACGCCACCCACAAAGATGTCTGCGTTGGTTGGAGTAGAACTAATATCGACCGTGTAAGTAAGAATAGTGCCGGTAAAGTTCTGGCTGGTATTTGCCGTAATATTATTGATTACAAAGTTGGCTGGCGTCCATGCATAACCTGCTTTTTTAACTGAGTAGGTAGCACTTGTTCCATAATTTAGTGTGAACTGGTAAGGCGTGTTAAAGCCGGTGTCTATGCTTCCGACATAAATATCAGCACCGGTTGGCACCGAAGTAAGATTAACGGTGTAGGTCAAAAGCGTACCTGTAAAATTCTGGCTTGTATTGGCTTGAATATTTGTGACTTCAAAACTGACCGGGGTAAAGTTATATCCGGTTTTCTGAACTGTATAAGTGGCACTTGTGCCATAATTCATCACAAATTGATATGGTGTATTGAAGCCTGAATCAAGACCGCCCACGAAAATATCTGCTCCGGCAGGAGTTGATGTAATATTAACATTATAGGGAATCAAAGCTCCAACGAAGTTCTGGCTGGCATTTGCCTGAATATTGGTTACAACGTAATTAACCGGCGTCCATGTATATCCTGCTTTTTGTACTGTATATGTAGCACTGGAGCCGTAAGTCATAATGAACTGGTGAGGAGAGTTGAAACCAGAGTCCACTCCACCTATAAAGATATCTGCATCGGCTGGAACGGATGTAATATCAACAGTATAAGGAAGCAATGAACCCACAAAATCTTGTGTTACATTTGCCTGAATATTGGTTATCACCAAATTTGCAGGCACCCAACTATATCCTGCTTTGTGGACAGTATAAGTTACACTTGTCCCATAATTTAATACAAACGGATGAGGTGTATTAAACCCTGAGTCAACTTCTCCAATAAATATATCTGCGTTAGAAGGATTTGACGTAATATCTACAGTATAGGTTAGTATCGTGCCTGTGAAATTCTGGCTGGCATTAGCCTGAATGTTGTTTACTGTAAAGTTGAGAGGCGCAAAGCTATAGCCTGCTTGTTGAGCAGTATAAACAGCACTGGAACCATAAGGCATAATAAACGTGTGAGGAGTATTAAATCCGGAATCAATGCCCCCAACATAGATATCAGCATCAGAAGGTACAGAAGTTATATCAACATTAAATGGTATTAAGGTTCCGACAAAGTTCTGGCTTGCATTAGCCTGTATATTGGAAACGGCATAATTAGCCGGCAACCAGGTATAACCCGTTTTTGCAACAGCATAATTAGCACTTGAACCATAATTTAGCACAAACTGATGAGGGGTATTAAAACCTGAATCCACACCATCGACAAAGATGTCTGCATCGGCCGGAGTAGAGGAAATATCCACTGTGTAGGTCAGTAACGTCCCAGTGAAAGTTTGGCTGGTATTAGCCTGAATACCGGTCACAACAAAACTGATAGGCGCATAACTATAACCGGTTTCTTCTACAGTATAGATTGCGTTTGAACCATAACCCAACACAAACTGATGTGGAGTGCCAAACCCTGAGTCAACACCATTTACAAATATATCTGCATCAGTGGGATTTGAATAGATATCCACTGTGTAGGTCAGTAATGTTCCTATGAACGCCTGGCTTGTGTTGGTTTGAATATTTGTAACTATAAAGCTTGCCGGAGCCCAGGTGTAGCCTGCTTTCTGAACAGTGTAAGTAGCATTAGCACCAAAAGCTAAGCCAAATTCATGAGGTGTGTTGAAACCTGAATCCACGCCACCCACGAAGATATCGGCATCGCTTGGAGTGGATGTGATATTCACAAAGAACAAATTCTGAGTGCCAACAAAGTTGTGGCTGGTATTAGCCTGAATATTGGTCACCACAAAGTTCGTGGGAACCCAGGTGTAACCGTTTTTTTGCACAGTATAAGTGGCGTTAGAGCCATAAGTTAGTATATATTGGTGAGGAGTGTTATATCCGGAATCCACACCATCAACAAAGATATCTGCATCTGCCGGAGTTGAAGTAATGTCAACGGTATAGGTAAGCACAGTTCCTGTAAAGTTTTGGCTTGTGCTTGCCTGGATATTAGTAACCACAAAGTTCACAGGAGCCCAGGTGTAACCGGCTTTTTGGACAGTATAGGTAGCACCTGTACCATAATCCAATATGAATTGGTGCGGTGTATTAAAACCGGAATCAATGCCACCCACGAAAATATCTGCGTCAACCGGAGAAGAAATTATGTCCACTGTAAAGGTGAGAATTGAGCCGACAAAAGCCTGGCTTGCATTAGCCTGAATATTCGCTACAGTATAAGAAGTCGGAGCAAAAACATATCCTGTTTTCTGAACGGCATAAGTAGCACCTGTCCCATAATTCAATATAAACTGATGCGGTGTAGTAAATCCGGAATCTACTCCGTCGACAAAAATATCAGAGTCTATGGGGTTAGATGTAATATCAACGGTGTAAGTAATGATCGTCCCAACGAAGTTTTGGCTGGCATTTGCCTGAATATTGGTTACGACATAATTCACAGGAGCCCAGGTATATCCTGCTTTCTGAACAGTATAGGTTGCACTGCTGCCCTGAACCATCATAAATTGATGTGGCGTATTAAAGCCGGAATCCACGCCACCCACAAAGATATCGGCGTCTGCGGGGGCAGATGTTATATCAACTGTAAAGGATGGGGTGCCTACAAAATTCTGGGCAGTATTAGCCTGAATATTTGTGACAACAAAGTTTGTCGGAGTCCAGGAATAATTTGTCATTTGCACGGTGTATATAGCACCGGCACCTTGAGCCAAGGTAAAGGTATGAGGTGTATTAAAACCTGAATCCACGCCATCAACAAAGATATCCGCGTCTGCCGGAGTGGAAGTAATATCCACTGTATATGTCACAATTAAACTGGCTGTAAAAGACCAGGTTGGACATCCCACAGCATCGCCTCTGGGGTTATTTGGATTTGATATACGTGTGGCAACCGGTTTGCCCAATTTAACTGTTCTGGTGCCGGGGTCTGTGTAATAAGGCACAATCTGCCAACTGTATGGACCTGCAGCCGGTATTGGTTTGCTGGTTGTCAAAACATTCCCAAGGTCTTCAGGAGTAGAAGAAAGGTTCCAGAAGAGTTTGTATCCGGTCGGGGCATGACCTGTTACCGGAGCAGACCATGATAAGGTTTGATTGTAAGGGAAAGACATAACCTGAACGGTTGCACTATTTGCCGGGCCAGGATTAATCGCAGGATCAGGATTGATTTCTGCTCTTGTGGTAAAAGACCAGACAACACAACCCACGGCATCCCCGCTTGCATTGTATGGAACAATTTTCCAGTAGTAAGTTTGGTTTTGGAGCAAAAGTCCGGTTGGGTGTGTTGTTGCAGTTTGAGTAGTTCCATTGATTAGATTGGTGGCGGCAGCATCTGTGCCAAAATAAACTTTATAGCCGGTTGGTGGAGCACCTGAGCCGGCAGTCCATGTTAAAGTCTGATTTGCATAAGCCTGGTTAGTGGCAGCATTCGCCGGAAGAACTAATACAGCAGGATTGGGTGTGGTCGCCGCAATAGTTATCCAGGCTGACCAGCCATATGTAGGAATATATGTTATTGTTGCATTTGCAGAAAGTATTGTATAAAGCGATGTGGCTTGAAAGTACTTAGTAGCTGTTGCGATAGAATTAGAATTAAATATTCTGAAATAAATTTTGTTGCCTGAAGTATGATAAGCGATATTTGGGTCAGGTGTAGCTATTGGGTCGGGGCAAATAAGACTTGGTGTATTGCCTGTCCAGCCCCCGGTAGGTCCAAAACTCAATTGTTGAGCTCCACCAGTGTTGGTAACGGCTACATCATCTCCAGTTGGCAGCCCGTCTGACCCGAGTGGGTTAATTACATTGTCAGTAGATTTATAAACCCGGACAATCCATCTAATATACGAGCCGTCTGTTGGTGTAGGCGAAGGATAGGTCGGATTCTCTGCCCATACAAGAGTTCTGGTAGCAGTTGTTGCATCTTTGAATGTCAAAGTTACAGGTGCCGCTAATATTGAACCTGCGCATAGCAGCAGAAATATGACAAGGACAAACTTGAATTGTTTCATTATTACCTCCAAGTAGATATAATTCTATTCTCAAATATAGCCCCATTTGTTCGGGGCTATAAACTCTAAACAACATACTAATAATATGATTTCACACTATTTTTAATCAAAGTCCCTTAAAAGAACTTTAAGATTTTTTTGAACAGTTACTTTTAATTTGCATCTTTTCATTACGTCAAGCTAAATATTGTGCTTTGTGAAAAATCTGACTTCCCCAGTTTTTTTGTATTCTGCAATTACTCCTGATTCGAAACATTTGATTGGGTGCATCTTGCTATTTTATTGATAATTACGAGAGCTTTGTCCACGAGAATGCTCACTAAATAGTTGGAAGGAATCGGGGCGCAGTCAATAAGGCATAATATGAGAGCCGAAATTTGCATAATTGCACAAAAATTGCTTTGCAGAGTTGGAACGGAATTTTCTTATTGACTGAATATATCCCGTTATTTATTGAGTTATACAAATCAACAATTAGAGGTAATCAATGAGAAGGCTGACTTTAATTCTCACCCTGATGCTGCTCACCGGCATATCGCTTTTGACAGCGTTGAGCTATGATTCTGACTGGTTTTATCCCAATACAATTATGACCTGTTTCAAGATGGAATCAATCGGACGTTTTGACGGAAAAATAGAATTCACCAAAGACGGTGGCGTTGTACACACCGGCATGGATTCATTTAATCAATTGGCAAAAGAATATGGCATTGTTGACCTGAAGCAGGCTCATGAATATGTAAAAAAGCCAACCTGGAACGAAGAAGGTAGATATCTGCAATGCGTTTACAGGGTAATTTTGGCTGATGACAAACAGATGGATGCTGCCCTGGATGCTCTTGCCAAAGATCCCAACGTGCTCTATTCTGAATTTGAGAGCATCAACAGAAGCTATTTTACTCCCAATGACCTTTTGATTACCCAGCAATATGCCCTTTCCGTGATGAGCTGTTATGATGCCTGGGACTATGTCACAGGCGGCGAACAAGTCGTTGTGGCAATCACAGATACCGGCGTTAAATGGAATCATCCCGATTTAAGAGAAAACATCTGGATTAATCCCGGTGAAGCACCGGGAATGACCATAAACTGGGATGCAGGCACCTATTCCGGAGCCAATGGCGCGGACAATGACGGTAACGGTAAAGTTGACGACCTGATGGGCTGGGACTTTTACAACTCAGACAATAATCCCTACCAGAACTATGCCAGTAATGAGCACGGAACTCACGTTTCCGGCTGCGTCGGTGCTGTCTTCAATAATAGCATCGGAGGTTCCGGCAGTTGTCCGGATGTGTCCATTATGTGCTGCAAAGGTGCTTCCAATACATCTCCATCCGGTGGAATCAGTTATAGTTATGACCAGATAAAATATGCTGCTGAAAGCGGAGCAGACGTGATTAATGCATCCTGGGGCGGTCAAGTAACCAGCTTAAATTACCCCAATTCCATAATCAATTATGCCACCAATCTGGGTGCCTTGGTTGTAGCTGCTGCCGGAAACGACAATACCGAACATAATGCCGGCTATATGGATGCTCCTTCCGACTGCACCAATGCGTTAAATGTGGCAGCAACTGACGCCAATGACTTGAAAGCAGGCTTTTCGGACTTTGGTGCTCCCATCGACATCTGTGCTCCCGGAGTCGGAATTCTCAGTACGATTATTATCGGCGACGGATACGGAAATCTGGACGGTACTTCCATGGCTTCACCCCTGGCAGCAGGGGTCGCCGCATTAGTTAAAGCTGTCAATCCTGAGCTGACACCTCTGCAAATCAGACAAAGATTGATAGATACCGCTGATTGGATTTATGACACAAATCCCACTTATGCAGATCCTCCCATGCTTGGCTCAGGAAGAGTTAATGCTTTCACGGCTACCATGTTTGACAAAATTCCTTTTCTGACTATAGACGACAAAGCTCTCACCGAATTAAGCGGTGACAGTGACGGAATTCCCAATCCCGGAGAACTTATCAAGTTAAACGTGCAACTCACCAATCTGATGGACCCCAATACCGGATTGATGTGGCTTACTGCTGACAACGTGGTTGCCAAATTGCGTTGTGATATGCCCGGAGTCGTGATAATTGATTCTGTTTCTACCTTTGGAACTCTCGGCAGTGGCGCCTCCAACTGGAATACCAATGACCCCTTCACTTTCCAGACTGTTTCGTCGCTCCCTTCCGTTCCGATTCCTTTTAAGCTCTATATGACTGCCAATCCAACCGCAGCATACCCATATACTGTAACCAGATACTTTGATGTGAACCTTTCTCTTACGCAAGCCGGATGGCCTATCAGCCTGAATGGAGCTTCCCAATCCTCAGCCTGTATCGTTAATATTGACAATTCTTCTGATAAAGAAGTCATCTTTGGAGACCAGACCGGACGCATTCATGCCATGAAATCTGATTGCACTGAAGTTACCGGCTTCCCATATCAGGCAACCGGCGGAATCGTTGGTGCTTTGGCAATGGCTGACATCAATGCGGACGGGCATCAGGAAATTGTTGCCAACGTCAGCCCGAGTTCCATCATCTGTGTTTCCGAAACCGGTCAATTATTATGGACAGCGCCTTCAGGCGGCACCCTGGTCGGCAATCCGATTATCGCCAATGTCAATATGTCCGGCGCACCCGAAATCATAGCTTTTACTCAGAACAAATATGTTGTAGTGCTGAAAGCTGATGGCTTGGCATATCCGAATTTCCCTGTCCTGCTGGAAGGAGCTATGCTTGCTCCAGGCGCAGTGGGAGACCTGAACACAGACGGTCAGATTGATATAATTGTGGGCACTTTAACCGGAAAGCTTCACGCTCTTGATTCTGCCACAGGTCTGGAAATGACCAATTTCCCGGTTACTTTGGGCTCAGCTTCACGCAACCAACCCACAATTGCCAATCTTGATGGCGATGCGCAACCCGAAATCCTGATTCCGACTTATACCAATGGTCAGCTTTTTGCCATCAATCACGACGGCAGCATTCTGTTCCAAAAGAATATCGGTCAGCAGATAAAAGGCGGAGCGGTTGTTTGTGATGTCAATAACGACAATGCGCAGGAAATCGTCATAGTTGCCTATAATGGCGATGTGTATGTAACCAATACAGCCGGCGTCAACCTGCCAAACTTCCCTGTCAGCGTAGGTCAGAATGTGGAAAGCACGCCCGTTATCGCCAAGTTTGACGGTAGCGCTTTATCCGGAATTGTCTTTGGTGATACCAACGGCAAATTGCATTCTATACGTAGTGACGGCACTGAATCTGCTAATTTCCCCATCACCATTAACGGCAATGTCAAGGTTTCTGCCGCTCTGGCTGATCTTGACAATGACGGTGACATGGATATTGCAGTTCCCAACGACGCTTCCTTCTTTGTCATAGATTTGAAAAGAGCTGCTGCTTCCTATCAGTGGCAAATCTTTATGGGTAATAACAGCCGCAGCGGTAATACTTATCAACTGACACCCAATACGGATAATACCGTTCCTGAACTGATTACTGCTTTGAACGGCAATTATCCCAATCCCTTTAATCCGGAAACCACTATCAGCTTCACAGTCAAAGCTGCCACCCCGGTTACTGTGGAAATCTATAACACCAAAGGACAGAAAGTGAAAACCCTCGTCAACGAAACCAAAGCGCAGGGCAATCATACCGTCAATTGGAACGGAACAGATGACAACGGAACCAAAGTTTCAGGCGGAGTTTATCTCTACCGCATGAGCTCAGGCAAATATACTTCCACTAAGAAAATGATAATGCTGAAATAAACTGAATCTGATACATTTAAGGCGCTATCCAAATCGGTAGCGCCTTTTTCTTTGTCATTCCAGTAAAGTAGGATAAGCGCTCTCGCTTGTCCAACCAACAGAAATCTTTCCCTGTCATTCCCGTAAAGTAGGATAAGCGCCCTCGCTTGTCCAAACAAAAGAAATCTATCCCTGTCCTTCCCGTAAAGTAGGATAAGCGCCCCCGCTTGTCCAAACAAAAGAAATCTATCCCTGTCATTCTCGTGCAGACGGGAATCCATCCTTTTTTTTACCACAGAAATCAAGGAATACACAGAAAAAGAGTTTAAATACAGAAAAGCAGCTTCGTTGCTTTGCCTTTTATATACTTATTTGTCAGACACCCATGTCCTACAAATATATTTGTGGGACACAATCAGTCATTTATGTCCTACAAATCACATAACCGGACATAAATGTCCCTCAATTATTTGATTATCTCTAATAGTGCTTTGAACTCATAATCTGAAAGGTGTCATTCCTGCGTAAGTGGTGAACTCTCTCATGAGCTTGCCTATTACCCATTTCCTTAGAAAGCGAAACGAAGTGAAGCAATAAGATGCATAAATAAACCCATCTCGCTTGTGTCATGGTGAGCTTAGTCGAACCACGAGATGCCTTTCTTTCTACTCCGCTTTCTTATCTCTATATCTAACCAGCACTACATTTGAGAGCTTACCAAGTTTAGCTAATCTCGATTCAATTGCTCCTCTGGTTCTACAGTGTTTTACTGCCAGCTCCTTTACCATCACACCGGCATCAAAGCCTTTGACTAATTCATCTTCCTCTTCCTGAGTCCAAGCCATTCCAACATTCTCTGGCAATGCTCTTTTCTGTGAATCAAGCTTAATCTGTCTGCTCAAAATATCTCGAGCTAAATAAAGTGCTCTTACGGTATCCGGATTCTGAAAGACATTGTCGTTTTCAAAGATTTCACCCGTATATGGGTTATGTCCTTCTGCCAAAGCAGAAACAATTTCCAAGGCTTTCACTTTGTCCATAATCTCTCCTTTAATAAACTTTCAGTTTTGGATGGCATTCAGTATTTTTAGCTTAATTTCTTCATCTTCTTCGCTTCCGGATAACAATCGGAAGATGATTTCATGTAATAGCTCTTTATCGATACTACCAGCGGCGACATGATAGCTTATATTTTCCATATACCTTATGAACTTTGCAGCAATGAATACATATCCGTTTAATAGTAGAAATTCTGCTCCTAATGATATGGCTATTCATTTATTGCCATCAGCAAAACAGTGAAACTTACACGCACTAAAGAACAAATGAGTTAGTTTATCTTCAAATGATGGATACCAATCATCATTCTGGATGTTTTCTAAAACACTCTCAAGCTGTCCACCAGTAGCATTGCTATATTTAAAAACGCTCTAAAGTCAAATATTCCTAATTGTGGGGCTTTGATGTTACCGAAATTGATTTCGGTAACATCCATGGATTTAGCATTTAATTTAAACTCCGATAAGCGTTTACCTCGTAAGACCACGTAACCGTTTTGAGCAAGTTCCATTTCGTAATTGCTGATATAGTTTTCTACTGTTCTTATCGTAATTTCAAAGAAGTCTGCAACCTGTTCTTTTAGAAATACCAGCTTGCCTTCAAATATTATACCTTGCAAATTGACAGCTTTTTGTATTTCGCTCAAAGCATATTGATTATTCAATATGTTTTGACGGTCTAAGTTTGAACTTGTTAGGTCTTTTGGCATTCTATCAATCCTTCTCGTTAGTCATTCCTTTGTAGAAAGGTTGTCATCCTGAGCTTAAGCCTGTACTGAGCTTGCCGAAGTGAAAGACAGCCTGTTATAGTCATCCCCTTGCAGAAAGGAACTTCTCTCATGAGCTTGCTCATCATCCAGGTCTTTTCCCTTAACTTGGAACTCATAACCCAATACAATTTATAATTAATAATTCTTAAATTCTTAACTGGCAGCTTTGCTGCCCTCCCTTTTTCTACTTTGGCATCAAACTTGGCTAACATGTTTTCCTTTTATAACGTTAACACTCTTTTTGCACGATAACACAGCCTATGTTATCGTGCAATTTCTATGTTATCATCATTATTCACAACTGATTGTGTATTCTCAGTTTTTATGCAAGAACTGATTCAAATACTCTACCAATTCAAAGACTGTTGTTGAGGGATTATCATTATTTGGATTGATAGGGTTGTATTGATCTAACAATCTTCTGGCATTTCTTATAGCATCAGCTTGTTTATCAAGCAGGATTTCGTACATTCTGGGATTTCTTTTCTCGTATGTAAATTTTAGCAATGGAGTTAACATTGCCTTATATCTATCTCTTAAAAAGGCAGAGTCGTAATAATTGAAATGCAAAAGATACCATAACTCAAAAGCTTCATTAGAATACGCTACCTTATATCCCTTAGCTCTTGCACTAATTATGGCATTTCCAAAATCACTGGCAGTAAAAGAATCTTTATCAAACACACACCACACTTCAATATCTTTAGGCTTTAGTTTTTCAATATATTCTTGTTTATATTCATCAATCGCTTTTCGTACTTCTTCTTCAGTTTCCCTTATCAATGATAATGTATTTGTTCCTGTACCAATTACTTTTTTTTACAACTTTAGTGGTATGAATTGGGAACTTTTCAAAGTACAGTGGTTCTGTCTTTTCACCTTCGGTGACTATTAATATTAAGTCAGGAGGAATTTTACGATTGTTTTTAGGTCTATTACTTATTCTTGTCATATCGCCCTCTGAACTCAATGCTTATTGCGTTTGAATAATGCTACAAAGTCAGAGTATTTCGCATAAGGTACAGCTCCATATTTCCCTTTGATGTAATCTTTGTAATATGTAGCATCCTTTCTTGGCTTTCCCAATTTATACTCTACTAATGAATACAAATCTGTAGAGTTTTGTGTATCTTTTTCAGTAAACCAGATTTCATCCCGCCGGAATCTTTCTTTATCCAGATGATTGGTATCATGCGTCGTAAAGATCAATTGAGCACCCAATGGATTGGTTTCCTTATCCTGGAAAAGCCTGATAATTATCCTGGTCAGATAAGGATGCAGGCTGTTTTCTATCTCATCAATACATAGTCTGTTTCCATTCTTTAAGGTATGATACAATAATCCCGCCAGGCTAAAGAACTTCTTAGTTCCTTCTGATTCTTGTGTGTTCATGTCAAACACAATAGATTTCATTTTACCATCATTTGAGTCGTAGAACTCATGCTCTGTTTGTATATTTGTAGAAATAAGCTTTAACGCACCAGTTCTTTTTTTTGTTAAATCAGATACTATAAAATTCTTTGGGTTGTTTGTTTCAATCACTTCTTCGTCTATCTTGAAACCCTTTATTCCAACATCAGCTTTAGTTATGAACTCCGATACCCAATCCTTGGGAACAAGATTATTCTTTATCAATAGTGACGTGTGCATAGGCATATATGTATCAATATTCCATACATTAGTATCTAAAAAGCACTTCACAACCTTTGACGATAACTCACCGTTAAACTGAGCCAACAGGCTTATAAACAGTGAGTTTTCCCGCAGCAAGGGCTGAACTTTATCTTTGCCTTCTTTAAAATCTTTATGCGTTATAATCTCACTTCCGGCTCTATCAAACAGGACAATATCTCTGGATTTTGCTTTGGTGTTTTTAATAACAAGCCATTCATGCAGCACTTCCTTGGTATTAACGGCAAATCCATAGCGATATAGAATACCTTCTATCAGAAAGACAATTTCCATTTCGGTCGGTTCGTTAATTCCGTTTGAATTTAGAAGAAATGGTTCTGCTTGAATTGGTTCTCCGGCTTGAGAGTCTTTGGATGAATTCATGACTATTACTTTCATGAAATTCATTGCTTTGAGCAAATTACTTTTACCGCTGGCATTGGCTCCATAAATCACACTTGTCTTGAGTAGGCGAATATTTGATTGTTCTATTGTATGCTCATCCAATTCGTTTTTGGAAGCAGCTTCCATACTGAGCGTAATTCTTTTATAAATAGACCTGTAGTTTTGTACGCTGAATTCTACTAACATGATATCACCTCACTTATGATTCTAAGCATAAGATAATCAAAGCAAGAAACTTGTCAAGTATTTTTGTGATTGTTTCACAATGTAAGCAGATAACTATGTTTTTTCGATTGCTTTATTCCTGTTTCCAGATTCAACCTGAGATTAGGTCTTTTCCAGTAAAGTAGGATAAGCGCCCTCGCTTGTCCAAACAAAAGAAATCTTTCCCTGTCATTCTCGTGCAGACGGGAATCCATCCTTTTCTTTACCACAGAAATCAAGGAATACACAGAAAAAGAGTTTAAATACAGAAAAGCAGCTTCGTTGCTTTGCCTTTTATATACTTATTTGTCAGACACCCATGTCCTACAAATAAATTTGTGGGTCACAATTAGCCATTTATGTCCAACAAACTCCATTGTAGGACATAAATGTCCCTCAATTATTTGATTATCTCTAATAGTGCTTTGAACTCATTATCTGAAGGGCGTCGTTCCTGCGAAGGCAGGAATCCACTTCCTCAAAAAGCGGATAGCTGTGTAGCGTTAAGATGCAGCACCCAATTCTTAATGTATAATTTGCAGCTTGACCGCATAGCCCCATCCTACATTCATTTCTTTTTACTTTTCTTTTTATAATCTAATATCGAAAAGATGTTCAGAATCAAGAGAGCTAAAACTAATGCTATGCACAAAATTTTATATGTGTCCAAAGATATTGCCTCATAAAATTGAATAATAGCATTAATCCAACCTATGATAAAGATCATGACACCTGCAAAAATGATTTTAATATATCCTTTTTGCAATCCGCTGTTTTGATAAGCACCTTGCATTTTAAGTTCATTTTCTATGTCTTGAATAACCTTCATCTTGTGTTTGGCAACTGTTAACGCATAATACACATATCCACAGATGATACAACAGACAATTATACTCATGATTAATACTAAGTCATTTAAAGCATCTTTTAAATTCACATTGTTTGAGTTGTCTTTTACAAAAGCTAATCCGCTGCCTATGCCACCCACAACTATTGTAGAAATAAGTAAATTTACAAACAAGGTGTCCCAATTTCTTAGAGTATTCACTGTTTCTTGATACTCAATCATTAGAATTTCTTCACGGCTTGTCATATTTTATCCCCCTTTTCTCCAAAATACTCGCTATAGCCCCATAGATTTAGATAATCATCTACTATACCATCTTTCATAGTTTTATAATCGCTTTTTAAATTATAGATTAGACCTATGAAATAAACGAAGATACCTTCAACGAATAGTAAAAGCAGGAAGAGCATCCAGCCTTGTAAAGAAAAAATATGATTCCAAATATCCGATAGTTTTAATGAAAGCCGGATGTTATCATATTGAGATACCGGTAAAAAGCTCAAAGGATATACTACAGTAAAGAAGAGACCTGCCATAAGGATATATAAGACTAATAGTGTTTGATTAAGTCCTGCTTGCTTAACCTGGATTTCGTCTTTTAGGATTTGGAAGCTTCGCATTAAACTCTCTGCTTCAATTTTGTGCTTTTCGATTTCTATTTTTCTATCATTAAGTTCTTTATAAATTTCTGGATTTCGTATTGCACTTATATTCGTTAGTGGAGTGTCCTCGTCAAAGTAAACAGCAGAATTCTTTGCTATTGCTTCTTTAGCGTAAGTGTAAAATCTTTCAAACTGAGCTTTATTTGATTCATGCCTATATAGATGTGGAAATCTTAAATAGAGATTTGCTAGCCTCTCGTCAGGAGTTTTGTCATCAAATTCACCGTTTGCTATTAAATCGAACAATCCATATGATGTATAGATTACTCTAGCATTATATCCACAAATATCTAATAAGCCTATTCGATTTCTAACTTCTGTATATTGTGCTTTAAGCTTCTTTAACTGGTTTTGATATGAGTCTGCTTTTTCGCTTTCATTGAGTAGCTTAGATATTATAAACGCAGCTATAATCCCTATTAAAGCAGCTCCGCATTGAGCTAAAGAAGAGAAAAACCAGTTCCAGTCCATACTATTCAATAATATATAATTTTATTACAATCAACACAATTTCCTTGATGTGATGAAAAGGAGTTAGTGCAATAACCATGAGTGCGTGTTAAATCAGTAAGTTTGACTACTTTGTTTTCAAAACACTTATGTGATTGTGATGTATTTATATAGGTATCTCCCAAGTAATCCGACACATACCAAAGAGCGTAATCAATATTCCCATTTCGAACATATACTGAGCCTGAATAAATAGATGCAATAATGAGATTATTGTATTCTTTGTCACTCGAACTTGTATATACAGATATAATTCCACTAACAGTAGGGTATGTAGTGTGTTTCTTGAATTTTATCTCCATAGCACTACCACTTGTAAAATCAATAGAGCCATAATCTTCTGGTTTATAACCATGATTTTTCTTAGCACATTCTGAGCAATGTAGTCCGTCCATATACACTCCTGGTCATTAGATTATTTTGTGTTTATAATTGAATTAAGTTCTTTAAAGATTAACTCAAAGGTATTTAATGTGGAATCCAATTCATTCTCATAGGTATGTATTTGCTCAACAAAATATCTAGCAGGCCTATAATGGTTAAATTGAAGTCCATTCTTAAGAGGATTAGATTTTAAGAACTCATCAATCTGAACAATGATTCTAGGAATCTTTGTATTCAAACTCTTAATATCAATTGGTTTTTGAAGATCTTTCTTATATTCTGCATTCATGAGCTTTATATAGAAGCTCGGTTCAAAAAGGTCTTCAATATCTGATTCCTGATTGTTGTTGAAATCAGCAAATGTCTTAACATTAGTTTTCTTTATCAGGTTCTTTTTATATAGATTTTCAATTAGTTGCTTATCTTTAGATTGGAAGTCAATTAAAACAGCTAATTTCATTGTTTTCTGAGAGCTAAACAGAGAGACAAAAGCTGGTGTTTTATCAATTCCACCTATGGGAGTAATCGTCCATTTGGGATCAAGTTTCGCTCTACCCGCTTTTTCTAATATTGACGATATAGCTGTTATGTATAACAAATCTGAGACGCCTTCAACAATTAAGCAAAACGGACCAATAAAAAGTGATTGTGTTATCTCATACCCTAAGGCACTTTGCAGTGGAAAGAGGCTATCTTGACCAGTCTCGAGAACATCATTAGTAACTTTTGTACCAATTACTTCTCCATCTTTATCAAGTCCTTTATCTTCTACAATATATATCCGTTCTGTGTGTTTCATATCTATCATGAATGGCGAGTGAGTAGTGTATATAACCTGATGATAAGGTGATAACTCTTCCTCAATATATCTTAAGAGATCATACTGGGCTTTTGCATGCAGTGTTAATCCAGGTTCATCAAGAAGTAGTATTATATCGCAATTGTGTTTTGACTTCTGCAATGAAAACCATGCTATGAATGAGAAGAACCAAATAAATCCTCTTGATCTTTCACCAATCATAGTTGTAACTTGATGAATATTATCTCTAATCGATGTTAGTATATTTGCTCCAGATCTAAATTCTTCCATGTCTTGTGGTTTCCCATCTCTGACATCAAGCTGCATACTGATATTTGTGCTTTGTGACCAATATTTCATAAATGATCTCTGAATCTTATTCGAAGCACCTTCTAGTTTATTTAGCAACTCTCTTGTATTTTGAATTTGATCAAACGAATCAAGGCTTAGACCCGCTAATTCAATCAATCCCAACATCGGTTTATCGCTGTCGTTGATGTTCTTTGCTTGTACGCGGTTCTTTAACTTCGGGATATTAACCATACCTGACATTTGATAATACTCGTCAAAATATAAGAACTTTGGTATAATTTGCTTAACATATTTAGTATATATCTCTTGCAGATAATTAGCGCTTTTTAATAGATTTACGAACTGAGTTAATGGAGTGCATTGTGAAATATTTACAAATTTATCGATTTGAATATTAGATAGATTCTTAACGGTCTTGCTGTCAGTAATTAATTTTAATAGTTCTTTATTCTGTTCATCCTCTTCATATGCAACAGTCTTTAGAGACCATTTTATATATTCGTTTTCGTTTACAATCATAGTGAAATACAACTTCGAATCATATCCTCGAGATAACGTAATTTCTTTTGTAGAAAATATAGAACTAGGTATCTCCATTTTATCAAAATCATTATCATCAAACACAAATGAAGCGTGGACTATTGTTGCTGGTTCACATCTTTTATTTTTGATGTCATTTTCGTAATCCGTTACGTATGTTCTAGGATATTCATCCGTAACACTGAATTGGGAATCTTTTTCATCAATCGGATTAAGCCTGTATAATGCTTGAAGTAATGCTGTTTTCCCTGATTCGTTTTTCCCAACTAAACACCCGATTTTTGATATTCCTATCTCACCACAATCCATGATACATTTGAAATTCTTTACTTTAATTGATCTTAGTTTCATAATAACCTCCAACGGTTTTTTTATTATACGGTTTTAGCGCTTCTCTCAATGTGCTTTGCAGAAGTCTATCATTGAGGTCTTTGCTGTGCTCTATACTTGATTTTAGCTCATCACATATTTGCATAAGGCTATTGAGTTTTTCTACTATCCTTTGTTGCTCTGAAAGGGGTGGAAGTGGAATTAACAAAGGCAATAATCTTTCCTGACTTATTGAAGCTTGTCCTGTTACTTTTTTGAAAGACTTAAGGATTTGGTCTTTGATATTGGGAGTTAAAAACAAGTAATTAACATATGCGGCTGTAAGCTCTTTATAAAATAGCCTAAGCCTGATATTCTTGCTTTCAAATACATGTGGCTCTGATAAATTTGGAATAAGAGCCGCTTTACCAAGTAGTTCTATACTGTTGACCCTGTTAAGCAACAAGTCATTCTCTTCTAAGCAATAAGTGGTTAATTCTGTTTCAGTTAATTGCATTCGTTTCAGATTTGTATAATTGATTTTCCCATCTTTTATATTATACATTCTAAAACAGCCGATGCCATAATCATCGTAATACTTATCTTCCTTGTATATACCGTTTGTCATCGAATATACAATATCTCCCAATCTGCACCAAGTCCAGTTTGCAGGGAGGGGATAAGGTATTTCTTCCGGTTTTATAGGAGGGAGTTCTTTGCCTTTAGGGATTTTCTTGGCTTTTATCAGTTTATCTTTTTCGGCTTTAATTCTGGTTAGCAGTTCACTTGCCGGCTCATCTAACGGGTCTTGCGGAACAAGCTTGCCTTGCATAGCTTCTTTTAAAAAGGCTTGGCGAAGCTGGTCAATATTATCTTCTTGTAAAGCCATGCTTGCATTAAGAGATTTAATTGATACAGACATTGTTTCTTCTAATGCAATAATCTCTTTTTGTTTTGCAATTGAAAGTATTTCAATTTGTGCATCTGCAAGCCTGGACATAGGCAAGCTAACATTAGCTGCACCTTTCATTAATGGAACCAGTAAGCTATCTTTGTTATGCTGAAGATATATATGAAGATACTTTGCAATTAGCTTTTTTCCATCATTTGGAATAACTGCACAAAGAATATTTCCTAAAGCAAATTTACCCTCCTGATAATGTACTCTTTTCATGCTTGCATGTCCATGCCCGGTACTACTAATCAATGGAACTATCACAGCTTTTGCATCAAATTGATATTCATTATGGTATCGTCTTTCATCACTCAGAGCAACCAATGGATATTGACCAGGAATTGCTTTCATTATTCCGGTTAGGCCTTTAGTAATTGAGCAAACATCACCAAGTCTATACATCATGATTTTGATACTAAGGTCTTTAATTTTGTAATTATATCGTTTATATTAGTTTGCTCTTTTTCTATACTCTGCAAGATATCTTGAGAGCTTTTTTCAGTATCATCTGTCACATCTGCAGGGTTCTTTATATCCAAGTCAAAGTTTCTGGCTTTGAGTGTTTCAATATCCACTTTCCAGCATAGGTCGCTTTCTGTTCTATTATTCCACCAGTCTTTGATGGGATTGAATTCTTCCAGGCGAATCAGCTTTGTTTTACTATATGACTTTTGACCTTCAGGCAGACGGTGTTCATAATACCAGACTTCCTCTGTAGGCTTTCCCTTTTGGAAGAAAAGCAGATTAGTAGCAACAGTGGCATACGGTTGAAATACACTATTGGGCAAACGGATTATCGTATGCAGATTGCATTCTTCCAACAGCTTTGTCCTAACTCGCTGCTTGATGCCATCCCCGGTCAGTGAGCCATCGGGCAGCACTATCCCAGCTCTACCACCTTGTTTGAGCAGGTGAATCATCAGAATCAGGAAAAGGTCTGCGCTTTCTTTAGTACGGAAGTTTAAAGGAAAATTCTTTTCATTGTTATTGGCAACAATCCCGCCAAAGGGAGGATTTGCCAGAATCACATCCACTCTGTCTTTTTCTTTGTAATAGGTCAGGGGTTGGTCAAGCGCATCTCTAAAGGTGATATTGGGCACTTCTATATCATGCAAAATCAGGTTAGTCGTTGCCAGCAGATATGGCAGGGGTTTATATTCCCAACCGCTGATGTCACCTTGCAGGGCTTGACGCTGCTCCACGTTATTGGCTTGTTTTTTCAAATGCTCTATAGCACAGGTGAGAAAGCCGCCTGTTCCGCAAGCCGGGTCCATCACCTTTTCACTCAAAATCGGATTTACCATATCGGTAATGAACTGAGTAATTGCTCTGGGAGTATAAAATTCTCCGCTTTTGCCGGCGCTCTGCAATTCTTTGAGGATGCCTTCGTAGATTTCTCCAAAGGCATGACGGTCTTTGGCTATATTAAAGTCTATTTCATTGAGTTTATTGAGCACTTTGCGGATATTAATACCGCTTTTCATGTAGTTATTATTACCATCAAAGACTTCACGCACAATTAAAGCACGCTTGTTACCAGTGCTCACATCCAGATTACGCAAAGCAGGAAAGAGCTTGCGGTCAACAAATTCCACCAGTTCATCACCTGTCATACCTTCATCATCACCAGCCCAGTTGCCTTTTTTAAGTTCCCAATGGTACTTATCCGGAATGGGTGATTTGTAGCTGTCGTCCATCAGTTCCAGTTCTCTGTCTTTATCAGAGAAGATTTTGAGGAACAGCATCCAGCCGAGTTGCTCCACCCTTTGGGCATCACCGTTTAAGCCGGTATCCTGCCACATGATGTCACGGATGGATTTGATAATACCTTGGATGTTACTCATTATACCTCTATTCTTGTGTCATACCGATGAAAATCGGTATCCAGAGTCTTTTCTCTTTTCGTCATACCGATGGAAATCGGTATCCAGGTCTTTTCATTCTTTTAGTCGTCATATTGCCTATTACATAGGCTTTATTTAAGGAACTGGATTCCGTATCAAGCACGGAATGACGGCTAAAGCCGTCTCACTGTTTTTATCTTTTACTTTCCAACGCTTTTTTAAAGCGTCATACCGATGAAAATCGGTATCCAGAATCTTTTCATTCTTTTGAGTCGTCATATTGCCTATTACATAGGCTTTATTTAAGGAACTGGATTCCGTATCAAGTACGGAATGACGGTCACGTTATATTCTTTGCTGGATTCCAAATCAAGTTTGGAATGACGGCTACCCTAATGCGAAGTCCTTTTTCTCTGTCAAATCTTCCCAGTCGGGATTCATTTTCTCTATAAGTTCCAATTTCCATTTCCGTTGCCATTCCTTAAGTTGTTTCTCTCTGTGTACAGCAACATCAAAAGTATCATGTCTTTCTATATATACTAATCTTGTCACATTATACGTATCGGTAAAGCCTTTAACAAGGTGCTGTTTATGCTCTTCCATACGTCTCTGCCAATTGCTGGTCATGCCAATGTATAGCGTCCCGTTGCGTTGACTGGCAAGAATATAGACGTAAAAGTGCTTAGGCATGTTCTCCCTTCTTCTGGATACCGATTTTCATCGGTATGACGGCACAAAAAAGTGCCGTGTCTAATTCTTCTGGATTCCAAATCAAGTTTGGAATGACGGTCACGTTATATTTATTTTCTGGATTCCAAATCAAGTTTGGAATGACGGCTAAAGCCGTGTCACGACCAGTCACAGTCACTCGTCATACCGATGAAAATCGGTAACCAGAGTCTTTTTCTCACTTTATATGTAATCATATGCCTATTTCATAGGCTTTGTTTTAAGGAACTGGATTCCGTATCAAGTACGGAATGACGGCTAAAGCCGACTCCCTAACCAGCAGGAATGACGGCTAAAGCCGCCTCACTAATCAGCATGGATTACTGCCTACGCAGGAATGACAAGCTATGTTACATTTATCCTGTTCTATACAATTCATGCTCTAATTCTTTGATGGCTTCCAGGTACTTCTTTTTACTGCCAAATTCCTTGATTATCTCTGTGGGTGTGCCGAACATATCGGGAAAGGGTTTCACCTTGAGCACGTCGATGCTTTCGATGTTTTCTATGCCTTCATCCGCGTACTTATCTAATAGGGCTTCCATCACTATCTTGCATTGCTCGCCATATCTGGTGAAGTAATTGCGTTTCCTGACGTTTTCTGCTCTTTCCTTGCGGGTAAGAGGTGGCTGGTCATAGACCACATGACATATCAAGTCAAACAAATCCACCTTTCTATCAATAGCATCGACCAAATCATTAACCAATACACCCTGCTCCTGCAATTCTTTGATGATGGCTTCCTTGCGTTCGGTGGAATTCCACTTTTGCAGAAACTCCCCGAGGGTGGCATATTGTCCTTTGACTATTTCTTTGGTATGGTCTTTGAGACTTACAGTAATGGGTTTGCCATTCTGGTCAAAATACATTTCACGAGATACAAGAACAGAAACATCAATACCATTCACAAAGACTTTTTCTCTATGCGGTTTGGGTTCAGTTCCTCCGGTTTCTTCCGGCACATTGCGAATCTCAGGAGGGTCAAAAGTAACTTCTTCCCCGGTTCCTTCATCAATTATTGCAGAAGTGTCTTGTTCTTCTCCCTTAATTACATGGGTTAAATCTTCGTCAGGTGAAGCTTGCTTTATTTTGATAGGCTCACCATCAAAGGCTTTGTCAGCAAAGAGGTCTGTGGCGTTCCTAAAGTCCAGAATTGTAAAGTAGAGTTTGCCATAATCTTCTGCAATGCGGGTGCCTCTGCCGATGATCTGTTTGAACTTGGTCATGGACTTGATATTACTATCCAATACTATAACCTTGCAGGTCTGGGCATCAACTCCCGTGGTCATTAGTTCTGATGTAGTGGCAATAACGGGATAAGTCTGTTCAGGGTCGATAAAATTATCCAGTTCTCTTTTTCCTTCGTCATTATCACCTGTGATTTGCATGACGTATTTGGGATTGGCTTTTGCCAGTTCGGGATTGTGATTGAGCAAAGCAGAACGCATCCTTTCCGCATGGTTAATATCCACACAAAACACGATGGTTTTGGCAAAGGAGTCATAACCTGTGAGGAATTCCGTTATCTTTTTGGCAACAGTATCTGTCCGCTCTTCTATGACCAGATTACGTTCAAAATCCTTGCGGTTATAGATGCGGTCTTCAACCGGGTTGCCGTCTTTATCCGTTTTTCCTGTATCAGGACGCCAGCCTTCCAAATCCACGTTCATACCGATGCGGATTACGCGGTAGGGAGCCAGAAAACCGTCATCGATGCCTTGCTTGAGTGAATAGGTATAAATCGGTTCCTGAAAGTACTCGATATTACTGGCGGTATTTGTCTCTTTGGGTGTGGCAGTCAAGCCTATCTGAGCTGCGCCCTTGAAATACTGCAAAATCTCACGCCAGGCGCTGTCCTCTTCAGCGCTGCCGCGGTGGCACTCATCCACCACTATCAGGTCAAAGAATTCAGGAGTGAACTGTTTATAAATATTGCGTGTTTCTTCGGTTCCGGTCAAACCCTGGTATAAAGCCAGATAGATTTCATAGCTTTTATCTACTTGATGATTTTTAACCACTGTCATATAGTTTTTGAAGTGTTTAAAATCACCCCTGCGGGTTTGGTCTATCAGATTGTTTCTATCTGCCAGGAATAGAATGCGTTTCTTAACTCCGGCTTTCCAGAGACGGTAGATAATCTGAAAGGCTACGTAAGTCTTGCCGGTTCCGGTTGCCATAACCAGCAAAATTCTGTCCTGTCCATTGGCAATAGCTTCCACGCTTCTATTGATGGCAACCTGTTGATAATAACGGGGTTTTCTGCCACTTCCGTCAAAGTAATAATCCTGGCTGGCAATTTTTTCCACCTGGGGGCTATTGATGTTTTTATAGGCTTTGTATTTCTTCCAAAGCACTTCCGGAGAGGGAAACTCATCCAGGCTGAGTTCTGATTCTACTTGTCCGTCTGTTGCTGTTCTATCGTGATAGAGAAAACCATCGCCATTGCTGCTGAACACGCAGGGAATATCCAGAATGGCAGCATAATCCAGAGCTTGCTGAATCCCTGCTCTAACGGTATGATTATTGTCTTTGGCTTCAATAATAGCAATCGGGATATTGGGTTTGTAATAAAGGATGTAATCTGCTTTCTTGGCTTTACCCCTGGCAACCATTCTGCCACGTACATAAATGCGCCCATCCGTAAAGTAAACTTCTTCCAGAAAATGGGTGGTTTTGTCCCAGCCGGCTTTCTCAATAGCAGGTGTGATATACTTTGTGCAAATGTCTCTTTCCGATAAGCTTTTTTTATTTATCATAATTTATCTACACATTTACAAGTGATTACCTTACAGGAATCTGTCAAGAACAAGTTTCGTTTATGTGAAACAGTGGAACACTTTTCAAGTGATTAGGTGATTAAGTATTTATGAAAAAGACCTGGATACCAAATCAAGTTTGGTATGACGGATACTGCTTTGCACCGGCAGGAAAGTGAAACGAGGAAATGAGGTTATCCTTTGGATAAAAAAAAGTGTGATGGATATTTGCTTGCTTACTATTCCTTCTCAATTGAATCCGGTTTATATGTGGTATGCCACCGTTCAAAATGTGGTGCCCGGGCGGCACATTTCAGCAGGAGGATACACTCTGGCAAGCCAGAGTGAATTAAGAATGATGAATTACGAATTATAAATTGCGTGAGGTGATTTGCTGCATCTTAACGCTACACGTTGTTACGCTTTTTATGGAACTGGATCCCTGTCAACACAGGGACGACATCCTTCGGGATGGTGGAAAGGCTGAAAGAAATTATGCACTTCGACAAGCTCAGTGTGACAAATTATGCTTTACTACGTGGGTGAAGTTCTTTTATTCAGATTTGGGGCTGCGGGTCATTAAATCGACTATTGCCTGCCGCGGGGATTTGCTTTCAAACAGTACTGCGTGGATTTGGTCTGTGATGGGCATTTCCACTTGCAGTTTGTGGCTGAGCTCATGCACGGAACGCGTGGTGGCAACGCCTTCTGCCACTGCTTTCATATCGGATAGGATTTCGGGTAGAAGTCTGCCTTTGCCGATTTCAAAACCTACGTGGCGGTTGCGGCTATGCTGACTGATGGCAGTTGTGACCAAATCACCCAGACCTGATAAGCCGTAAAACGTTTCAGGCAGAGCGCCCATAACAATTCCCAGCCTTTGAATTTCCACGATGCCTCTGGTCAAAAGCGCACCTTTGGTATTGTCTCCGTAACCGATGCCGTCAATGATGCCCGCTGCGATGGCAATGATGTTTTTGACCGCGCCACCGACTTCGACACCAATCAGGTCAGAAGACCGGTACACCCGAAAATAGGCATTGCTCAGCAGGATTTGCAGAGTTTGCAGCAGTTCATCATCTTTGCCTGCCACAACCACTGCCGTCGGTATTTGCCGCGCTACTTCCTCTGCATGAGACGGACCGGACAGACAAACGATTTTGCCATGCAGAGCGGGCGGAAGCTCAGCAGTCAGCACTTCAGACATGCGCTGCATAGTATTCTCTTCAATGCCTTTGGCAACATTGACAATGGATTTCAGAGCCGGAAGTTTACTGAGCAGGGGAGCGGTTTTTCTGACAGTTTGCCGCAGAAATTGCGAAGGTGTGGCAAAGATGATATGTTCTGTTTCGGAAGTTAAAACATCTTCAAGGGAATTGGAAAAGCTGATATTCTCAGGTAAAACGATACCTTTGAGCAAGTCGGGATTGGCGTGCGTGGATTGAAGCCGTTCGGCATATTCCCGATTAAATTCCCAGACCCGCACACAGTGGTTGTTTTCGGTTAAAAGTTTGGCAAGGGCTAAGCCCCAGGCGCCACCCCCGAGAACTGCAAATTCAGTCCTTGTCACTATTGCTGAATTCTTCTAAATCAAAATCGTCATCGTCGTCATCATCGAGGTCTTCGTCCCAATCGTCAGCAGAATCATCCACCCAGTCAGGGCAAAACAGCAGGTCTTCTTCATAGTCCCAGCCGTCCACATTGATGAGTCCGAAGCGGTCAAGCATATCCTGTTCCCAGAAAGAATAATAGACGGTGCCTTCTTTTATTGCCCAGGTCAAAACCGGATTCTTGTAGCGGGTTATCTCAATTTTGCTGTTTTCTACCATATCGAGGAACTCTCTGAGCTTAATAGGGTCGTTTTCTTGTCTGAATGTCATGTCTCACTCCTTTTCATAGGGCGTCTTTAGTAACACAATAAGGAAGGTCAAAACCGGTAGCGGGCGGAAACCCCACACTGATTTTCGCTATAATCCTTATACTTTTGGACACTCGAGTCTATTGCATCAACATTACGAAAGATGTGAGAGTAGTCAAGATTTATATTCCAGTTACTGCCAAAATAGAACTGTAAAGTGGCGTCTGTATTGTTTATAATATCGGTTCTGCCTGCATGCCAGTTGTCAGAGCCTTGAAAATAACGCTGCTCATAGCCCAGTTTCAGTTCAGGACGCCAGAGCAGATTGGGATATTTTGTATCGACAGGCATTTTCTTCATTTGGATGCCAACGCTGTAAATATTGCTTTCATAAGAAGCATCCTCAGAAGCGGTGACAATCTTGTCCGCGTCAGTTTCATAAACACGGAAGGCATAGGATGCATCTAAGTAAAAAGTGGGAAGCGACTGCTGCCAGCCCAGCTTCCAGGTCTCAATCTTGCCGTCAAATTCAGTAAAGTATTCGTTATAGAAAAAGTCTTCGCGTTTGAATTCCAGAGTGGCGGTGCTTTTCTTCAAAGGTTTTAGTTGCAAATCCGCCCGGTATTGGTTTTTGGCATAGGCAAAAGCCTGCAGTTGATTAGTGCCACCGGTATCGATATAATCACGGAGATACACATTGGGATAATAGCCGTAATAGAGCCCGATTTCTCCCAGCCGTCTGCTGATTATCACGCCCGCAGTAGCGTCCAGCTTTTGCTTGTCAGGATTGAGGACATTCTGGGCAGAATTGATTTGCAGAGAAGGCTGGAAATGCCACCAATGCCATTGCAGTTCATAAGCGGCATTCAGTTTTGCGTGCAGGATTACGTCGTCAGAAGCCTTGGCAAATTTCAATTCCGGATTACCTGTCTCAAAACGCCGGATGTCATATCCGGAAAGCTGAAAAGCGTTATCTGTGTAAGCTGAACCGAGTTCCACCCAGCCGGAAAACTGCGCACAGAGCGGCAGAGTCAGCCACAAAAGCAGCATGGTCAGGGTCATGATGAGGGGCTGAAACGGTTTGCACTTTCGAGTGGCTTTTCTTTTGGGGACTTCGCTCACGACACTTAAACCGAGTGGCAATTCGACAGGATTGTCGAATCCGCTTTGAATGAAAGCATCAAACGTGTTAAGCTCGCTCTCGGGCTTCAAGTCCGGGTCATTTTCGGCTAATATATCTTTGGTATTTATTGAGCTCATACTCTGACCTATTTGGCTTTCCTGATGACGGGACAGGCGATGAAAAGGTTATCAGTCAGCGGTCTCAATTCATATACGGCAATTTTATCCTGCGCGGAATAATCCAGTTTTTTGCCGATGGTCAGGTGATTTATGCCTTCTGAGGTATATGACTTTGTTCGTTTTACAGACAGGGAGATTTTGTCTAATAACACACCATTTCTATAGATGCCAAAGACAGGCGTTTTCTTCTCGATCAGTTGAGCCCGCACAAACAGTGAAAAAGCTTTGCCTGCCTTTATCTGGAAAGTGAGCGGGGCTTTTTCTTTGAACGTATAATACTGCTTTTTGCCGGCGCTGTTAGATAAAACTATGGTTCCGGCGCTTTTGATAATCTTCAGGGCAGGCACGGTAGGTTTCTTGGGTTGAAGGGTGATGGGGTGAAACGCTCTGAAGTAAATATTGCGGCTATAACAAATTAGCTCCAGTTGTTTGACTCCCGGCGGCAGCGTTATTCTGACCGGCTCATAAACCTGATAGGCGACCGAAGCAGAGAAAAACTTCAGGTCATAAGTGGTTTTTTTATCATTATACTTCAGGACGAATTGAGGTTTATCCACTTTGGACTTGGCAATTGCCCTGATTTCGATTGCCTGCATATCCTGCACGTTGAGCAGCATGCTTTTTTCCGGCAGAGAGCGGTAGAAATAGGTGCTGCTTTTTTCTGATTTGAGCAGGCGTTTGGAGCCGGGGTTATCAAATATCATGGCTTTCCAGCGGATGTTTGCCTGCCCCATAAACAAAATAGACAGGGCAAGAGCAAGCATGGTTAAAATCAATCTGAGTCTGTATTTAGTCATTCAAGGTCTCCACAATTATAATTCTTCATCAGGGTCAACCAGATTTGCCATAAAGTGTCTGTCATAGCGGTCAAGAATGATTACAGCAACGATTGCAGCCAGCAAGAGAAACAAACAAATATAGGCAATCAGGATATTATGTATGCGGCTGCTGAACACTTTTCCTTCTCCGGCTTTGGGCATATAGTCCGGCGCAACGGGCAGGTTAAAGTTTTTGGCAAAGTCCAGAAAGCGCAAAACGTGCAGGACAGGGACGTTCTTTTTGGCAAACAGCATCATCACACCCGGTTGGTCAAAGTCTTTTTCTGCCAGTTTGCGGTTGATTCCTTCGCTGACTAAACGCGCATTAACGTTGCTGCCCACATTGGCAAGCGCACCGCCCAGATTGATAAACAGTCTGAAGCGTTTATCCTGAGGCAGCATTTCCTGATATGCTTTCATGCGCAGGTCGATGTTTTCCTGCAAACTGTTGCCCGAAAGCAAAGGAACTTTATTGCGCACCATGGCGTCACGTAAATACTGAATTCCGCTGTCGGAAAGCCCGATGCCGAGGTCATCCCTGCCACCAAAGGAAGTGTATGAGGTGGAAAAATCTATCAGATTATGCTTTTTCAAAATGCTCTCATAATCCAGCCAGGTCAGGTTTTCACGGTTAGCACCATAAGTCGAGGAACTCAAAGCGGTGATAATCACCGGTTTGAGCTGCAAGACAGACAGAGCAGCGTATAATGCCAGATTTGCCCCGGGATTGGAGCCCGTGATACCCACAGCCACATAATCGCCGGCTTTGAGACCCGCTTTTTTCAAATCCTGCACAAAAGCTGCTGCCAGATTGGGATTGAGAGTGGTCTGTTTTTCCGACAAGATACCTTTGGAAGTGGTTATCGGGCTTAGTTTTATCCCAATCAGACCCGTTAGCAAAGGGTCATCCATCGGGTCAAATTTGAAGCCTGAGCTTTTCAAATCACTCTGTATCGCTTCCAGATATTTATTCATCAACTGCGCCGATTGCAGTTTTTCTTCGTAATAATCAGCCCGAATGGACTTGTAACTCCGGTCTGCAATTACAAACAGAACGACGCTCAGCACGAATAGCAAAATCAAAGACCTGCCTGATTTTAAAGATGGACGATACATTTTCTATACCTCCCCGACAAAAATGACCATGAGAATCAGCCGCACCAAAACTGCTGCAATCGTCATAGTCGAAAGAGTTTTCAGAAAGCCCTGGCGTTCAAACCAATTGGCAATCAAGCCGGGAACGATGTAGCCGATGGATTGCATCTGCAAATCATAAATGGTCACGTTGTGAAAAATCAGATTGCGGGAAGCCCAGCCAAGGATGAAACCTATCAAAATGCTCAGCACCATGCGCCTTTTGCCAAATAGCAAAGTGAACGAGCCGATGATTCTGATAATTCCCCAGGTGGCAAGACTTACGAGCAGCGTGCCCAGTATCTGCATAGGTTTGTCCAAATACAGCGCAATATAGCCCGGAACGACGATACCACCCGCGGAAGCGCCCAGCATTTCTGAAAAGATGAGACTTATGATGACACCCAAGCCAACTGCAGCTTCAATCACTCTTCGGCTCCTTAATTTTTGTCGTGATGCAGTTCGGCTTTTTGAGACTGCTGCATCTTATGTTTGAAATGGGCAACGATTTGAGAGCCATATTTGACTTCTCCAGCAATGTTGCCGATTCCGATTACGTGCGATTCTGTATCGGTTAATTCCAATACTTTCTGATAGATAACATCGGTCAGAGGCTGTCCCAAAGTAATTACTTTTTGTTTGGGAATGCCTTGATGCAGAGCATAGTGCTCCACTTTATCCGAGATTTCTCCGGTTAAAAACAAATAGGAAAATTCCAGTGCTTTGACGGCATCTACTAATTGCTGCGAACGGAAAAACCGGTCTGAACGGCTATTGATGATGATGATTTTTTCCACTCCCTGCAAATGTCCCGTCACCATTTTGATGATTCTGGCTGAGGAATCCGGGTCATTGGCGGCAAACACATTATAGAAAGTGACAGTCTTGTCTTTTAAACAAATCCGGTATTTCATCAGTGCGCCGGGATCGGGACGGCTTTCCTGCATGCCTTTCAGGGCAGTTTCTCTGGAAATTCCGGCTGCTGCGCAAACTGCCAGAGCTAGCTGCACATTTTCTGCGTGTTCGATATAGCGAAATTTATCCAGCTCTGCCTGGGTAATATCAGACGGTCTGATTTGGTGAATCTTGGTATGTCTTTTATCCGCAACCTTTTGGAGAATATCAAAGTGTTCATCTTCGGCTGTGTAGCAAATTCCGTTTTTGGGAATGGTATTGCTCAGACTCATGGTAACGCTTTGGATGCTCGAACCCATCAAATCCAAATGATCGGGACGGCAATTAGTGATAACGCCGATAGTTGAACGCACAAATTGCCTTTCCGTAATCCATTGAAAAACGGGATTAACTGCCATGCATTCCATGATTATGGCGTCTGCCTTGAGTTTGGCAGCGGTTCTGAAAATATACTTCTGCTCGATGATATTGGCTCCCATCAAACGAACTATGGCGGCTTCGTGCCCATCAGGCAAAATAAAGCGCGGCAAGGTCCCGGTGGTTTTTGCCACAGTTTTGATGTTTCCGGCGCGAAATCCGGAGGCAATTAGCCGCGTCAGGCTCGATTTTCCCCGGGTGCCGTTGACGTGCACGCGTATCCCGATGGAATTTACGTAACCCTGATGACGGTAATATTCTATCGCCCAGTTTAGTATCAAGGCAATGGTTGCCATGATTAAAACAATCATCCAATCCTCATGTCCACAATCTTTTTCTCCAGATTGCTGACTTTTTGTAAGCAAGAATTTTATTCGTCTTTTTGGCAAGAAATATTTTGAATTCGTGCCAATCATACTTTTGCAATATCTATTCCAATGTTAAGGCGGTATGTTTGCCGAGTTGCGATAATGGAGAGAAAAGGGGCTGATAATGGACATATTATGGACTGGTTATGGACAGTATATGGACTTTTTCAGCTTTTTCCCCTCTTTTTCTCCTCAGGGTCAAGCGTAGGATAGCCGCCCCCGGCTGTCTGAACAATGTAGAATGGCATAAGACTTTCTTGATTTTAGGTGACAATTAATGGGAGGAAAGTCCTGAAAAGTATGTAGTACCGCATTTATGCGGTTTTGTTTTGAGGATTATCGGTTGCCGTTTGCGGACACGGTGTAGTTCTGCATTTATGCAGGTCAATGCTGTAAAAACTCGCTTTCCAACTTGAATAAACTGCCTGAAGACATGAATAAGAGCGCTGTTTTACTGTTGCACCTTTTCACTGCAAAAACCTGCCTGAAGGCAGAACTACACGCATGGTGCAAAACTATTGCAAAAACGGGTTTCAGGTTGTAGAGTAGGATGCCGATCCTGCTAAAACAAATTGTCTAAACCTGTAGAGTAGGATGCCGATCCTGCTAAACGAGATAGTGAGTAAAAACCAGATAAATCTGGTGGCTCCTGTCGGATAAATCTAGCGCTCCAAGTGCAATAGTAATGCTGTTTGGTCAAGCCATGGGAAATTAAATTCTTGACAGGCAAACTGCTTTGGAGAAGTGCTTACAGTAGGATTTTTGATGAGGTAAACATGAAAGTTTTAGTATGGATATTACTCGGTCTGATAGGCTGCATAATCGTGCTGTCTCTGCTGTCGCTCCTGATTTTTGGCTGGTATGACAAGGCTGTGAATAATCCGGAACCTTCTAATAAGCATATTACTTTTGTGGGTAACGACAAAAAGCTTTATGATAATTGCACATCTTCCCAAAACGCTGACGGCTCAATAATTATCGCCTCTGTTTTATCACGCTATCGAACGCCCCTGAACCAAATTTCTCTCATCAAGCTCTCCCCCATAGGTAAGTTTATGTGGGAAAAGAAAATCAGTTTTGCCAGATTTACATTCTGGGATTTGATTCCCGGCATTTTACGCGGAGGGAAAGGCAGACAAGACCTGAATCTGCTGGGTATAAACTTTGTGGATGGCAAATATTATCTCTTGCTAAATCGCTTTAATTTGAAGGTAAATGAGCCCTATATCCTTACGTTTGATGCAAAGGGAAAACTCTCAAACACAACCAAAATCAAGCTGGAAATGGAAAAAACCGCTCCGGCGAAAAGCATTATGCAGAAAAATTTCGCCTATCTGGGCTATCAGGATTTGCCATCCAAGCTTCTTTGCCTGGCAAAGCTGGACATCAAAACCGGAAATGTAATCAATAATTCCATGCTCTTTTACAAACAGGACAGCCTTTCTATATACACAATCGCAGCCGATCAGGCAGACACAACCGTTTCCATGACAGCCTATGACGGAAAAAATGGCTGCTCATACTATATGTACACCAAGTCTGCTGAACTGCAGGAATACTTCAGAACCAAGCCAAGCTCACAATTCACGGTTTTAAAATATATCGGTGCCAGGCTTTACGGAGTGGTCAAGGATGACAGTCTTCTGCAAATCGTTGATTTAACCAGTCTGAGCAAACCGCTGATTGTCGTGAGTGATACCCCTCCTGATAAAAACTTCAGAGCCAAAGACTTGCAGCTCATCAACGGGAATTTCTATGTTACAATTGATGTCATAAACCCCAAAGCTAAAGAATATGGCGTTGATGTAATCGTACGCAGATACACTCCGAACCGGGAAAAACCCAGAGAATATCTGATTCGGGGCAGGGGAAGTGAAACCTCTTTCAGGCTTTTTGCCACAGCCGATAAACAACTGATTGTGCTTGGCAACAGCACCAGCACAAAGCTGGAAAGAAGCATGAAGGTCTTTGCCAGTAAGTTTCCTTTGTAATAGTATATTGTCCTGCCAATAGAGCCATAGTTGCAGGGATTTGGAGTCCATGCTTCCTGGCGTATTTTTCATTGAGATATTTACTTAGGGAAGCTTGGACTTCAAATTCCGTAATGATATATGATATCAATGAAATGGTCGCTTTTTGAAGTCCAGATTGCCATAAATTTGCGATGTCAATAAAGTTCGCTTTTGGCAATGTGGACTCCCAGAAGCTTAGCGACGTATATATGATACAAAACCGCATAAATGCGGAACTACAAACTTAATAAGCCGTTATTATTGCTTGACGGGAAGTGGACAATGCTTAGAAGTTGCATCCTGATGAAAATTGTGCAGAATATTATAAAAACAGCATTGCAGACAAAGAAGGATAAAGCATAATGGGTTTCCTGTTTTTAACCAGCGGACTATTCCTGGGCTGGTCACTCGGCGCCAATCATCATGGCAATATTTTCGGCGCTGCTGTCCAGACCAAGATGATAAAATTCAAATACGCTGCTTTGATTGCCAGCATATTTGTAATACTCGGTGCTGTGGTTGAAGGAAGCGGCGGTTCAGCTACCCTGAATAAACTGGGTTCCGTCAATGCTGCGGCAGGGGCTTTTTCCGTAGCTTTGGCAACGGCTATTTCTGTTGCTCTGATGACCAAAATCAAGCTGCCCGTGTCCACTTCGCAAGCCATAGTCGGTGCTATTATCGGCTGGAACCTCTTTGCAGGCATGCTGACGGACTATAATTCACTGCTCAATATCCTGACCAGTTGGGTGGTTGCACCTGTTTTGGCAGCAGCTTTTGCCTTTTGTTTGTATCATCTGTTCCGTTATTACATGAACCGCACTCATCTTCACCTGCTAAGGCAGGATTCGATTACACGCTGGGGCTTGATAATCGTCGGTGCTTTTGGCGCTTATAGTTTGGGAGCCAATAACATAGCCAATGTGGTCGGTATCTTTGTTTCCATCTCACCTTTCAAGGATATCACGCTTTGGCAGAACATCCATATTTCAGGATTGCAACAGCTCTATTTCTGGGGTGCACTGTCAATCGCAGTGGGGATTTACACATACTCAGAAAGAGTCATGAGCACGGTAGGCACGGATTTGTATAAACTTTCTCCTATGACAGGCTTGATTGTGGTGCTGGCAGAATCTATCGTGCTATATCTGTTTGGTTCCAGAGGTTTGCAACAATTGCTGCTAAATTTGCATTTGCCCACTATTCCGTTAGTGCCGATTTCCTCTTCGCAAGCTGTAATCGGTGCTGTGATTGGGATTGGTCTAACCAAAGGAGGCAGAAATATCCACTTTCATACAATGGGCAAAATCTCGTTGGGCTGGGTTTCAGCGCCTGTTTTAGCCTGCCTGCTGACCTTTGTCATTATGTCCTTTGTCCAGAATGTGTTTGAACAGCCGGTTGTCGAGAAGATTACGTATGCCTTTAACAGAACTGAACTTTTGGAATTGCAAAGACGCAATATCAACATAGACTACCTGACAGAGGTCAACGGACGTGAATATAAAAGCGCCCGTGCCCTGAGGAGCAGTCTGAACAGAATTACAGAACTGAATCAGGAACAAAAACTCATCCTGAGCAATGTCAGCGAAATTCACAAGATGAAAATCAGCTATTCCGATCTCAAGCAGGTTTTACCGTATGAGACTTTCACTTTTGGTCAATGGGAAACCCTGCGGACTCTAAACGGGAAGATATTTATACACAAATGGCAGTTGGAAGATGCACTCGTAAAACTCAGCAAAGATTGGGAATATAAACCCAAAACCAATAAAAACCAGCTTTATAATGGTGACCTGCTCAAGAAATATAAAACCCTGGAAAGCCTGAGCAAGATAATCAAGGCACAGCCTGCCGAAAGTCAGTAATAAAAGACAAAAAAACTAAGGGAGAACGGACTTACTCCCCCGGCACTTTCTGCCCAATGTCCGGCTCTGAATAGCGAATTTCATTCTGCTTTTGCAGCATGTGAGGTAAAATGCGGATACTGATTCCAGATTTTATCATGACCAAATACCAACAAAAGAAACTTGAAGGCTCAATTGATGCCTATGTCCTGAATGCTGATTTGAAGGGCTTCACTGCATTTACTGAAGCCTCGATGCGCCAATCATATTCCGGTGTTGAAGTACTGATTGATACTATCAAATCCATCTTTTCCCCCGCTTTGACAGCTGTGGAAAACAGGGGTGGATTTGTCACTGGTTTTGCAGGTGACGCCTTCACAGCCATATTTCCGGAAGGAAGCGCATCCGACGTAATCTCTGCCGCCCTTGAAATGCGGGATTTTATTCTCCTAAACGCTAAAAAACAAACCGAATTCGGAGAATTTGAATTGAGTGTCAGAATCGGTATTGCGGTTGGCAAAGTTGAGTGGAATATCATCAAAACTGAGGTGCAATCCGCATTCTGGTTCAGTGGAGAAGGAATCAACCTCGCTGTGGATGCGCAGGAAGCTGCCCAATCCAATGAAGTCATCGTAGACCGGAAACTGTGCCGGGAGCTTAATTCCAATTGTTCTTTTCAGGAAATTGATGAGCATTTCTGTCGGATAACCGGAATCATCAAAGTGCCTGAGAAACCGGTACTTCAGCCTGATAGAGAATCATACAGTCCATTTTTACCAGAAGCAATTACTTCCATGACCTCAGAAGGCGAATTCCGTGAGGTTGTGCCTTGCTTTGTGAATCTTGCAGTGCCGGAAAAAGCACAGATTGCCAATATCATCAGGTCAACCCGAAATTTGGGTGGTTTTCTCAGTAACATTGAATGCACTGATAAAGGCTGGGTCTTATATGCGATTTTCGGAGCACCGCTTGAATATGAGAAATCAGCACTGAGAGCCATCGAATTTGCGCTTGAGGTCAAGGCATATTGCGGAAATAATGTCAGAATCGGGATGACCCGCGGAATGGTATTTGCCGGTTTTGTCGGCTCTCAATCCCGCAGTGAATATGCGGCTCTTGGAATGGCGGTAAATCTGGCTGCTCGGTTTATGACCCGGGCAAAATGGGGAGAAGTTTGGTTTGACGAAGCAGTGCAAAAAGCAGTCTGCAAGAGCGTGGCTTATGACGGATTGGGAGAACTTGCTTTTAAGGGACATCCTCATCCGGTTCCTGCCTATCGATTACTATACAGATATAGCAATTCAAATCCCACTTTCTACCAAAGCGGTTTCATTGGCAGAGCTGATGAGCTAAACAAATTAGCGGCTACCACCCAATCTGTTTTAGCAGGCAAATTCGCAGGTGTCAGCTATATTTACGGCGAAGCCGGACAAGGGAAATCCCGTTTGGTATTTGAACTGGTGCAGAAACTGGGTGAAAGCATCCAATGTTTTTATCTCCAGGCGGATTCCATCCACAAAAGCTCACTCAATCCTTTTGCAAACTGGATTAGACAGCAATTTTCAAGCTATGCGACAGGGGACATTGGCTCAAGAAGAGAGGATTTTCGAAAACACTGGTCTGAATTTTCCGGTAAGGTGAGAAACTTAGCTCAATCCCATCAAATATATCGTGAATTGGAACGCATCGAATCTGTGATTGCAGGACTAATCGGGCTTGAGTGGGAAGGCAGTATTTATGCCAATCTGGAGCCAAAGTACAGACCAACAGTAACCGGTTTTGCCCTAAAATCATTATTAGAAGCCTATTGCCTGTTTAAGCCGGTAATTCTGGTAATTGATGACCTGCAATGGCTTGACTCCGAATCTGAAAAAACCATTACAATTCTGACGAGGAGAGCCGATAAAATTCCTTACAAACTCATTCTGACTGCCAGACCTCTTGATTATGGGGAAAAACCCATCCTGAAACTGGACAAAGATGTTCCTGTTCAGGAAATTGATTTGGTTGGGCTTAACCACCTGCAAATCGCTTCTTTTATGGAAGGAATATTGAATCGGTGTGCTGACAGTGAGTTGATTGATTATGCGTTTTCGATTTCACAGGGCAATCCCTTTATTGCAGAGCAATTTGCACTTTACCTATTGGAATCAGGCTATTTGACGATAGTAGATGAACACTATCATTTAAAAGAGCAAACTGAGAAGCTGCCGGTTGAAGTACAGTCTATGCTAATGGTTCGTTTAGACCGCCTGGAAGCTGAACTGAAACGCACAGTACAGACGGCAAGTGTTTTGGGCTGTGAATTTGCCTCAGCCGTTCTGAACGGAATGCTGGAAACTTTGGAAAAGCGCACCGAACATCAGAATGAGATAATTGTGCAATCTCAACTCCAGGCAGGAGAGCAGGAACATATCTGGCACGCAGTAAATGAAATCAGATACCTCTTCAGCCACAGTCTGATGCGGGATGCTGCCTATTTCATGCAACTTAAAAAACAGCTCAAAAACCTGCACTTGATAGCCGGACAAATCATGCAAAAACAATATGCTGAAGACAAATCGAAATGCGGCGAAATCGCTTTTCACTTCCATTATGCGGGAGATTGGTCGGCTGCTGTGAGATTCTATCTCGAAGCAGGAGATTATGAAAAAGAGCTCTATCATTTTGAAGCAAGTTTACAGCATTATCAGAAAGCTTTGGTTCTAAACCGCAATTATCAGGGGCAAAGGAATGCAGAAACCGCATTAAACCTCCATAAAATCGGTCTTGTTTATTGGGGGAAAGGCGAGTATGATACAGCATTGTCTTATTTTGAACAAGCGCTTTCCATTCGGGAAGAAGTATATGGCAAACGTGATGCAAATATTGCGGATAGCTTAAATACAATTGCCACAATGTATTTAGCCAACGGACAATATGATAAGGCTTTGGAACTATATCAGCAAGCTTTATCAATCTGGTGTGAAATTTGGGGTGACAGGCACCCAGATATTGCCCTGAGCCTGAATAATATCGGGAATGTTTATGATATAAAAGGTGAATATGGTCAGGCTTTGGAGTTTTATGACCAGGCACTTTCCATCAGACAGGAGTTACTGGGTGAAAGACATCCCGATACTGCTACCAGTCTTAACAATATTGGTGATGTTTATGACCATAAAGGTGAATATAACAAAGCCCTGACTTATTATCAGAAAGCACTGTCCATTCGGATGGAGATATTGGGAAACAGACACCCGAGTACAGCCATCAGTCTGAACTGCATCGCTGATGTTTATAGTGAAACAGGAGAGTTTGACCAGGCAAATTCATATTATGAGCAAGCGCTGTCTATCAGGAAAGAAGTTTTGGGAGATCGTCATGCTGAAACTGCAAACAGTCTTAATAATATGGGCAATGTCCATGATAACCTGGGTGAATTTGACGCTGCTTTAATGCGATATGAACAGGCACTGTCCATATTATTGGAGGTTTTTGGGGATAAGCATCCGGAAACGGCAACTGCTCTCAATAATATCGGCTGCGCCTATGACCATAAAGGTGAATATGATTTGGCTTTACCATATTACCAACAAGCGCTTGCAATCTGGCTGGAAGTGCTGGGTGAAAGACACCCTGAAACCGCTGCCTGTTTGAATAATATCGGCTGTGTTTTTGAGAATAAAGGCGAATTGGACCAGGCTCTGCCCTATTATCAGCAGGCATTTTCCATATTTCAGGAAGTGCTGGGTGAACGGTCTCCGGAAGCATCAGTCGGTCTGATTAATATTGGCTGCATTTATGATACCAAAGGTGAATTTGAACGAGCTTTGGATTTCTATCAACGGGCACTTAACATCCGGCAGTCAATCTTTGGCGATAAACATCCCGCTACTTTGCGAGCCTTGAATTATATTGCCAATATCTCTGATAAGATGGGAAAGCAAGTCTGATTTATGTGTTAATAAAAAAACATAATAAAAAATCAGGAAAAATCAGGAAAGTCCACATTTTCAGACAGTGATGTTTCCTGATTTGAGTTGACACTTTAATGTTTTTAGGGGATATTCTTCTTGTCAAGACCAATCTTCTTTATCTTGACTACCAGTGCTTTAGAGTAGGTTCTTGCCCCCTGCCCGGGCAG
>Ga0247841_10001040_pt1 | contig 66375 bp, 79 predicted proteins | sample LaCruzMarch2015__2_FD_192410 | JGI IMG/M metagenome (GOLD analysis project Ga0247841, IMG submission 192410) | Freshwater microbial communities from meromictic Lake La Cruz, Castile-La Mancha, Spain - LaCruzMarch2015_18m | ecosystem: Environmental > Aquatic > Freshwater > Lake | place: Spain...
GTCCACGTCGAGCACCGCTTCGAGAGCTGGGCGGAGGTCCGTGTCGGTCGACATGATCACGCCGACATCAAAGCGGCCGGCCAACGCCCCAGCCACAAAATCGACCGCGAGCTGTACGTCGACGCCCTTCTCCTGTGCCTTCTCCCGCGGCCAGCGTGTTGGATACCGCAGCGTTCGGTGGCAGTAGTGACGCCCCTCTTCCGTCGACCTCCAAGCAATCGCATCATCGGTGCGTTCCTCGTGATACTGAGCCTTCGACTGCCGCGCCGCCGCCGCGTACCCCTTGGGGTCTCTTGCCGCCTCCGGGAGGCCGCGGTAGACCCGCACTTGCTGAAGGACACGTGCGCAGCCGGCCGCGCCACGGGAGGCGATGAGCCGGCCCAGCGCGAGCGGCCAGACGTTGCCCCAGGACGAAGGCCCTTTGCCATCGAAGAAAGCACGCCGCGCGCCGTGATAGACGCCGTCCACCTCGCGCCCTCCCGAGGTGGATCCAAAAAGAATAACCCCGCCAACCCGAGCGAACTCGAGCGACGGGGAGGAATGAAGTCCCACAATACGCACTCTCGCAGGTACGGCAAGCACAGCATGAGCCCACATTCACTGCCGTCGTTGCCGCCGCCGAGAGCGGCAGTGGCCACGAGTGGGAGCCACGGTCATCGTAGCGTTCGGGCTTGGGGCCGTGCGTGAGCGCGCCTTGGGCCTTGCCGTTGGCGGCGACGGCGGCCTTGCAGGCCACGTTGAGATCGCGGAGCTGCGAGGTGATGGGATGCAGCTGCTTCGGTGTGGGCCGTACCGCGCCGGCGGGGTTCTGCGGATGCGTCATCTGCGCCTCCCTCGGTGTGCTTCGTCGTTCGACTCCGATGATTCAATGGGCATCACCGGACGTCAAGGATGACAATCGGCGGGCACGGCAAGGCCGCCCCTCGTCGGCTCGCGGCGAATCGCATCCGCGACGCACAGAAGCCCGCGCAGTCGCCTGGATCGTATGCGCGCAGGCGTACGGAGTGCCGCGCGGCATCTCGGACGCGGCCCCACCCCCGCAGGGGTGATCGACTGTTCACCTCCCTACGAAGCGGCCTTCGTCCACGACGGCGTGCTCGTCAGGGCGGACGTCATGTTCACGGACGGTGACGTCTGTGCGTATTCCGGCCCAATTCGGCCACTGATTCCGTTTCAACCCGGCCGGCCATTCCGATTCATCCCGGCCACCTGTTCCGCTTGATGGCGGCCACCGATTCCGCTTCATGGCGGCCGCCCGGGCGCACGCTGAAAGACCGCGAGACTGGCCGCGCTTTCCCGGCCCTACCCTCTCTGCGACAGAGAGCTGCGAGACGGGAGGCGGTAGTGCCGAGAAAGAGGCTGCCCGCGCGCAAGATCATGGACGCGCTCAGGTTGAAGGAAGCGGGCTTCTCGCAGCGGCAGATCGCGGGGAGCCTCGCCTGCGCGAGAAGCACGGTCCGCGACACGCTCTCGCGGGCCGCGGCCGAGCGCGCTCACCTATGAGGAGGCCCAGGGGCTCGACGAGGCCGCGTTTCAGGAGGGGCGGACGTAGCTGCCGACGCGCGCAGCGAGGAGCTCACCTTCGGCCGATTCTCACCCGCGGACAACCCTCCGCTGGCGCGGGTTCCGGCCGGAGGCCGCCAGGTCACGGACCACCACCCGCATCGCCGCCTCGACCTCCTCGGGCTGCGGCGGCTCGGGGAGCGGGCGCGGGAGGGTTCGTGGCCCCGAGGTCAAGCGAGTATCTCCTTGCGCCGGACTGCCTTCCTCAGATTCATTGTCATCCTTGCGCCGCGAACCGGCTGCCGCTACGGTCGACTGGAGTCCCCCTTCTCCACGATGAGCAGCCCCACCTACAAGTCGCTGAACGCCCTCATGCGGCACATGCGCAGCAGTGCCGGCATCGACGTGCGCGGCTCCGCTCACAAGCGGGCGCTCGCGCACATGGGCTACTTCCACGGCTACAAGGGCTACCGTTTCAGCGGTTCGCCGGCCAGAAGGATCCCGTATGCCGGGTTCGATGACCTGTCTGCCGTCGTGAGCTTCGACAGCGGCCTGAAAGCGCTCTTCTATCCCCTGCTGATGAAGCTTGAGATGACGATGAAGAATCTCGCGCTCGTGGAGTTGTTGGGAGCTGCAGACTCCTCGGTTCTGACGGATGTGTACGAGCGACTCATGCCCGGTACCAAGAAGAAGGGGCGGCAGGGCAAGCTGGAGGTCATCCATGCCGGCAACGAGGTCTTGCTGGAGCGGTACCGGCGGGGGGACCGTATCGTCACCCACTGCTACAACGCCCCAGGTGAGGCCGTGCCCCTGTGGGCGCTGTTCGAGGTCATCACGCTCGGGCACTTCGCGCGGTTCCTCGAGCAGCTCTCCTCTGATGCGCTGGCGAGAGTGGCGGGGAGCTGGGGGCTCCAGCGCAAAGACGCCGACCTCGTGCCGCACCTCGTGTTCGCGGTCACCGAGCTTCGAAATGCGGTGGCTCACAACGGCGCCGTCTTTGACACGAGGTTCGCGAGCGCCAAGGTCCGGAAGGAAGTGGGTGGCCTTCTCAGTCGCGAGCTGGGCTTCGAGCCCGCGCTGCCTGTTGACTTCCGCACCATCACCGACTACCTGGCTCTCGTGGTCTATCTGTGCGTGCGACTCGGCTTCGCCAAGAGGGATGTCTCTCAGGCGACCAGCGCCTTCACGGCTCTCTCGGACGAGCTTCGGAGTCAAGTTCACCGCCGCGTGTTCGACCAGATCGTCCACTCGGGCAATCGGGGCAAGGCGAGGCGGATCGAGGCATGGATCCGGGCCACGTAGACTCGGCTCTGCCTCCCGGGTATACTCTCATCGAATCGCGGTGCACCCTCGAGGGGGACACCTGAGACGGCCGGATGCTTCCGGCCGTTTCCTTTTTGGGCTACCAGCTCCAGCATGTATCGGCGCGCAACTGCGGCCGCTCGCTGAGGGAGGCTGGAGCCCGTGCCCAGCCCGGCAGCACGGTTCGGGCTCCGGGGCTCATCCACCATCACGCGGAGGCCCCTGTGGACAGGGTGTCTGCGGACGCCGCGAGCATCGTCCAAGTCACGATGGACCGGGTCTGGCAGGCGGCGGGGCAGAGGCGATTCGAGGTGCATGCCGACGGGCTGAGACGGGTGCCCTTGCCGCCGGTCCAAGTGCGAGCGTCACCCCTTCCGCGTGATCGTCATCCTGGTGCCGCGCTGCAGCCCTCGCTACGCTCCGGAACGGCATGAGAATGCAATGTGCAGAAGATGCACACTGCTTCTTCCGATGGGCCGGTGACTCGCTACAGTCTCGACGCGAGCATGGCTACCGTTGATTCAGTTTGATTCGAATACGCCATGGCGTTTGCAGAAACACGCGGAATATGGTAGTTTCTGCAAACATAATGGCAGATACGATTGACATACGGAGGTTTCTCGACGATTTGCAGGCGCAGGGCCGATACTCCTTCACGGACGCTGAGGCCGGGGACGCTGTCACCTCGTCTCCTCGCGCCGCGGCCGAGGCGCTGCGTCGCCTCCGCGCCGACGGCCGCGTCGCCACGCCGCGCAAGGGCTTCGACGTCATCGTCCCGCCCGAGTACCGCGAGGCGGGGTGCCCTCCGGCGAGCTGGTTCATCGATGATCTCATGCGCTTCACGGGGCGGCCCTACTACGTGGCTTTGCTGAGCGCCGCCGCCGTCCACGGCGCCGCTCACCAGCAGCCGATGCGCTTTCAGGTCGTCACCGACAGGCCCATGCGACCGGCCGGCGCCGGGCGCGTGCGCATCGACTTCCACGTGAGCCGGGACGCGGAGGCTGCTCCCGTCGATCGCGTGCAGACCGACACCGGCTATATGCGCGTCTCCACGCCCGAGGCGACGGCGTTCGACCTCGTGCGCTTCCCCGAGGCGTCGGGGGGGCTCGGCAACGTGGCGACGGTCCTCGCGGACCTCTCCGAGGCTATGCGGTCAGACGCGCTGCGCGGGCTCGCCACGGGCCGACCGACTCCGGAGGTCCAGCGGCTGGGCTATCTGCTGGACCTCATCGGCCGGCAACAGCTTGCCGACCCTCTGGCGCGGGCGCTGGCCGCCAGGCGCGTGCGCCCGGTGCTTCTCGATCCCGGCGCGAAGGACGGTCCGCGCGATGCGGGGCCTCCGCCGTGGCGGGTCGTGAGCAACGAGACGATCGACCTCGATCGGTGATCCCGCGCGCGTACATCACCGAGTGGAGGGCGCAGGCTCCGTGGCCGGCCGACTCGCAGGTCGAGCAGGATCTCGTCATCTCTCGTGCGCTGGTCGAGATGTACGCTCGCCCGCGGATCGCCGAGACGCTCGCCTTCCGCGGCGGCACTGCGCTACACAAGCTTCACTTTCGTCCGCCCGGCCGCTACTCCGAGGACATCGATCTGGTGCAGATCGACGCCGGGCCCATCGGCTCTGTGCTCGACGAGGTCCGCACCGCGCTCGACCCTTGGCTCGGCGAGCCGAGCCGCGCGCAGAGCGCAGATGGCGTCAAGCTCACGTATCGCTTCGAGACCACGACGCTGCCCACCCAGCGCATGCGCGTGAAGGTGGAGATCAACACGCGCGAGCACTTCACCTGTCGTGGGCTGCGCACCCATCAGTACGCCGTCGTCAGCCGGTGGCTCGAGGCCACTGCTCCGATCACCACCTACGATGTCGAGGAGCTGCTGGGTACCAAGATGCGCGCGCTCTATCAGCGCAAGAAGGGGCGCGACCTGTACGACCTGTGGGCCGCGTTGGCGGTTCTCGATGCCGACGCTGAGGGCATCGTCGAGTGCTTCCGGAGCTACATCCGGTCAGACGGCGGTGCGGTCACCCGTGCGATGTACGAGGAGAATCTCGGCGGCAAGCTCGCCTCTGCCGCCTTTCGCGATGACGTCCTGCCGCTGCTTCGCGACGGTGATGGGTACAGCGTCGACGAGGCGGGCGCACTCGTGCACGATCGGCTGGTGTGCCGCCTTCCGGGTGCGCCGTGGAAGGGCACAGCGTGACGGTGCTCCGGGACCGGGGTTGGTGATGAACCCACCGGACGGGCCGGGCGGACTCGCCCCCCTCGCGCAAGCTTCGTAACGTGGACTCAGGCAGCTTCGTGCTCACCGACAAGCGGTACATCTTCATGGGCAGCATGCGCACCGCGAGCGCCAACCTCAGCATGATCGTCGGCATCGAGCCCTACCAGGATGCCATCGCCATCCACCGCTCCAACAAGCAGCGCATGGAGATGTTCTGCAACCTGGGCAGCGAGCAGTTCTCGTTCAGCATCGAAGGCCGCGATCACGCGGCCGCACTGAACGGAGCCGTGCTCGCCTATCTGATCGAAGGCCGCGTGGCGGCTGATGCTGCGGCGGCTTCGCCGTCTGCCGCGCGATCGCCGCGGGGTGCTCGAGGTGGCGGCGGGGGCGCGGGTGCGGGAAGCACGGCTGACGAGCTGGAGAGGCTGGTGGAACTTCGCGACAGCGGCGACCTGACCGACGCGGAGCTCACTGCGCTGAAGGCGAAGCTCATTCGGGGGTAGACGCGGGCGCTGACGCTCCGGGTGAGTCCGAGTGCCTCTGCCATCGGCGGTCTCGGCGGGCTCCGGCCTTCACGCCCGCGCGCTCATGCTGACGGCTTCAGTTGGAACGACGAGACTCAGCGGGGGCCTCTTCCTTGTCCAGACCGCACGCCGCACGCTTTTCCGTCCGCACCGCTTTGTACGATTGAGAATCTCGGGATCAGGGCCCGGCCGCGTGATAGTGGCAGTGGCGGACGCGCGCAGATGAGGCGCAGCCAGGCCGCGATCCGTCCGCTGCCCAGCGTGAATGCTGTCTCGAGGCGGCGGAGCCGGCGCACTTCCGGGCGGCCCGCCCCGCGAGTGCCGGGGAGACTCCCCGGCGACCCGGACACGAGGGAAGGAGGCGGCAATGCATGACGGCATCCGTGAAGCCGACGTGCAGACCGACGCCAGCGGCGTGATCACGAAGGCCAGGCTCGTGTTCGGACCTCATCACTTCGTCGATCTCCACCGCAGAGAAGACGGCGGCGTCGACTTCGTGATGGGCGCCAACCACCACGGCTTTCTCGCCGACGCGTCCGTCGCCGACAGCGAGCTCGAAGGCATCATCAACGAGGTGCGCGAGGCGCACCCCGACCTGACGGTCGACTGCCGCCGCCAGTCATCAAGCAGCGCCTCGCCGGTCTGCACCTCCGCGACAAGAAGCGCAGGATCACGGGGTTCGAGCTCGCCGACCTCGTCGTGTCGCCCATCGGTCGCTTCGTCGCAGGGCTTCCACCGCGTGAGGACTTCGAGATCGTCCGCGAGAAGCTCAGGCGCCGAGATGGCGAGTACATGGGAGCGGGGCTCGTGATCCTCCCCAAAGGGTAAGGCCGGGACCCGCTTCGCAGTTCCCGACCTCTGCTCGAAGTAAAGCCGCCCGGCGCCGTGAGGCAAGCATTCCGCGGCGATTGTCGCCCCCGAGCCTTCCCCGTCACCGTGCAGCCTATCGCGCGCTGTCCAGCGAGCCGCTTGCGATACATGACGCCGGCAAGGGAACGCCGTCATCCACGTGGTCGCCGATGGTCACTCTGCGACCACGAGGGCGCGACCATCACCGACGCGCCGCTTCAGGCCGGCCTGCGCTACGAGACGGTCGCGTGGCCGCGGGTGCAGCACGTTATGGAGCTCCCGGAGGTGGCCGCCACGTCAGGCTTCCTGGCCGTGCTGGCCGACAAGTCGGCCACCCCAGCCCGCCTGCAAGGCCTGTGAGCGACAAAGGTTCCCAAGGAGGGGATCATCGACAGGGGCATGACATGACCGTTCCGAGGGGCAGCTCCTACATCTGGGTGACCTGGATCACCGGCCTGCTCGCCGCCGACAGGCAGTGCGAGTGGTCGGCCTGGTTCCGCGCCCACTTCAGCGGCTTCGAGAAGAGGCCGACCGACTTCAACCTCGCCGCCTGGAAGGCCGCCCACGGCGAGATGGTGCGGGCGCGCGCCGCGGCCCTGAAGGCCGAGGGCTACGCGGTGTTCGTCGAGGATCAGAACAAGTTCACTCTGAAGGGACGGGCCGCGACCCTCGGCGGCGTGCCCGACCTCGTGGCGGTGCGCGGGGCAGAGGCCCTCGTCGTCGACTGCAAGTCGGGCAAGCAGCGGGGCTCGGACTCCTTCCAGGTGCTCACCTACATGCGCGTCCTGCCGCTCACGCACGCCGCCTGCCGGGGCGTGCCGCTGGCCGGCGAGGTCCAGTACCGGGACGCGTCGGTGCGCATCGCGCCCGGCCAGCTCACCGATGAGCTCAAGGGGCTGATCCGCGGCACGATTGCGCGCGTCGGCGGCGCGACTCCGGCCGTCAAAGTGCCCAGCCTCTCGGAGTGCCGCTTCTCCGAGATCACCGCCGCGGACTGCCCCGAGCGCGTCGATGAGGAGCAGAGCCGCGACGCCGTCGAGCATGACCTGTTCTGACCCGACTCGCCGGAGACGGCGTGCACATGATCCCGCCATCATCGATTCGAACACGCCGTGCGACGGCGAGGTCGGCTTGCGCATAGAGGCCCCGGCATTCGGTGCCCATCCTCTCGCCAGGTGGCAAACCATGACTCATCGGGAGGGAGCATGAGCGCCGGCTCTCATCTTGAAGCAGTGACCGTGTGAGGCTGAGCGCGGCTTCCGCTTGCGCGGTTTCGAGAGGAGCGGCCCGACCGGGCGACTCGGTCGGGCGCTGCGTAACTCAGGCCTCTTCGTCGGTCTCGTGAAGCTTGACGCCCAGTAGCCTCGCGAGATCGATGTCGTCGCTCTGGTTCTTCACCCAGAGGGACAGAAAGTCGGCTACGTCCACGGGACTGCCGGACACCGTGCCCTGGGGCTGCCCGGTCGCCTGGTTGAACATGAGAAACGTCACTTCGCCCATCTCGTGCACATCCTTTCCAACAGGAAAGCCCGGCCGAGTCGCCCGGCCGGGCTTTGCAGTAGAAGCCGCAGGCAGAGCGCCTCGCGGCCTTATGACGGGGGCGTTGTAGCAGGCCCGCAACATATGTCAAGTGCCGACGCACGGGCGCCTCCGGAGGGGTTCCAGAACCAATTCCTCATTCTCAGAAAGCAAGACGCCATGTTGCGCAGGGACTACGCCTTTCTCTTCGAGCGCTTCTTCTACTTCCTCGAGGACGTCGGCCCGACAGCGATGGGCGCGGTCGTCTTCGACGAGCTGGAGAGAAGCCGCAGTCACCTGCTTGTCGGTCAGATGTACGCCTACTTCGAGCAGACGGCGAAGGGTAGGCAGCGCGCGGCGCGCGTGATCCCGGAACCCTTCTTCGTGCACAGCGATCTGACGACCGGCATCCAGCTTGTCGACCTGCTCGCCTACGTGGTCTCGTGGGGATTCCGTGGGATCAGAGACATGGTGGAGCCGGCTCGGCCCGAGCTGGATGGATTCGTGCAGCAGGCCTGCGGCCTCAGGCACAAGGCGGTGCGTGCAGTGGGGGAGAATCCGGACTCTGGCATCTGGAGCTTCTACTACATCCGGGACCTGCGGCCGGCAGGCGAGCGGGGCTGCGAACCGTGAGGGCAAAGAAAAAGGCAATGCAGCGCGGAACGCTGCAAAGCCTCCGAGGCAAGTATCGGCAGGGACGCTGCGAAAGTCAACAGGTGTGTATTCATATTGACAATGACGGGCCGTATGTCAATACCTATACACATGAGCTCTCCCGACACCGATGCAGACCGACTGCTGCGCCTGAGCGCGCGCCTGGGCGCCTTTCGCCTCGCCGATGCCCGCGAGCAAGGCATCCACCCCGAGACCGTGTACCGCCTCGTGCGGCGCGGCGAGCTGGAGCGCGTCGGGCGCGGCGTCTATCGCGCCGCCGAGGCGATGGTGAGCGCGCACCACGGCCTCGTGCTGGCCACGCTGGTGGCGCCCGCAGGCGTTGTGTGCCTCCTCAGCGCGCTCTCGTTCCACGAGCTCACGACTCAGCTGCCGTTCGAGGTGTGGGTGGCGCTCGATCGTCGCGCCGCCGCCCCGCGGGATCCGGCCGTGCCGCTGCGCATCATGCGCTTCTCCGGGGCGGCCCTCACTCTCGGCGTCGAAGCGCACGAGCTGGAGGGCACGCAGGTGCGCGTCTATGCGGCGGCCAAGACTGTCATCGATTGCTTCCGCTACCGCAACCTCGTCGGCATGGACGTGGCCATCGAGGCCCTGCGCGACTGCCTCCGGCAGAACAAGAGCTCACCTGGGGAACTGTGGGAACTGGCTCAGCAGTGCCGCGTCGGGAGCGTGATGAGGCCCTACATCGAGGCGCTCGCGTGAGCCGGCGGCCGACTACGCACGTTGCGGTGTCGGAGATGCGCTTGCGAAGTGGGGCGCCGAGGTCACGCTGCCGACGCTGCTCGACTTCCCGGCGTCGCGGCTGCGCGCCTATCGCGCCGAGGCAGTCGTGGCGGAGAAGCTGCATGCGATGGCGCAGCACGGCATGCTGAACAGCCGCATGAAGGACATCTACGACGTCCAAGCGCTGGCGGCAAGGCTGACGTTCGACGGCTGCAGCCTTGCGGAAGCCGTGCGGCTGACGTTCGAACGGCGCGGGCGCCCGATAGGGGCCGAGCTTCCCGCGCCGCTCACCTACGTGTTCGCGAAGCATTGGCCGCCTGGCGGGCACTGGCGAGCTCCGGCCGAACCGTAGCCGTGCGCGCAACTCGGCCAGATGATCCGACACTTTTCGCGTGGCGCCGGAGGACGTCACCCCAGCGTGTAGTTCGTGAGGTCCGCCACAGCGTCGAAGTCCGCACGATCGAGCCGATGACACCAGAGAGTGCGCGCCCGTTCGCGAACGACCTCTCCGCTGTCTGGATTCCACGACGACGCGGGCCTCTCCAGACTGAGGCGTGGCGCATGGCCGCCAGGGTACTGCCAGGCGGCGACCTCGCAGCGCGGCCGCGCTGCGGGCGCCTTCTTCGTGCAGGCGTGACCCTGCTTACTCCCACAGATCCCAGGGGGCATAGAATGCGAAGCAGCAAGCGGGGGGCGCAAGATGGGCCAGACATTCAACATCTACTGCGATGAGAGCTGTCACCTGGAGCACGATGACCAGGAAGTCATGGTGCTCGGGGCCGTCTGGTGCCTGGAGGACAAGGCGCGGGAGGCCTTCGTTCGGCTGAGAGAGATCAGGGAGGCCCACGGACTGGCGCGCGCCTTCGAGATCAAGTGGACCAAGGTGTCCCCCGCCCAGGTCGAGTTCTATCGTGACGTCCTCGACTACTTCTTCGACGATGACGATCTGTGCTTCCGGGCGATCGTGATCCCGAACAAGTCCAAACTGAGGCACGGCGCCTTCGGCCAGACCCACGACGAGTGGTACTACAAGATGTACTTCGACATGCTCAAGGTCATCTTCTCTCCGCACGCCCGCTATCGCGTCTACCTCGACTACAAGGACACTCAGGGCGCCGCAAAAGTGGAGCACCTGCACAAGATCATCTGCGACAACATGTATGACTTCAGCCACCAGATCGTGGAGCGGATGCAGCTCGTCAGGTCTCACGAGGTCGAGCTCCTGCAGCTCGCGGACCTCCTCATCGGGGCGATCGCATATGCAAACCGCGGCCTGAACGGCAGCACTGCCAAGACGACTCTGGTGTCCCGTATGCGCGAGAGATCGGGCTACTGCCTGACCAGGACGACCCTCTATCGCGAGAACAAGGTGAATCTCCTTCGCTGGCAGGCGCGAGAGGAGTCGTCGGGGTGAGCGCCGCCTCATGGCTTCCCCCGCTCGTCCGGCTGGAGGATTCGACGGGCGACTGGTTCAAGTACGTTGACCTCGTCTACTCTTACTTTTGCGCCGATTTCGTGCGTGACCACCCAACGTACCGGGGAACGCGCCTGGGCCTCAAGCGCTATCCGCTCACGCAGGGCAAGGAGGTCACCTTCTGGCACATGATCAGCGCCGGCAAGGTCGAGAGCGAACGGACCCCCGAGTTACGCCGCTGCGAAAGGATCCGTTGGCCGCGGCCCCTCATCGACCAGTGCCCGCGTGATGGAGTCAAGGTCTGGGAAGAGGAGCGCTCGGCGTCAGAGCGGCGCATCCACGTGTGGCTTGAGGACCACGACTTCGTCGTCGTCCTTGCGCGGAGGAAGGCCGGCACGCCGCACGAGTATCTGCTGCCCTGGACCGCCTACGTGGTCGATGCTGACCACAGCCGCAGGAATCTGCAGCGACGCTTCGAGAAGTGGGCCTGAAATGGCTGGTGCCGCCCACTGGGGACGGCACCGTAGCTCCTTCTACGCATGGCAGATGAGCTACTGCAACTATACCTCAGCTCGGTCTTCGCGGACACCTTCGGCCGTTGTCGAACGTCAAGTGATTCCCCACCCCGGGCGTCAAACAATTCCCCACCCGGTCGTGTGAGTTTCTCTCGCTCTGCTCGGCAGTTCACCGCGCTGTCTACGTTGCCGCTTTGGCGGCTCAAGGTGCACCATCCGGAGCTCAGGGGTCACGTCTTCCGGAACAGCATCGTCGGTGAGGGCGGGAAGCTGCTCGGAGACTGAGCGGCGCCTGCGGTCCGCGTTTGCGAATGTCTACCAGCTCGGGGGTGAGCGTCACCCCCGCCCTACTATCGTCATCCTCGCCCATTGCACATGCGACGACTACGCTCGAAGCCGGCATGAACCGGACTCCCGAGCACAATGTCGCCGCGCGAGCGGTTTAGAACTTGCATCATCTTGACGATTTTCTAAACTAGGGTCAGTCGTCACTGGAGGGCTGAGATGATCAGCGAGAGGCTCAAGGCCGCGCGTCGTGTGGCGGGTCTGACCCAGGCCGAGGTGGGGCACCTGATCGGCGTCACCAATGTCGCCGTGTCCAAGTACGAACGTGGCCTCGTGACTCCAGACGGGGAGCGCCTGGTCGGCCTCTCGCAGGCGTTGGGCGTTCCTGTGGCCCATCTGCTGCGTCAAGAGACCGACCTTGGGCTCTCGGTCGCGTCCTACCGCTGGCACCCACTGAAGCGCCAAAGCCGCAGAGCCGCGGAGGCGGTCGAGGCCAAGGCCCACGACTGGCTGGAGCGGTACGTCGTGCTCGAACAGCTACTCGATGAGCAGCCTCACACCACCATCGCCGGCCTGCAAGCGGCAGTCGACTTCACGCGCGATCCCGAAGAGGCGGCAGAGCGTCTGCGTGGTCACTGGCAGATCGGCAGCGATGCCATCGACAGCATGGTCGAGGTGCTCGAGGACAACGGAGTGAAGGTGCTGGTGCTGCCCGAGGCAGGCCCCATGAATGTCTGCTCGTATGAGCTCAACGAGGGGCAGCCGGCGATCGTCGTCAGCCGGTCTCTCGCCGGCAGCGGCGGCGACTGCCCCGGGGATCGCCAGCGGTTCTCTCTCGCCCATGAGCTGGGGCACTTCGTTCTCGACGATGACTCGAGCGCGGAGGGCAGAGAGGTAGTCGCGCACCGCTTTGCCGCCGCCTTCCTCGTCCCCGCCGTGGCTGCGCGCAGAGAGCTGGGGGAGTCCCGCAGCACTGTGACCACCGCCGAGCTCGCCCTGCTGAAGCGCAAGTACGGCTTCGGAATGCAGGCTTGGATCCGCAGATCCAAGGAGCTCGGCATCCTCCGGCCTGCTGCCGCCAAGGCAGCCTTGGCGACGGCAAAGCGCGCCGGCTGGGAAAACAGGGAGCCCGTGGACGTGGCGTTCGAGGAACCGCAGCGGATGATGCGGCTGGCCCTTCGCGCCTGGGCTGAAGGCATTGTCTCCGAGAGCCGCGCCGCCGAGCTCGCGGGCTGCCCACGCGAGCACTTCCGCCGCCTGAGGAGTGATGCCTGGGAGGCGGTCGATGCCCGGGCATGTGCTTGACGCATGCTTCGTCGAGGATTTGTGCACGGCGGGATTGCTCGCGGCCAGCTGCACGAGTCTCGAGGAGCCACTGGTTGGTGGGTTCGCCGCCACCTCAGACACCGAGCTGGCCTGGCGCATGGCCGATCTCGCACGCTACGGAGTGCGAGTCCGATCTCTGACGAGCCTGGAACTGCGGCAGCACGAGTGGGTGCTGGCGCACTATCGTGCGCTTTCTGTCGCAGACGCTGAGGTGCTCCTGATCGCGCGAGCAGACGAAGCCGTCCTGCTCACAGGGGATGGGCAGCTGCGCAAGGCGGCTCTCGATGCCGGAGTCGACGTCCGCGGCGTGATCGGAGAGCTCAAGAGGCTCGTCGCCGCGGTGATCATCGACCCGCCTGGGGCGCTGATTGCCTTGGAGAGCATGGTCGCCTCCGGATCGCGTCTACCGCGGGCCGAGGTCGAGGCGGCGCGACGGCGATGGTCCAGGATGATCGCCAAGGGCGCGCCGGGTAGCTCAGTCGCGAGCTGGGCTTCGAGCCCGCGCTGCCTGTTGACTTCCGCACCATCACCGAGCACCTGGCTCTCGTGGTCTATCTGTGCGTGCGACTCGGCTTCGCCAAGAGGGATGTCTCTCAGGCGACCAGCGCCTTCACGGCTCTCTCGGACGAGCTTCGGAGTCAAGTTCACCGTCGCGTGTTCGACCAGATCGTCCACTCGGGCAATCGGGGCAAGGCGAGACGGATCGAGGCATGGATCCGTCGAACCGCAATCACTCGGTGAAGAAGTGAGGTCTCAGCTCCTGATCCGGTATGTACTGGCTTGCCTGCCGCAAGACAGCGCGCAGGGTGCCGGTATCGAGCTCCTTGTGGCGCGGAATCGTCAGAGTCTGTTTCTGTCCGCCCGGGCCGATGCGCCGAAGCTTGACGTGACTGCCTGCCTGAGCATGAACGACGAAACCGAAGCCTTCCAGGATTCGAATCACAGCGGATCCTGAGAGACGACGCAGATCAGGCATGCACCGGCTCCAACTCCATCGTGACCATGAGCGGGGGATCAGGGGCCAGCCCCATCTCCGTCAGATCCTCGCCCTCCAGGTGAAGCCGCAGCGCTTCTCGAAGGTTCTGCACAGTCTCATCCAGCGTCTGGCCTTGGGTGACCACGGCCAGGTCGATGCACTCGGCCACATACCCCGATTCATCTCCCGGATGGATCACCGCCTGTATGGTGTACCGCTTCGCCATTCGTGCCTCCCGGATTCTTCTTCACTACGACGCTGTTGTATCACCTGGGTCCGGCTGCTGCGCCGGCTACTCGATGCGCTTGCAGATTCAAGATCGAAGAGAGTCGCGTTTGGCCACGGGACGGGAGCGACTTTGAGGTGGAGTCGAGGACGAGGGTCTCGTCGAAGTCGAAGACGACCGCGAGAACGGCGGGCTTGCCGCGCATCATGGCTGGGGCCGGCCCGCGGTGAGGCTACGTGCCGGCCTTCGGGCTGGGCGTGGAGCCGCTCTGAGCCTTGCCGTTGGCGGCGATGGCGGCCTTGTAGGCCGCGTTGAGGTCGCGAAGCTGCGCGCCGATGCGATTCAGCTGCTGCGGCGTGGGCTGTGCCGCGCCGGCGGGGTTCTGCGGATGAGCCATTGGCGCCTTCCTCGGTGTGCTCCGTCGTCCTGCTCCGATGATTCTACGGGCATCACCGGACGTCAAGGATGACAATGGGCGGGCGCGCTCCCTGGTCGGCTTTCAGCGAATCGCGTCCGCGATGCTCAGGGACGGTGGCGTCCGGAACCTGCTTGAGGTGAAGTCATCGACGAAGGCCAAGCCCGAGCACGTGACTGACGCCATGGCCACGGGCCTGAGTGTGTGGAGAGCGCCTCGCCCTGGTACCCATGGGTAGGATGTAGCCAGCACGACAGGAGGGCCAGACATGACGCCATTGGACTACGAAGAGGCGTGCAGGGCGCTCGGCTACAACTATCGCGTGCCGACGACCGAGAACGGCGAGCGCTGGTTGACGGAGGTCGTCAACGAGCTGATCGACAAGAAGGGTCCGGAAGCGCCGCTGGGCCCAGATGGCGACAACATCCGCCAGATCTTCGGGGGCAACCTGGGGCCGCGCCCGACGCAGAAGGGCCCGCCGCCGGAGAAGGGCTGAGCAGCGACGACGCGTCGTCGCCGATCCGGGCAAGCCCTGCTACCTGCGGAGCGACGTCCAGCGGGAGATCACGAAGCGGAACATGACCCCGAGATGGTCGGCCGCATGGAGGCGCTGTTCAACAACGGGTTGTCGCTCAAGAGCACTGTGCAGAAAGTGCACATTGCGTCTTGTGACAAGCCCTTGACCTTCTACGGCCTCGACGCCGCGTCCTGAGACCGAGGCGTTTCGCCGTACTCTGCCGATTGCGTTCCGCACCGGCGCCGCCGTCATCTACGTCAAACGTCACCCCCGCTTGCCGATTGTCACTCTGGGCAGAGCGGGGCAGGCGCCATAGAGTCATGAGGATGACGCCGCAGTGTTGCACAACCTCGGCACTTCTTGACAATAGCCGATGTATTGCAACAATGAGAGGCATGAGCGGTCGTCAGCAGCAAGTCCTCGAGATCGTGCGCGCGCAGGGCGCTGTGCGGCCGCGCGATCTGGAGGCGCTCGGGGTGCCGCGTGTGTGGCTTTCGCGGCTGCGACGCGAAGGGCTGGTCGAACGGGTCGCGCGCGGGCTGTACGTAGCTGTAGGCGCCGACGTCACGGAGCATCACACGATGGTAGAGGTGGCCAAGAGAATCCCGAACGGCGTGGTGTGCCTCATCTCCGCCCTCAGCTTCCACGAGCTCACCACGCAGATAGCGGCCGAGGTGTGGCTGGCCGTCGACCGCAAGGCATGGGCGCCTCGCGTCCCCGACCTTCCTGTGCGGCTCGTGCGCTTCTCCGGCGCCGCTCTCACGCTCGGGGTGGAGGACCACCTCATCGAGGGCGTCCCGGTGCGCGTGTATTCGGCGGCCAAGACAGTCGTCGACTGCTTCCGCTATCGCAACAAGGTCGGCATCGATGTCGCGGTCGAGGCGCTGCGCGACTGCGTCGCGGCGCGCAAGGCGACCATCGCGGAGCTCGGCGAGTGCGCGCGGCAGCTGCGCGCCGAGAACGTCATGAGGCCGTATCTCGAGTCCCTGATCCCGTAGCCATGCCGGTCAACATCGCAGCATCCGTCTTCGACCGGCTCAAGCGCTCGGCGCGGGCGGCGAACAAGGACTTCAACCTCGCGCTCAACCGCTACGCCGCGGAGCGGCTCCTGTACAGGCTCTCGTGCTCGCGGCACGCGGGCTCCTTCCTGCTCAAAGGGGCGATGCTGTTCGCCGTCTGGGAGAGGGAGCCACACCGACCCACCCGCGACATCGACCTCCTCGGCCTCGGCGAGGATTCCGAGGAACGCGTGCGCAGGGTCTTCGTCGAGGTGTGCGGCGCGTCCGTTGAGGATGACGGCGTGGTCTTCGACCCCGCGAGCGTCGCGGTCACCGGCGTCATGCAGGCCCAGCGCTATCAGGGGAAGCACGTACGGGTAGACGGACGCCTCGGTACGGCGCGGCTGCGCTGTCAGATCGACGTGGGCTTCGGCGACGCCATCGTCGGCGCAGCCCCGACGATCGTCTACCCGACGCTTCTCAATCAGCCGGCTCCTCGGCGGCGAGCCTACCCGGCGGTGGCGGTGATCGCCGAGAAGCTGCACGCCGTAGTCGAGCTCGGCCTGGACAACAGCAGGATGAAGGACTTCTACGACCTCCACGTGCTGCCACAGCAGCTCGCGTTCGCCGGCGACGAGCTGGTCGCTGCGATTGCCGCGACACTTGCTCGGCGCGGCATCACGCTCGGCGCTGAGCTACCCGTCGGTCTCACTCGCGTGTTCGCTGAGGACGCAGCCGCGCGCACGCGGTGGAAGGCGTTCATGAGCAGGAATCATCTGGGAACCCTCGATCTGGATGATGTGATCGACGGTGCGCGGCGCTTTCTGCAGGAACCCGTGGAGGCGGTCGCCGCCGCGGACCCTTTCGTCAAGCGCTGGCCGGCGGGTGGTCCGTGGGCATAAGTGGCCGTGTCCGTGCTTCCGCCCCGAGAATGGCGCAGGTCCTCGCCTTCAGGGGTGGACAGGAAGAGATGACGGTATTAGCATGGAAGTAAGCTGTTTGGCTCACTTTTAGGATAATAGACATGCTGTCAACACTCATCACATCAAAGTCCCGCATCGAAGTCCTCACCTGGTTTCTCACTCATCCAGGGGAGCGCTTTCACTACGTCCAGCTCACGGGGCTCCTGAGATCCGCGAAGCGATCGATCCAGATCGAGCTCAAAAGGCTTGAGGGCGGAGGCATCCTCCGCTCGGAGAAGATCGCGAACGCACGTTTCTACTGGGTCGATCAGGACCATCCACTCTATCCGGCCCTCAAGGAGATCGTCTTCAAGACGGTGGGTCTCGCCGACTTCCTCAGAGAATCCCTTGAGGAGATCGGAGACATCCATGCGGCCTTCATCTATGGATCGGGTGCCAAGAACCTCGAGGAGGCCCGTTCCGACATCGATGTCATGGTCGTCGGAGACGTGGACGCCGACGAGCTTCACAAGGCGACCTCGAAAGCAGAAGACGCTCTGGGCCGCGAGGTGAACTACACCGTGTTCGATCTGGCTGATTGGAGGAAGCCGCTCGCCGCGAAGAAGGCCTTCGTGCGCGCTGTCGCCGAAGGGCCGAAGATCTTCCTGGTCGGAGGCGAAGATGCCCTTCGATAACCTCCTGCGGCAACGAGCGACTGCGCGCGAAGCGCAACCATGACGCCGGATTCATGCGTCCTTGCTTCGTCTGACGAAGGAGCGGGGAGGGAATCGCGAGGCCCGCGCCTTCTGGCCGTTTCCCTTTTGGGATCTGCCGGCGGTTCGGCCGTGAGCGGTCGGTGATCACCCGCCACATCCGGCGGGCGTTGGCCGACGACGAACTGTCGCCGGAAAGCAATGTGCAGAAAGTGCATAGTGCTTCTTCCGACAAACCGGTGTCGCTCTACAGTTTCGACGCCGTCAGCTCTGTCAGCTACCGCGAATGTCACTCTTCCCGCGCGTGGCCTGTCGCGCTACGCTCGTGATAGGCGTTCTGGCCCCGATGGAAGGCGCCCCTCCCGTCGTTGTCGAACAACGATACTAGCGTTATCCGTTACTTATGCAGTACAATCACGACATGGCCGAACGCGCGGACCGATCGGGATACTCCCTCAACAGAGGGATCGCGCTTGCAGCGCATCTTGCCGAATCCGGGCACTACATCTTCACGACCGAGGACGCAAGGCGCGCGGCCGAAGAGGTCGGGCTACCTCAGTCGAGCGTTGCCGTCACGCTGGGGCGGCTTGCCGACGCCGGGTGGATCATGAGGCTGAAGCGCGGGCTGTACGCCGGGACCGGCCGCCTGCCGGGGGGCGCTGACGTGCATCCGTTTGCGGTGGCGACGGCGTTGGTGCGGCCGTCGGCGGTGAGCCACTGGGCGGCGCTGAGCCATCACGGACTCACGACTCAGGTGCCGAGAGTGGTCACGGTGACGAGTCCCAAGCAGGTGATGACCCCGAGCATGCGCACGCGCGGCAACGACGGCGGACGATCTCAGCGCAGGCACTCTTGGGTCGTCGGTGGGCTCAGCGTCGACTTCGTCAAGGTGCGCCAGGACCGCTTCTTCGGCGTCGAGGAAGTCTGGGTCGACCAGGAGTTTCGCGTGCCGATCATGGATCCTGAGCGCACGGTGCTCGATCTCTTTGTGAACCCGCGTGCGTTCGGTGGTCTCGACATGGGCCTGGCGACCCTGAGCGAGCATGGAGAAAGCGTCGACCTGCAGCGACTCGTGGAGTACGCGCTTCGCTTCGGATCGAAGGCGGTCAGTGCTCGTCTCGGCTGGTGCCTTGAGAAGCTCGGGTTGCGCGCGCCGGGACTCGAGCACCTGAGGTCACAGGTGGGTCCGGGACTCCAGATCCTTGACCCGACTCGGGCCGCGAGAGGTCACCGCGATGCGCGGTGGTGCGTCCTCGACAACGTCACGCCTCGCTCGTGACGACCGAGACGCTGGAACGCAGGGTGCGAGCCGAGGTGCTGCGCGCAGGCGTGCCGCGAGAGGTGATCGAGAAGGACTACGCGATCGGGTACGTGCTGGCCGGCATGTATGGCCTTCCGGCTCTTGGCCGCCGGCTTGTCTTCAAGGGCGGCACGGCGCTGCGCAAGGCGTACTTCCCGGACTATCGGTTCTCCGAGGACCTGGATTTCACGGCACTCCCCGGCAGCGACGACCTTGAGCTGCTGATCAAAGAAGCGGCGGCGCGCGCAGAGAAGGCGCTGCAGGGGCAGGGCGACTTTGGAATCTCGGTGACCCGCTATCCCACTCGCGAGCCTCGTCTCGATTGGCGGGAGGGCCTGCGGCGGATGGTGGCTGATCCGCCGGAGCTCGACGTGTGCCTGCGGGATCTGCGTCCGCCGGTGAGCGCGCTTGTGAAGCGCGCGCTGTCGCCGGCGGGGTGAGGCCAGCGATACCAGGCGTCTTGGCCTCGCTCCGACCGAGTGCGCTCCGCGGCGGCTTGAACGACGCTTCTGAGCACAGCTGCGGCGAGGGCGATCTCGCGGAAGAAGCAACTGCCGAGGATTCCTCGGTGGTTCGGGGCGAGGGCGGCCGCCGGGTGCGCCGCACGGTCAAGCGCCACAGCCTCGACGCTGTCATCTCCGTTGGCTGCCGCGTCGACTCCGCGCGTGGCACGCTCTTTCGTCCCCGCCGGTGTGTATCGTCTCGACTCTCGGGACCATCCCGAGACAGCGTCGCCCATGCGTGTCGCCGCAAGATGACAATGGGCCTGCTTGGCTAGCAATGAGCACGCCGTGCGTGTGGCACTGCGGCAGGAGCCTTCGTCGTTCTGCGTATGGAGTCCATGATCGTGGTGCTCACGCTCTTGTGCCCGAGCAACCCTGAATCGTGCGGGTGTCGTAGCCTGCCAACTGAGGCGCTGGTGCGCATCGCGGAGAGCTGGGGCGTCCGGAGAGGCAATGCTGATCTCGTGCCGCACCTGGTGTTCGCCATCACAGACCTGCGCCACGCGGTGGCCCACAACGGGGACGTGTTCGACACGCGGTTTGCGAGCGCCACGATCCGCAAGAAGGTCGCAGGAATGAGGAGCCGCGTGCCCGCGCGGTCGATCTCCGCGGTACATCGACCGCCAGGTCACGGGCCACCTCATGCACCGCCGCGTCGGGCTCGTCGACGGCAACGGGAGCACCCACCTCTCGCCGCGTCATTGTCATCCTTGTGCCGCGGAGCGGCCCTCGCTACGCTCCGGGGCGGCATGAACGATACTCCAGAGCGTAGCAGTGGCGAAGTCGTTCTCTACGAGCCCCCGGCGATCTCCTCGGTGCATGGCGAGATCGCCCCCTTCCGCGACTGCGTCCCGTCAGGCGTTGGGCTTCCGCGGCACGTCGAGCTCCACCCGCCGGACTGGGCACTTCTTCGCAAATATGCTACGAGTCCGTGACGGACTGGGAGATCATCCACTACGGCGACGAGGTCCAAGAGACGATCGGCGCCTGGCCTGTGGGCGTCCGCGCCTACTATGCCAGGCTCACCGAGCGCATGCGCGTCTTCGGTCCCAACCTGGGCATGCCCTTCACTCGCAGCATCATCGTCCTGCATGCCTACATCAAGAAATCGTAGAAGGCGCCGCAAAGGGAGCTCGAAGTCGCCCGCAGGCGCCTGGCCAACGTGCAGAGACGCAAGGTGGAAGGTGATCGCCATGAAGACGCACGATGAAATGGTCGGAGAATGGATGCAGGATCCCGCCTTTGTCCAGGAATACGATGGGCTGGAGCAGGAGTTCGCCCTCTTCGACGAGTTGCTGCAGGCACGGAAGGAAGCTGGACTGACCCAAGCCGAGGTCGCCCGAAGGATGGCCACCCAGCCGTCGGTGGTGGCCCGTCTCGAAGCCGGTGGGGGTCGCCAGAAGCACTCGCCTTCGCTGGCCACGTTGCAGAAATACGCGGAAGCGGTCGGATGTCGCCTCGAGATCAAGATGGTGCGCGTTCGGCCCTGAGGGGCCATCCAGCTCACGCCCGGGGCGGGGGTGCGCCGATCGACCGTCTTTCACATGGTGGACACGTCTCCATGCACACGCGCCCCGATCACAACGCCAATGTCGATGGCGAGGGCTCCGTCGTCGTCTACTCCTCCTACGAGAGCTCTCAGCCGAAGGCTCTCGCAGGCGACTTTCCCCAGTACCGGGAGCCGCTCGCCGCGTTCCAGGGTCGCCTCTTCGACCTGGAAGAGGAAGTCGTCAAGCAGCACGTCAGACATCCTGACTTCCACGCCTTCACGTCGATCAAGTACGTCGCGCCCGCGCTTGTTGACGATCTCTCGTACGGCGGTCTCGCCATCCAGAACGGTGGCTCGGCCACGTTGGTCTACGAGGCCGTCGCCGCCGCGGGCCACTGCGGCTGAGCGGCAGCGCGTTCTCGATGATCTGCGCGAGTACTGTGGCATGGATACCCTCAGTCTCGTGGAGCTGCTTGAGCTTTTTCGGGAGCTGGCGGAGTAGCTTCCGTCCGAAGGCGAAAGAAGCGACCATCCTCAAGGGCTGGCAGTTCTTGATTCCTCGCAATATACTGTTTCTCGTTTGGGAAACAGTAGTCTCGGAGGAAACATGTCGAAGGGCTCGCCTGCCTCGGCCGACGTTCTGTCCGCGGTGCAGCACCTGTTTCCGTCGGCGCGCGTCGATGTCGCGAAGGCTGCGCAGGCCACCGCGCGTCGCGCTGACTACGTCCTTGCTGTAGCGCTGGGCGGCCAGAGACTGGATCTGCTCGTCGAGTCCAAGAGCGTCATCAGCGAGGCCGGGCTGAGAGACGCCGCTGAACGGTTCCGTGCGCGTCAGGGTCTGGAGCCATCCGAGTGGTGGGTGCTCGCGGCTCCGTTCTTCAGCCCCTCGCGGCAGGACGTGCTGCGCGGACTGGGCGTGCCCTTCTTCGACTTGGCCGGCAATGCCTGGCTCGTCGGTGACGCAGTGCACGTCGACCGCCGTGGGTTCGCCAACCCATTTGTGGAAGAGCGCGGATCGCGCAACCCATTCTCGGACAAAGCCTCGCTCGTGCTGCGGGCGCTCATCGAGGGAGGGCCGCGCCGGGGCATTCGGGCCATCGCCGGGGAAGTGGACCTGAGCCCGGGGTATGTCTCCAAGGTCGTCCAGGAGCTGGAACGGCGCGGCTACGCAGCGCGCCTCGGGGACGGCATTGCGCTGCGGCGCGGCGAGGAGCTCCTCGTCGACTGGGCGGCCGCCTATCGCAGAGGGGTCGTGGCCGCTCGCGAGTATTTCGTGCCGGCGTCCGGCGCGGCTGCGGTCATCGAGGCGCTGCGGCGTGGTTGCGGGGAGATCCGCGACGAGTACGCGCTGACGCTGCAGGCTGGCGCGCGCCTCGTCCATCCGCTCGCGGAGTTCGACAGCGTCGACGCCTACGTGCGGAGTGGTGAGGCCGGTGATGCGCTGGCCGAGGCTCTCGGGGCTCGCGAGGTCGAGCGAGGCGCCAACCTGCGCTTGAGCGAGCCCTACTACCGTGTCTCCGCGTTCTACGGAGTGCGGATCGTGCAAGAGCTGCCCGTCGTCTCCGACCTGCAGCTCTGGCTCGACCTGTACGACTACCCCCTGCGCGGTCGGGAGCAGGCCGAACGCATCCTCGAGCGCGGGCTGCGCCCGCAGCTCGAGAGAGCGGAGCGCGGGTAGATGGCTCTGGATCCAGTGCTCACCGGCGCTCTGAAAGCGCTTGGGCCATATCTCGACCAGGTCGTCGTGGTGGGGGGCTGGGTGCCCTATCTGTACGCCGCCTGCGAGCGGGCATCAGCATCATCTGTCTTGCTGCGTACTCGCGACGTCGATCTCGCAGTCCCACGCACGGTGCCGCGGCTCGCCAAGTCCCTCGACCAGCAGTTCGAGGAAGCGGGATTCGCGTGCGAGTTCCGCTCGCTGGGCACGCCTCCCGTCACGGCCTACGTTGGAAGGCACGAGGGTGCCGAGGTCGAGATCGAGCTCATCACGAACGCACAGGGCGACAGCGAGGGCGTGCGCATCGTGCAGCACGGTCTCAGCGCCCAGGAGCTCCGCTATGTGAGCGTGCTTCTGGACAACAAGTGGGACGTGCCACTCCAGGAGCTGACTGAAGGCGAGCTCACCGGGCACGTGTGGGTCCCCACGCCTGCCGCGTTCGTCTTCCACAAGGCCCTGGCTCACAAGCGGCGCACCGATGCGCTGAAGAGTGAGAAGGACCTGTACTACATCTTCTTCGTGCTGGACGCCTTCGGCGCCTGGCGCGCGTGGATGCGCGCGGAGATGCCCAAGCTCGCCGCGTCGTCACCCGCCTGGTTCGCGCGCTGCCTGCAGGACCTGGCGGCGGTTTTCGAGGATCCCACCTCTGCCGGGGTGGATGCGCTCGTGCACCAGCGTCCCGCCACCGCCTTCCCGGGAATGAACGCTGAGCAGTTCCGCCAGTACGCCTGGTCGGTGATGCAGGAGCTTCTGGGGATGATGCGGGCCGGCCGACCGCCGTGAGCTGTCGCGGTCGCAGGAGCGCCGGCCGGGACTGAGTGTGACCTCGAGGATGGACCGCGCGTGGGCGACTCATCGGACACGCGCGCTGGGCCATGTGGTTGGCAGCGCACTCATGCTGAGATCCCACCCTCGAGCGCGGCGAGGTGACCGGCGCCGTGTGCTGCGATGTGAGCCTGCGAGAACCACGGACCGCGACCCACGGACATCGTGCGCACGCAGGGGGCGTTCGCGGCGCTCAAGGACGTAGCGCTTCGGCGCCGCTTCTACGCCGCTCTGAACCGCGTCATGCGCGAGCTGGACTACAAGGTCGTCGCCTGCGCCATCAAGAAGGACGCGCATGTGGTCGCGTACGGACCGGCCGCGCTTGACCCCTACATGCTGAGCATGAGCGTCTTGGTCGAGCGCTTCTGTTTCGAGATCGCCGACAGCGGGGACTCGCGCGGCCGCATCGTCGCAGAGAGAAGGGGCCGGGGCTTCGATGCCGCCCTGCGGCTCGCCTGGGCGGCGCTGGAGGTCGGTGGCACGGCCTACCTGCCGCCGCCAGTCATCAAGCAGCGCCTCGCCGGTCTGCACCTCCGCGACAAGAAGAGCAGGATCGCGGGGCTCGAGCTCGCCGACCTCGTCGTGTCGCCCATCGGTCGCTTCGTCGCAGGGCTTCCAGCGCGTGAGGACTTCGAGATCGTCCGCGAGAAGCTCAGGCGCCGTGACGGCGAGTACATGGGAGCGGGGCTCGTGATCCTCCCCAAAGGGTAAGGTCGGGACCCGCTTCGCAGTTCCCGACCTCTGTTTGAAGTATAGCCGCCCGGCGCCGAGGGGCAAGCATTCCGCGGCGATTGTCCCCCCGAGCCTTCCCCGTCACCGTGCAGCCTATCGCGCGCTGTCCAGCGATACATGACGCCGGCACGGGAACGCCGTCATCCACGTGGTCGCCGATGGTCACTCTGCGACCACGAGGGCGCGACCATCACCGACGCGCGGCTTCAGGCCGGTTTGCGCTACGAGACGGTCGCGTGGCCGCGGGTGCAGCACGTTATGGAGCTCCCGGAGGCGGCCACCACGTCAGGCTTCCTGGCCGTGCCGGCCGACGAGGCGGCCACCCCAGCCCGCCTGCAAGGCCTGTGAGCGACAAAGGTTCCCAAGGCGGGCATCATCGACGGGGGCATGACATGACCGTTCCGAGGGGCAGTTCCTACATCTGGGTGACCTGGATCACCGGCCTGCTCACCGCCGACAAGCAGTGCGGGTGGTCGGCCTGGTTCCGCGCCCACTTCATCGGCTACCAGAAGATGCCGACCGACTTCAACCTCGCCGCCTGGAAGGCCGCCCACGGCGAGATGGTGCGGGCGCGCGCCGAGGCGCTCAAGGCCGAGGGCTACGCGGTGTTCGTCGAGGATCAGAACAAGTTCACTCTGAAGGGGCGCGCGGCGACCCTCGGCGGCGTGCCCGACCTCGTGGCGGTGCGCGGGGGAGAGGGCCTTGTGATCGACTGCAAGTCGGGCAAGCAGCGGGGCTCGGACGCCTTCCAGGTGCTCACCTACATGCGCGTCCTGCCGCTCACGCATCCAGCCTGTCGGGGCGTGCCGCTGGCCGGCGAGGTCCAGTACCGGGACGCGTCGGTGCGCATCGCGCCCGGCCAGCTGACCGACGAGCTCAAGGGGCTGATCCGCGGCACGATCGAGCGCGTGGGCGGCGACGCGCCGGCCGTCAAGGTGCCGAGCCTCTCGGAGTGCCGCTTCTGCGAGATCACCGCCGCGGACTGCCCCGAGCGCGTCGATGAAGAGCAGAGCCGGGCGCCCGTCGAGCATGACTTCTTCTGACCCGACTGACCCGACTGACCGGACGCCGGCGAGCACATGACCCCGCCGTCATCGATCCGAAGGCAGCTCATCTGTGTCCCCGAGGATCTGCGTGAGTCCGGCTTCACCGGTCCGCGGACCTCTGTGCTCAGCACTCACAGGGACACCCACTCAGGCGCTGCCTCGCTGACCGAGCCACCCTGGCGCTTGCGGTGAGGCCCGGCCTACCTGCAGGTGGCCCACCCCGGAGGGCGGGAGTCTTCCGCGGAATGCGCACAGGACGTCACCCCAGCGTGTAGTTCGTGAGGTCCGCCACAGCGTCGAAGTCCGCACGATCGAGCCAATGACACCAGAGAGTGCGCGCCCGTTCGCGAACGACCTCTCCGGTGTCCGGATTCCACGACGACACGGGCCTCTCGAGACTGAGGCGTGGCGCACGGCCGCCAGGGTACTGCCAGGCGGCGACCTCGCAGCGCGGCCGCGCCACGCTGTTCACGAGCGCCGCCGCCTTGAAGTAGTCGCGGATGCTGTGCACGTCGTTCTGGTCCACGTGCGGAGGGAAGCGGAAAGGCCACGAGAGATCGACGTCCACGTCGAGCACCGCTTCGAGAGCTGGGCGGAGGTCCGTGTCGGTCGACATGATCACGCCGACATCAAAGCGGCCGGCCAACGCCCCAGCCACAAAATCGACCGCGAGCTGTACGTCGACGCCTTTCTCCTGTGCCTTCTCCTGCGGCCAGCGCGCTGGATACCGCAGCGTCCGGTGGCAGTAATAGCGCCCTTCTTCCGTCGACCTCCACGCGACCGCATCAGCGGTGGGTTCCTCGTGATACTGAGCCTTCGACTGCCGCGCCGCCGCCGCGTGCCCCTTGGGGTCTCTTGCCGCATCCGGGAGGCCGCGGTAGACGCGCACTTGCTGGAGTACACGCTCGCAGCCGGCCGGGCCACGGGAGGCGATGAGCCGGCCCAGCGCGAGCGGCCAGACGTTGCCCCAGGACGAAGGCCCTTTGCCATCGAAGAAAGCACGCCGCGCGCCGTGATAGACGCCGTCCACCTCGCGCCCTCCCGAGGCGGACCCAAAAAGAATAACCCCGCCAACCCGAGCGAACCCGGGCGGCGGGGAGGAATGCAGTCCCATTATACGCACTCTCGCAGGTACGGCAAGCACAGCATGAGCCCACATTCACTGCCGTCGTTGCCGCCGCCGAGAGTGGCAGTGACCACGAGGGAGAGTCACGGTCATCGCGGCGCTCGGGCTTCGGGCCGTGCGTGAGCGCGCCTTGGGCTTTGCCGTTGGCGGCGACGGCGGCCTTGCAGGCCGCGTTGAGGTCGCGGAGCTGCGCGCTGAGGGGAAGATAGCCCATCTTCACCGGCCGCGGGTCGCGAAAGCCGCGAGGGAAACCGATGCGATCCCGCTGTTGCGGCGCGGGCTGTGCCGCGCCGGCGGGGTTCCGCGGATGAGCCATTGGCGCCTCCCTGAGCGTGCTCCGTCGTCCTGACGTCGATGATTCCCCAGGCATCACCGGACGCAAAGGATGACAATGTGCGAGGAACGCCTGTCGCTGCTCGAGGTTGACAACTGATGCTATGGTCGTAACATCTGTCAACCACACGGGCTGACTTCCGGGGGCCATCCGCACGAACGCAGCACGCCTCAAGACCTTTCGAACCGCGCGCGGCCTGACGCTCGACGAGCTGTCCGCCGCGATGGGTGGGATCGTCACCAAGCAGGCGCTCTCCAAGTACGAGCGCGGCGCGAGCGCGCCGACGCCGCGCGTGCTTGTCGCCTTGGCCAAAGCTCTCCGCGTCAAGGCGATCGACCTCGCCGTACAGCCAGCCGCGGACGTGCGCGTGATCGCCTTTCGCAAGCGCTCGAGCTTCCCCAAGGGCACCCAGCATGCTTTGGAGAGTCAGGTGGTCCTCCAGCTCGAGCGGCGCGTCGAGCTCCAGGAGCTCTTCGGACAGCGCTGCGCCGGCGACGTGCCTCTACAGGCATACGCGGTCAGCAGTCTCGACGACGTGGAGCTGGCCGCGGAAGCGCTGCGTGCCAAATGGGATCTGGGAGGCGATCCACTTGGGCAGATGGTCGACGCGCTCGAGGAGCACTGCTTTCACGTGGTCGGCGTGGACGCTTCGGAGAGGTTCCACGGCATGTCCGCCGTTGCCGAGGTCGGCGGGGAGCCCGTCGCCGTCGCGGTCGTCACCCGTAACGGGGTCTGCCGCGAGCGGCAACGCCTGAGCCTCGGCCATGAGCTGGGGCATCTGGTGTTGGCCCCGACCGGCGGCCTCGACGAGGAGAAGGCCGCCTATCGCTTTGGCGCGGCCTTCCTGGCTCCGCGCGAGACTCTGCTGCGCGAGGTAGGCCGCCGCCGCACCGACATCACGTCCGAGGAGCTCTTCATACTGAAGCAGAGGTTCGGGATGAGCGCGGCTGCGTTGCTGTATCGCCTGCGGGACTTGGGCGTGATCAGCGAGCGCTACTCACAGGAGTGGCGTCGGTACCATCGGCAGCATGGGCTGGAAGAAGGAAGAGCCGCACGAGACGCCGCCCGAGAAGCCGCAGTGGCTGACGCAGTCGATGCTGCGCGCCTTCTCAGAAGGGCTCATCACGCAGGCCGACGCCGAGGCGCTGCTCGAGCGTCCGCTGGAGACGACTGGCGCTCCCTCGCGACGGCGCGCGCTTGCGGCGTTGCCGCGAGAGAAGAGGGCGGGCGTGCTGGCGAAGCAGGCCGCGGCCGCCGCCGATCTCTACGCTGCGGAGGCCACCGACGACGCCGCCGACGAGCTCGTCGAGTACTGATGGCAGACCGCCCTCAGCCCAGGCGCGGCGAGGTGTGGTGGGTCAAGCCGGGGAAGACCGCGGGCGCGGAACTGCAGGAGAAGCGGTCCTACGTTGTGATCAGCGCGGATGCCATGGGCAACGTGCCAGTCAAGATCGTCGTGCCGCTGAAGACCTGGCAGGATCGTTTCGAGGGCTGGGCCTGGATGGTGCGCATCGAGCCCACGGAGGCCAATGGACTCAAGCGCACCGAGGCTGCGGACGTGATGCAGGTGAAGAGCTTCGACACCGGCGAGTTCGTCGAGAGACAAGGTCGCCTGTCGGCCGATGAGCTCGACGAGATCGCGGCAGCGTTGGCAATCGTCGTGGAGTACGATCAGGAGGGGGTCTTCGACCCGGCGATTCGGGCAGGCATCTCAGGAGGGATCGAGAATGACGGCCACAGTTATGCGGCACTTCGTCAAGTACCTCTTCACGGGGCGCGAAGAGGCTGTCGCGTATCAAGTCGACGAGGAGACCGCCGACCGGATCAGGCGCAACCTTTGGGGCGAGCCGGGGGCCTTCTGCCGCTTCTCCACACTCGACGGACGCGAGGTGGCGGTCAACCTGTCCCAGCTCGACCTCGTCCATTTCCTCTGGGATGCAGCGATGCCGGAACTGCACGCTGTGGAGCATCATCCCGCCCGCCTTCACTTCATCGGCCGAAACGAGGCCTTCGTCTGCGATCCCGAAGACGAGGATGAGGCGTTCAACGTGTTCTTTCTCCTCGAATTGGATGGCGCCGAACTGGACCGGTTCCTCGAGCTGACTGACGAGGATGGCGAGGTCGTCGTCTTTGATGCCAGCAAGCTCCAGGTGATCGAGATGAGTTCCGCCCTCGTCGCAGCGGGCGCGGCCAACTTCGACGGGGAATCGGGCGCTGGATCCGATCAGCCGGGCGAAGGCGACGCCTGACTTGCGTGGGTAGCCGAGCGCGTCAGCGAAGCGATCAGGCTCGCCCACTATGTCCGGGGCCTTCCTGACTGCGACGTGCTCAAGGACCTCGCCCTGCCCTACGACCACATGGGCGCCACCATCACCGACGCGGTCCTGCAGGCCGGCCTGCGCTACGAGACGGTCGTGTGGCCGCGGGTGCAGCACGTCATGACGATCCCGGAGGCGGCCACCACGTCAGGCTTCCTGGCCGTGCTTCGCGAGCGCGGTGGGGAAGAGGTCGTGCGCTGGACGCACCCCGTGAAGCTCGGCCGCATGGAGGCGGTCGCCGAGCTGTTCATCGCCGAGGGCGTGGAGAACGAGGCCGACCTCCACATCTGGCTTTGTGGTGATCCCGCCGCGGGAGACGGCGCCGACGCGGCGTGCAGCGCCATCATCGCCAAGCTGGCGGCCATGCACGGCATCGGCCCCAAGACCATCGACTACTTCAAGATCCTCTGCGGCGAGCAGGACACGGCGGCCATCGACATGCACCTGACGCGCTTCCTCCAGCAAGCGGGCGTCCGCGTGACGAGCTACGAACAGGCACGCGAGGTCGTCGCGGGAGCGGCGGCGGAGCTCGGAGTGCCCGCCGCCCAACTCGACCACAGCATCTGGACGTACATGAGCAAGGCGGGGCGGACGTGGTAGCGGTCTCCGCCCCGGGAGGAGGACGAGAGTCATGAGACCGACCATCGCCATGCACGCGCCGGATGGTTCCAGGTCGCTTTGGCGGCCCACGACCATGGACCAGATCGGCAAGTGCGAAAAGGATCTCGAGGTCGTGCTCGCCGAGACGCCCGCCCTGCTCTGCCTCGAATCCAAGCGCGGCGGCGTCTACGGGCCGTACGCCGTCTTCAGCCAGCTGGAGCTCGCGACGCCGCTCAGCCGCGGAGTCATCCCCGATCTCGTTCTCCTCGCCGCCAGCGGCGATGTCGTCATCGTCGAGGTCAAGTTGTTCGCCAACCCTGAGCTCAGGAATCGCAGCGTCATCGCCCAGGCCATCGACTACGCATCCTCGCTGTCCGCGCTCTCGGAGGCTGAGACGGTGAAGCTGTTCAGCGGCGGGGCTGCGCCCGACTGGGTCGCCTTCGTGCATGACAGGTTCCCCGACGAGGAGGATCCGCAGGAGCTCGCCGCCGCCTTTCTCGGCAACTCGAAGGACGGCAACGTCCACATCGTCGTCGCCTGCGACAACGTTCCGGCGGGTCTTTACGAAGTGGCGAGGAGCGTCTCGTCGCAGTCGCATCTGAGCTTCTCGCTCGACGTCGTCGAGGTCACCCCGTTCGTGCCGATAGACGGGCCGGCGGACGCGGTCATGTACGTGCCCAATGTGCGGCTCTCGACCGAGATCGTCGCGCGCACCGCGGTCAGCGTGGCCATCGAGGCCGGCTCGCCGCAGCCGGGCGTCACCATCGAGACGACCAGCGTCGAGGAGATCGAGGAGAACCTGGCCTCGGCTGCGCAAGGGCGCACCCGTCAGACGCGCGCTCGCGCCTGGACCGACCAGGAGATCGAGGACGTGTTTCTGGCCAGCGACGACCCCACCGTGCGCGATCTCTTCCTCTTCGCCAAGCAGGAAGGCTACGCGGGGCGGATCCAGTCGGACGCTGCCAAGGTGTCGCCGACCTTCGGCCTCTACCTGCACGTGCGCAAGCCGAAAGGCCGCGAGGGCCCCATGATGTTCTTCAACTACGTCGAGGATGCCAGGAAGCTGGTTGTGACCGTGAAATGGCCGCCGGAGTCCGTGCCGGAGGCCGTCCTCGCCGACTACAAGAGCGACCTCAGGGCTGCGCTCGGGTCGGCCTTTGACATGTCGGCTCTGGAGCCGAATGTGCCGCTGGCGGCCATCGGCGAGAACCTGGAAGCGTTCAAGGACGCGGTGCGGAAGCTGCAGCGCCGCATCGATCCAAGTTGCTCCAACGCCACTGGACCCGTGGAGGTCTGATGCTCGACACGCTCCCGCAGCGCGGCATAGACGAGCCGTTCATCCAGCAGTTCGAGTCGGGCATCCTGCGGCCGATCTTGGATCGCCTCCAGCACGACGACACGATCAGCCTCGAGATCCGCAACGGCTACGTGAACGTCTACTACCGGGGTGGCAACCTGCTGAAGCTGACCGCCAACAGCGACGCGACCCGGTTCGCAGCTCACTTCGACTGGCGCTACTGCGGCGCGGAGGGCGACTACCGCTGCTGGCTCCCAGCGCAGCCGCCTGCCACCATCGCGAGCGCGGATGACGCGCAGGCGTGGGTCGATGCCTTCTCGCATCACAAGCAGGCGATGGACATCCGCTTTCTCAAGCATCCGAAGATCGAGCGCGAGTACCAGCAGGCAGTGGTGCGCGACAACAACCGGCACGTGTCCGGCGACAAGTCCGACTACATGATCGTGGACATCGAGTACGCGCAGTCGCCGGCCGCGTTTCCTGACCGCAATCAGAACTTCCGCTTCGACATGGTCGGCCTTCGCTGGCCGGTCAATGGCGGCCGTCGGGGGAGTGGCGCCGTCACACCGGTCATCATGGAGATGAAGACCGGGGACGCGGCGCTCGCCTCGCATCCGACCGGTACTGAGGGCAAGGGCCTCTCGCCGGGTCTGGCCAAACATGTGCGCGATATCGAGGCGTTTCTGGCGCCCGACCAGGGCGCTCCGACGTCGGGCCCCTACGAGCTCCTGCGTCGCGAACTACGATCCACATTCGAGATCAGGCAGCGGCTCAGCCTGCCCTCGGTGCCGGAGCGGATGAAGGCGATCGAGATCACCGAGGTGACCCAGAAGCCGGAAGTCTTGTTCATCATCGCCAACCATCAGCCGAAGTCGAGGGCGTTCAAGAACGAACTGCTGCGACTGCCGGCGCGTGAACACGCCGACTACCTGGTCGCGACGGTGCAGTGGATGGGCTACGCGCTCTTCGAGGAGAACATGCAGCCCTTGGATGAGTTCATCAAGGAGCATGGTGGTGAAGTGACGACGGAGTGACTCGGGATGCGCTTGCCGGCTCCCTCTGAGCTCGGGTCCGTCCGACCTCGCCGCTAGTCTGTTCTCAAGATTGATCGAAGGAGGCAGGTCACGCAGTATCGCATCCACCGCGGACAGCACGAGATCGTCGGCACCGCAGAGGCGATCCTGTCGGTGCTGACCGCCCTGACGACGCTCATGGCGTTTCTTCAATACCGGCGCCGGCCCAGCCGACCAGTGATGGTCGAGCGCGAGAGCCCGCCCGGTGGCCGCGCGTGGCCGAACAGCGGCGAGGTGTACGAACGTCTGCGCGTCGGGCTCCTGGCGCAGGCGAAGAAGGCAGAGGCGGGCGGCAACACCGGCGAGGCCGCCGATCTGCGTGCTCGTGCTGCCCAGCAGCGCCGCGAGCGTGACCGCTGCTACCGCGAGCACGAGCGCCGCATGTTGAATCGCCGCATCCGGCACGGACGCTCGTGAACATGACCGAAGGGAGCACCTTGGAGCGCGTCACACTCAGCCGCGCGTCACACTCAGCCGCGCGTCACGCTCAGCCGCGCGTCCCGCCGGAAGCGCAAGCGCGCCTACTGCAGGACGAGCCGGGGCGGTTTCTGCCCGGTCGTGCGCGTCGAGAAGGAGCGGCCCAACTGGCGCCTTGTCCTCGATGACGGCCGCGACCTCCTCGTCGACGCAAGCACCATGCTGCTCGCTGACTGATGCCCGGCACTCAAACAGCCTGCGGGCTCTCTGGGCCAACAGCCATGGTCGCCGTTGCTTTCGCCTTCAATGGGGTCGTCAGAAGGATGGCCGTGCGCTTCGGCAGCACGCGCTCTCTTCGTGCGGTGACGCCGCGCAGCGCGGCGCTCGCGCCCGGCGCGGCTCGCTCAAGCGGCGTGACGCCCAGCGTCGCGCCTTCACAATAGTAGGGGGTACCACATGCTCCAGTCCGAGACACCCACAGGCGAGCCTCTCGCTATCGGCAGTCCCTACCAGGGCGGCGTACTCGCCTACATCCTTCAGAGCGGCGACCCCGGCTACGTACCCGGAGAGACGCACGGCTTGATCGCGGCAGCCGCCGATCAAAGTGCGGGAATCATGTGGGCAGTCCACGCCCACCGATGGACTTTCGTACCAGGAGCGACCCGCACAGCCATCGGCAGCGGCGCAGCCAACACGGACGCGATCATCGCCCAGAACGGCGCCGGCACTACCTACGCGGCTGGTCTGGCTCGCGCCTACAACGGCGGCGGCCACAGCGACTGGTACCTGCCCAGCAAGGATGAGCTCAACAAGCTGTTCCTCAACCGAGTCGCGATCGGCGGTTTCCACAGTACTCGGGGTGACCAGCCCTGGTGCTGGAGCTCTTCCGAGGACGAGAGCGTCGAGAACTACGCGTGGATCCAGTACTTCGTCAATGGCGACCAGAGCTGCAGCGCCGGCTTCAAGGACCCCACGTTCAGGGTGCGTGCTGTCCGGGCTTTCTGACCAATTCGTCCATTCGACTGTTCAACCAGGGGGCGCACGGGGCTTTGGCCCCCTGCTGGAGTTTCATGACACAGGGCGGAGACGTTCACGCCTCCGCATGGTCACCCGCCCCAACCCATCGTCGCCCTTGCCGACTGCGTGCGCGGCGCTCAGACTGACGAGGCGCTGGAAGGGATGCCTGTCGAACGTCAGGCAATTCCCCACCTCAGCGTCAGACGATTCCTCATCTCGGGTCTCCAGGTTCGCCCGCAGAGCGCGCCCCCGACGGCACGGTCGATCACGGGAGTCAGTTCACAGCCGCCGCTGCGTGCGCCCATACTGTAGGTGATACGGCTTCCCATAAAGGGGATCATCGACGGGGGCATGACATGACCGCTCCGAGGGGCAGCTCCTACATCTGGGTGACCTGGATCACGGGCCTGCTCGCCGCCGACAAGCAGTGCGAGTGGTCGGCCTGGTTCCGCGCCCACTTCAGCGGCTTCGAGAAGAGGCCGACCGACTTCAACCTCGCCGCCTGGAAGGCCGCCCACGGCGAGATGGTGCGGGCGCGCGCCGCGGCCCTGCAGGCCGAGGGCTACGCGGTGTTCGTCGAGGATCAGAACAAGTTCACCCAGAAGGGGCGGGCCGCGACCCTCGGCGGCGTGCCCGACCTCGTGGCGGTGCGCGGGGCAGAGGCCCTCGTCGTCGACTGCAAGTCGGGCAAGCAGCGGGACTCGGACGCCTTCCAGGTGCTCACCTACATGCGCGTCCTGCCGCTCACGCATCCAGCCTGCCGGGGCGTGCCGCCGGCCGGGGAGGTCCAGTACCGGGACGCGTCAGTGAACATCGCGCCCGGGCAGCTCACCGATGAGCTCAAGGGGCTGATCCGCGGCACCATCGAGCGGGTGGGCGGCGCGACTCCGGCGGTCAAGGTGCCCAGCCTCTCCGAGTGCCGCTTCTGCGAGATCACCGCCGCGGACTGCCCCGAGCGCGTCGATGAGGAGCAGAGCCAGCCGGCCGTCGATCATGACCTCTTCTGATCCGACTCACCGGAGGCCGGCACGCACGTGATCCCGCCATCATCGGTCCGAAGACGCCGAGCGACGGAGGGGTCGGCTTCCGCGTTGTGGCACTGGGATTCGGCTCTCAGCGACTCCCTCACGCGGCGATTTGCGGCTTCATAGGGGGAACCATCAGCGCTGGTTACGGCCTCTCCAAGTCGCGCTATCGGACTGGCCTCAACTGCCAGAAGGCTCTCTGACCGGCGGTCCATGAAGCCTCTTCCTTGTCCAGGCCGCACGCCGCACGCCGCACGTTGTTCCGTCCGCACCGCCTTGTACGATTGCGAATCTCGGGATCAAGGGTCCGGCCGCGTGATGGCGGCAGTGCCCGACGCGCGCAGATGAGGCGACCGGACGCGAGCTGTCCGCACCCAGGCTGCGCATGTCGGCCCAATTCGGCCACTGATTCCGTTTCAATTCGGCCGGAATACGCAGGCTTCGAGAGTAGGCGCCCGATGTGCGCCGTGACGCCTGCAACCTCGGCCAGTGGCGGGCTTGGCGCGCTCGCACTCCTCCGCAGAGCGCAGCATGTCGCGCATGAAGACCGCTTCAAGAGTCACTGCGTCCCGCTCAATCCACCCTGTGTCTACCCCTTCACTCGACGCAGGACGTGGTTCTTCAGGTCGACACGGTTCTCAGACGGCCTCAGACCTCAGGCGTGGGTACTCAACCAGTCACGCAAGGCATCGTTCAGCCGCGTCTGCCAGCCGCGGCCCGTTGCCCTGAACGCATGCAGCACGTCCGCATCCAGGCGGATGCTCACGTGCTCCTTGGGGTTCGTGGAACGCGGCCGCCCGCGCTTGGGCTTGAGCAGCTCTTGGGCAGCCGCGCTGCCGACCAGCCCAGGCAGAACGTCCTTCGCCGCCCGTGCTTCCTTGAACCACTCGTCCGAGGCTTCAGGAGCGTCGCTGTCAATCAGCTCGGGGTTTGGATCGCGCGGCATGGCGCGTCCTTTCGCGTTGGTTCGCTCTTCGCAGGCTGATCACGTGCACCGCGCCGCCGCGCGGCGTGAACACCAGCATGTGCAGATGCTCGCCGATGAATCCAAGCGCCTGGTAGCGGCGTTCTTCGTAGTCCTTGCGCGTGTCCTCGGCGATCAGCGCCGAGCTCCAATCGAACTCTTCAGCCAGGTCGAATGACAAGCCACGCTCCGCCTTGTTACGCTCACTCTTGGCTGGATCGTAGCTCAGCGGCATCGTATTTATTGTACCCACATCAATGCGTGCTCGTCCAGCACGCGCAAGGTGGTGGCGAGCACGCAGTCGAGGGTCAGGCCAAGGCAGGCGAGCGTGGGGTCAAAGCCCTGCTCGAGCCGCCGGCGGACGTCCTTCGTCCAAGGATCTCGAGGATCGACGCTGCGGGACGGGAGCGGCTTCGAGGTGGAGTCGGGGACGAGGGTCTCGTCGAGGTCGAAGAGGACCGCGAGAACGGCGGGCTTGCCGCGCATCGTGACTGGGGCCGGCCCGCGATGAAACTACTTGCCGGGCTTCCGGCTGGGCGCGGAGCCGCTCTGAGCCTTGCCGTTGGCGGCGGCCGCGGCCTGGTAGGCCGCGTTGAGGTCGCTGAGCTGCGCGCTGATGCGATTCAACTGCTCCGGCGTGGGCCGCGCCGCGCCGGCGGGGTTCTGCGGATCGGTCATCTGCGCCTCCCTCGGCGTGCTCCGTCGTCCTGAGCTTGATCATTGTACGGGCTTCCCCGGACGTCAAGGATGACAATGGGCGGGCGCAGCAAAGATGCTCCCGCGTCGGCTTCCAGCGAATCGCGTCCGCGATGCTCCATGCTCGCCCTGCCGTGACGGCGATCCCCGGCCGCACTTCCTTGCGAGTCTCCTCGCCGCCGTCGCCGGCGAAGGCTCGGTCGTCGTCCACTCCTCCTACAAGACCTCTCAGCTGAAGGCTCTTGCGGACGGCTTCCCCCAGCACCGGCAGCCGATCGCCGCCATCGAGGCTCGCCTCTGCGACCTGGAGAAGGAAGTCGTCGAGCAGCACGTCAGGCACCCCGGCTTCCACGCGGGCGCGTCGATCAATGTACGTCGGGCCTGCGCTTGTCGACGATCTCTCGCATGACGGTCTGGCCATCCAGAACGGCGACGCGGCCATGCTGCTCTACGAGGCCGTTCCTGCCAACGTCACCCCGCGAACGGCCCCAACGTCAACGGGACCAGCCTATTGTGAGCCTCGCCGCTCCCCCTGCGGGTCGCTACGCTGTCCGTCACGCCCTGTGAACTGGATGAGGAGGCGAGCGTCCGTTGAGGCCTGTTGGCTCCTTCGTTTTCATCGACAACGTGGCAGAACGTTGCGAGTCTCCTGGAGCGTGAGAGGACCTTCAGTGACGTGTCCGACGCCCGATGATGGCCGTACGCCTCAGGGCGACACCGTAGAGGCACGACGCTGACCCTCGACAACCTGGATGCGAAGCACGACCAGCTCTTGGGCCGCGCGGACCGAGAATGGCGCAGGTCCTCGCCTGCACGGGTGGACAGGACAAGATGACGGTATTAGCATGGAAGTAAGTTGTTTGGCTCACTTTTAGGATAATAGACATGCTGTCGACACTCATCACATCAAGGTCCCGCATCGAAGTCCTCACCTGGTTTCTCACTCATCCAGGGGAGCGCTTTCACTACGTCCAGCTCACGGGCCTCCTGAGATCCGCGAAGCGATCGATCCAGATCGAGCTCAAGAGGCTCGAGGACGGAGGCATCCTCCGCTCGGAGAAGATCGCGAACGCCCGCTTCTACTGGGTCGATCAGGATCATCCCCTCTATCCGGCCCTCAAGGAGATCGTCTTCAAGACCGTGGGTCTCGCCGACTTCCTCAGAGGATCCCTTGAGGAGATCGGAGACATCCATGCGGCCTTCATCTATGGATCGGCTGCCAGGAACCTCGAAGAGGCCCGCTCCGACATCGATGTCATAGTCATCGGAGACGTGGACGCCGACGAGCTTCACAAGGCGATCTCGAAAGCAGAAGACGCCCTGGGCCGCGAGGTGAACTACTCCGTGTTCGATCTGGCTGATTGGAGGAAACAGCTCGCCGCGAAGAAGGCCTTCGTGCGCGCTGTCGCCGAAGGGCCGAGGATCTACCTGATAGGAGGCGAGGATGCCCTTCGATAACCTCCTGAGGCAACGGGCGATCGCGCGCAAAGCGCAACCAAGCCGTCTATCGGTCGCGGGGCATCGTCTCCGCTCGGGAGGCGACAGACATGATCGCCTTCTCGATGCAGTTCTACGAGGAGATCCTTGGTCTCCTGCCACGGGAAATCGTGCGCATGGCAGGAGGTAGGGAAGAGGAGAATCGATCATGAGATGCGTCGTCTACCTTCGAGGTCGAGCTTCACCGGTCCGCGGACCTCTGTGCTCAGCACTCACAGGGACTCACAGTCGTGAAGCTGCTCGAGCGTTTTCGGGAGGTGGCGGAGTAGCCCAACGTCGAGATCCTCGTGCGCGTCAGGGCGCTCGCCCGTTTCCCCGCTTCCGGACGTGCCCTCGGCAGCGGCCGTGGATGGTCCGGGCGTCCGTCACAACCCAGCGCTATACTCATGTTCTGCAAGGAGGCTCCATGCGCTATCGCATCGCCATTCACCAATCTGACGAGGGCTATTCGGTCTCGGTTCCGGGCCTGCCGGGGTGCTGGTCTCAGGGCGCCACCGACGCCGAGGCGGTCGAGAACATCAAGGACGCCATCCGTGAGTATCTCGCCGTCGTCGAGGAGCAGCTTCGAGGCGAGGAGATCCGCGAGATCGACGTAGCCGTCTGACCTTGCCAAAGATTCCTGGCATCAACCACCTCGATGCCGTGCGCGCTCTGCGGAAGGCTGGGTTCGTGATCGTCCGTCAAGGCAAGCACATCGTCATGTCGAACGGCACGCGCATCCTGACGATCCCGAGGCACGACCCCGTCAACGCCTTCACGCTCGGGGGGATCGTGCGCGACGCAGGACTCACAGCCGAGCAGTTCCGTGATCTCCTGTAGCAGAGAGCGCCGCCGGATGTGGCCCACCAGTGACCAAGCCTCACCATCCTCATCACGCGCATGAAGTCCGACCGCGCCATGGTGTCGAACGTCACGTAATCGGAATCCCCCACCCCGGAAGCCGATCAACTCCCCACTCGGTTCCGTGAGTTTCATCTACTCTGCCGCGCCTCCCTCGAGACACTCCGCGACAGCGCCGACCTGCGGGACCGACGTGGAGCTCGCTGCACTGAAGGCGAAGCTGTGCCATGGCTGCAGGGGCTGACGCGCGGAGTACGCTCTTCCGTCCTCGCCGTTGTGTACCCTTGCGACTCTCCGGACGATTCCGAGACAAAGCAGCCGGCGTACCGCCAGACTGGCCGCCTTGTGAGCCAGGAAGAACCCCCCAGCGACAAGGATCCACGGAAAGGAGGCCCAGTGCGCGACGGCATCCGCGAAGCGGACGTGCAGACTGACGCCAGCGGGCCGAGGCCGCGCAGCAGGCGTTCGACCAGGTCGTGGACGTGGACTACCCGCTGTTCGACGCCAGGGTCGACCACGAGTGGCCGCGCAACAAGCGCTACGCCGGCGCGCCCATCGACGCCGAGCCCGAGGCGCTGCGCGACACCTATCAGCACATGGTCGCCGATGAGGACGTGAGCGAAGAGACTGTGACGCAGCGGATGAACGATGCTATCCGTATGCAGACGCGGCTCTACACCATCCTCCGCTGAGAGGAGGCAACATGATCTTCTTTCTCTTCTTCATCGCGGCCATCGTGATCGGCTTCTTGATGCTCAAGTCGCCGGACTTCGCAAGCGCCGTCAAGGGCGTCATCGCAGTGCTCGTCGTCATCTTCATCATCTCCGCGATCGCCGCAAGTTGCTCTTGACAGCCTCTGCGTGACTGTGGCGGATCAGAGAAAGGAGGAGTAGTCATGGGTGTCGCCGGTGGACGTCGCCGACTTCCTCGCGATCTGGATGAAGAACAACAACGACGGGATCTCCCTGGCCAAGCAGCTCGGCGTGGATTTCGAGCGGTCGAGCGGGGACTGTGAGGAGGAGTGACACCGTAGAGCAATGACGCTCACCCTCGACAACCTGGACGCCAGGTACCACGCGCTCTTCGAGCTCCTCGGCCCGCGAAAGCCGCAGGTCCTCGCCTTCAAGGACTTCATCGAGCGCGAGACGAGCTGGCTCACCTCGCCCGCCTCGACGCGCTTCCATCTCAACATCGAGCGCGGCCTGCTGCTGCACTCTGTGGGCGTGACCTACAACGCCCTCGGCATCAGGAGCCTGCTGGCGGCGGACGTCCCCGACGAATCGGTCGTCATCGCGGCGCTCTTCCACGACCTCGGCAAGGTGGGTTACCCGGGCAAGCCCTACTACCTGCGCAACGACGTCCAGTGGGAGGTCACCAAGCGCAACAGGACCTACAAGGTCAACCCCGAGGCGACCACCATGAACCTGGCCGTGAGGAGCCTCTATCTGATCAGCAACCGCGTCGAGCTCACCGAGCACGAGGCCAGGCGATCGTCGCCCACGACGGCATCTATCCCGTGTCCGGCGGCGTCAACAACCTGGACTATCACCACAAGGAATGCCGTTTGCAGATGATCGTCCACTTCGCCGACAAGTGGACGGCGGCGGTGGATGAGGAGGGGCGGACGTAGCTGCCGCACCGAGCCGTCCGGCCTCCACGTCGGCCACTTCGCCTGCGCGTCACTGTCGCCTTCCACTGGGCGAGGCTCTGCGACCCGGGCGCGTGGGTTCGTGCGCCCTCGCCCCGCCAACGTCACCCCGCGGACGCCCCCAACGTCAACGGGGCCCGCCTGTCGTGAGCCTCGTCAGGCTGTTCGCGCGCCGCTACTCTGGGGGCATGTCATTTCCATCTGAGAGTCCGTGTGCCTCTACGGTGCTCGAAGAGAAGGGCATCGACATGCACATCGCCCTCGACAGTCCGACGTGCGCCCGACGTTGATGCCTGCGGAGGGAAGCGGTATAACGGGTATGCAGGCTCGCGTGCCACATTGACCCAAGCAGCGATCGGCCTCACATGTGGAATCACGGGGTTGACGAAGCCGAGGTGGAGCAGGTCTTACGCCATCCGGGCGAAGACCGGCCGGGGCCAAGGGGCGCACGCGTGGCACTCGGCTAGACGGAAGCGGGGCGCTACCTCCGCGTAATCTACGTGCAGGAGGCCGGAGCGGAGAGGGTATTCGTGATCACGGCCTGCGAGCTGACCGGAAAACCATTGATCGCGTACCGCAAGCGGCGCCGTCGGAGATGATACAAATGAAGCAGGGCATCTTCCCCTCAGGCTGGGACGAGGATCGCGTACGCGAGGTGCTGGCGCACTACGAGGCTCAAACGGAGGACGAGGCCGTTGCCGAGGACGAGGCCGCCTTCGAGGATCGGGGTCAGACCTTCATGGAGATCCCCAATGCACTCGTGCCCAAGGTGCGCGAACTGATCGCGGCGCAAACGCGATGAAACGTCCGGGGCTCGAGCAGAGGTAGCCGCGGTCATCTGAGCGGGCGCGGCCGTGCTCGTGCTTGCGCCGGGTGGCAGTGCCGGCCCTTTGTGTTGCCCGAGTCGACCGCGCCCGAGATCATCGGCAGCTATCTCGGCGAGGCCGGCATCGGGCGCCTTGTCTGCGACTCGCCGGCGCGTGATCGTCTTCGGGTCTGTCGCGCCGGCGTCGCCACTGCGGAGGTCGGCCTTGACCTTCTGGTGTTGAACGACGATGTCGCCGACGCGCGGCAGGAGAGCTTCCGACTTCGTGACGCGTGTTTCGAGGAGATCAAGCATGTGATCGGCGGCATAGCGTATCCCGCCCACAAGTACGGCAGGATCATCCATGAAGCCGCCTGAAGAAGCCGCTCGTGAGATGGCCGGTGAGTTGACGGCGTAGGCCGACGCCGACCCCATCGCCCGACTTCTCGACCCCCAGCTGGCCGTGATCAGGGCGTCCCTCGATGATGGCGGCTGACCTCACGCGTGGGTACTCAACCAGTCACGGAGAGCACTGTTCAGCCGCGTCTGCCAGCCACGGCCTGCGCTCCTGAACGCACGCAGCACGTCGGCATCCAGGCTGATGCTCACGTGCTCCTTGGGGTTCGCGGAACGCGGTCGCCCGCGCTTGGGCTTGAGCAGTTCTTGGGCAGCGTCTACGCCGACCAACCCGGGCAGAGCATCCTTGTGCCGAGGAACGGCCCTCGCTACGCTCCGGGACGGCGTGAGCGATACTCCAGAGCACAACGTTGGTGAAGCGGTTCTCTACGAGTCTCCGGCGATCTCCTCGGTGCATGGCGCGACCGGCCCCTTCCGCGGCCACGTTCCGCCAAGCGTTGGGCTTCCTCGGCGTGTTGATGCCGCCTCGGGATCAAGATGGCGCGTCCGGCCCTGACAGCGCCATCCATCGGATGCCCTGGGCGGGGCGCGCTGGTCAACCGTCATGTAGCTCCCGTGCGTACGCGCCCGGCGCGGCGCGTGGCTCGTCACCGCACGAGCCCACTCTCGCATTCAAGCTTGGAGAGAACGAGGCATTGGCGAGCTCTTTGACCTGCTCGGCCGTGGACCTCCTTCAACCAGCCGCCACGTAACCTTGCAATCTGCCGGGGTCCACGCTTACAATCAGCCGCAGATGGGCGATCACCTCTACCCCCGCTTCGCGGAAGCCCCGCTGCTCGAAGCGCTGGCGGATTCGCCGGCGGTCCTCGTCCATGGACCGCGCCAGTGCGGCAAGACGACGCTCGCGCGTATGGTCGGCGAGGCGCGCGGCTACGCCTACTTCACCTTCGACGACGAGGTCGCGCGGGCAGCCGCCGAGACAGACCCGCTGGGTTTCGTCGGCGACCTGCCCGAGCGGGCGATCCTCGACGAGGTGCAGCAGGTGCCGCGGGTCTTCGCCTCTTTGAAGCTTGCCATCGATCGCCGGCGGACGCCCGGCCGTTTCATCCTCACGGGCTCCACCAACGTGCTGCTCGTCCCCGCGCTGGCCGACTCGCTCGCCGGACGCATGGAGACGGTCCATCTGCATCCGCTGGCGCAGTGTGAGCTCAGCGCGCAGCCATCACCTTTCTTGGAGAAGCTCTTCGGGGCAGGCTTCTCCGCGGGCGCCAGCGAGCGCCTCGGTCGCGACCTCGCCGAGCGCGTCGTCAGCGGGGGGTATCCCGCGGCGCTCGCCCGCTCTGCCGGCCAGCGCCGCGCGCGCTGGTATCGCGGATACCTCGACGCCATCGTGCAGCGCGACGTGCGCGACCTTGCCCGCATCGCTGCGCTGGACGCCATGCCACGGCTGCTTGAGCTCACCGCGAGTCAGACCGCCGGGCTGCTCAACGTCAGCGACCTCGCCGGGCCGTTCCAGTTGAGCCGGCCGACGATCCGCGACTACGTGACCCTGCTCGAGCGCCTGTTCCTCGTCGATGAGCTGCCGGCGTGGCACGCCGATCACCTCAAGCGACTCGTCAGGACGCCGAAGCTGCACGTCGGCGATACCGGCTTCGCCGCGGCGCTCCTCGGCATGGACGTTGACGCCCTGCTTGCCGATCGCGGGCTCTACGGCAGGCTGCTCGAGACCTTTGCCTACCAGGAGTTGCGGAGGCTCGCGAGCTGGAGCGACGAGCCGGTGCGCTTCTCTCACTATCGCGACCGCGACGGCGCGGAGGTCGACGTGGTGCTTGAACGAGGCCGCCTGCTCGCCGGCGTCGAGGTGAAAGCGGCCGCCACCGTGACCGCCAGGGACTTCCGCGGGCTGCGGCGCCTGCAAGACGCGGCAGGTCCGCGTTTCGTCAGCGGCGTCGTGCTCTACGACGGCGAGACGCGAGCCTCGTTCGGCGAACGCCTCCACGCCGTGCCGCTGCGCGCCCTGTGGGAGGACCTCGGCGGGCCGGCCTGATCCGCGGCCGCGGACGCTGACCCCGTCGCGGGCGGCTCGGCCGGAATGTCGCGCCGCCGAGGCCGCGGTGATGACCAGTCAGCTACGAGAGATGCGCGCGCAGGGAGTGCACGTCACCGTGCGCCTGAAGATGATGCCTGCGGAGGGAAACGGTGTAGCGGGTATGCAGGTTCGCTACCTCCGCGTGATCTCAGTGCCGGAGGCCGGGACGGAGAGGGCATGAAGCAGGGCGACTTTCCATCAGGCTGGGACGAGGATCGCGTACGCGAGGTGCTGGCGCACTACGAGGCTCAAACGGAGGATGAGGCCGTCGCCGAAGACGAGGCCGCCGTCGAGGATCGGGGCCAGACCTTCATCGCGATCCCCAATGCGCTCGTGCCCAAGGTGCGCGAACTGATCGTCGCGCAAACGCAAGCACGCTGAAACGTTCGAGACTCGAGCAGAGGCAGCCGCGGTGATCTGAGTGGGCGCGGCAACGCCGCGCATCATGCGCTTCTCCGGGGCGGCCGAGACCGTCATCGATTGCTTCCGCTACCGCAACCTCGTCGGCATGGACGTGGCCATCGAGGCCCTGCGCGACTGCCTCGAGCGGAACAAGCGCTCACCTGGGGAGCTCGGGGAACTGGCTCAGCAGTACCGCATCTGGACCGGCATGCGGCCCTACATCGAGGCGCTCGCATGAGCCGGCGGCCGATTACTCGCACGTTGGGGTGTCCGTGAACCAGCGACTGCTGGCTCGAGTGCGCAAGACCGGGCGACGCGCGACCATCCTCGAAGAGCAGACCTATCGAGGAAGCATCCCAGCAGCACGAGGTCAACCCGAGGCTGTTGACCAGCGCCGGTGCTGAGGGCGGTCACTCGGAGCTGACGAGCCGCTCCGACTGAAGAGCCGCTTCGACAGTGTGATGCCGCCCCATGACGGTGTACTATTGTGATGTGCACGTACGATGTAACGATGTGGCGGAGGTGATACATGTACCGTACCCAGATCCTGCTCGATCCTGAGCAGCACGCGGAATTGGCGGCCATCGCCGGGCGTGAGCAACGCAGCCTGTCCGACCTGGTCCGGGAGATGCTGCGGCTGCAACTCGAGGAGCATCGACAGCGCAGTCTGGCCGCGGCCGCCCAAGCGTTGCTGGCCGACTATCGGGACGATCCCGAGCTGTTGGCCTTCACGGACCTCGATGCCGAGGACGTTCATGCTCAGGGGTGAGGTGTGGCTCATCAATCTCGATCCGATGGTCGGCGCCGAGATCAGCAAGACCCGCCCGGCGGTGATCGTCAGCGAAGACGCGATCGGGATCCTCCCTCTGCGGGTCGTCGTGCCCCTGACCGAGTGGAAGGAGCGCTACGAGGTCGCGCCCTGGCTGGTGCGCGTCACACCCGATGCTGACAACAACCTGGAGAAGCCTTCGGCGGCGGACGCCTTTCAAATCCGTTCGGTGTCGCGGGCGCGGTTCGTCTCGCGCCTGGGGCAGGTCACAACGGCTGACCTTGAGACGATCGTCAGAGCCGTGCAGGTCGTCGTCGGGGCATCCTGAGTCGGGCGGCCATGTCGTCCGGCTTGGCCCGCCCATCTCGACCACAGCATCTGGACGTACCTGAGCAAGGCGGGGCGGACGTGGTGAGCGCCATCTTGGTTGATCCTCGAGCCGAAGTGCAAGGAGCTTCGGGGCGGGGAGGCAGTGTCGCAGGACGGGGTTCAGGTCGATGCGGCTCTGGGGCCGCCGCCGACCTCACGCGTGGGTACTCAGCCAGTCACGCAAGGCATCGTTCAGCCGCGTCGAAACACCAAGCCACGCTCCGCCTCGTTGCGCTCACTTTTGGCTGGATCGTAGATGTGCGCTCGTCCAGCGCACGCGAGGTGGCGGCGAGCACGCAGTCGAGGATCAGGCCAAGGCAGGCGAGCTTGGCGTCAAAGCCCTGCTCGAGCCGCCGGCGCATCGGCCTCGTCCAGAGCTCGTGGGGACCGACTCCGCGGGACTCGAGCAGCTTCGAGGCGGGCTGCGCCGCGCCGGCGGGGCTCTGCGGATGAGTCATCTTCGCCTCCCCAGGTTCGCTCCGTCGTTCTGACGGACCCCGATGATTCTCTGGGCATCAGCGGACGTCAAGGATGACAATGGGCGGGCGCGGCAAAGCCGCTCCCTCGTCGGCTTCCAGCGAATCGCGTCCGCGATGCTCAAAGCTCGCGCCGCCGCCGGGATCGTATCGGCGCGGGCGTACGGAATGTCGAGCGGCATCTCCGACGCGGCCCCCACCCCGCAGGGGTGATCGACTGTTCACCCGCACAGACCGCCCTCAGGCCGTCCGACCCTGGTGGTAAGGTGGGCGAGTCGGCCGGCGCCGCCGAGGTCATCGGTGAGCGGATCGGTGCGCGACACAAGGCGCCGACGCTCTGGCCGACTCCGCGATGCGCGCTGCAACCGGGTGGAGGCGTCGATGTCATGAAGACCGGACCCATCCTCGACCAGATCGATCTCGGCGCCATGGCCTTACTCGAGTCCAGCGCGGCTACGTGGGAACCGTGACCAGGGCGGTGGCTGATGGGCGACCATGAGGCCGACAGCGGGCGTGACCCGACGCGTTGCCCCTTCTGCCGCCTCATCGCGAGCGATCAACCTCTCCGCGAGTCTCCCGGCGGGCTCGTGGTCGCGTTCCTCGACGGCTATCCGCTGAGTCCCGGTCACATGCTGGTGGCGCCGCGTCGCCACGAGCCGGACCTGCTCGGCCTCACCCCTGAGGAGTCCGCCGAGCTGTGGGCGTTCGCGATCGAGCTGTGCAGGGAGATCACCGAGGACCGTGGCGCCGACGGCCTGACCATCGGCGTCAACGTCGGCGCCGCCGCGGGGCAGACGATCGCCCACGTGCACCTGCACATCGTGCCGCGCCACGTGGGCGACGTGCCGGATCCCCGCGGCGGCATCCGCTGGGTGCTGCCCGAGCATGCGGCGTACTGGGAGGACGGATGAGCCGCGAGGCCGAGCCCGACCGCGGGGCGATCGAGCTCGCGGAACGTCTCATCGCCCTGCTCGACGAGGGCGCCTTCACGGCGACCTACAAGTTCGCGCTGCTGCTGGCGTTGCTCGACTCGTGTCTCGAGGGCGCCACCGCCACGGGCGCGCCGCCGGACTCGGTCGCCACGGCCCACCTCGCGCGCCGCGTCACCGAGCTCTACTGGCCGCAGACCAATCCCTACGCGGGCCTCGGCGGGGCCGCCATCCTGCGGCAGAGCTCGGGCGGCCAGGCCGAGATCATCCGCGCCATCCGCCGCTTCCGCGAGCAGAACGCCCCCGACCCCTCGACGCCCCTCGCCGGGGCGCGCGCCAGGGCGCCGCTGCAGTTCGGCAACCTGCTCGACGCGGTGGAGTGGAAGCTCATCGAGATGCCCCTGCCGCGCCTGCAGGTGATGGGCGGCGTGCACGACCCCTTCATCTACCGCATCGCCTGGGACGCCGGCGTGAAGCGGCCCCAGACCCGCGCGCCGGGCTTCGACGCCCGCGTGTACTTCGTGGGCAGGGCCGCCGAGCACCTCGTCCAGCTCGGCGGCCTTCTGCGCCCGCTCATCGAGACCAAGTGGGCCAACCGCATCCTGCGCTTCAACCGCCAGATGGTGAGCGACGCCGGCCTGCCGGAGTTCCTCTTCGGCGCCGGGCGTGTCCCGCTCGGGGCCGTGCGGCCGCTGCTGCGCGAGCTGCAGGGCGACCGCTGCTTCTACTGCGGCGGCGGCCTGCGGAGCGCCGCCGACATCGACCACTTCGTGCCCTGGGCGCGCTGGCCCGACAACGGCATCGAGAATCTGGTCGCCTCGCACCCGGGCTGCAACCACAGCAAGCGCGACTTCTTCGCCGCGACCCGGCATCTTGAGGCCTGGCTGCCGCGTTTCGACCAGGCGTCCCGCCTCGGCCGCGACCTGCGCGACGCCGCCGGCGCGCTCGCCTGGGACACCCATCCCGCGCGCACTCTGAGCGTCGCCCGCGCCTTCTACCTGCACCTGCCGGGGACGGCGAAGCTCTGGCTGTCCCGCGACGCCTTCGAGAGCGCCGACCCTGCGCGCATCGGCGCGCTGCTCGCCGGGTGAGCGCGGACGCTCACGCGGGTGACATGGGCCGGGGACTTGAACAGGCTGCCGGGGCGGGGCGTCGCCGCTCACGCGTGTCAGCGTCTCGGCGTCTCTTCCCGCAAGATGGGCGATGGCGGCGTCGTCGCCGAGCGCGAGGGCTCGGCGGGCGCCGGCGAGGCCGGCGCGAAGCTCGTCGGCGTGGCGATCCGCGCACCCGGAGACGGCTCGTGCTGCTCGCCGCCAGCGGCGACGTCGTCATCGTCGAGGTCAAACTGCTCGCCGACCCCGAGCTCGCGTATGCCCGCACGTGAGCCGGCCCAGGATCAGCAGGGTGCTGAGGGACCTGCGCCGCGTCGGCAGGCGGCAAGCCACGCGCGGCGCCGGCGTGAGGCCGAAGACAGCTTTGTCGGCAGTCCGCCAGCCGGTGACCTGCCTGCCCATGACACGCATCCTCCATGCGTCGCGACAGGACGAGGCCCGTCGGATCGCAGGCCCTCATGTCGACATCCTTCAACCAGCCGCCACACGACCTTGCAATCCGCCGGGGCAGATACTTGCAATCAGCCGCGGATGGGCGATCGCCTCTACCCCCGCTTCGCGGAAGCCCCGCTGCTCGAAGCGCCGGCGGACACGCCGGCGGTGCTCGTCCATGGACCGCGCCAATGCGGCAAGTCGATGCTCGCGCGCATGGTCGGCGAGGCGGCTCGGCCGGAATGGCGCCGCCGAGGCCGCGGTGATGACCAGTCAGCTACGAGAGACGCGCACGCAGGGAGTGCACGTCACCGTGCGCCCGCTGCGGCGTCGTCGCAAGCGCGCCCATCTCGACGACGGCACGACCGCCACGTTCACGGCTCTCCCTTCACCGCCGCGATTCGCCGCCGATGGGTCCTGGGACGAGCTGCCGCAGCTCGCCGGCGAGGGCCTCATCAAGCGCTCACTCAGGCACGCGCGACCCGCGAGCGCGACCTCTTCTTCGTCGGCGCCGCGCGCGCCACGCGGCGCCTGGGCTTTGTCGGCGAGCAGATGATCCCCCAGGCTGAAGCCCCGCGGCGTCAGACGATCCCTCACCCCCGGTTTCCACTTCCGCGCGCAGACCTGGGTTCCGCAGCCCTCGTCAAACCAGCGCTTCGGCATGGCGTCCTTGCCGTGCGCCCGCCGATCGGCGGCCCCTCAGTCCGGCGTGTCGGGGTCGTGGTCGCGCAGCAGATCGCTGTCGATCAGCTCGTAACGGTTGACGTAGGTCGAGACCACCGCCTGGATGATCGCAGCCGCCGGCACCGCGAGAAAGGCTCCCATGATGCCGAAGAGGCTGCCGCCCACGATCGCCGCCCCGAAGGCGACCGCGGGGTGCAGTTGCATCGTGTGCGCCGAGATGCGCGGGCTGAGGACGTAGTTCTCGAACTGCTGGTAGACGGCGACGAAGGCGAGCAGCACGAGGAAGGGTACGAGGCCCCTCTCGAGGGCGCAGACGACGAGCGGCAGGGCGGCGCCGATGTAGGTGCCGACGTTGGGGATGAACTCGGCGAAGAAGGCCAGCCACAGGGCGAGCGGCGCCGCGTAGGGGACGCCGAGGATCCTGAGGACCAGGTAGGTGGCCAGACCGATGATGACCCCGAGCAGCAGCCGGGAGTACAGAAAGCCGCCCATCTTCTTGATGGAGATCTCCCAGCCCTGCAGGATGGCCTGCTGCCACTGCGGCCGGAACAGCGAGCACACGCCGCGGCGCACGCGAGGCGCGTCGGCCACCAGGTAGTAGCTGAAGAGGCCGATCGTGAGCACCTCGAAGAGCAGGCTGACGACGCCCTTCGCGATGCCGAGCACGCTGACGGCGATGTTGTCGGTCCAGCCGGAGATGTGACCCTTGAGGAACGACGTCACCGAGTAGGCGCCGGTCTCTGAGATCGTCACGCCGAACCAGCGCTGCAGAGAAGGGTCGACCCTGACGATCCAGCGCGGCAGTTGATCCACCAGGTGGGTCGCTTCGGCAAGCACGAGCGGCACGATGCTGGCCACGACGGCGACGCCGGCCACAAGGGCGATCAGCATGACGAAGCCCGTGCCCAGGCCGCGTCGCCAGCCGTGCTCCTCGAGCCAGTCGACCGCCGGCTCGAGCGCGAAGGAGACGAACAGCGAGTAGACCATGATGCGGATGAAGAAGCCGAGATGACCGACCTGCACGAGCGCCCATGAGCCGAGCGCGTAGGTGACGAAGATGAGCAGCAGGAGCCGCGGCGCCCAGCGGGGCATGCCCGTGCGCATCCAGAAGCCGCGGTCCGCGGGTGAGGCGCCCGGCTGCGCCGCGCTTGAGGCGGGCTGTCCCGCGTCCTGGTCGGCGTGGTCGTGCTCAGCGGGCACAGCGGTCTCCTCCCAAGTCCCCACAAGAGAGCCGGGCCGGCGTCGGCGCGGCTCCCCCTTCCCTGACAGCCGGCGCAGCGGCGCAGTGGTGGTGGGGACCACCCCGCGCCGAAGGGTCGCCGCGCGCCACTGATTGTAGAGGGCAGGGGCCTCGCAGACGAGATGCGCGTCGCAATGGGGAGCTTCGGCGCGGCCCCACGGCAGGGTGGCCCGATCGGCACTGGGTCCTTGCCGCCCCGTTTCTCAGCCCGTCGCGGCAGGAGCTCCTCCGCGGCCGCGATGCGCCCTTCTTCGACCTCGCCGGCAATGCCTGGATCGCCGGCGACGCCGTCCACGTGGACCGCCGCGGATTCCCCGACCCGTTTGTAGGGCGGCGACGCTCTCGCAGTCCCTTCTCCGACAAGGCCTCGTTGGTGCTGCGCTCGCTCATCTCCGCGGGGCCGCGGAGGGGTATCCGCGCAATCGCCGAGGAGGTCGGCCTCTGCCCCGGCTACGTGTCGAAGGTCGCCCAGGAGCTCGAACGGCGCCGCTACGCCGCACGCGAAGCGGACGGCCTGGCGCCGCGGCGCGGCGAAGAGCACTTGAGAGACCGGTCGCCGCCTATCGCAAGCGGGCCGTCGCGTCGCGCGAGTGCTTCGTGGCCGCGACCTGCGCGCAGGCGGTCATGGAGGCCATCCGGCGCGGCCTACCGCGGCTGCGCGACGACTACGCGCTGACCCTGCAAGCCGGCGCCGGCCTCGTTCAGCGCTACGCGGGATTCGACGCCGTCGATGTGTACGCGCGGAGCATCGAGGCCGGGGAGGCGCCGGCCGGCAGCGTCAAGGCGCGCGCGGTGAAACGCGGGGCGGACCTGCGCATCAGCCTGCCCTACTACCGCATCTCCGGCTTCTACGGCGTGCGCGTGGCGGAGGGGCTGCCGGTGGTTTCCGATCTGCAGCTCTATCTGGACCTGTACGACTACCCGCCGCGCGGCCAGGAGCAGGCGGAGCAGATCTTCGCGCGTCGTCTGCGTCGCCAGCTCGAGGCGGCGGAGCGCGGGTAGATGGCGCTCGACCTGCCGGACGTACTCAGACCTGAGCGCGTTGCTCGAACTGAAGCGCGCCGGCGGCGAACACGAACGGGCTCACGGTCATGTCCACCGCGCGGCTCGCGCTGGAGATGGTCGCCGACGGCGCCCTCGATGAGGGTGAGGGCCTCATGGTCTTCGATAGCGCGACGTCTGACGGCGTCGGCCACGACCGCTACGAGGACGGGCTACGGCGGCTTCGCGGGTAGGCCCCCTGACAAGCGTTTCCTTGGTGTCACGAGCCCGATAGTAGACTCCACTCGCGGCGCAGGCCGCTGAAACGCCCGACGTGCGTCCGTCGTTGATGCCTGCGGGGGGAAACGGTATAACGGGGGTGTGCAGGTTCGGTACCACATCGACCCAAGCACTCATCGGCCTCACGTGCAGGTCGTCGGCGCCGGCAGAAAGCTGTCGGTGAGGTAGCGCCGGGAGACTCAAGGCCGCCGACGTCGCCGCCGACGAGCGGAGAGACGCGGTCTGCACGCCGCCCTCGAAGAAGAGCGGCGGGGTGACGGCCGACGGGAGCCCAGGGCGCCGACGGAGGAGGTCGCATGAATCCCCAGCCGCAGGACTGCCCGGCGTGCGGCGCTGCGCTGCTGCCCGGCGCCGTCTTCTGCCGGGCGTGCGGCGCCATGGTGGACGCGCCGCCGGCGTCGCCGGAGGCGGCTCCGCTCGCCGGCGCCTCCGTGCCACCCGGCGGTCGGGAGACGCGCTATGAAGCTCCGGCCCCCCGGGCGCAGGCTCCGCAGCCCCCGTCCGGGCCGCCGCCGGGCGCCAGACCGCCCCAGGCCCCTCCGCCCGCCTGGCCGCCCGCCTGGCCGCTCGCCGGCGCTCCGCCCACAGGGCCGCCCGCCGGCTCCCGACAGTACGTGCAGTCTCCCGGGCCGTTCGGCCCGCCGCCCGTCGTCCCGCAGGCGCCCATCATGACCGCCCGTGGCGGTGGGACGCCGCGTCGCGGGATGCCGCCCTGGGTCCTCGTCCTGATCATCGTGGTGGTGGTCCTCGCAGTGGCAGGGGGCGCCATCGCGATCTTCGTGCTCCCAGGCGGCGACAACGAGGAGACCGTGAGCTCCACGCCCACCCCCGCCGCCAGGGCGTCGCTCAGCCCGTCCGTCTCGCCCAGTCCGACGGCGCCGACGGAGGCCGAGCAGATGACGCGGTACACGGACGCGATGGACCCCATCTCCACTCGCTGGAACAAGCTGAACCAGAAGCTCTACCACGCCATTTGGGAGGAGGCGCACCACCACCTCGACTACACCTGGCGGCCCGCCGGCCGCAAGGTCCACGCGCTGACGAGCGGCTACAACGGCATCACTTCTGCCATCTGGGCTGTGGAGACGCCGGATTTCCTGCGCCCGGCCACGCAGAACGCGCTGAAGTGCGCGCGCCTCGAACACGAGTACTACGATCTCATCGGCGACTGGTTCGTGAACGAAGAGGACTGGCGGCCCACCAGCCCCAACGGCAGGGAGTTTCTCAGACTCCGGAAGGCCGCCGGTAAGGCATGGAAAGCCTACCTCAAGAAGGTGAGGCAGGAAGAACGTCGTCTGGGCGTGAGCTCCGACTAGGTGCGTTCCCTGGGGTGAGGACGTTCGCGCCGGAGCGGCGACCAGAAGAGCCACGCCAGGCGGTACCGTACGTACGTCGTCCCTCCCGCCACTCTATCGTGTTTCCACGGTGCGCCTCCCCCACCGGACCTGCCGCCTGCCGCAGGCGCTTTCTCCTGCCGGACGCTCGACTGGGTGCAGCTCCCCAGGTGGCTGGGCGACCACTCGGTGGACCTCGACAGCTTCTGCGACGGCCAGGGCCGCAGGCGCGCCGTCTTCGAGCTCGACGAGAACCGCCGCAGCTCGCCGGCGGTGGCCGCCTTGGCCCGCGCCGGCGGCGGCGCCGCCGCGGGCTACGCAACATCGAGTCGCTGCTGTGACCAGGCGGCCGCCGACCGACATGGGAGCGTCGGCGTTCGATCGCCTGAAGGCGCTGACGCGGTCGCCCGGCCAGGACTTCGACCTCACGCTGATCCGGTAGGCGGGCGAGCGGCTGCTCTACCGCCTCTCGCAGTCCCGCCTATCGCGTCGGCGTCCACTCCCGGTTGTTCTCGAGCGAGATCGCTCGCTGCTCGCCGTGAGCCTCGGCGATCGCCTTCACGAGGCTGGCCTGGCCGGCCGGCGTGCCGTGCACGACTCCGATGCGGCAGCCTCCGTTCTTGGCCACCATATCGCCGGCGAACATGAGCAGGTCGTCGCGCTGCGCGTGCGATGACAGCGAGAACTTCTCCCACGCGCAATCGATGCGCCGCCGGGAGCCGTCTATGCAGCGCAGCCGGCTCCCCGCGCGCAGCGCCGCGAGGGAGTACAGGCGGTCGCCGCCCGGCACGTAGCCGGTGAACGCCACGGCATGCCGCTCGTCGGCGATAAGACGCTCCGCGAACCACTGCGACCAGCCGCCGCCCATCGTGGCCGGTGTCGCCAGGATGTAACCGGGCGGTCCGCTGAGCACTTCGTCCACGACGTCCACGAAGGCCGCGGCGCCGCGCACCCGGTCGGCCAGCCGCTCGGTGCGGGGGAAGAGCCCGGGGTTGACCCACTGCGTCTCGCCTTTGGCGCGATGGTGCTCGTAGTCCGAGTACACGTCGAGGATCTGCTCCCCCATCCCCGCGATGTACAGGGGAGCCTGCGGAATGCCGCCGCCCCAGTGCGTGCCGAGCAGGCGCGCCAGCTCCTGGCTGCGACCCAGGGCGAACGAGGGCAGCAGCACGAACCCGCCGCGCTCGATCGTCTTGCGCATCAGACGCAGCAACTTGTCCACCGAGCGCGCCCGCCGCCCGCCGTCTTCGTTCGGCAGGGCGCGCCCCGCGGGCGCGCGGACGGCCTCGATCGCGTCGCCGTAAGTGGATTCCATCACCACGATATCGGCGCCCTCGAGGAGGTCCAGACCGCCGAAGTCGGGCAGCGAGAGCACCTGCTCGGTCAGCGGACCCAGGTCGCCGGTGTAGAGCAGGGTCCTGCCCGTCTCGAGGTGCTTGAGTCTGATCGCGCAGCTGCCGAGCACGTGGGCGACGGGCAGGAAGGTCGCCGTCACGCCGCGGCCCGCGAGCTCGATCTCCTCGTAGGGCGGCGCTTCGGTCACGGCGTCCAGCACGCGCACCACGTCCTGCGTGTCGTAGGCGGGCTTTGCGAACGCGTGGTCGACGTCCAGGTCGGATTCGGCGCGGGCGAGAAGATCGTTGGCCCGCGCGTTCTGCAGCTTGGCCGAGTCGGCGAGCATGATGCCCGCCAGTCGCCGCGTGGGGCCGCTCATCAGGATGCCGCAGCGGCCAAGGCTCACCTGCGGGCTCCTGTAGAGGACCGGCAGAGACCCGAGGTGGTCGAGGTGGGCGTGCGTGATGAGGACCGCGTCGATCTGGTCGATGCCGGGAACGCCGTAGTGGAAGGAGGACCGGTTGTCGCCCCGCGATTGCGCGCTCGGGATGCGCTGGCCGCAGTCCAGCAGGATCCGCGCCCGCTTGTCCGGCGACGTGACCAGCACGGCGCTGCCGCCGATCTCGCCGGCTCCGCCGATCGGGCGCACCGACCAGGTTCCGGAACGCCGCAGGCGCCGCGCTCTGAGCTCGGTGCGCGCGTCGTCCTGGGGCTCGGTGGCAGCCGCGGCGGCGACATCTGGTCCAGGATCGTCGCCGGCCGGATCCAGCGCCGGCGCCGGCTCTGCCGCCTCGACGACACCGACCTGACGGGCGGCCGCGACGGGCGGCGGTGTGCGCGCGGTCGCGGCGACGGCGCCGAGCTCGCGCTTGAACTCGATCACGCGGCTGGCGAGCCTGAGGAGGAGCTCGTCTTCGATGGACGCCTCACCGTGGATCAGGTGGTCGGCGGCCTCCTTGCTCGCCGCGCCGACCGCCGCGTCGAGCACGTCCAGCAGGGAGCCCGCGTTATCCGGGGTCGGCAACGAGTCCGCACTGGCGCGGACCCGGTCGAGCTGATCCTTCAGCTCGATCGCGCCGCGGTATGCTTCTTGCAGCTGTTGCTCAAGACGCTCGTGCTCGGCGCGCTCGCGCGCTAGCTGAGACTCCAGGGCGAGCGCGCGCTCCTCCCAGTCGGCCTCGCCGCCATCTCTCTCGCCGAGCTCGGACTCAGGGCTGAGGCCCTGCGCTTCGAGCTCATCGATCCTCTGCTCGAGAGCGGTGCGATCGCGTGCCCACGACCGCTCTCGCTCGTGCGTCTCGCGCAGTGCCCTGTCGAGCTCTCTCTCAGCCTCGCTGCCGTCTGAGCTCACGCCGTCGAGACGTTCGCGCAGGGCCATGGTCGCGGCTTTCTCCACGTCCAGAAGGCGCGTGAGCTCCGCGGTCTTCTTCTTGAGCTCGCGGTTCTCGTCGCGAGTCTCGTGCAGTTGCAGCTTGCGCTCCTGCAGGCTCGTCGAAAGACGCCCGACGTCTTGCGTCAGCACTTCGGACTGAGACGACTCGCGGCGCTGGCGCAGCTCCTCCGCCGCCTCCAGGGCAAGCAGCCCAAGGGCGTCTTCCGCCATGCCCAGGCGCATGCCGGTGAGAAGGACGCTCTCGCAGGAGTGGTCGGTCGAGAGAGCGATCCAGTCGTCGTTGAAGAAGCGGCGCCATTCGCTGATATCGATGAACAGATCCTGGGCCTCGAAGTCGACCATCACGCTCAGCAGGCTGACCTGCCAGAAGTACGCCTCGTCGGCGCAGAGCCTGGCGAGCTTCTCGGCGACCTCCGAATCTGGCGCCACAGTCCCTTTACGCTTGAGGCCGGTGGGGATGAGGAGCTTCTTCAGCTCCTGGGGGCCTCTGGCGAGGATGTCGCGCAGCTCGGTCATGACGAGAGCCCTGGTGCACCAGTCCCGAACCAGCTCGATCGGCATCCATGACGGCACGGTCTCCCAGGTTTCGTGGGTTAGAAAGTGCTCCAGGGCTTCATCATCGTCGGCGAAGGGCAGGGGCGCCGGCGCGGGGGTGGGCGCTGAGGCCGCTTCAGCCGCGCCTCTCGTGCGCTCGCGCGGCTTGGCCTCGGCGGTGGGTCCGGTCTCTATCTGCTCGGCCGGCTCGTGCTCATCCGCCGTCGTGGCGTCGCCTCCCGAGGCGCTCGCGCCGACGGGCTCGGGAGGGCGGTACTCATGTCGCGAATACGCGTCGTAGGTCATCGGCACGTAGCCGGCGTCGGGGCTGGGAGTGCCGGGCAGCCCGAACCGCTGGGGATGCTCGGCGGCGGCGCTGCCCGGCCGGCCGAACTCCTTTTCTCGCAGGACGTTGCCGTCCGCATCGACGAACGAGATGAGCGTGCCGTCCCCCCAAAGACGATGGAGCGCCTTGTTCACCTCGCCCAGCCGTGACGACTCCTGGCGTCTGACCGAGTGTTCGAGCACAGCGGAGAGAGTGAGGGCGCTGAGCGGGGCCGCGCCTCGCTTCAGGGTCTTGATGTGTTCGGCGATCTGCGTCGGGTATGGCGTGACGTTCTTGCGAGTCATCGTGGCCCCTTTGATCGTGCTGCTTGCCCACAGCGCTCCAAACCGCGCTTCATCCCCCACTGTATCGGCTGCAGAGGACGGAAGGCGCAGTCCGTGACCGCGGCGCGACGGCGAGCGCGACGACTACGACACCGCGATCTACCTCCAGCGGCAGTTCGCCCGACTTCGCGACGCCGGCATCCCCGTCGTGCCGGCCTACGGCAATCACGACGCCGGATCGGCCTTCCACGGCCAGAGCTACGGCAAGCGGGCCGTGATGGAGGATCTCTCCGCGGGGTATCCAGACCGGACATCGGGCTATCTCAGCGTCGGCGTCCTGCACACATCCCTCGATGGCAGGCCGGGGCGCGAGCGCGACGGCGCGTGGATCGTCTTCCCCGGTAACCTCCAGGGCAGGCACGCCCGCGAGACGGGCGCCAAAGGCGCCACGCTCGTCGAGTACGCCGGCGACGAGGTCCACGGCGTCGAGCACCGCGAGCTCGATACGGTGCGCTGGGCGCGGAGCGCGGTCGACGTGTCCGCTGCCGCTACCATCGACGACGTGCTGGCGGCGGTGGCGGCGGCCGTCGATGAGGCCACGGCGGACGGGGACGGGCGGCTCACGGCGATCCGCGTCGAGCTCGGCGGGGCGACGCCGGTCGCCAACGAGCTGGCCCGCAAGCGCGAAGAATGGGAGGCGCAGCTTCGCGCCGACGCCGAGGCCGGTGCCGACCTGGCGTCGGGCTTCAGCGCGCTGCGGTCCAAGCTGGGCGGCGATCTGCCGCGGCTCGCGGAGCTCGGCTGCGCCGACCGGGCTCACCCTCGTGCTCGGGCCGAACGAGGCCGGCAAGTCGACCACCAGGCGCGCCATCAAGGCGCTCCTGTTCGGCATCGAGCGGGGCTCCGCCGACGACTATCGCACGGGCCGGGAGAGCCTCCGCCTCGGGGCGGCGGTCAGGGACAACGACGGCACGGTCAGCGAGGTGGTCCGCCCGGGCCTGGCGCGGGCGCCACTCGTCACGCCCGACGGTGAGTCGGTCGACGAAGGGGTTCTCGCCGCGCTCGTCGGCGGCGTGGAGCGCGCGCTGTTCGCGGCGCTGTTCTGCATCGGTCACGACGAGCTCCACGAGCGCTCGGCGGAGCTTCTGGACCCCGACGCCGAGATCGGGCGGCTGGTCTTCGGCGCCAGCCTCGGCGCCACCGCGCTCACGGGCGTGCTGAAAGAGCTGCAGGCGCAGGCCGGTGCTCTGTACAAGCCGCAGGGGTCGAACCAGCGCGTGGCGAGGTCGCTGTCGCTGTCGCAGGCGCGCGACCTGACAAAGCAGGTCCGCGAGAGCGTTGGATCAAGCACGCGGGACCACCGGCAAGAGGGTGAGGCCGCTGCCGAAGATCTATGCCTGATCGGTATGAGCTGTCTCCCAACGCGGTGGTCGCCGAAGGGGTGCTTGACCAGGCGGCGACAGCCTGGGCGAGCCCGGGCGGCGCTCGGCCGCGGTAGTCGCAGGCCACTCAGACGCGCAGGTTCCAGCGGATCATGCGCAGCAGGTTCCTGGCATTCAAGCTGCGGACGATGGTCGGTTCGTACCCGCAGTGCATCATGCAGTGCTCGCAGCGAGGATCGCGACCGGAGGCATAGCGCTCCCAGTCGGTGTGCGCCATGAAGTCGGCGTAGCTGGCGAAGTGGGTGTCGGTGAGCAGATAGCAGGGCGATTTCCAGCCGCGCGGGTTGCGCGTGGGGCTGCCCCACGGGGTGCAGTCCAGCTCGAGGTCTCCGGCCAGGAAATCCAGGTAGATGGGATTGCTGATCAGCGGAAAGCGACGGCTCCAGTCCCGGATCCGCGCGAACTTCTCCATGATCTCGCTGCGCGTGAGAAACAGCTCTTCACCCACCTCCCCGTAGCCGAACCCAGGGGCCACCAGGATGCCATCGACGCCGCAGCCGGCCAGCTGGCTGAACATCTGCTCCAGATCGTCCACGTTGGTGTCCCGATAGACCGTGGTGTTGGTGGTGACCCGGAAGCCTTGCGCTTTGGCCGCGCGAATGGCGGCCAAAGCCTTCCGAAATCCGCCGGGGCGGCCGATGATCGCGTCGTGGACGGCCGCGGAACCGTCCATGTGCACGTTCCACGTGAACCGCGGGCTCGGCTGAAAGCGTGAGAGGTCGTCCTCGAGGAGGAGACCGTTGGTGCAGAAATGGATGTGCTTGCCACGGGCCAGGATCGCCCTCACGAGCTCGTCCACACGGCCATAGAGCAGAGGTTCGCCGCCGGTGATGGTGATCACCGGGGGTCCCGCTTCATCCACCGCCTGCAGGCACTCCTCCAGGGTCATCTCCTGGTCGAGCGTGTCGCCGTATTCGCGAATGCGGCCACACCCGGCGCACCTGAGATTGCAGCGATGGGTGGGCTCCAACATGAGGACCAGCGGGAAGACCTTGCGCCCGGTCGACATGTTGCGTAGCAGGTATGATGTCATGGATCGATAGAGGCTCACGGGAAAGCGCACGCTGTATCTCCTTCTGCCGTTGCAGCCGGCGTTTCCTCGGTCTTGATCACCTCACGTCATCTTGGCAGAGGGGGGCGCTCAGCGCCATCCTCGCGTCCCCATCCGCGACCGCCGAAGCGGGCGTCTTCGGCCTCGGCAAAGGCGACGACGGACGGCGCCGGGCACAGATCGGAGGCTCACAACCTGGGAATCGTGTAGTCGGCGAGAGTCCAGCGCCCGACCTCCGCGCTCATGCCCCGATCGGGAGCATAGCGAAAGTCAGGGAACCTCCCACGCGCCTTCAGCTTGCTGGTGCGTGTGAAGTAGACGTAGCCCTGGACTCTCTCACCCGGCTGTAGTGTGAAATCCCCGATCTCCTTCTTCCGGTCGGCCTTCACAGCCGGGTAGACGAGGCCAGAGCTGTCGATGAGCCTGGAGCACTTGATCGGTGAGTCGCTGACCGGGGTGTCGCCGGTGTTCTTGATGGACAGCTTCATGTACAGGTAGCGGAGGCGCTTGTGGGTGGTGGTCGATGTCCAATATGCCGCCCCGCCCGCCAACGGTGTCACCGCGACCTGGCCGCCGTCCTTGGTATTCAGGACGATGGGGTCTTTCATCGTTGCCGTCGTCGCAGTGGGCGTCGGTGTGATGGCGCCGGCGGCAGACGGTGTGGGCGCGGCGCCGCCGGACGAAGCGACGGGCGTCGGAGTCTCGTCGCCGTGGTCGTGGGAGCCGGAGGGCAGGATGAAGAAGAAGATCGCCGCCGCGGCGGCCGCCGCGATGACCAGCACGATGATGGTGACGATCAGCGCCGGGCCGGCGCCCCTGCGGGGCGGTCCGCCGCCGCCGCGCGCCATCGCCGGCGGCGGCGTGGGGGGCACCGGGCCGGCCGGACCGGCCTGCACCGGAGGTGCGGCGGCCGATAGCACCTGGGTGGGCGCGGTCGCCGGTACAAGCTCTGTGGGCGCGGCGGCAGCCGCGCCGAGGGCGGCGCCGCAGGTCCTGCAGAAGACCGCGTCGGCGGGCAGGGCGCCGCCGCAGGAGGGGCAGGCGGCGGCGATCTCGCCGCCGCAGCGGGAGCAGAACCGCGCCTGGTCCTCGTTGGCGCGGCCGCAAGACGGGCAGTTCATGGCCATTGTCCCCCTCCGGGTGCATTGAGGCGTGGACTCTCAACGCCATCGTACCCGCTTCGCGCCCGCTCGGCACGGGGGCGGGCCCGGCCGCTTGGCGCGTCACCGGGCCGGTCAACATCGACCGCGTCGGCGATCCGTGAGCCTCGCGGCGCCGAAGCGCGTTGCTCGGCAGATCGCCGAGCGCTTGGCTGAGGCTCGCCGCGTCGTCGAGCTCCAGGTCCTCAAAGGTGAGGCGCCCGTCGCCGCCGGCGGCTCCTGATGTGCGGCGCAAGACGGCCCGGACGCGCGCCACGAGCTCTTCGAGGCTGAACGGCTTGGTGAGGTAGTCGTAGTCGCCCACCGAGAGCCCGCGCGCGCGGTCGGCGACCCCTTGCGCGCCGTGAGAAGGACGATCGGCGCACGTGAACGCTGGGCGCCCAGCCGCCGGGTCACCTCAAGACCGTCGATGTCGGGGAGCATGACGTCGAGGATGCGGGAGCTCTCTGCCATGACACTCCTCCGTGAGGATCGCGGACCGCTGCCGGGCGTGGGCGAGATCGCGCCGCGCATCGGCGGCGGCGTCCGCGGCGCTGATGGCGGCGGCCAGCGCGGTGGCCGCCGTGCCGCCGACCATCACTGCCAGCAGCAGGGCGATGAGGGTCTTCTTGATGACGCCCTCCTTTCGACGTCGTCCTTCTTACGCGAAGGAGTCTCGTCCCTCGGCCTTGGGCGTCCCTGTCAAGTCTCCAGGAATTCGCTGAGAGACCACAGGGCGATGCTGGCGCGAGGCGCAGGGCCGCCGCCCGCCGCCCCAGTTACTCACGTCTGAGACTGCAGATGCCGACTGCTACCCTGCGGGATCCGCATCACCACGCGGGCGGCGGGCAGGTATGCTGCGCAAGAGACCAGCGCCGTGCTCTGCATTCGCGAGGGCCGCCGCTGAGGCGCGAGTCGTCAGGCATGAGATCGAGCGAGGGGAACACATGGTCAAATGGATCAGCATCGTGGGGTATATCGCCGTCGCCGTCGGAGTCTTCTTCGGGTTCTACTATCTTGGTGAGGATCTGGAGAGGGCGCTGGCGATCGTGACGGTCATGACTGTGGGCGTCGAGGGTGTGCTCGGCTTCGTGCGCCACTTCTTCTTCTACAAGGCCGACGCCAGGCGGCTCGGCTGGGAGACGGACAGGCCCGACTGGATGTGGGAGGTCGGGTTCGCCAACCTCGGCTTTGGCGCCATGGGCCTGCTCGCGGTCATCGCCGATTGGGGCGTGCAGGCGCAGGCGCTGGCGCTGCTCGGCTACTCGCTGTATCTGTTCCAGGCGGCGATGCTGCACCTGTACAGGTACTTCACCGACGAGACGCGTTCGCCGGCGAGGCTGTGGCGGGCCGTCATGCTCACCTTGTTGATCGTGGCGATGATGACCTTCTTCGCCATCTACGCGCTGCTCGCCTAACGGGGAGGGAGAACGATGAAACGCACCGCTCTGACAGATGCCTGGCTCGTGACCGTTCTGGCCGGCGCCGTGCTGGCGCTGCTCGGCGCCGGCTGCGGCGGCGGGGCGGCGAGCGAGAGCCCGACGCCGAGCCCCGCGGGCAGCGGCTCGCCAAGCCCCACGGGCAGCGGCTCGCCAAGCCCGGCGGGCAGCGGCTCGCCGGTCGCCAACGTCGTGCAGGCCGCGCAGGTGCAGCACGTCCAGGTCGGCGACATCTCGATGGGCTACCGGGTCATCGGCCCGCTGGCGACGGCGTCGGCCGCAGACTCCGCGGCGGCCGGCGCAGCGGCGCCGCTGCTGCTCATCATGGGCTCCAGCGGGACGATGGATATGTGGTCGCCCGACTTCGTCGCCGCGCTGGCGCAGGACAGGCAAGTCATCGTCTTCGACAATCGCGGCATCGGCGAGACGGACGACCCCGGCGGCCGCGCCTACCAGTTCCCGCGGCTCGCCGACGACACGGCCGGGTTCATCAAGGCCCTTGGCTACGACAGCATGGACGTTATGGGCTGGTCGATGGGCGGCGAGGTTGCGGTCGACCTCGCCGTGCGTCACCCTGCCGTCGTCAGCCGGCTGGTCTCGTACGCCGGCGACCCTGGCGGCCGGCTGACGCTCCCTCCCACCAAGGAGGCGATGGCGGTGTTGATGGACACCTCGGGCTCGCCGCAGAAGCGCGGCGAACGGCTGCTCGAGCTGCTCTTCCCGGCGGCCTACCGCAGCGCTCATCCCGCGTACGCAGAGGCCTTCCCGATCCCCACGGAGCAGGCTGCGCCGGCGGCGATGGATCTGCAGAACCAGGCGATCGGCGAGTGGTCGGGGGTCGCCGGCGACCTCAAGGACATCGCGTGCCCCGCGCTCTTCGTGACGGGCACGGAGGACGTGATCTCGCCGCCTGGCAACGCCGTCATGATGGCCGTGCGCGTGCCCGGATCGTGGCTGGTGCGCTTTGCCGGCGCCGGCCACGGGCTCATGTACCAGGATCCTCAGGGGCTCGCCGCGGCGGTCCTGACGTTCTTCAAGGTGACCGCGGCCGCCGCCGGCGGCTGAGCGGCCGCGCCCGAAGACAGGAGCGTGACCATGGGATCGCAGGGAGACACGTTCAGCGGAGACATCATCGTCTTCTTGCCCGATGCGATGTTCGTGATCGATCTCGACGGCAAGGTGATCGCCTGGAACCGGGCTATGGAAGAGCTGACCGGCGTACCTGCAGGGTCGATGCTGGGGAAGGGCGACCACGAGTATGCGCTCCCGTTCTACGGCGTGCGCAAACCGATGCTGGCCAACCTCATCCTCATGCCCGAAGGTGAGGTCGCGAAGCGGTACGACGCCGTCGAGCAGACCGGCGACACGCTCGTGGTGGACATCTTCATCCCGACGTTCCGCCCCGGTGGCGCGTACTTCTGGGCAAAGGCCAATCCGCTGTACGACTCACAGGGCGCCGTCATCGGGGCCATCGAGACGATCCGTGACATCACCGACCGCAAGCTCGCCGAACAGGAGATGGAGACGACCCACCGGCGCATGGCCGAGATCATCGACTTCCTGCCCGACGCCACCTTTGTGATCGACAGCGAAGGACTGGTGATCGCCTGGAACCGCGCCATGGAGGAGCTCACCGGCGTGGCCGCCGGGTCCATGGTGGGGAAGGGCGACTACGAGTATGCGCTCCCGTTCTACGGCGAGCGCAAGCCGATGCTGGCCAACCTCATCTTCATGCCGGAAGCGGAGGTCGAGAAACGGTACGACGCCGTCGAGAGGATCGGCGACACGCTCGTCGTCGACATCTTCATCCCGGCCTTTGGCCCGAGGGGCGTGTACTTCTGGGCAAAAGCCAGCCCCCTCTATGACTCGCAGGGCGAGGTCTCGGGGGCCATCGAGACGATCCGCGATATCTCCGATCGCAAGCTGGCCGAGCAGGAGACGATCCGCTCCCGCCAGAGTCTCGCGGAGATCATCAGTTACCTGCCGGACGCCACGCTGGTCATCGACCGCGAGGGTCTGGTCGTCGCCTGGAACCGGGCCATGGAGGAGCTGACGGGCGTGCCCGCCGCCGAGATGGTGGGCAAAGGGGACTACGAGTATGCCCTCCCGTTCTACGGTGAGCGCCAGCCCATCCTCGCCAATCTCATCCTCATGCCCGAAGAGGAGGTCGAAAGCCGGTATGCCCACGTGCAGCGCGAAGGCGACACGCTGGTGGTCGACACGTTCATCCCCAAGCTGGGAGAAGCGGGGCGGTGCTTCTGGGCCAAGGCCGGCCCGCTCTACGACCCGCAGGGGAACATCAGCGGGGCCATCGAGACGATCCGCGACATCACCGAACGCCGTGAGATGGAGGCGCGCCTCGCGCGCTCGTCGGCCGAGCTCGAGATCGCCGCGGAGATCCAGCAGAGCTTCCTTCCTGACGTCGTGCCGCAGATCAGCGGCTTCGACATCGCCGCGAAGAGCGTGATGGCCCTGGAGGTGGGCGGCGACTTCTTCGATGTGATCCCCTTCGAGGTCATGCCGCTCGAAGAAGGCACGCTCGGGATCCTCATCGCCGACGTCTCCGGCAAGGGCGTGCCGGCGGCGCTGTTCATGGCCTTGTCGCGGATCGTCGTGCGCGTGAACGCGCTCTGGCACCGCGACCCGGCACGGGCGATCCACGATGCCAACAACGTCATCGCGCAGGATTCCAAGTCCGGGATGTTCGTCACCCTCTTCTATGGGGCCCTCTCCGAGAAGACCCGCACCCTGACCTACGTGAATGCGGGTCACAACCCGCCGGTGGTGTTCCGCGGCGCGGATGGAGCTCTGGAGCTGCTGAAGCCTACGGGGATCGCCCTGGGCGCCGCCGAGAACCGCGACTACTCTTCGCGGACCGTCGACATCGGACCCGGCGATGGCCTGGTCATGTACACGGACGGCGTCACGGAAGCGGTCGATACCGAGCTCCAGATGTTCGGTGAAGAGAGGCTGAACGCAATCATCAGACGGAGCGCCCGGCTGTCCGCACAGGAGATCCTGACGAGCATCCTCGAGGGCGTGCGCGAGTTCACCGGGGACGTCCCCCAGTTCGATGACATCACCTTGATGGTGATCAAGGGGGAGTGACGAGGGGGATCGCCGTGTTGGCAAGAAGTGGCCATCGTCACGGCGCTTCGCGCTGCTTCTCACGGTGGCTCCGGCTCGGCCTGTGCGCCGCGCTTACCCTCGTGGTCCTGACGTCGTGCTCCTGCGCAGGTCCTGATGACCGCGAGAGCCCGCAGCCGTCCGCCGCCCCCAGAGTCCTCCTCATCACCGCCCACCCCGATGACGAGACCATGTTCGACCTCGGTCGCTTCCGCGAGCGGGGCTGGCAGGTCAGCCTCGCGCTCGTCACCAACGGAGAGAACGGCCAGGTGGTCCAGGCGGTTCGCGATCCCTACGACCCGACGACCGACGACGACATCCTCATCGAGAAGCACCCCGGCCCCGGGACCTGGCTCACCACGCCCCCTCAGGGCCCTCGCCGGCGACAGATACGGACCCACGTCGCCCTGGCCCGGGAGCGGCGCAAGGAGCTCATCGACAGCCTCTCCTGTCACGGCGTCGCGACGATCTACTTCCTGTCGGACCCGCGGCGCTCGGACTTCGAGGACAGCTGGGACAACGGGGTGGCCAACTGGGACAAGGGGCTCCTCACCGAGCGCCTCGAACAGGTCGTCCGTCTGGCCCGGCCCGACATCATCATCACGCTCAACCCCGACGAGACCTGGGCGCACCCCCAGCACTGGGGGCTCGCGCTGATCGTGAAGTCACTTCGCGACGAAGGCGCCTTCGACACTCCGGGCAGCCCGCGGCCGGCGCTCTACGGCATCCGCGAGCACGGCTGGTACAAGAGATCGCTGCTGCCCCAGTCCGGGGACATCCAGTTCGACCGCACGGCCGCTTCGCAGGTGCTGCAGAAGACCTACGCGGAGTACTGGGAGGAAGCGACCTCGTCGTACATCAGCCAGAGCTCCCATCCCGACTGGTTCGCCGCCCGGGTGAGCGCCGGCATCCTGCCCGGCTACGGCGCCGTCGACATCATCCGGCTCCTCGAGCCCGGTACGGGGCGGCCACGACTCGACGTCCTGTTTGAAAGGTACCCGCCAGACAGAGCCGAGATGGCGCGGCTGCCCTTGACTCCCGAAGTCGTGGACCTGTCTATCGTCCTCCCCTGACGCCGGCCGTCACGCGCATCATCGCGCGGATTCCGGCGAATGCGGCCGCGCGATCTGACCATCAGTTGCCCGCGGGGCCGCCGCGACCCGTGCCCGCGGACTTCGCGGCGCGGCCGCCCGGCCGCCCGGCCGCGAGATGCCGCCGCGGCCGCGCGCGCGCGGCCCGCCGGCGGGGCGCCCGGTCGAAAACGGCCGAATCCGTTGAGGGTACTTCCAACGATACCGTTGGAAGTACCTCCAACGCTATCGCCAACGGAAGACGGTCAAACAGTGACTATGCCGGGGCGGCGACCACGGCCTTCTGCACCTGAGTGAAGACCATGCCGCGGTTGCCGGAGCTGCGCCGCTTGAAGCGCAAGATGACGCGCGCAGGCAAGCGACCCGCGGCCGGTGAAAACGCTGGGCGGGATGGCTGGAAGACCGACGTGGTGGAGCCCGCTCGCAACGAACCGTCGTCGTCATCCTCGAGGGCGGGGCAACGTCACCCGCCGGCGGGCGGACTTCACTTGCGGATGCCGGGAGAGGACGCGATAATGAGTCATCCCCGCCGGGGGGTTACATCCCCCCGGCCCCCCCGAGGTCACGACCTCGGGGGTTTTTTCCTTTTCGGGAGGAATCGTCAACGTGAATGTCAGCTTCGTCGTCGATGGATTCAACCTACATGACCATCCCCTTCCGTCCGGTTGCGCGTTCAGCCTCCGGATCGACGAGCGGCCAGAAGGCGGACATGGCGCGCCGCACGCGCCGCAGCCGCCGCAGTCGCCGCGGCGGGGTAGGGTGAGTAGCCGGGGGGAATCTCACCCCCCGGCTCTCGCAGAACCGTACGTGACAGTCTCCCGTCATACGGCTCCCACAGACCGGCCGTTGGTGGGCGAAGCAAGGAGCCAATGGGC
>Ga0247841_10001042_pt1 | contig 66287 bp, 54 predicted proteins | sample LaCruzMarch2015__2_FD_192410 | JGI IMG/M metagenome (GOLD analysis project Ga0247841, IMG submission 192410) | Freshwater microbial communities from meromictic Lake La Cruz, Castile-La Mancha, Spain - LaCruzMarch2015_18m | ecosystem: Environmental > Aquatic > Freshwater > Lake | place: Spain...
GGATGGCGACTGATATGAGATATTTTATTCCAATGTGTTTTTTCTTCTTTATCAACACCAATAATATAGTATTCATCTTCTAATGGTTCTAATAATGTTTCAACACTATTTGGTAGTCCAGTATTGAATGTGTATTCAGGTAATTTTTCAATAATATCATCACACATTTTTCCAATTTCCCCTGAGAGCATAGAAATATTTTTTGTATTTTTATTAATTTTTACACACCTTATATGCTCTGTGTAATCAGTCGAGAGCTGGGTGGTCGGCTCGCCAATACTTTGTGCTGCTATCATTCCAACCATTTCACCAGGTGCGACAATTGATTTTTTATAAAACAAATTAATATTTTCCAATAATAAAATAAGAGAATTTTTATTAAATCTTTTATTAATTAAAAGTTCTTTTGGTGATAAATAAAAATAATATAAAACTTTAAATAAACTTCTTGGTGGGAAATAATATATTTTTTCAAGTTTATTATAATTATTTTCAATCATCTCAAATGCTTCCAAAAATGTAATATCAACTAAACTATTTGAATTGATATTTTGTTGTCCTAATATATTATTAATAATATGGGAAAAAGCTACTGGAACTCTAACTATAAAATCATCTTTATTTTTGAAAACATTTTCAACAATTTCATTTCTACTTTTTAACATCATATCAGTATATCCTTTTAATTTTTCAATTAAAACATTATCTTTTAATTCTTTTTTAAAAGCAGTCAATTTTTCTTTAATAAATATATTATTTAATATTTTTGGTTTCATATCTTCAGGAATATTAAAATGAGAATATATTTCTTGAATACTCATATTAACAAGTCGCAATTCTTGATTTTCTACTTTTGTTGTATCAATACCGTCATCACCATATGAAAATTGAATAATATAATCTTTATTTGAACGCACTGTTCCATCATAACGAACCATTAAATCTTCCATTGATTTAATTAAACGTCTTTGAATATATCCAGTTGAACTTGTTTTTACTGCTGTATCAATTAAACCAACACGACCTCCCATTGCGTGAAAGAATAATTCATTAGGTGTTAATCCATTAATATATGAATTTTCAACAAATCCTCTTGCATTTGGCGAATCATCATATTTTGTATAATGAGGCAAAGTTCTATGTTCGAATCCATAGGGTATTCTTTTTCCATCAACATTTTGTTGACCTAAACAAGCAGTCATTTGGGCGATATTTAAATCACTGCCTTTTGAACCAGCATTAACCATAATAACAAAATGATTATCTTTATTTAAACTTGTTAGTGCAATTTTTCCAGCTTCTGATGTTGCTTGATTTAAAATATTATTAACTCTTGTTTCAAATTCTTCTTGATTTGTTTTTCCCGTTTCATTTTCAAAAATACCAATTTGAGTTTGGTCTATAATATCTTTAACTCTATTTTTTTTATCGGTTATGACATTGATAATTTTATCTTTAATTGTATTATCTGATAATAAATCACTAATTCCAACACTAAATGATGTTTTTGTCATATAATCTGTAATTAATCTTTGTAAATTATCAATAAAATCGGAACTTGCTTGATTACCAAAATCATTACATATACGATGAATAATTCCTTTACTTCCTCCACCTAATATACCTTTATCTAATTGACCACGAATATAATTACCATTAATAATTTCTATAATATTATTTGAATTTTTTTTATCTTCATCATCATCAAATTGTTTATTTTTTGTTTTCAATGAAAAAGGAGGTAATATTTGTGTTAATAAATCAAAATTACTTACTTGTTGTTTATTTTTAAAAATATTTGTATCAACATTGTTTACACTCATTAATAAATTCATTGCAGTTTCTTTATTGAAATTAATATTTTTGCGAGTAAATAAATAACTTCCTAACATTGAATCTTGAAATATTCCAATAATGGGTGAATTATTTGCTGGACTTATAATATTAAATGGAACAGCAGCCAAATTTAATAATTCTGCATCACTTTCAACATCTTGGGGCATATGTAAATTCATTTCATCACCATCAAAATCAGCATTGTATGGTTTTGTTACAGCAACATTTAAACGAAAAGTATCTCCTATTTCCATAACTCTCGCAATATGACATTGCATACTCATTCTATGGAGTGTAGGTTGTCTATTAAATATAACTGGGTCTCCGTCCATCATATGGCGGTGAACTTTATCTCCATCTTCTAAAATAATTGAATTTCTATCAACATAACGAAGTGTAATTGATTCTCCATTTTTTCTTTCAAGTATTTTTGCACCAGGATAAATGTCAGGACCATTTTGAACTAATTTAGTTAAATAATTTTTATTATGAGAATTAACAATCACTGGTTTTGTAATATTTTTGGCTATTTTCATTGGAATACCTAATTCTTTTATTGAAATATTTGAATCTGCTGTAATTACTGAACGAGCACTATAATCAACACGTTTCGCCATTAAATTTCCTCTCATTCTTCCGCCTTTACCATTTAAACGTTCTTTAATTGATTTAAGGGGTCTTCCAGACCTTTGAGCTACAGCAGCCACTCCTGGAATTTTATTATCAACCATTGTTGCAATATAATATTGAACGACTGTCGTCCAATCATCAATAATATTTGCGGGTGCATTATTATTAATTTTATCTTGTAATGTTTTATTTGATTTGATTATATTTATTAATATATGCGTTAAATCATCTTCACTTTTTTGTTGTGAATCATGTTTTACTGAAGGTCTTACGGCAGGTGGTGGAACAGATAAAACTTGACATATCATCCAATCGGGACGAGACCATATGGGACTAAATCCCATAAAAGAAACATCTTCATCTGTTATTCTTTTAAATATTTTTATAAACATTTCAGGAGTTACCTTTATTAATATATTCTGTATTTCATCTTCTTTATTGGGTGATGTATTTTTCCATTCAGCAATAATTGTTGCTAATCCTTCTTTTTTTATTTTGAATGGTTGTAAACAACCACAACCATTTTCATTATCTTCACCACATCTATTTATTTTATTTGATAAAGCAAATATATATTTCCAACGTTCTTCGGCAGTCCAATTTAAAATATGTTTATGTTTTTCTTTACTTAATTTTAATTTACTACATTTGAAACATATACAACGAAGAACATTAATAACTATATTTAAATATTGTATATAAAATACAGGTCTTGCTAATTGTATATGACCAAAATATCCTGGTGTTTGTATATTATCTAATCCATCTGTTGGACAAGTCATTCCTCTATCAAGAACACCCATTCTTGGGTCAAATATTCCACCAATGACAGGTTTTGTTTCTCTTGATGTAATTTTTGCAACTGACCCATTTATTATTTCTTCAGGTGATAAAATACTAAATTGAATAGCGATAATTTTTGAAAAATTAATTTCATTAATTGATTTATTTTTGAACATTGTTGTTATATATTAATAATAATATTTATATTATTTTATTTCATTTTTATTTATAATTAAAAAATAAAATTGATTTAAAAAAATTAAGAACAAATATAATATAAAAAATGTTTAACGAAATTAAAAAAAATAATAAAAATTTATTTAAATCTAAAAAAATGATTAATCAAAAAAAACAAGAAAAAAATATAAATAAAAAATCGAATAATGATGATTTTTATTTAGATGATCATGAAAGTTGTGAAAGTGATGATGATGAAAGTGATGAAAGTGATGATGACGAAAGTGATGATGATGAAAGTGAAACTTGCGAAAGTGAAACTTGCGAAAGTGAAACTTGTGAAAGTGATGATGAAAGTGATGATAATGATGAAAGTGAAGATATTTTAAAATATAGAAAATTATTACAAAAAATGTTTCCATCTAAATTTATTGATAAAAAAGTTGAATCAGGAGAAAAAATAAAAAAAATAATAAAAAATGAAAAAGAAAACTTAAAAAAATCTCGGGATTTTTTATGTGAAGAAAAATTAAAAAAGAATAAAAAAGAAGAAAAAATAATAAAGAATAAAAAAGAAGAAAAATTAAAAAAGAATACAAAAGAAGAAAAATCAATAAAAAATAAAAAAGAAGAAAAATCAATAAAAAATAAAAAAGAAGAAAAGGAAAAAACAGATAAAAAAAAGAAAATTCAAAATGAAAATATAAATATAATATTACAAATTGATGATGATTATGACAGTGAAAATGACAGTGATTGGGAAGATGAAGAAAATGACAGTGAAACAGAAAATGAAGATGATGATATTTCAAGTGATGAAAGTGATGAAAGTGATGAAAGTGATGAAAGTGATGAAGATGAAGATAAAGGTGAAGATGAAAGTGTTAAAAATAAAGAACAAATTATAACGAAGTATAAAAGTGAAAATAATAATAATAATGACAATTACAAAATAAAAAAAAATAAAATAATATTAAAACCACAACCAGAACCAGAACAACAACCATCAAATGAAATTATTAAAATATTAAAAGACATTGATGATAACAATATTTTAAATATTGAAAATAAAAATATATTAAATGAATGTATTGATTATTGTAAAAATAAATTGACAAAAATAGATAAAAAAAAGGACAAAAAAATTAAAAAAGAACAAGAAAGAAATACAAGAATATTTAAAAAAATAATAAAAGATAAAAATACATTAAATGACAATAAATATTTTAAAAAATTAGATATTGAAAATCAAAAAAAAATAATTAAAGAAATAAGAAAAATAAATGAAATATCAAGAATAGAAAAACCATATCGTATATTATTATTAGAAAGTGATATTCCAACAGAATATAAAAATATTGCTCTTAAAAAAATTAGTCTATTAAAATATATGGATTCATATTCAAATGAATATTATAAAAATAAAAATTGGGTTGATACATTTATGAGAATTCCATTTGGGAAATTTCAACATTTAGATATGAATATTGATAAAGGAATTGATAAATGCCATGAATTTATGGAAACTGCAAAAAAAACTCTTGATTTAGCTGTTTATGGTTTAAATGACGCAAAAATACAAATTATGCAATTATTGGGACAATTAATAACAAATCCTTCTGCAATTGGAACTTCTGTTGCAATTCATGGAGTTCCAGGTTCTGGGAAAACAACTTTATTAAAAGATGGAGTAAGTAAAATATTAAATCGTCCCTTTGCTTTTATAGCATTAGGTGGTGCAACAGACAGTTCATTTTTAGAAGGTCATGGTTATACTTATGAAGGAAGCACGTGGGGAAAAATAGTTCAAATATTAATTGAAAGTCGTTGTATGAATCCTGTTATTTATTTTGATGAATTAGATAAAATTAGTGATACACCAAAAGGTGAAGAAATATTGAATATATTGGTTCATTTAACGGATACAACTCAAAATAATCAATTTCACGATAAATATTTTTCAGAAATCAATTTTGATTTAAGTAGATGTTTATTTATATTTAGTTATAATGATGAAAGTAAAATAAGTCCAATTTTATTGGATAGAATGTATAAAATAAAAACAAATGGATATTCAAATAAAGAAAAAATTATTATTTCAAAGGATTATCTTTTACCTAAAATTCGGGAACAAATCAAATTTACAATTCAAGATTTACATATTAATGATGATGTTTTATATTATATTATTGAAAATTATACATCAAATGAAAAAGGTGTTCGTAATATTAAACGTTGTTTAGAAATTATTTATTCAAAAATTAATTTGTTTCGTTTAATGAAACCTAATACAAATTTATTTGCAAATGATATAAAAATAAAAGTAGAATTCCCGTGTCATATTACAAAAGATATGATTGATAATTTATTAAAAATATCAAATAATACAAATGAAAGTTTTAAATCAATGTATGTTTAATGATAACAATTCTTCCATTCAATTAATTAATTAAAAATAAACAAAAATAAATAAATAAAAATAAATAAAAATAAATAAATAAAAATAAATAAATAAAAATATTTTTTTTACTTTGTTATAATTTTGTAAAGCTTTTATTATTAATTAATTAATTAATAATAAATAAAAATGATTTTAAAAAAGTATTGTAATTATGATTTAATTATAAAAAGTTTTAAATAAAAATGTTTCAAAATAACGAAGAAAATAATATTGAAATTGATTATATTAAATCGTTATTTGCTATATTTGAAAAAAATGAAGACATAACTTTAAAAATATTAAATAGTTATAAATATGGCATAATGATTTATATTGATCAAGAAGAACAAAATCATATGGAACAAACGCAAAATGATGATGAAAATGAAAACAATAATAAATATTATATGTATTTATTTTATGGAATTAATTTTTGTCATATTATAAATGAAATAATAAATGAAAATATAATAACTTTTTCATTTATACCCAAAGAATTAAACAGATGGAAGAATAAAATTCAAGAAAATAATATTAAAATATTACACAAAATAATGGAATTCTTAAATCAACAATTAGATGAAAAAACAGAGAATAATAATTTTTATTTATTAAAGTAGAATAAAAAAATTAAATACTTGAACCTTGAATTAATGGAACATTATTTCCTCCGCGTTGCCATAAATATTTTACACTATCTACATTCATACAAGCACAACCCATAGAATTTGAATAAGTTTCTCCATATTTACAACAATCGGGTTTAAATTCAGTTTGAGAAAATATAAACATACTATCATTTTGTAATGGAAGAGGTGTATTTTTATATGAATTTAATTTATTTAGTTCAGCATTACCGGGAGTTAATGTAGGATTCATCCAATTATTAGTATTTAATGTATTTAAGGGATAAGAAGCATATACTTCACCTGTATTCATATAATTTTTATTTAAACCAATAAAACCTTCTTTTTTTACTATATTATTTTTATTTTTCATTATCATATTATTTTTTTCTTTTGAATCATTTGTTGTTTCATCATTATTTTTAATTTTTACGTCTATTTTTTTTCCTGTAACTGTTTCAAAAGTTTCTAAAAAAGACATTTTAGAACATCCACAAAATAAATGGCACATTAAAATAAATAAAACAATAAAAGAAAAAATAAGTAAAATTATATTAACTTTTCGTTTTCCAAACATTATTAGAAAATTTTGCATATATACATATTTCATAGATTATATTTTAATTTGAATAATCAAATAAAATTATTCAAAATTTAAACAATTATTATAGTCAAAAATTAATTCATTATTAATAAAAAAAGTTCCTTTATCTGTCAATAAATTATATAATATTTTATTTTTATAGTTTGTTGAAAAACATTCAATATTTTTTAATTTTACAACTCCATAAACAATTTCACCATTTATTAATTTTTCACCAATATTTATTGCATTTATTTTTTTAAATGTTTTATCCCAAAGTTGAATATTAATTTTTTCGTGAAAACCTTTATCAATATATAAATGAATATCTTTTAAATCCCAAATATTATTTTGTTTCAAAATATTTAAAACATCATCATAATGATTATAAATTTCATCCCAATCACTTAAAATACAATTATTTATTTCAATAATTTTTGTATCAGTATTGATTGAATATAAAAAAGGATTATTATAATTTACAATTTTTTCACTTAATGGATGATTTTTTACAAGTATCCAATTATCAGCATACAAAACAGGATGAGACCCACTTAAAATAATATCATTTAAATTATACATGGTTTCATTATTTGAATTTAATTTTATTATTGCTGTTATTTTTGAATTGTTAATCAATTCATCATATAATTCTAAATCTTTTATTTTTTTTATTTTTCCATTTTTTAATTCAAAAATTGTATTTTCATCAAAACATTTTGGTTTACTACCGTGTGGAACTTTTGGAACTGATTTTGTATGGATATGCAACATTTGTGTCATAAATACAACAATTATTGTTAAAGGTATTGATATTGCAACAAATATTGCAGTCATTGATACGGCAGCAGGCCAAGTAAATAATCCCAACCATAAAGATAATATAACAATTGACATAGCAATTAAAATCATAACAATAAATTGAATAATAGCACCCATCAATGATTGTAAAGCAAAATAAGCTGTCAAACTTGCCATTAAACTTGCAGTTAATATTCCTTGAACTTTTCCAAATGTATCATTTAAAGCAATCATCATCGTTTGAATTGGTGTAATAATATTTAATAATCTATTCATTATTTCCATAATAATATTTTTTACATTTGACCTTATGTTTGATATCATATTTCGAATAGCTTGTATCGCATCATTAATTTCATTAAAAATATCAACAAATATATTAAATATATAATTAAAAGGTTGTAAAGCATAACTTGACACAGAACTTAATATATTTTGAATACAATAATTAAAATTTTCACTAGTAAATTCAAAAATACTTTTATCGGTTGGTTTATTTATAAATCCTGCAAATAATATATTTTGAGGTTTACAACGATTTTCATTCCAATTTTTTTTTATTTCATTTGAATTTATCATAACAACAAAATAAAAATGAAAAATTGTTAATAAAACAGTCAATAAAATAAAAATTAATAATGATGTTGAATAAATATCATAATACGATAAATTATTATATATTTTAGATAATTTTTGAATTGTTTCATTTGTTTCCTTTACCATAATCATATATTAGTATAATACAAAATAATTATAATAAAAAATATTTATTAAAACGGTTAAAACAGATAAATATCTAATTTTTTTTACTCCGTAAAGTTAAATCATATTTATTATTTATATTTTTAAATAATTTCATTTAACAAAGGAAAAATAGTTGATATTTCATTTTTTATTTTCATAGCTAAATCATAATGTTCTCGTTGAGTGGTATTAATATCACATCTAATTTTTAAATAATGTATCCAACTTCTTATTGTTCCGTTTATATACAGTTTAGTTAAAGTAAGACCTTCACTTAAAATAACTCTTGACTGTTCTTTTGCGATATTATTTATATTACAAAAATCATAATAATTTTTTTCAATATTTATTAAATCATTTTGTAATTTTTCAAACTCTTCACTTATTTTAATTTCTTCATCATTTTTTTCACGATCATCAATTGAAATACTCATTTGACGATTTTTTTTATCCTGAAAACGACATTCACGAGTTGTAAAATCGGAAACAAAAGCATATCTTTGTGAAAATTCTTGAAATGAAAAACTACGATGACGAATAATTTGACGACTAATATCACGAGTTGTTTGTATTTCAATAACAATATTACACATTTCAAAAGGAGACCAGTGATGATTATTAATTAAATAATTACATAATTTTTCACTTGTTTCGTGATTATTTTGATTTTCAGGATTAGAAACTCTTGCACAAAATGCGATTTGTTCTATAATGGATAAATTTTTATTATCATCAATTGCATTTGAATATGAAATTATTTTTGCTTTATTATATTCCATAAAATTATAATAAGTTAAATGTAAAAATATATTTAATAAGTTTTAAAATACTTTAATTTATTGATTAATAAGTTCATCATCTTCCCAATCCCAAAATATATAATTTCCAATATTTATTATATGCGTATTTGTTATCAAATTATAAAGAATATCACTATATTTTTCTGTATTTATTTTTATAATTTCTTCGCTATTATTATTATTTTTTTGTAATTCCAAATCATAATTTTTCATTTTAATAAATTTTTTATTCCATTGAATAAAATGTTCTCCAGTTATATATATTTTATTTTTTTCATTTTCCTCTTCTTCACCCATTAATTCATAAAATTCTTCTTTTGACCTATTTTTTAATTTAATAATACCATCAATAATTGAACCATCTTTTAAAATATCACCAATTATTAAATTTTGAATTTCTTTTAAATCTCCATTTATCATTTTTAATTTGGTTGTTGGATGAAAACAACCTTTTCCTAATGCTTTAACCATTTGACCGGGTGGACCGTTCCATAAACTTTCCATTGTTTGTAAACTTCCAGATAAAACATACATTAAAACAGTAATTACACCAATTATTTTTCCAACTAAATCTTTGATACTTAATGTCATTTTTTGTATTTCTATTATCAAATTCATAAATACACCAAAAATACTTTCAATAATATTTGTTATAAAATCACGAATAACACTAATCATATTTCTTATTCCACTAATATCAACATTAAAATTATTCCCAATATCAACTAATGTGGATGATATATAATTCAAAGGTTGTAAAATATAACTCATATAATTCATTTGCATATTTTGCACGCAATAAGTAAAATTTTCTTCAATATTATCAGCAAAAGGCATAAATAAAGGATTACATCTATATTCATTCCAATTTTTTTTAATATCTGCTAACATAAACCAATAATAAATAAGAATTAATTGTGATAAAAATAATAAATTTAATAATAAAAAATTCCAATAATGTGTCATTTTTGGCATTTTTTTCTAATATAATATTATTTTATTATTATTCTAATATTTTTTATTTTTGAAAATGATATTCTTTTAAAAAAGAATATTTTATATTTTATATTTTTTTACTCTTATTATTTTTTAGATTTTTTGGATTTTTTAGATTTAGATTTTTTAGATTTAGATTTTTTAGATTTAGATTTAGATTTTTTAGATTTGCAACTAAAAAATCCTCCAGTTGTAATTTTAGAATCATTTAAAGCATTATTTTGATTATTTACACTTAACGAAGTTAATTTTGTAACTGTTGATTGAGATGATACATCTGGAACTAATGGTTTAACGCCGTTATTTGATATTGTTGGAACAACAATAGAAGAACTACCACCTTTTTTTAAAGTTTGTTTCCTTTTTTTTTGTTTTCTTTTTCCACCAATTGTATTAACCATGCTATTTTGATTTACTGAATTTATTTTTGTTGCATTCATTGCCGAAAGTTGTGGATTTCCGGCACTTGCGGGTAAAACATAAGGATTTACTTTCAATGTTGAAGTAGACATATAATATAACAAAATAAATAAATTTTAATGATAGAATAAAAATAAAATAATTTATTATTCAATAATTATAACAAAAATTAAAAATATATTAAAAAAATATATAATATATATTTTAATATGAATATTGATGAAAGATTAGAATTACAAAAAATGATTTCAGTTAACGGAACAACAGACCAAACTAATTTAATAAGACAATTAAAACATAGTGATATTTTAAGATATGAAATCAATAAATTTATTGAATTAAAAGCACAATATATTGATGATGATGAAAAAATAAATTTAGAGGGAATGGTTGAATGTTCTTTTTTAAACACTTATTATAATGATATTTATAATCGTTTAAGAAAAGATGAATTAAATATTGATATTCTTTTTCAATTTTTAGATGTTCTAAAAAATATTGAAGAAGAAAAAATAGACCAACACGAAGGTTCATTTAAAGTTGGAAAATTATTAAAAGAAATATATGTTGATTCAGCATTAAGAAAATCTAAAAAATTAGATGAACTTTATCCGAGTGATAAAGAAATAGAAAATAAGGGAATAGATATAAATTGGAAAACATATAAAAAAACTCATTAAAATTAAATAAAAAACGATACTTACAAAATCTCAAAATCTCAAAATTTTAAAAAAAAGATAAATAAAAATCATTATAAATAAAAAATCATTATATTATTAATTATAATATAATGATTTTAGTTATTGTTGAAAGTCCAAGTAAATGTAAAAAAATAGAAGAATATTTAGGAGAAGATTACAAAGTTATTGCTTCGTTCGGGCATATTCGTGAAATAAAAACAATAAAAAATATTGATATACAAAATGATTTTAAAACAAATTATGAAATAATTGAAGAAAAAAAACAAATAATTAAAAATATACAAAAAGAAATAAATAAATCAGTTGATATTATTTTAGGAACTGATAATGATAATGAAGGAGAAGCTATTGCTTGGCATATATGTGAAGTTTTTAATCTTCCAATTGAATCAACAAAAAGAATAACATTTAATGAAATAACATATTCAGCAATACAAAATTCAATTAAAAATCCAAGATTTATTAATATGAATATTGTTTTTTCACAACAAACGAGACAAATATTAGATATATTAATAGGTTTTACAATTTCTCCAATATTATGGAAAAATATATCTTGTAAATCAAAAAATCCTTTAAGTGCAGGAAGGTGTCAAACTCCTGCTTTAAAAATAATTTATGATAATTTTTTAGAATTAAAAAATAATAATGGTATTTCTTATTATAAAACAACAGGATATTTTACAAAATTATGTGTGCCTTTTGAATTAGACAAAGATTTTGAATTACATGAAGATATTGATTTTTTTTTAAAAGGAAGTGTTAGTCATGATCATAAAATGATAATAAATGAACCTAAAATAAAAATAAGTTCATCGCCTGAACCTTTTATTACTTCAACAATTCAACAATATATAAATAATGAATTACAATTATCACCAAAAGAAACAATGAAAATATGTCAAGAATTATATGAAAAGGGATTTATTACATATATGAGAACAAATACAAAAAAATATTCAAATGAGTTTATTAAAAGTGTCGATAATTATTTAAAAATAAAATGGAATTTAAAAATTTCAAGCGATGAAAATAAAATTAATAATATTAATATTTCTTCATTAAATAAACAACAAAAAGAACAAGACTCACAAAGTATACAAAAATCTCAAGATTTTTTTGGCGAAGAAGAAACAAATCATGAAGCAATAAGACCAACAAATATATTTTTAAATGAATATAGTTTAAAAGAAGGAAAAATTGAAAATGATAATGATATTCAAGATTTTAAAAATTTAAGTATTAAAACAATGAAAATTTATAATATTATATGGAGAAATTCAATACAAAGTTGTATGGATGATTCTAAATATAATGACATAAATATAAAAATTATTGGTTTTCAAAAAAATAATTTTAAATATAACACAACAAAAATAATTTATGAAGGTTGGAAAAAATTTGATAAAAAAAAAGAAATCTTAGCATCAAAAGAATATGACTTTTTTATTTCTTTAAGAGAAATGCAACAAATTAAACAAAAAAGAAATGATTATATTAGTGTTGATTATATTAAAATCATATCAGAAGAAAATAAAAAAGAAATTAAATCTCACTATAATGAAGCAAAATTAATAAAAAAATTAGAAGAATTTGGAATTGGAAGACCTTCAACATATTCAATGTTGGTTGATAAAATACAAGAAAGAAAATATGTTGTTAAAGAAAATATAAATGGATATGAAAAAGAATGTGTATCATTGATATTACAAAAAAATGAATTAGAAGAAAAAAAAATAATAAAGATTTTTGGGAATGAAAAAAATAAATTAATCATTACACCATTAGGAAATATTGTTATTGAATTTTTAATAACAAATTATGATAATTTATTTAATTATGAATATACTAAACATATGGAATTTTTTTTAGATGAAATTGAAAAAGGTAAAAAAAAAAAGGAAGAAATATGTTTTTTATGTAATGAAGAATTATTGAAAACTATTGAAATAACAAAGTATAAAAAATCGAGTATTCAAATTGATGATAAACATTCATTTATTATTGGTAAAAATGGTCCAGTTGTTAAAAAAACAGAGGATGATGGAAAAGTTATTTTTATTTCTGTTCGCAAAGAACTTGATATAACAAAAATTGAAAATGGTAATATAAATGATATAATTGAAAAAACAAATATAACATCATTAAATATAGGATTTTATAATGATGAAGAATTAATTTTGAAAAAAGGAAAATATGGAATATATGTTGTTTATGGAAATAATAAAAAACCGCTTTCTTGTTTTGGTAATCGTCCATTAGAAAACATAAGTTATAATGAGGTTATTGATATATTACAAAAAAATGAGAATGAGAATGAGAATGAAAATGAAAAAGAAAAAAAATTTATAAGACAAATAAGTGAAAATATAAGTATTCGAAATGGTAAATTTGGAAACTATATTTTTTTTAAAAAAAAAACAATGAAAATACCAAAATTTTATAAATTAAATGGTTTTAAAGAAAATATTATAGCTTGTGATTTGAAAAATATTCAAAATTGGATATATGAAAAATATAATATTAATTAAAATATTTTGTGCATTCAGGGACAACTAAATCATATTCAAGTTTATTTTGTGGTGTTAATAAACCCAATTCAAGTGTAAAACTAAAATCAGCATTCCCAAAAAAAACAGGCATTCCATCATGATATACTAAATTAATAAATATTTTTCTAATTCTTTCTGCTGGTGGATTAAAATATTTATGTGGAAATTGCGAATCATCAAAACATTGATTAAGAGGAAAAGAATTGATTGGTATTTTTGCAAAAGCATTATTTACAACTCCGTTTGTTTGATTTGTTGTATTTGTAAAATTACTTATATTATATGGAATTGTTGTATCAATATTATTTAATCCATTAATTTGCATATAAAAATATTCTAAACCTCTTATATTTATTTTATCAGGTGATTCTATAAAATAAACATTTGCACCTGTTAATGTTGGCAATAACCAATATCCATCATCGCTATTTAAAGCATTCCCATAATTAAATCTCGGAAGATTGAGATAAATAATATTTCCATCCCCATCGTAAATACTTTCTGTTGGTGTTTCTGATTCATAATTACAATATGTAAAACCTAAAAACCAAGGAAGTCCCCAATTAATATATTTATCAATACTTCGTGCATTATAACAATCTGCATTTTTCATTAATTTACTATTTGAATAAACAACACTATCATTATTTATTTTAAAACCACTATTTTTATTTCCAAACCACAATTTCATTGAAACTTCATTATAAACTACTACAAAATCACTATAACATCCTTGATCATAAAAAGATTGTAATAAAGAAGGAAAAAATTCTGTTAAATAATTTATTAAATATTTCGAAACGGTATAATTCATTTTATTTGTTAATTCATTTGCTAATTGTTTGGGTGTATATGAACCTTCTTCAATAAAACAAACAAATTCACTTAATATATAGGTATTAAATCCTGAAAATATAGCTTCTTGTAAAGAATTTGAATTATTATTTATATATGGATTATAAGGGTCTGAAATAGAAAATACAAAAAATGTATTATATTTTTCTCCCGAAAAAACATAATAATTTGAAGGAAAAGACCAACTACTTAATTTTATAGATTGGACGTTTAAATAATCTTGCGGTAATTCTATTTCAAATGATGATGATATTGGATATTTTAATATATCTCTATCTTCTGAATGTATGGAAATAAATTTTTTTTGAAAAACATATTGTTGAGAATTTGTAATTAATGGATGTGAACTAAAATTATTCATATCTGTTATATTTTATTTATTTTTTATTTTTAACATTTAACATTTAATTAATTATTTTAAAAAAATGAAATAATTAATAACCTTAAAATTATTCATAATCATAATAATTTAAAATAACTATGGAATTTCTTTCTTGGATTAATATGGATAAAATAAATTTTATTTATTTATCTTTAAACATTAACGCAATTGACTTTTTAGAAAATGAAGAAAACCAACATTATATTAATTGGTTTGATTTATCCCAAAATCCATCTGCAATTGAATTATTAGAAAAAAATCAAAATAAAATTAGTTGGTATAATTTATCTAAAAATCCAAATGCGATACATCTTTTAGAAGCAAACCAAAAAAATATAATTTGGAGTAATTTATCTAAAAATCCAAATGCTATTGAATTATTGGAAACTAATATAGATAAAATAGTTTGGAGAAATCTTTCCCTCAATCCAAATGCAATACAATTACTTGAAGATAATTTTAATGAAATAAATTGGAATTACTTGTCTCTCAATCCAAATGCTATACATCTTTTGGAAGAGAATCTGGATAAGATAAATTGGAATAATTTATCTCTTAATCCAAATGCAATACATCTTTTAGAAGAAAATCAAAATAAAATAGATTGGAATAATCTATCAGTTAATATAAATGCTATTGAATTATTAGAATCTAATTATGATAAAATTGATTTTGGATATTTATCAAAAAACCATAATGCAATACATATTTTGGAAACTAATCAAAATAAAATAGATTGGGTTTATTTATCTAAAAATCCTAATGCGATTTGTCTTTTAGAAAGCAATATAAATAGAATTGAATACGGACATTTTTCATTAAATCCAAATATTTTTACATTTAATGGTAATTTATTAAAATAAATATTCTTTGTTTTGATTATTTGTAATTTCATTTATTTTTAAAAAATAAATGAAAATGATAAATATATTATTATCATATTATATTATGGTTTATGATTTATTTCAATTATTAGTATCTTTATTGTATACTGGTATTGTCTTATTAATTATTTATATTTTAATAAACAAATTAGAAATGTTATGGACTTCTTATTCATTTATTTTATTGGGTTTAATTTTATCTGTTTTTTTATTTTTTAAACCTTTTAATTTAAAAGTTATAATAGCTTGTTTTTTTTTAATGTTCTCAATTTCTTATAATATTTACATTACAGCTATTTATAGAAATAATATAAGTGAAAATAAGATACCTAAAAGTTATACTTCATTATCAATTTCAAATATAATATTAATTTGTTTATTGTTATATATAGTTATTATTTCTATCAATTTAGAAAATAAAACTTTTATAATTAATAATTCAAATTTTTATACTTTTTTGTTTTTAATCACATTATCTTTTATTTTAAATATAACTGAAATGATAATATTAAAAAATTTTATAACAGACGGTTAAATTTATAAGATAATCCAAAATTATTATCCGATATCCATATTCCAGATATTTTCAATATAATATTTATTGATTTATAATAATTTTTATGTTCACCTGTAAAATCACGAGATTTGTTAATGTCTTCATTCGTTTTTTCGTCCATTTCATAAGAATTAAAAATAGTAATAATACCATTATTTAAAATTTCATTTATTTTATAATTTGGTATTTTTTCATTTATATTTGCTTTTTTTAAAATATTATATTCAATATTTTTTATTTTTTCAATTCTTTTTTCATTTAATAAAATATCAAAATAATATTTACTTTTATTGTTTTTATGGATTACTTTTATATTAAATAATGGAATATCAATTAATATAACATTTAAACTATAAAATGACGTTGAAAAAATTATTTTAATAAAAAATCCATTTGATATGATATTGTTTTTTATTTTTTCGAAAAAAAATAAATGGTCTTCATTAAAAAAATCCATTGGAATTATTATATTCATTCTTTTAAAAAATTAAAAATAATTTTTATATTATTTTAATACTTCGTTATTATTTTAATACTTCGTTATTTATTTGGTAATTATAAGTTTTGTTTTAATACTTCGTTAGTTTATTATTTAATAAAAAATATTTAATATTAAATAATTATTCTTAATGTTATTAATGATAAAGTTTTGTGAAACACATTATGATGATTATTTAATTTCAAATAAACGAAAATCATTACATCCAAAAATTATGGATATAATAAATAATAAAATAACAAATAATATACTTGAATTAAAAAATATTATATTGTATGGATCAAGTGGAGTTGGTAAATATACTTCTTCTTTGGTTTTAATAAAAAAATTTAGTTTGAGCGAATTAAAATATGAAAAAAAAATTAATATTAATTTTAATAAACAAGAATTTTTTTTTAAAATTAGTGATATTCATTATGAAATAGACATGTCTATTTTAGGTTGTAATTCAAAATTATTATGGCACGAAATATACAATCATATTGTTGATATTGTATCTTTAAAACCTGAAAAAAATGGTATTATTTTATGTAAATATTTTAATGAAATTCAAATTGAATTATTAGAAAATTTTTATAGTTATATGCAAACAAATAAAAATATAATGACAGGGACATCTAATGTAAATATTGTTTTTATTCTCATTACTGAAAATTTATCTTTTATTCCTGATAATATTTTAAATTGTTGTAATATTATTCATTTTCCACGTCCAACATTAACTTCATATAATAATATTTTAAATTTTCCAACGCAAAAAACATCATTCTCATTACCGTCATTAACGCCAACAACAATAAAACAAAAAGATTATACAAAGTATGAAAAAATAAATAATATAAAAAATTTATTTTGTAATTTAGATAATCCCGTTAAACATTATGATTTAATCTCAAATAAAATAGTGAATGAAATAATGAATGATACAAAATTTTCAAAAATGAGAGAATTAATTTATGATATTTTTGTTTATAATTTAAATATTCAAGAATGTATTTTCAAAATTATTACTTTATTATTTGAAAAAAATAAAATTACATCTTTTCAATTAACTGAAATATTAATTAAAACATATACATTTTTTAAATATTATAATAATAACTATCGACCAATATATCATACAGAACTTTATTTTTATAATTTAATTAAAATTATTAAAGATTTAAAAGAATAATAAATCATTTATTAGAAGATAATGAATTATGAAAAAGCTATTCAAGAATTAGAATTAACAAACTATAATAATATTTCTCTTAATTTTATTATCATTAAAAAACAATATCATAAATTAGCATTAAAGTTTCACCCAGATAAAAATAAATGTTTTACTGAAACAACTAATAAATTCCAAAATATTCAAGAAGCTTATGAATATTTAAAACCATTTTATTATGAAGATAAAATTGAATGTGAAGCACAAAAACAAACAAATAATAATGTGAGTTTATATATTGATTTATTAAAAAATTTTATAATTCTTATGTTGGATAATATTAACATAAAATATTCACAAGAAATTGAAAATATTATCATCAATAATTGTAAAAATATATCTTTACAATTTTTAGATAAATTTGATAAATCAACTATTTTATTATTATATCAATTTTTATATAGTTATCAATCTATTCTTTCATTAGATAATGAATTATTAAATAATATTTTTGAAATAATTAAAAAAAAATACGAAACCGAAATTTATATTTTAAATCCCACTTTAAATGATTTATTAAATGATAATATATATAAATTATCAATTGATAATATTATTTATTACGTTCCATTATGGTTTAATGAATTAACATTTGAAAAAGATAATAATAATGAAATCAATGTTATTTGTATTCCAGAAATAGAAAATAATATATCAATTGATGAAGAAAATAATTTAACATATTATTTTTCTTATCTTTTTAATATTGATATATTTGATAAAGAATATTTAGAAATTTTCATCAATCACGATGATCACCATAAAAAAAGTTTTAATATTCCAACACAAGAACTTTATATAAAAAAAAAACAAATATATATATTTAAAAATGAAGGAATTTTAAAAAAAAACAATTGTATATTTAATTTAAATGAAACAAATAAAATCGGTAAAAGTGATAGAAGTGATATTATTATTTATATTACCTTTTTATTTGAATAAAAATATTTTGAATATCATTGAATAAAAAATATATAAATTATCATATATTTTTTATTCTCAAAATTATATTAATCAAAACATACATATTAATCAAAACATTTAATTCAATTTAATTTAAACATATTAATATTTTTATTAATATTTTTATTTATGATTTGCTTTCGATATTATTAATTCTTACTATAAGTTATATTTTAAGGATTTTTCTTTTTATAAATTTTCTTTTTTTTATCGCTTGTTACTGATAATTCTTCTGTTGCTAATGAAGAATCTTGAATTTTTTCTTCTTTATCAACTATATCTTCTTCTTCATTATCACTTACCTCTATTTCTATTTGTTTTTTAATTGGTAATGCAATTTCTTCTTCTAATTCTTCAAAATTATCCTTTTTTAATTTTTCTTTATCATTTTTGTTTAAATGAATTAAACATTTTTTTTGACCTAATACACGTTCTCTTGGTTTTTGAGTAATTGCTTGAGACATTTCCCAAGTTACCGTAAATTTTCCATTTGTAAACCAAATACCACCACATACTAAAACTGTTGCAATATTACATTTTTTCTTTGAAGGAAATATATCTAATGGTGTAATTTTATCATTCTCGGGATTTGGAAATAATATTTCTTCATCTTCACTATATACTTCACATTTCCAATTATTGTCATAATATGGAACTTTTGAACGAATATATGGTGGTGTGTTTGGTTTTTTGCTGTATTTCAACATTGGAGTCCATAATGCTTCAACAACATCAACATTTTTATGAACTTTACCAAACCATTCTTTTGAATTCGATAATGCATCCCTAATAATTTTATTTTCAAAATTTTTCAAATTTTCTAAAAATGCTGTTGTTTCTTCTGTTGCATATTCAGTATTAGGAAATAATTGAGATAATTCATATTTACCATTACCTACACCTGTTTGTGGGTCGACATAATCACCAACCCCAAAAGATAACATTAAAGGTGTTGAAATAATTAACCATTCATTTGTTTCAGCATCTAATATTTTTACATTCTTTCCGCCTAAATTATTAATTTTTGGTGTTGCGTATTTAATATTTTCAAATGTAAATGTTGAACCGCATTTAATTGAGTTTGAGTTATCAGTATTCATTTTATTATTGTTTATATATGATATATTTTAATGCTCTATCTTTAAATCATTTTTTTTTTAATACTAAAAACAAATAAAAATCAAGTCTTTTAGGTTTAAAAAATATTTTTTTTATTAAAATATTTATATTATTTAATATTAATATTATTAAAAAAGATATTACTATATATTATATAATCAATGTCATTATTTGAAAATAATATATTTTTATTACCAAATGATGAAAATATCAACGAAGAAATACAAAATAATCTAATTGAAAATGTCAATCAATATTTTGATATTGAAAATAATAATAACGAAGCATTAAATAATTTTAAAAATAATTTTCAACAAAAAATTAAAACAACAATACAAAATGATTTGTTAATTATTCCAAATTATAAAAATATTGAAATTTTATTTAAATATAATTATAATGTTAGTCAATTAAAATATTTTATTAAACATTATAAATTAAAAACAAGCGGAACAAAAAAACAATTATTAAATCGTATTTTTTATTTTATTTATTATTCTCATTTTATTACTAAAATACAAAAAATAGTTAGAGGATTTTTTCAAAGAAGTTTAAATAAATTAAGAGGTCCTGGACTTTGGAACAGATTATTATGCAATAATAAAAATGATTTTTTAACTTTTGAAAATATAAATGATATTGAAATTCAACAATTTTTCAGTTATAAAGATATTGATAATTTTATTTATGGTTTTGATATATTATCTATTTATAATTTAATATACACTAAAAAAAATTATTCATATATTATGAATAATGAAATTAAAAATCCATATAATCGTAATATTATACCCTTAACAATTATTTCGAATATTGATAAATTAATTAAACTCGGAAAAATAATGAAAATTTCAATTAACGTTAAAATAAAAGATATGAATGATGATATTTCTTTTCAAAAATCTTTAGAATTTAAAGCACTCGATATTTTTCAATATATCAATTCATTAGGAAATTATAGTGATGTTTCTTGGTTTTTAAATTTAAACAGAAATAAATTAATCACATTCATTCGTGAATTAGAAGATATTTGGAATTTTAGAGCTCAAATACCAAATAATATAAAATTATTAATTTGTCCCCCAAATGGAAATCCTTTTGGAAATTCTATTTTACAATTATCAAATATTACAAATAATATAAATATTTTTGAATTACAAAAAATTGTTTTAAATATTATTGAAAAACTTGTTTATTCTGGTATTGATAGAGAAAATAAAAAAATTGGTATTCTTTATGTTTTAAGTGCTTTAACATTAGTCAGTAGTTCAGCAGCAAGTGCTCTTCCTTGGTTATATGAGTCTGCATCAGGAGTTTAATACTCATTTTTTCCAAAAATTAATTTAATTTTTTTTAATTTTTTAAAAAAATTTATTTTAAAAAAATATATAATATATATATTTTTAACGCAAATCTCAGGTCAATTAATTTATAAAATATATATTTAACAACTTAAACTATTTAAAAACTTGATATTATAATAGATTATAATACAATGGCAAGAAGTTCTACTAAAAAGCAAACTGAAACAATTATTGAAACACCTTCACAAGAGCAACCACAATCAAGTGTTACTCAACCGGTTGAAAAAACAGTTGAAAAACCAAAGAAGGCATCAAAGAAATCAAAGGAAATCGTTCAACCTGTTGAAGTTCCTGTAGAAATTCCACAACAAGAAGAAGTTGTTGTTGATATTAAACAAGAACAACAAGAAGTTGGTGAATTTGTATCAGAGCAAACTGATGATTTTCTTACAAAAATTCAACAATTATGTTTGCTTGTTTCAAATTTAAAGAGTGATTTCAAGCAACTTGAAAAGAAGTTTCAAAAGGATTTGAAACTTGCACAAAAACAATCTGTTAAGAAGAAGAGAAAGTCAGGAAATAGAGCCCCAAGTGGTTTTGTTAAACCAACACGTATTAGTGATGAACTTGCAATTTTTTTGAATAAGCCTATTGGAACTGAAATGGCAAGAACATCTGTAACAAGAGATATTAATGAATATATACGCACGAATAGTCTTCAAGATAAGAATAACGGAAGAAAAATTCTTCCAGATGAGAAGTTGGGAACTTTATTGAAGTTGACATCAACTGACGAACTAACTTATTTTAATCTTCAAAAATATATGAGTTGTCATTTTGCAAAGAATGTTAAACCAGTTGTTGTTGCAGATGAAGAAGTTGCTGTTGTTGCCTAAAAATTATATCACTAATAATTTATTAAAAATATTTAATAATAAATAAAAATACACAAATTTAAATAAAAATATATTATATAAAAATCATAATTACAAAAAAATAATATCATAATAATTATGATATTATTTTTATTTATTAGATTCCATCATTATGGAATTATTTTATAATTTGTTAATCATAAATACTTAATCGTAAAGTTTTTAGTAAAAAATAATTATCTGCATTATTATTTATTTTTTTTACATTTTTTTGCATCTCTTTAATATCGTTTAACATTTCATTATTATTGTAATAATTACTTATAAAAATTAAAAATTTATTTTTATTTTTTTCATCAAAATAAATGATATTATTATTATTTTTTATGCACCAATATATAAAATAATTATAATTGTATAATAAAATAAGTTTTAAAATATAATATGCCATAACATTTGTTTTTTCTTTATATTTATTATTCGTTATTTCACTGGTTTTAATCAATTCATCATACGTTAAATCCATATGTTTTAATATTTTAATCATTTGAAAAATAGAAAATTTAATTTCATTATTTAATAAATAATGAAATACTTTAATAAAATTATTTTCTTTATCTTTATCTTTATCATATTTAACAATATCATAACTAAAAAATATAATATTAAATATTTCTGCCCAAAATTCAGTATATGCTTCATATAAACGAACAATTGAATTTACCTTGAAAATATTTCTCGTTAATTCTTTTTCATAAAAATTATTATCATTTTTCAAATTTAAAGAAAAATCAATTCCAAATGAATGAAAGGTTTCATGAATAAAAACTTTAAACCATTCTTCTTTTCTAAAAATAATTATTTCTCCATTTTTAGGACATGATGTTGTTAATCCAGTATTAACATTTTTATGATCTAAAATATCCAAATTATTGGGTATCATCTTTTTAAGAGATGACATAAATATATAAATGTTTAAAGTTTTACAACATTCAGTATTTATATTATCTTTGATTAAATAAAACCAAGATAAAATACGTTTTACATATTTATTATATTCTTGAATCAATATTTTTTTTTCGCTTTCTTCAATTATAAAATATATTTTAATTTGTTTATTTATTAAACTCTCATTATTATTATTATTATTAAAGAAATAATAAATTATATTTTTTGAATATAATTTAATGTGTTTTTTTATATTTTCTGGAATATAATTAAACATTTGATTTTTTTCAAAAAAAATATTTGAATATTTTATAATTTTACCGTCAATATCCGGATATATTTTTTCTTTTATTTTTTTTAATTTCATATAAATTAAATTTAAAAATTTATTAATTGAAGTATTTATACTATTTTTATTTTTTTTTACGTAAATTTTTTCTATTGAATTGAAAAAATTCAATAAATAACAAGTTTCACGTGAAAAATAAACCATTAATAATTAATATATTATTATATTTTATTATTATAATAATATATAATGGAAAATATTATTTTATATGTTATTATTATGTTTTTATTTTTATTTTTACTTATTAGTTTTAGAAATCAACTCGTATTTATTCATTAAATTATAATTATATATGAATGAATAATTAATCATAATAAATATATATTTATTATAAATAATTAAATGAATAATCAAATAAATAATCAAATGAATAATCAAATGAATAATCAAATGAATAATCAAATGAATAATCAAATGAATAATCAAATGAATAATCAAATAAATAATATTAAAATATTTGGTTGTTGTTGGGATAATATAACTCTTAAAAAAGATTATCTTGGAACAAATTGTCCCAAAAATTTTGGATTTTGTGAAGACAATAAAACATATAAACTAAATAAAAAAGGAACAAATTGCGAAGAATATATGTATAAATATATGTTAAGTAAAAAAAATTAAATATTTTTATCAATTGTATAATTATAAAAATTTGTAAATGTTTTTTCTTGAATATTTTTTATTTTTTGTTTTTCAGCTTTGTTTAATATTGCAATTGCATGGTTTATTTCTTCTTGACTAACAATACCATCTTTATTTGTATCTATTACATTTATTATTTTATCCAATACTCTGTATTTTTTGGGAACTATACAATGACTACTTTCTTCATTAAACAGATGGTCGGATAAAATTGTAAAAGATGCAGTTAAAAATAAAGATGTTATTACACATCTTGTTCCTAAAAATGCCATCGAAAATATCAATAATTGTTTTGATACAGTCATTTTTAAATATTCTTCTGTTGATTTACTAAATTGTATACTTATAAATTTAGAACCAATATTTATTAAAATCATTGCAATACCTATAAAATATTTATTTGTATTAATATTTGTATCAAGAAAATGTGTTATATTTGATACAAATTTAAATATATTATCCATTCTATAAAATTAATAAATATTATAATCTTTTAATATTTTTATTATTTGATTAAATGATATTTTATTTTTTATCATTTCACTTTTATGTTTTATCTTACGATATGTTGAATTATAATATTCTCTTATTTTTGGAGTGAAATTTTCTTTGTTTCCCAAAAAATATACTTCGTTGCTCTCTCGTTTAAAAAAAACGCAATATAATAAAAAGAAACATAAAATAATAATAAGAATTATGTTTATTTTTTTCATTTTATGATATATTAATCAATTATTTTTTTTTATTTTTTATACATTTTCAATGAATTACCCACCTTTATGATATTTTATTATAAAATCTATCCATTTTTATATAATTTTAATTTATTAGTTTTGCTATAAATAATAACCATATTTTACGATATACTCAACCATATTCATTGTTCCCATAGAATAATTACATGATGCACATATTGGTCTTAAATTATTTATTTCAAGAGTTCCACCGTGAAATTCACTAATAACGTGTCCAACATGAAATTCTGTATTTAATATTATACTTTTTTTGCAACATAAACATTTATGTCTTGGAATATTTGCATCGATATATGTATTCCAAATATTTGTTTTAACATTTTTTGGTATATTTTTTTTTTTTTGATTTTTAATTTTTTCTTCTTGTTCTTCAATTATTTTATCGTTTTTAATCTTTTCTTTTTCTTCTTGTTCTTCAATTATTTTATCGTTTTTAATCTTTTCTTTTTCTTCTTGTTTTTCAATTATTTTATCATTTTTTATTTTTTCTTCTTGTTCTTGTTTTTTTATTCTTTTTTTAATCTTTTCTTTTTCTTCTTCTTCAATTATTTTATCGTTTTTAATCTTTTCTTTTTCTTCTTGTTCTTCAATTATTTTATCATTTTTAATCTTTTCTTCTTGTTCTTGTTTTTTTATTCTTTTTTTGATATTTTCTTTTTCTTCTTGTTCTTCAATTATTTTATCGTTTTTGATATTTTCTTCTTCTTGAATAGTTAAACTCTCTTCATATTTTATTGATTTGATAAACATTATATTTTCACATTTTGAATTATAACTCATAATATTATTTAATATAGAATTTTTAGTATTTCCATTAAAAATCTTTTCTTTTATTTTATTCGTTTTATATATTTCCCGCAGTTGTTGAAGGTTTTTATTTTTTAATATTATCCAAATATCGTTAAATTCATTCATTAATACTTGTATTAATTCTTGTTTTTTAAACTTTGATATTCCAGATATTTTATTTATTTTGCATTTTTCTTTTAATTCATCAATATTCATTTTATGTATATTATTTTTAAAAATAAAACTATTATCAATTTCAAAATTATTTAACAAGGATGTATTATTATCAGTAATATCTGAAATAATACTATTATTTTCATTTTCACAATTATCTATTTTAAAAGAGGTTGACATTATTAATATATTTTATAAATTTTACAATATATTAATACAATCATTATTTATTTCATTTTTTTAAACAATTGATAATAAAACTTAAAATTAAAAAAAATATCTCGAATATGTATTTTTAATTATTTATGTTTGAAATGATTTATATTTTTAATGGTTTATATTTTTTCTTAATTAAAACAAATTTTGTAAAGTACTATCCACAATAATAATGTCATTAAATCTAAAATTTTATTATTTAAAGAAAATATAAATATTAAAAAAGTGATTGTTATTTTACCATAAATTGATTTTAAATATAAATCAAAATTTTCATTTGATATATTTGTTATTAGCATTAAAGTTGAAAAAATTATTAAAAACTCGAAAATTTTAAATGAATTCATTTTCATTTATATATTCTATGATTATATTTTGAAAATATAATGTTATTTTTTATGTTATTAATTAGTATTTAACGAATACTAATTAATATTTGGTCTTACTGGGATTTGAACCCAGATTGCGAAATTCAAAGTTTCGAATGCTTACCATTACATCATAAGACCTGTTTGCTCATACACAGGATTGAACTGTGATCATTGTGTTATAAGCACAATATCCTAACCATTAGAAGATACGAGCATTTGTAATTAAATAAATAATTATTTAATTACAATATTATCAATATAATATTCTTTATATTGTTATTTTAATAATTTGTATAAATAAAATAATTAAATGAAATAAAATAAAATAATTAAATTAAAGTGTTTTTCAATTTATATTTTCATTAGAATATATAAGAATATGTCAAATTTAGCATTTTATGGAAGTCCAATTGAATATGACAATCATTTATTAATTAATAACACGAATTCAAAAAATACAAAAAATGAGAATAATATAATTCATAAAAAAAGAAATAAAACCCAAAAAAATACAAATTTAATGGCAAAAGAAAATATTGAACCTTTTTATTCAAATAAAGTTAATAATATATTAACTACAATTAATAATTTACCTAATGATGATGATGAAGAAAATTATAATTATAATAATCAATTTAAACCTTTACCGCATCCTAATTCTTCTGGTGTGCAAAAAACAATTGATAATGAAAAATTTTATTTAGAACAACAAGAAATAAACGAAAAACAAAATAATTTACAAAAAATTATTCCTTCTATTCAAAATATGAAATTTCCTTTATTAAATGAAGATGATAATTCTTTTCAAGAAAGTTATTATTATCAAAATAAATTAAAACAATTTGATAATAATGATAATAATATTCTTATTAATAAATTAAATTATATGATTCATTTATTGGAAGAAAAAAATGATGAAAAAACAAATAATGTTATGGAAGAAGTTATTCTTTATTCATTTTTAGGTATTTTCATTATATTCTTAATTGATTCTTTTAATCATTTAGGAAGATATAAAAGATAATCCAATTCATAAATTCATCCATTCATCAATTCATAAATTCATCCATTCATCAATTCATCAATTAAACCAAAATTAATATTTTATTTGAAGGTAATGTTTGATAAGCATAATTATAAAAAAAATAAGCTACAGGCATTGTTGATATTGGTTCTTTTTTTTGTTTTAATTTTTTAATAATTAGATTATTATCACTTATATCTTCAATTATTAAATGACTATATTCTATTATACTTTGTTCTTTTGATATTTCATTATTATTATACTTTGCTATCAATATATTATTCAATGTTATTTTAAAATATTCAATGAATAAATTTTCTTCTTTTTTACTTGTGGTGAAATTTATTGAGGCATAAAGGGATAAAAATTGTGTTTCTTTTGTTATATAAGTACATAATTTTTTATAAAAATAACAAAATATTATTTCATCATTTTTTAAAATCATTTGAATGAATATATTTTTTGTTTTAATTAATTCTTCTATATCAGCAATATGTTTAATAATACTTATTTCATATTTATTTTTTGATTTCATTAAAAAATCATAAAAATAAAAAATATTTTGTTCGTTAACATATAATATTTTATATTCTGGATGGATGATTTTTAAATCATTTATTTTCCAATTTTTCATATCGAAAACAAAAGATTTATAAACACATAATGGAATTATTCCCGTTAATTCATCTTCTCTTTTAAATAAATTGACGAAAATATTTTTGTTTAAATGACGACACGTATATTCATATGTTTGTATTATCTTTTCAGCAATTTTTTTACCTCGAAACTGTTTATTTACGCATAAATAGTCGACATAATATAATTCAAAATTAATATTATTTTGTTTTATATATATTTTTAATGGAACTCCTGTCATTGTTCCAATTATTTTTTTTTCTTTTTTTATTTCTTGTGAATTCAAATAAATATCATTAAAATAAAAAATAATTAACGATTTTGAATTATGTAAATATGGAATAATATTTTCTTTTTCAGGTAAATATTCATTTTCTTTATTTTTAAAATAATGATTTTGTATTAATTTCACAGTTTCGTCTATTTTTTCATTTGAAGCATTACCAATATAAATACATTCTGTATTTTTAAAATCAGTATATTCATTTTTTTTAGGTAATGTTTTTTTTATTATTCCTCTGTTGTGAAAATAATATTGAAAATCATATAAATGAAATACAGGTTGCATATACCAAAATCTTGATTTAAATTTAAAATAATATAATAAAACTAACCAATAAATAAAAAAAATAATTAAAATTAAAATTAAAATTCGAATAACGAAATATAAAAATATTAGATTATTCATTTTTATATTTTGTTATTAACTTGTTTTTTTATTTTTTTATTTTAACTTTATAAAAAACATAGACAAATGATAATAATTTATATTTTTTGAAAAATATATAAATATTGATATTCATATTGAACGCTTACCATATCAATTTTACTTAAAACAATAAAACCAATTTCTTGTGCAATTTGTATTATTGTTTCAATATTTTCCATATATAATTTATGTTCATTACGAAGAAAAACATTTTTATCTTCTTTATTTGAAAATTTTTCAATAAATAAAGCATTATCTTCTTTATCAAGTAAAAAATTAGATGTATAATCAAAATTATTAAAAATAATTTTTGAATTTGTTATTCTTTTTTTTGCATATTTTTGTGGACTTATTAAAAATAATGGATTTGCATCTTTTAATATTGGGTCAAACATTTTAGGTTCAACTAAATGGACGATTAAATAAGAATTTGGCGTTAACCAATTATAAGAATTTTGAAAAAATTGATATTTATCTGGAATATAATAAATTGTAAAATATAAACATAAAATATGTGTAAAAGAATTATATTGAAATAAAGAAGCACTTAAAGCATCGCCATTTAAAAATTTACATTCTGGATATTTATCTTTTGATTTTTTTATCATATATTTTGATTTATCAAGTCCCAATACATTTTTAAATCCTTTATTATAAAATTTATTTACTATATCACCTGTTCCTGAACCAATATCTAATATTTTGCTTTCACTTACTGGTGATGTTTTATTTAAAATCATACCAACTTGATAATCATCTTTTAAATCACTATAAAATAACTGGTCATAAATATTTGCATAAAAATCATCATAAATTTCTTCATTACTCTTAAACATCATTTTTTTATCTACTTCAAAACCTTCATTTATCGTTTTATACTTCGTTATTTTTAATTTTTTAAATAAAGAAACACATATTAATAATAAAACAACCCAAAATAAAAGTTTTGAAACATTTGATAATTTTTTATAAAATTTATAAATTGATGTAATATCAAACATAATATATTATATTATATTTATATTTTTAAAGTTTATTTATTAATTTTTTTGTCATTATATTTTATTTTATAGATTATGGAAACCGAACATTTTACAGAAATTAATGATATTCGTTTAAATCAAGATTTTAAAGGAATAACTTTTTCTAATTTTAAAAAAAGTGAAGTTTGTAAACAATTATTAACAAGTTTAATTGATCATGAAATCGAACAATCCAATTATTGGGCTTGTGAATTAATTACTTCCGGACATTTTTTACCTTTATGGGATTTAATTATTTTTTTTTATTCAAAATATATACAAATATCAAATCCTAAATTAGCTATTTATTTGGATTTAAGATTTAATAAATTTAAAGAAATTATTAATTTTGGTTATAAAGACAAAGAATTAGATTTAAGAAACAATATTAAAATAAGAAAATTATTTGCTGAAATTATTAGTATTCTTTGTTTATCAAAACGAAATCATATTTTTCAAGAAATTAAAATAAAATCTTTTGATTTAGATTTAACGAATATTATTAATAAATTAAAAGCACCAAATATTGATTTCATACAATCTTTTTATAAAGATAAAGACCCTAAATCTTTATTTATTCAATTCAATGAATTTATTTATAATTTAGAAATCAAAAATTGTATTGAAACTTGTTATTGGTTTGAATATATTTTAAATTTTGAAATTTCTTTAATTAAAAAAAAAGAAAAACATATTTGTTTTGCTGAAAGAAGAGTCTTTAAAAATATTGAACCCAAATATCAAAATGATATTATTTGGATTTTTTGGGAAATATTATTTGAATATTCAAAAAAAAATAAACTATTAGAAAAAATCGTTCATAGTTGTTTTCAACTTTTTAGTATTAAATATTACCAACAAATAAAATATAAAAGAAAATTTATCATATACTTTGTTATTACTTTAATTACGGGAAATATTCATCAAGACACTGAAATCATTCTCAATAAAGAATGTTTATCTTTTGTATTAAATAATATTGATAAAATTTATTCTCAAATTAAGCAAAATGAAATTTCACCAAATACTGATTATTTATTTTCAAATATTAAAAAATCTAAAAATTTCGAAAAAACTATCAATCAATTAAATAAAATGAATTCTATTGAAGAAACATTTATTCCAAGAGAAAATAATTTTGAAAATGATAAATGATATTGTTTAAAATGTTTCTTTTCTTTAGGTTAGATATTTTTTTAAATTTAAAATATTTTATTATTAATATCAATGGAACAAGAAAATATCACTAAATCAATTATTTTTGATGATTCATCAAGTATTAATTCAAATCCAAATTTACCCAGTTCAACTTCTTCTTCATCTCAAACATCTAATAATTCTTTTTATTTTTGGCTTATTTTAGGAATTATTATATTCTTGTCATTTATTGGAATTAATGTTTTCATTTTTTTAGCAAAAGGATTAGAAGGATTTTCTGATATTTTTAAGCCTATCGTTAAATCTATTTTAAAAATAATTGGTTATACTAGTTTTGAAATTGTTAAAGATACAAAAACAGGAATTGAAACAAGTAAAAATTTTATTGTTGGAGCTATTGAAGGAGGAATTGAAAATGTTAAAGAAAATCAAAATTTAAATCAGCAAACCTTGAATGAAGATGATAATGAAGAACCCAATTATACAAAAAATACAATTATGGATAAAATACAACAAAATAATCCACAAGATACATTACAATATAAAGAAGATGATTCATCCAGCAATATTCAAACCAAAAATAAATCGGGATTTTGTTATATTGGAGAAGATAAAGGAATTCGTTATTGCGAATCTGTTGGTGTTAATGATAAATGTGTTTCAGGGAATATTTATCCAACAGAAGATTTATGTATTAATCCAAATTTTAAAACTTAATTACCATTTTCTCAAATGTTTAGTTAAAAAAATCTGCGTGAAAGTATAACATTTTTTATCTATTATTTTTATTATTTGTGATCATATCTCATTAAAAAAATACGAAACAATGATTTAAATATAAATTCTCATTTTTCGTATTTTTTATTTTTTTATATTTTTTATATTTTTTATATTTTTTATATTTTTTATATTTTTTATATTTTCCGTAATACTTCAGTAAATATTATTTTATCAGTTATTATTTCACGCATTATTTTTGAAGTCAAGTCTTATTTATCAGTTATTATTTCACGCATTTATTTGAAGACACTATAATTATTCATATTAATTATTTTCTAAAACAAAATCATAAATCAGGAAAAGGCAAAACATCTGGTGAAGGTGATAAAACATCAACTGGTGAATAACGGAAATCTGGTAAAGGTAAAACATCTGGTGAAGGTGATAAAACATCAACTGGTGAATAACGAAAATCTGGTAAAGGTAAAACATCTGGTGAAGGTGATAAAACATTTTTTGGAGAAATGTTTGTTTTTATTTTTCTTTCAGCAGTCATCCGATATGTTTTTATTTCTTTTGTTGGATTGCGACATTCAGGACAATTTCTTGCCCCTTTTGTATACCATTTTTCAAAACATTTTGTCCCATATTCGTGATTACAGGGTAAAGTACAAACATCAATATATTGGTGGTTTTCTAAACATATTCCGCAGTGTGTTTCCATTTTTGAATAAAGTTGTTTTTTTGCTTTTACACGAACAATTATTTTCAATTTTTTTTTCTCTTCTTCTTTTTGTTTTTTTATCAATTGCCTCGAAAGTTCATCGTATTGTCTTGAAACATTTATCATCATATGTCGTGTATTGTTTGCATTCCTCATTATTTCTGTTAAATTTCTTCTCAATAACTGGTTTTGAAGATATAATTCTCGCAATTCAGGTGAATTTTGTAAAATGTTTTGTTCGTTTCGTTCGTTTTGTGTCTGTCTTCTGTTTCTCACAGTTACAAACGGTGCTATGATTCTTCCATTCGCATCTTGTGAAGATGTAATTCTTGTTGTAATAATTCTTGGTGTAATTGTTTCAATTTGGTTCATTTCTTGATTTCTTGATGAAATAATTCTTGATGTAATTCTTTCAATTTCATTCCAATTTAATGGAATTTCTTGATTTCTTGATGAAATAATTCTTGATGTAATTCTTTCAATTTGTTCATCATTAAACATTTCTTCATTCAAATTTAATGGTTCAATTGTTGAGTTCATTTTAGTTTAAGTTTAAAGTTTTTTTATTTGTGCTTCTTTTTTTTAAAATCTTAAAAGATTTCATTTTTTTAATTTAAATATAGAAAATTTTAAAAACTAAAAAATATTTTTATATTTCGCTATTTTAACAAATATCCAAACTCAAAAATATTTTTATTTGATGAAAAATTATACCATTCAATTTTATCTTGGTTTGCTTCCAATAAATGAATTGCATTTGGATTTTTCGAAAAATTATCCCAATTTATTTTTTCAGGATTTGCTTCCAATAAATGAATTGCATTTGGATTTTCCGACAAATTTTTCCAAATTATTTTTTCTGGGTTTGCTTCTAACAAATGTATCGCATTTTCATTAAAACATAAATTTATCCAATTTATTTTATTAGGGTTCGCTTCCAATAAATGTATCGCATTTTCATTTTTTGAAAGATAACGCCAATTTAAAAATTTTATATTTATCCAACTCAAAAGTTCCATTATTTTATTTTATTTTATTTTTTTATTTCATTTTTTTTATTCAATATAGAAAATTTTAAAAACTGAAATAATCTTTGAGAAAAAAATAAAATAACGTTTTAAATATAAAAAATGAATTAAATAATATCACTATTTATAATAACAATATATAACTTTATTATAGGAGAAATGGATATAACCAAATTGTCAAAAATAGAACTTTTAGCAAAATGTAAAGAACTTGGAATTTTAAGTTGTAAGTCAAAAAATAAAGGCAAATTAATTGTTTTAATTAATAAAAAAAATACCGAAAGTAAAACGATTCAAGAAAATAGAATTGAAGAAAATAGAATTGAAGAAAATAAAATTGAAGAAAATAAAATTGAAGAAAATAAAATTGAAGAAAATAAAATTGAAGAAAATAAAATTAAAAAAAATAGAATTGAAAAAAATAGAATTAATAATATTTCACCATTAAGATATCCCGGTGGAAAAACACGTGCGTGTAAAATAATAGATAATATAATTACGGAACATTTTAACATAACTCATTTTGATAAATTATGCTCACCATTCTTTGGTGGAGGCTCATTTGAATTTTATTTTCAAAATAAATATAATTACAAATTAATAGTAAATGATAAATTCACACCGTTATATAATTTTTGGAAACAAATAAAAACAAATAAAGATATATTGTATAATGAATTAAATAAAATATCGTGTGTTTCAAAAGAACAATTTACAAATTATAGAAATACAATAATGAAATTAAATGATAATATGTTACAACAATCATTACAATATTTTATAATAAATAGATGTTCTTTTAGTGGTGCAACTTTGTCAGGTGGTTTTTCAAAAGAGGCAAGTTTAAAAAGATTTACACCTTCATCAAAAAATAAAATTAAATTATTAGATTTTACAAATATAGAATTATATAACTTTGATTTTGAATATTTTATTAATAATTTTACAGATGAAAAAACCATAATATTTTTGGACCCTCCATATTACTTAGAAAAACAATCCAAATTATATGGTAATAATGGTGATATGCATGAAAATTTTAATCATAAATTATTATATGAGTTGATAAAAACAAAAAAAAATTGGCTGATTACATATAATAATTGTGAATACATAAAAAATTTATACAAGGATTATTTAATTATATACGTAAATTGGAGTTATGGGATGAATAAATCAAAATCTTCATCTGAAATTATAATTATATCAAAATTAGTTTAAATAACTTCATTTTATTCTATAAATAATAAATTTTTAGGTAATTTTGAAGTATCATCTAAACTATAATTACTTTGGGACAAATGTTTTATATTTTTTGGTTGACAAGAAATTGTCACAGATAATTTACAAAACCCTTTTGAATTTTTAGTTTTATGTATTTTTGTCCTTACTCTTAACTGTTGTTCGCATATAAACTCTGGAACATTAAATTCACACGTATCATTGCCTAAATGATATAATCCTTTATCTGAAATTTGTATATAAACGCAACCTTTTTCATGATATAATTTTTTAATTGTATCGTTAGGACAATCTAAATAAAAATCATTAAAATCAATTGTTTCCTTTTTAATTTGTATCCACTCTTCGTGTGTTATATCTTTTAACATAAATGGTGGAATTTTTCCATTAAATAATGTTGTTGTTGAAATCAATTCTTCAAATATTTTTTTTGATTTTTCTGGTATTTTATTTTTTGAACTACCTATCCATTTTTCATTAACACAATTATACTTTACACCCTTGAAGATTTAAAATGGCACGCTTAATATAATTTTTATCTATTTATTATATGAAACATAAAAGTCCTGATTATAAATTGTCTGCCGTTAATTATTACTTAAATCATGAAGTCGGTTATGACAATACTTGTAAAATATTTGATTGTAAAAAATCATCACTTAAAAGATGGATACATAAATATAAAAATTCTAAAAATCTTACAAGAAGAAACCGAAAACCAATATCTTATAAAATTACTAAACCACAAGTAAATACTGCGTTAGAATTATTGAAACAAAACGAACAGCTTACTATGAATGAATTAGCAATTGATATAAAAAAGAAGTATCCATCGTTTGATATTACACCTCAACATTTAGGACAAGTAATAAGAGATAATAACAAAACAAGAAAAAGAACAAGACACGAACACTTTCCAAAAGAACGATATAAGAAACCAATTGAGAAAGAAAATGAAATGAATAAATTTTTTACCGAAGTTCGTAAATTTCCTATCAACAAAATTATTTGTTTGGATGAAACAAGTGTTGGTTCTGCTTTGAAACCAACTTATAGTCGTTGTAATTTGGGTAAGCGTTGTATTATAAAAACATCAAATCAATTTGTATTTCGTAAATTTACTTTATTAGTAGCAATAAGTAATACAAAATGTGTTGGAAAAGAATTATATGAAAAGGGAGGTATGACAAAAGAAAGATTATTAGAATTTTTAGAAAAACACATATTTCCAAACTATAAATATCATCTTATTATTTTAGATAATGCTGGAAGTCATAATAACGAATTAATAAAAAATGCTATAACAAAGAGTGGTAATCATTATTTATTTGCTGTTCCTTATACACCTCGCAGTAATCTACCAATTGAAGCATATTTTAACCAAATAAAAACTTACATGAAAAAAGATAGGAATGTTGGAAATTATCAACAATTAGAAAATAATGTAGATAAAGCTATTGAAAAGGTTAAAAAGGAAAACTATAAAAACTATTTTGAATATGCTTATAATTTGAAAGAAGGTATGAATTAAAAAGGAAACCATCAACAAGAAGAAGAAAATTAAAAATTTATAAATAATATACTTAAAATTTATTTATTAGTTTAAGTATATTGTAATGCGTCTTAAAAGTGAATTGTATAAAAAAGAACAGGAAGAAATTGTTGATAAGATTATAAAAATATTGGATTTAGAAAATAATAATATAATTAATTTGTGTGATTTAGATAATGAATATGATAAACAAAAACAAATAATGGAACTTATTCCTGAAATAAGAAAATATTATAGTTTTAATGGAATTAAAGCTGTTGGGGAACCAAGTAAAATTAAAAGACCTTGGTTGTCAATAATAAAACATTTGACAAAAGAAAAATATAATTTAGAAAGTAAAGAATATAGATTTTTTGATGAGAAAGAAAATAAATATTTAAGAACTCAAAAATATATTTTTACAAAATTATAATATTACAATATATTAATATGCCAAGAAGAACTCGTCGTCATAGAAAAACCAAGCATCGCAGAACTCGCAGACATAGAAAACATTAAATTTTATATTTAATAAAAAAATTGATTTACTTTTTTATTAAATAATAAATACAATATACTATTATACACAATACTTAAAAATGAGTGAATTTCAACCGATTAATATTGCTGATGGCGAGGAAGAAATTATTGTTATCAAGAAAACAAAAAAGGTTAAACCTAAATTATTGACTAAAAAGGTTGAGTTGATAATTGAAGATGAAGAAAAAAGTGTATTTATTAATCAAGTATTTCGTAAAGATATATTGGCGAATATGTTGGCAAATACAAAATTAACAGGTAAAGAATTATTTGATATGATCATGAAGGAAAACAAAGAATTATATGATGAAAGAAGGCAAGGATGGATATTTGAAACCCTTTGTCAAATCCTTATCATTCTAAAGTGTATAGAAAATATAAATTATACAGAAATTTATGACGGACAATTACAAAACTTAAAAAAAATAAAAAATATTACTTCTTTGTTAAAGGTAAAGGTTGATGGAGGAGGAAATAATATCGTTGATATGGCTATAAAAGAGGGAACAACTCTTGTTTTATTTACAATTAAATATAAAAACAGGTATAGTGAAACTGATGTATCAAAAATAGACAACACAATAACCAAGCAAAATATAACAGATGACTATAAAATTGGATTAGTTGTTAAGGATAAAGAAGTTGTTATAAAACACAAATACAAAAATAAACTAAATATTGATAAACTAATACACGATAAAATTATAGAAAATGGTTTATTATTTGATGAAAAAGATATTATTAAAGCTTTAGATGTATTTTGTCAAAGATTTACTAATGTATTAAGTATTGATGAATTTATTGATTTCATTAATGCGGAATATTTATTATCACCAAGACAACAATTGACAAAAAAATTACATCAAAAAATGACAGAAATAAAATTTGTAAAGTCGTTTTTGACAAATAAACATAAAATGTGGTGTATAGCACATAAACCAAGAAGCGGTAAAAGTATTACTATGTTATTAATATGTAAATATTTATTGGAACAAGGTTATAAAAAAATACTAATAATGACATCTGTTCCAGCAACTATAAATAGTTTTATGAATGATTTAGAAAAGTATATTGATTTCAAAAATATTAATTACAAATTACAGGAAGAATTTGATACAATTGACGAAACCTTTAATGGTATTGTATTTTGTAGCGTTCAATATCTTAAAATAGACGGAAAAAGCAAGAAAAAAGATTTATTAAAAAAAATGGGTTTTGACGCAATTATTACTGACGAAGCACATCAAGGATCATCAACTGATAAAACAAAAACAGAAATTTTAGATGTTGATAGTGATGTTGAAGAAATTCGTAAAAATATAAAACTAAATATATTTGCGTCAGGCACAGCAGATAAAACAAAAAAATATTATGGTATTCATAGCTCTTGTATTTATGAATGGGAAATTGAAGATGAAGCATTTATGAAAGAATTGATAAAACCAGCAGTAAAAAATAGAGAAGATATAATTGATTATATGGTTAGTCGTCATGGAAATACATTTACAGAGTGTTTAGAAAATGAAACTCTAAATAAAGATTATTCTAAACATCCTACTCAGGTATTAATGAAACATTCTATTCCTGAATTATTAATTACGGAGATAAACGAATACAACGCTAAATATGGAACTAATTTTGGTTATAATTGTGGTTCGTTGTTTGCGTTAAAACAAATTATTAATGAAAAGGGTGAAGTAGAATATGCGGAAGAATTTGAATTATGTAAAACTACTGATGGAATAGATATATTAAAAGGGTTCTTTGATTGTATTATTTCAACAAACAGAATGAGAAAAACAATTATGAAACAAATTGAAAATACACAAACAAGTCGTGGTTCAAGAAAATCAACAATTGAAAAACCATTATTATTTATCATGTATCTTCCAACACATACAAGAAATAACACAATATCATTATTACAAAAAACATTCAAACAATTTTTAGAAACACATAATTTATGGAGCGACTATAGTATAGAATATTCTAATTCAACAGAAGATACTGGAAATGTCAAAGAAGAATATAATGAATACATACAAACGATAATGAATAAGACAAAAACAGAAAATAAAAAAGGTTGTATTTTATTGTTAGGCAATAAAGGAAGCGTAGGCATTACATATACAGATTGTGATGCTACAATATCATTAGATGACGGACACAATTTAGACAATCAAAAACAAAGATTTTCAAGAGCTTTAACAGAAGCAGATGGTAAAACAATAGGAATAAATGTAGATATGAATATTCAAAGAACTTATTTGTATTTGGTTGATATAATTCAAAAACATAGAAGAAATACAAAAACAACTAAAACAAATGCGGAAATACTATACTATTTATTTGAACACAATATATTCTTATTTGATCCACAACAAATTAATAACGGAAAATTGACAACAATTGAGATAATGTCTTACTACCAAAAAGAAGCAGAAAACATTATGAAAGAAATTGATGATACTCCTTTCTTAGAAAATCTCATTTGTGATGATGATATGCGTGATTTTATAAAAATAGATTTTCAAAAAAGAGAATTAAAAAAAATAAATAAAGATTTAGAAGGAGAACAACAAGATTGTCCTAAGGGCGATAAAACAAAGGTTCAAATTGACGCTCCTGACGATATTGATAATGACAAAAAAGAAGATGAAAATAAGTTAAATGAAGAAGAAACCGCTAAGATTGAACTTTTGATTAACCAAACATACGAAATGTGTAAGAGTTTCTTATTTCCATTATTAGCGTTAATTTCAAGGTCATATAAGTTATTTGATTTCAAGGAGATATTTACAAGTGAAAAAACAGGAAGATTAATTATTTCATTATTAAAAGACAAAAAAATTGAATTAAATAAAGATAATTATATTATTATAGTAAATATAATGAACAATATTATAGATAATAATGCTGAAATTGTTAATAACATTCGTGAGATTTATAGCATAGCCCCTGCTAATAAGTTGCGTGAGCTTATTGAAAAACATTTTATACCTACAAATGACGAAAAAAAACAAAACGCAGAAGTTCCAACGCCTGTTAAATTGGTTGATGACATGCTAAACTCAACACCATTAGAGTTTTGGAACAAACCTCAAAAAGTATTTGAACCTTGCTGTGGTAAAGGAAATTTTGTATTAGGTATATTTGATAGATTTTATAAAGGTCTTGAAGAAATGTATCCTGATGAAATTGAAAGATGTCGTGTTATTATGACTGAGTGTATATATTATGCGGATCTAACTGCGTTAAATGTTTTCATAACAACAGAAATAATGAAATGTCATGTTCAAAGCTATTGTGGGTTAGATGAATTGGATTTTGAATTTAATAATTATACAGGAGATACTCTTGAAATAGATGTTAAAAATAAGTGGAACATTAATGGTTTTGATATGATATGTGGAAACCCTCCATATAATTCAAGTGGAGATACAGCTACAGGAAATACTATTTGGCAAGATTTTACAAAAAAAACTCTTAATGAATGGCTAATACCAAATGGTTATTTATTATTCGTTCATCCTCCAGGTTGGAGAAAACCAAATACGGAAAGAGGGAAATTTACAAAAATGTTTGACTTGATGGCAAAACAAAATCAAATATTATATTTAGAAATACATGGAATAAAAGACGGACAAAAAGTATTTAATTGTGGAACAAGATATGATTGGTATTTAATTGAAAAAACAAATCAATACAAAAATACAATTATTGTAGATGAAAATGGAAAACAAAATGAAATTAATTTAAGTGAATTATCTTGGTTGCCAAATTCAAATATTTTAGAAATTAATAAAATATTAGCTAAAAATGATGGAGAACGATGTCCTATAATACAAAGTATGTCCGCTTATGAACCAAGAAAAAAATGGATGTCATCAATCAAATCACAAGAATTTAAATATCCGTGCGTTCATTCTACACCTAAAGCTGGTATTAGATATATGTATAGTAGTGTAAATGATAGAGGACATTTTGGAGTATCAAAAGTAATATTTGGCGATAGTGGTATATATAAACCTATTATTGATATGGAGGGAAAATATGGAATGACACAACATTCTATGGCAATACAAGTTGATAATTTAGAAGAAGCAACTTATATTAGTAAAGTTATTGAAAGTGATAAATTTGATAAAATTATTCAAAGTTGTTTATACTCATCATATGCTATAGATTGGAATATTTTCAAAGAATTTAAAAAAGATTTTTGGAAGGAGTTTATTTAGATTTTGTTTTAGTTTTAGGTTTGGAATTAGATTTTGTTTCAGGTTCAGTTCTATTTATTACATCAATTTTATCAATATAAAAATCAATATTCATTTTTTTTAAATAACAATAAACAATACCAAGTGTAATTTTATCTTTATAATTTATTGTTTTTGTCATTTGAATAATTCCAACAACAAATTTAAAATTTTCAGTATTAATTTGCGTATAATCAATTCCCTTTTTATTTAATTCCTCAAAATAATTATCACATTTAGCTTTATTTTTTAAGATTAATGAACCTAATATCGTTTGAAATCCTAAGCATCTTAGATCACCAGATTTTTTATTATGAAAAAATAAACAATTAAGTTTATCATAAATATCAGCTACTTCTATTCCTTCACTATGTGTATATTTACAATCAAGTAGTATATAATTATCATTATTTTCACATACATTTTTATTATATATTGTTTCACTTTGTTTATCACCATCTTTAGTTTTTTGAATACATGTTTTATAATCATATTGTATTAATTTTAATTCTTTTTGTAATTGAGGTATTTCATGATATATTTTTTCATATGTATTAATATTATTAAAATCAATATTTTCAAAATTATTGTCATTAAAGAATTTTTCAAGAGTTTTTATATTATCGGCATTTTTAATGCCATTTATTAAATAACTATTTATTAGTTCTTTGAAAGTCATATTTTTATTAAACAACCTATTCCATTTAGTTTTTTCAAATAAATCAAAAGCATACTTATTAAGAATATCAAATACACTAATATTTCCATTTCTTTCAAAGTAATAAATATTTTCACTATATTTAATTAATACAATACGATAATGTGTATGGTTTTTATTTTCATTCATATTTTCTTTAAACATCACATTATTAGCCCAACACGGAACATCTTCTTTAGAAATATTACATATACAAATGTCATTATTAAAAGTATAATTAATATTGTCATTAATATACTTGCCTTTTTTTAATAAATTGTTTATATCAATTTTGAAGCTATTAAATTCATCATTATTTACAAAGGTTAATAAACCAAATGTGCCGTCGTTTTTTTCTTCCATTTTATATTATTATTATAAAGATTTATATATTTAATTATAAAAATATATTAATTTATTGGAAAACTACTTAAAATAAAAATATTAAGGAATATTATAAGGGATGGAAATAAAAGAAAAACAACCAGAGGACTTTTTCAAAGGAATTAAAACATCTTTGAAAAGTGTCTTGAAACATCCTAACATTAACTTACCTAAAATTACAAATGCTGTTATTAAGTGTAATAAAATCGTTATTCAAACTATGATGTTTATGAAACTTTTTTTATTGTATCATTATGATAAGCATAATACTCTACCTGTTATAAATGATGAGTTTATTAATTCATGTATGAAAATATTATGTAATGAAAAATCATCTGGACGACCACCAAAAAAGGAAATTAAAGAATTAAAAGATAATTTAACAGCTTTTTACAAAACAGATTTTCAACCACTTATTCAAAATGAAAATTTAGATTATACACATATGAATACTATTTTAGATTATCTAACTATTGATATTTTAACTATGTATGAGAACAATATTAAATTACATTATATAGAGTATGTTGAAAGATATGTGAATGTAGTTTGGAAAAAGAAGTTTATTGTAAGCAAAATAAGAAAACTTAACATTACACAAAAGGCAAAGGAACAAAGAGTAAATAATTTATGTAATCAATTACGCAAAATCAAAACAGATTTATTGAATACTGAAACAACAAATTATAAATCTCATTCCATGTATCACAAATGGATTAACCAAGAAAAACAATTTATTACACCAAACAAAGCAAGTTATAAAAAGAATAATATTGTTTATGACTTAATGTGTAGCCCATTTGATTATTTTGGTTGTATGATTTTTATGATGAAACAAATTGAAAAGGAAGAACAAACAATTTATAATGTATTTCCTATGAGAAGTGAAGTTATACCAAAACATATAAGATTAGATACAACTACATTAGTTCATTTACTTATGACAAAGAAACAAGGAAATAAAAGTGATTTTTTAACAAAAGGGAATTTGAAACGCAAAGAAGATAAAATATGGGAATTCTTTTTTAGAACAGAAAGAAAAATGTTTCATAAAAAATATTACGAATTTCATCATATGATAGAAACAGATGGTGTAAGCTGTTCTTTGTTATTATTGCGTAAAGATTTAATTTGTAAGAAATTACCTATGATGAAAAAAGGTTTATCAAATGAAACATATATTGATGAATTAGATGATTATTCTTCTTTACAAAATAAAAAAATAGTGGCGTTTGATCCTGGAAAATGTGATTTAATTTATTGTGTTGATAATTCCAATAAAGAAGCAAATACATTTAGATATTCACAAGACCAACGAAGAAAAGAAACAAAGAAAAAGAAATATTCAAAAATTCAATTGGAATTGAAAAAGGAAAAAATACATGGTAAAACAATTATAGAATGGGAAACTGAATTATCCAAACTAAATAGAAAATCACTTAACATAACAAAATTTAAGGAATATATCCAAAAGAAGAGTGAAATAAATGGAATGTTATTTAGCTTTTATGAAAAATACATTTTTAGAAAATTACGCTTACAAAGTTATAGAAACACAAAAAGAAGCGAACAAAAAATGTTAAATAACTTCAAACGCATATTTGGAAATGAAAAAGATGTTGTAGTTTGTTTTGGTGATTACGAACAAAAAAAACAAATGAAATATAAAGAATCAACCAAAGGAAAAGGTATGAGAACCTTATTTAGGAAAGCAGGATTTCAAACTTATTTGGTTGATGAATTTAGAACGAGTTGTATGTGTTCTAAATGTGAAATAGGTATTTGTAAAAAGACGATGGTTAGGGAAAATCCAAAACCATACAGAACTGGAAACATTATCGTCCATGGACTGATTTGTTGTAAGAACGGATGCGGTTATTGGAATAGAGATGTAAATGGTGCTACAAATATTTATAAAATTGCTTATAATGCGATAAATAATAAAGAAAGACCAAATTATTTATCCAGAAGCAAGAATTTATCAGGTAGTTTAGACGAACTACCAAAACCAAAATTTACACGCTCTGTGAAGGGCAAACCTTTTTGATTTTTTTGGCATTAAGCGTTCTATTTTAAATCTTCAAGGGTGTAAAGAAGACTGCATCCAATCAGGCGTTTTTATTTTTTTTATTTCAATAGGTATATTAATAGAACCAAAGACACATTCAATATCATTTTTTGAATTACAACCACCAAGTTCATCTTCTTTTTGTGTGTTAAAATCATTATCATTTAATTTACATTTTTTTACAACATTATAAACTTTTAATTCATATTTTTTTCCACTAACCGAACAACCTGAACCTTTTAAAATCATTTTTTATATTGTATTATGATAAGTATTTTATTTATAAAAAGAAATTCAATTTTTATAAATAATTAATTAATATGTATAAACATAAGAGCGAAGATTTAAAAATATCTATGGTTAAATATTAATTAACGAAGATATAAAAAATCAATTACAATTAGTGGATGTTAAAGAATTAGCACTTTTACACAACCCTTTCGCATTTAGAGGCCATTTATTTAAACTCGTATTCATTATATATCTTTGTCTCGGATAATAAGTTGGTGTTCCTTTATTATAATAAAGGTAAATAATTGAACCTGGAATATTTGAATCCGTTGTGGGATAATAATTTTGATTTGGATATGTTATTGATGTTCCATTACAAGTATTTTCGATACTATTACATAATAATGTTCCACCATCATTTATTATTGTTGTTGATGGATTTAATGATTGTAAATTGTCCGAACAAGTAATCGGTAAATTTGTTGGATTTCCATTTAAACTAATATTTTCTGGAATATTTATTCTTTTTAAAGAATTTGTATTTGGATTTGTATAAGTTTGTGATTGAGTTGCATATGTTTTAGTTCGATTTACCCATAAGCCTTTTGATATTTGTGAATATTTTTGTTGTTTTGTTAAATTTGAACTATTTTTTTTATATTGTAAAATATTACCTTTAGCCATCATTTGATTTAATACAATATTTTCTGAAAGAGTAATATTTTGTTGTAAATATGGATTATATACTACAGAAGAAAATGTTGTTTCAAAATCAAAAGGACATCTATTTTCTACTCTATAACCGTTATGTGTTGGATTTGGATTATAATTTGGTTTTAAACAAGACATTTATTATATTATATTCTCTCATTATAATTTCAAAATATTTATATTTATTTTTATTTTTTTCGCCGAAAAAATCATAAGTCTTATAGTTTGTTCTTTATGGATTATATTGATCCTTAATATATGGAGAATAATAATACCATCTTGAGGAATAATAATCGGACTTGATTTGTCCTGTTAGTGATGAACTAGCTGCCCTTGTATTTGGACCATTTGAAGCTATACTTTGAATTTCACTTATTCCTAATCCGTGACTATAATAAATTAAATTTGAAACTGAACCACTAAATCCACCATTAGCACAAAGATAAACATCTCCATAATTTTGTTTTGGAACAAATTTTAAATTATGACTATTTGTTATTATTCCGTTAATATAAACATCTAATGTTTTATTTTCAACTCTTATTATTACATTTATCCATTTATTTAATGTTATATCATTAATAACAATTTTTTCATTTATAACATCATAAGTATTCATTATTAAAGTTAATGATTTAGATTTTGTATTATTTAAATCAGGTGTTATATATAATCCAGGTGCATTATTGGGTTGATTTAATCCATTTGTTTCAAAATTATAATTTCCTTTATGAAAAATATGTTGATGTGTATTTATGGGTGGCGTATCTTTTATAAATATCCAAATTGACCACGTAAATTCTATTCCATTTATTTTATTAATTGATTTTTGAATAGTTAATGAACCATCTATATTAGGGTCTTGTGTGAATGTAAACATTTGCGAAGCATCAGACATTCCATTTAAAAGAATAATACTATTATCTGGATTCATATACCAAAAAATAATATTAATACTTATTTTTAATAAAATAACAAATAATACTATAATTAAAAGTAAAAAAGAAATTTTTGCAACAATGCTGTTTGATTCTAAAAAATCTTTGGAAGCACTCATATATTTATTTGAACTAAAATCCATATATATTTATATAATAATTTAATTTTTTATTCTCTCATTAAATTTTGTCATTTTATTATTATTTTGTTATTATTTTTTATACTTCGTTATATTATTATAATATTTTTAATAAAATTATATACTTATACTATTTGCTACTGTATCTCCATTATATACAGTTATTTCAACTGAATAGTTGGAAGAAAATAAAGACCAACTATTTTTATATCCTTTTGCATAAATATTCCATGCCTGTTGCGGATTTGTTGAATCAGGCCAATATTCAAATTTTGATGTATAACCTGCAAATCCACCGTGTGGTGTTAAATTTACAGGGGATGAACCAGAAACAGATGCTGTTCCAGGCATTACACAAGTTCGAACTAATTTTCCGTCTAAATATATATCCATTGATCTTCCATAAATACTTACTAAAATATTCACCCATTTTTGCAATGGTATATTTGCAACTCCACACGTAAAAGTTGATGTTGATGAATTTGTTGATGATGATGAATTTGATGTTGTTGATGTATTATATACTTCTTGTGAAATTATCAAGTCATTTTCAATTGCTCCTAATTTTACAATAGGTGATGGATATAATTTTGTTGAATTATTATCAACTCTCGAAAATATTATTTTTTCTTTTCCATATTCATAACTCCAATCATTTATATAAATCCAAACTGAATAGGTAAAATTTGATGCAATTGTTCCTGATGATGGTGGTGTTAAAGTTGAAGCATCAATTTTTGTATGTAATGTTGCATCATTTACACTATCCACAAGAATTGATGATTTATACCAAAAATATCTTATTATATAAAAAATAATTATTAAAACTATTACAATTATTATAATATTCAAAAAACTCATTATATATATTAAAGTATTTTTTTTTATTTTTTTGTCATTATATTTTATTTTTATGTTTTTGTCATTATATTTTATTTTTATGTTTTTGTCATTATATTTTATTTGATTGATTATTCAACAATCAAATAAAATTTATTCATTTATCCTTTCATTATTCTTTGTATATTTTTTAATCAATTTTTCAAATAGTTGGAGGATTTTTATTTTTGGATAAATTATATAATTTTTCTATTAGTTCTAAATCTATGCTCTTTTTAAAATATAAAACATTACATATCTTTCCATTTAATCCCGTATTACTTCCTGATATTAATGGATTTAAATTTGATATATTCGGTATTCCAACTCCGGACTTTACTAAATTATTATTATAAAAAATATCTAATATTCCACTATTAAAAATAAATATCATATTATTCCATTTTTGTAATTTAAAATTTTTATTTTCATAAATTACATTAGATAATTTATTTATACATTTTTCTTTTTCTAAACCTGAATTTATACATTTATTTAATGCCGATAAATCCAATAGGGATACTTTTAAAGTGCTTGTTGATGGATTATAAGTTACAAATGGATTATATCCATAATTTATTATATTTGTATCTTCATTATATGATTTATTTGTATTAGGTGGATTAGAATCGATATAAAACCAAAATGAAACTGCATATTTATAATAATTATTATATTTTTGAGTTATTTTATTTATTGAACCATCATATATATCTAAATAAGAAGCAATTATTTTTTCTTTATTTATTTGAATTGGATTATTTAAAAGAGACAAACCACCACTTACGTAATATATTTTATAAAAATAATCATAAAAAAAATAAACAATACAAATAATTCCATAAATAAATAAAATTATCATTAATAAAAGAATATCATTATTTTGTATATTTTGATATTCATTTTTTATAAAATTCATAAAAAAATTATAGTAATCATAGATTTTTATATAACTTAATAAATTTAATTTAAAATATTTATTAATTCCATAAAAAAATAATCCAATTAAAAGAGTTAAAAATAGATAACTTACTACTTTTTTATATGTTGAATTATTTTCATTTAAATTAAAAATTGAAAATAGAAATTGAAAAAACATCAATATTCCAATCAATAAAAAACTATAAAATAAAATAATTGTGAAACTTTGAAATATTACTTGATATGCATATTTTTTATTTACAATGGTAAATATTTTAGAATTTGTTGTAAACGTTATAAATGTTAAAAACGATAAAAGAATACTTACTATCAATAAAAATAAATAAATCGTTTCATAATTTTTAGCTGTATTATATGGATTTATTATAAATATATTAACAATTAGTATGATAACAAATAAAGAAATAAAAAATAAACGTTGTCTTAAATTATAAATTTCTTGATATGTTGATTTATTGTATAATTGGTATTTATTATTTTCTATTTTTATAAAAGTTGATAAAAAAAAGAAAACAACAAATATAAACAATGATATATACATACTTGTATTTATTTTTGAAGTAAATAACCCGTGAGGATTTAAATAAGTCAATAATAATGCTATTATAAATAAAATAATAAAAATTATTAAATAAAAAAATCTTTTAAAATTAAAAAATTTATTTTCATTTGTTATATCTTCATTCGTTATATCTTCATTCGTTATATCTGGTTTTTTATTGTTCGTTTTTTTTTCTTCTTTTTTATTTAAATCAACTATTTTTTTTATTAATTTTAATAAATCTTTATTTGAAAAATCATTTTTCATAATTATAATGTCATAATATTATTATATTTTTTCTTTATTTTAAAAAAGTTTCTGCTGTTTTCTGTCCATGACATTCTCTACATAAAGCAACCAAATTTTCTATTGAATTATCACCTCCATCTTTTAATGCTATTATATGATCAATCTCATAAGTATACGTTAATTGTAAATTGCATTTTTTACATTTCCAATTTTGTTGAGATGCTACATAACGTTTTTTTGTATCACTTACATTTCTTTTAACTTGTTCTTTATTTTCATTATTTATTATTTTACTCTTGTTATAATTATCATTATCATTTCTTTTTTCATACTTTCCAAATTGATTTTCATTTATACTTTGTTCTTCTTCATATTGATGTTGTTGTTTGGTTATTTCAAAAATTGGATTTATTATTTCCATAGCTTCACGACCCACCGGTAAATAACGAAATAGATTATTTCCACTTTGCAATAAATTTTTAAATTGATATGGTTTTTTTTTAAATAAATAATAAACAAATAAACTTCCACAACCTATTAATAATATCTTATAATATTTTTTATAGGTAAATATCATTTTACTATATTTATTGTCATAATAAGTATCATATATTAATATTCCTGTTATTAATAATATCCAAATTTCAACTCTCATAAATATTATTTATATTTTATTCTTTTGTTGAAGATGGGTTTGTTATATTTATTTCTTTTTTACTTGTCATTTTAAATATTCTTTCATTATCAAACACAATAAAATAGTCATTTAATTTTATTAAATCTCTCGTTAATTTATTTATTTCTATTGACTTATCCGATTGTTGAAATAAATATTCTATTAATATTTTTCTTAAATATTCGTAAAAAAATACCCCTTCTTCTTCTAATTTTTCATATTTATCTGTTAAATAATTTAAAAAAGGTATATAACAAGTTATAAAACCATAAATATCTACATTTTTTAAAAATACATCATTAAAAAATTGAATAACTTCATATTTATTATTTTTTGTATATTTTACAAGTATTTTTTTTAAATAATGAAATATAAATATTATTATTTCTTCATTTATTAAATCGTCAGGATTTTTTTCTCCAAACACAATTAATTTTATTAAATATTGTATATAATAATAATGACCTTGTTCTTTGCAATTTTTTAAATAATCTGTTATATAATTCAAAAGAAATTCATCAAATTTTATTTGGCTGTCATCAAAATTTGTCAATAAAAATTTATCGTATTTTTTTATAAAATTATTTTTTAATATTATCAATGATAATGGATTATTAAAAAGCAATACACGTTCATCTCTATATTTATTAAATGCTTCAAAATTATTATTATCTATTGCTAATCCCCAATCAATTATTTTTGTCGTTAAATTATTTTCATTATTATGAACTAATATATTTCCACTTTTCATATCACAATGATAAATATTTATTTTATTCATTTGAATAATTCCTTCATTTAAAAGTTTTACCATACTTTTATTAAAAAGTATTAAATCATTTGAATTGGGTATTTTTTTTAAATATGTGGAAACACTTAATCCTCCAAAAGGTAATGTTAAAAATGCTAATTTTTTTAATATTTCTGGATTATTTATATTTTTTTCATTAATGTTTAATTTATTTAAAGCATCACATTTATCATCAAAATATTTTAAATCATTCGAAGTTAAATTTTTAACATTTAAACAAATATTTATATCATTTAATAAAAAATAATTTTCATAATTTGATATTTTTTGTATTTTTTTTTTAAATTTATTTATTAAATTATATTCTTGAATTGCATATTTTTTTAACATTAATTTTGAAACATATTTTATACTTCGTTCGTCGAAATCCTGCATAGTTAGTAAATCTTCATTTTCATTATTCGTTAAACCAAACTTTGTTTTACATTTTAAATTTGGAATAAATAAACAACCAAAACCTCCACTTGTTTTTACTTTTCCGCCTTTTTTCCGTCTACTCCGTTTATTTATCGTTGCATATGTCATTCTATTTTTTACGCCTCTTTTTCGTGTTTTTTTGTTATTAGTTGTCATATAACATATAACATATATTTTTTTTTTACTTAAAAATATTATTTTATGCTTATCATACTTCGCTGTTCCTTATTCTTTATATTAGAATGTCAAAAATTTAAAAAATAATAAGATAATCCAATAAATGATAAAATTAAAATAAAATAAAATATTTTTTTATATATTTTAAATATTTTATCATTCAATTTATTATTTGTTATGTATAAATTATAATAATTAATATAAAAATTATCAATTGAAACTTGGGGTTTTCCTAAATTTTCATTTATTTTATTATTAATAAACCATAACCATTTACATAAACTCTCTCTATCATTTAAATATGGATTTAAAGGATATATATTTAATAATTTTTCATAATTATTTGATATTTCTTTATTTGGAATAAATAATGTTAAATTTTGAAAAAATGTATAATATTTTTTTTTTGTTATTGAATTTGGATATTTAGGATAAGTTAAAACAATAGTCCTTAAAAAAAACCAATAATGGGGTCCCCATATTTCAGGATTTAAACTTTCAATCATACAACAAGTTGTCATTATTTTTTTGTTTTATTTCTGCAATTATTTTAATCATAATAAAAATAGAATAATGACATAAAAACATTAATGAAATATTTTATTAATGAAAATAAATACTTCTTATAATCATTCATTTAATAATCAAATGAATGTATGTAATAATTGTTTTAAAGTAGGACATCAAATATATTTTTGTAAATTACCAATTCAAAGTTATGGAATTATTGTTTTTCGTAATTCGCCAAGAGGTATAGAATATTTAATGATTCGAAGAAAAGATAGTTTTTCATATATTGATTTAATTCGTGGAAAATATTCACCGAATAATATAGAACAAATACAAAATATTATTGATGATATAACATTAGAAGAAAAAGAAAGATTATTAAATGAAAATTATGAATATTTAAGAAATTTTTTATGGTTAACAAATATTTCTCCAATACATTATAAAAATGAAGATTTAAATGCTTATAAAAAATTTGAAATAATTAAAGAATTAAATCTAGAAACTATTATTAATAACAGTAAAACCACTTTTATAGATCAAGAATGGGAATTTCCAAAAGGAAGAAAAAATGCAAATGAAAAAGATTTGGATTGTGCTTTTCGTGAATTTGAAGAAGAAACTGGATATTTAAAAGATGATATTCAAATTATTAATAATATTATTCCTTATGAAGAAATTTTCATTGGGTCAAATTATAAATCATATAAACATCGTTATTTTATTGGTTTTATGAATAAATACAACAATAATATTGAAAATTTTCAAAAAATTGAAATTAGTAAAGTAGAATGGAAAACTTATGATGAATGTTTACTTTCAATACGTCCAAATTCTATTGAAAAAAAAAAAATAATATCTAATGTTAATAAATTAATTACAAATTATAAAATTTGTAATGTAAAATTTAATTAATAACATATATATTTTTATTTTAATAAAAAAGTTGTTATATATTATTATATATGATTTCAACACCTGAAATATCTCCTGAAATATCACTTGAAACACCCGAAACATTACTTGAAACACCTGAAACATTACCCGATGAGGCATCTTCTAATACAATCAAAAATAAATATATTAATGATAATGATAAAAATGAATGCAATAAAAATATGTATAGTAAAAAATGTAATGATATTATTAATAATCTTGAAATAAAAGAAAGAGAAGAATTATTAAATATTAATGATAAAGATTTTTTATATCCAAATTTAAATGATAAAAATTTTAATATTAAAATATCGGAAAAAAAAGAATTTATTGATACTTCATATGATGGAACTTTACAAAGTGATTTTAAAAAATATGCTGATATTTTGAGTAATGCAGATTTTGAATTGTCAAATCATCAATTATTCGTTAAAAATTTTCTTTCTTATAATACACCTTATAATAGTTTATTACTTTATCATGGTTTAGGAACAGGTAAAACTTGCAGTTCTATTGGTATTTGCGAAGAATATCGTGATTATTTAAAACAAACTGGAATAAATAAACGTATTATTATTGTTGCATCACCAAACGTTCAAGATAATTTTAAATTACAACTTTTTGATGAAAGAAAACTTGAATTCATTGATGGATTATGGAATATCAAATCTTGCATTGGAAATAAATTTTTAAAAGAAATTAATCCAACAAATATGAAAGGTTTGACAAAAGAAAAAATAATTACTCAAATAAAAACATTAATTAATACATATTATTTATTTTTAGGATATATTGAATTTTCAAATTTTATTGAAAAAGTGCAAGGGAACAATAAAAATAAAAATTCAAAAATAACAGAAACAACAAAAATAAAAAATTTAAATCAATATTTTAGTAAAGGTTTAATTGTTATTGATGAAGTTCATAATATAAGAAATACAGAAGAAAATAAAATTAAAATTGTTGCTGATAATGTTTTAAAATTAATTACAAGTGCAAATGATGTTCGCTTATTATTATTAACTGCTACGCCAATGTATAATTCATATAAAGAAATTATTTGGTTATTAAATTTAATGAATATTAATGATAAACGAGGATATATTCAAACAAAAGATATATTTGATACAGATGGTAATTTTAAAAAAGATAAAGAAGGAAATGAAATTGGTAAAGAATTATTAATTCGTAAATCTACTGGATATATATCCTTTGTTCGTGGTGAAAATCCATATATATTTCCTTTTCGTATTTATCCAAATGAATTTTCTGTTGAAAATACATTAGATGTTATATCTTATCCCAAATATCAAATAAATGGGAAAAAAATAATTAATGAAATAAATTATTTACATTTATATTTGAATAAAATCGGTAATTATCAAAAATTAGGATATAAAATTATTGTTGATAATATGAAAAAAAAATATAAAAATTTTAAAGAATTAAAATCATTTAATTATACTTTATTGCAACTTCCAATTGAAGCTTTAAATATTATTTATCCTATTGAAAATTTAAATGAATTATCTAATAATTTAGATTCTTCTTCTTCTCTTCCTTCTTCTCTTCCTTCCTCTATTCCTTCCTCTATTTCTTCTTCTTCAAATAATTCTTCATCTTCTTTTTATATTGGAGGAATAAATAGTAATGAACGAAATATAGATGAAATAAATGACAACAAAAAAGAAAATATTATAATTGATACTTATGGATTAACCGGAAAAAATGGACTTAAAAAAATAATGAATTTTGAAGAAAGTATTAATCCATCAGTTAAAGGAAATTTTGAATATAAACAAACAACTTTAAATAATTACGGTAAAATTTTTTCAAAAGATGAAATTGGAAAATATAGTTGTAAAATTAAAACTATTTGTAATAGCATTGTTTCTGATACTGGTATTGTTAGTGATGGTATTATATTAATTTATTCACAATATATAGATAGTGGAATTATTCCATTAGCACTTGCATTAGAAGAAATGGGAATAACACGTTATGGAGATAATAAAAGTTTATTTAAACAAAAACCGACAAAAGATGTTGATGTTTATACGATGAAACCCATTACTGATTTTAAAACACAAAATCCAGCAAAATATATTATGATTACAGGTGATATTCGTTTATCTCCAAATAATGATAAAGATATTAAAGAAGCAACAAAATTAAATAATATAAATGGTGAAAAAATTAAAATTATTTTGATATCAAAAGCAGGGTCGGAAGGTATTGATTTAAAATTTATTAGACAAATACATATTATAGATCCTTGGTATAATATGAATCGTATCGAACAAATTATTGGTCGTGGAGTAAGAAATTTAAGCCATAAAGATTTACCTTTTGAAAAAAGAAACGTCCAAATTTTTTTACACGGAACTATTTTAGATGATAATAGTGAAGAAGAAACAATTGATTTATATATTTATCGAATTGCAGAATTAAAATCAATACAAATTGGAAAAATATCCAGAATTTTAAAAGAAAACTCAGTTGATTGTATTATTAATAATCAACAAACGAATTTTACTGAAGAAAATTTTCAAAAATTATTTTTGAAACATAATATTCAAATTACACAAGTTTTATCAACAAAACAAATTCTTGATTATAAAATTGGCGATAAACCATTTTCTTCAACTTGTGATTATATGGAAACTTGTAATTATAAATGTATTGGTGATTTTTCAAAAGATATTGTAATTAAACAAGATACATATAATGAAAGTTTTATTAAAAATAATTCAGAGAAAATTATTCAAAAAATAAAATTATTAATGAAAGAAAAATTTTTTTATAAAAAAGATGAACTCATTAAACGAATAAATATTCCTCGCCCTTATCAATTATCTCATATTTATTATTCTTTAACTCAAATGATTAATGATTCAAGCAATTATATTATTGATAAATATGGAAGAATCGGTTATTTAATTAATATTGGTAATTATTATTTATATCAACCGAGCGAATTAAATGACAAATATATATCTTCATTTTATCGTAATGTTCCCATTCAATATAAACATGAAAATATTGAATTTATTATGAATGATGAAACCAATGATTTTTTTAAAATTAAAAATACTATTATTGAAAATAAAATACAACAAATACAACTTGAAAAAGAACCAGAAAAACAAGTGGAAAAACAACCTGAAAAACAACCTGAAAAACAACCTGAAAAACAAGAACAAGAACAAGAAAATTTACTCCAAATAAATAATATAATACAAACAATTAAAAATAATTATACAATTGCGATTAATTATGCAAATAAAAGCATTAATGAAAAAATTAAAAGAACACAAAAAGATGATTTAGAATTTTATAAACATTGTGGATTTGTAATGCAAATTTTAGTAAAAGATAAAATTTTGGAAAGCAACATATTAATTGAATTATTAATGGATGAAATTTTAGATAAACTTATTTATGAAGATAAACTTTTATTATTAAATTATATTTTTAATAAAAACACAAAAATCAAAGAAAAAACTATTCTTTATCAAATAAAAAAATATTTTGATAACAAATTAATTATTCGTAATGATTTATTAGGTATTTTTTTATTTGATGAAGAAAATAAACGTCATTTATTTATATTCAAAGAAAATAAATTTATTGAAGGAACACAACGTCAAGAAAATATTTTATTAAAAGAAATAACAAAAACATATCAATTGAATTCAATTATTGGTTTTATGAGTTATGAACCAAATAAAAAATATATTGGATTTAAAACTAAAAATATTACGGGAAAACGAAATACTGGAATATTATGTATTAATTCCGGTAAAAAAATAACAATACAAAATTTAAATGAAATATTTGGTTTTGAAAAATTTACAAAAGAAAATACAAAAGGTATATTAGATATTGATTTATGTATTTATCAAAATTTTTTACTGCGTTATTACGATAAAATAAACAAAGATTCAAAAAAATGGTTTTTTGATTTTGAATTATCTAATATATACAATATTTAAAATCAATCATTCCATTTATTTATTTTTCATTTTATACATAAAAAACAATAAATTTTATTATGTCATTAAAAATTAAAAATGAAATAAAATAAAGTTTAATTTATTATATTATTAATATAAAATAGAATGGAACTTATTAATAATATCACAAAATCAATATTTGAAGAAAGTAATCAAGTCAATAAAGATATTTCAAAGTATGAAGAAATGAAAAATAATACGAAATATGAAGATGACATAACTGATGTTAATTTAAATGAAAAAAATAATCCAATAAAAAAACAAAAACAAGACTTAAAAAAATCTCAGGATTTTTTTGGCGAAGAAGATAATAAACAACGAAGCACTAAAAATATGACAACTAAACAACCAAAAATAAATAATAATAAGGTTTTTATTGAAAATATTTATTCAAAAGCTTTATTATCAAGAAATATTAATATTTCAATAAATAATATAGGTAAAAATTTCAGAGATATTATTGAAAATATTTTAAAACATCAAATTGAAGAAAAATGCGTTGTTGAAGGTTTTATCAAAAAAAATTCAATTAAAATAATTACACATAGTTCAGGATTAATTAAATCTAATTTCATAAGTTTTGATGTTGTTTTTGAATGTTATCTTTGTTTTCCTGTTGAAGGAATGTTAATTAAATGTATTGTCAAAAATATTACAAAAGCAGGGATAAAAGCAGAAAGTTCATTAGAGACGCCATCTCCATTTATATTATTTTTAAGTAGAGAACATCATTATAATAATAAATATTTTAATTCTTTAATTGAAGGTGATGTATTTTTATCTCGTGTTATAGGACAAAGATTTGAATTAAATGATAATCATATTTATATTATTGGTGAATTAATTAAACCAAGAAATTAAATCACAATAACAGAAAGAATATTTAATTAATTTAATTTTACTTAAAAATATTATTTCTATTAAATTATTGATAAAATGGAAAATTATGATAATTGTCAATTAATGGAACAAATGATTGAATACAAATATGAAGAAAAAGAAATGGATGAATATGAAATGAAAAAAAATATTCAAGAATTAATAAATATTCAAAAAAATATTCAATTAATGTCTAAACATAATCAAATTGAAATTTTAAAAATATTTCAATCGAATAAAAATATTATATTAAATGAAAATAAATATGGTGTTTTTGTTAATCTTACAGAAATAAATCAAGAAACAATTGATAAATTAAAAGAATTTATTGAATATATTGACACTCAAGAAAAAAATTTCATACAAATAGAAAATACAAAAAATGTTTACAAAAATAAATTTTTTACGCATTAATTTATTTTTTTGTTTATTATTCTATTTTTTGTTTTGTAATTTGTTTTTTTTCCTGAAAATATTGTAAAATAATATAAATGTAATTACACAATATTTATATTATTCAATAAATAAAAATGAATCGTTATTTTGATAAATCAAATTTATCATTAGTTTCATTAGAGACATTAACATGCTTAACTGTATTAAAAAATTTTATGATTACTGATAAAACTTTTGAAAAATATAATATTAAAAATAATTTTAATATTAATGGCGATTTATTTAATAAAGAAAATATTGATAATATTCAAACAATAAATAATTTTATTAAACCCTTATGTATTAATTTTAAAGAAGAAGAAAAACAAGAAGAAAAACAAAAACAAGAAGAAAAACAAAAACAAGAAGAAAAACAAAAACAAGAAGAAAAACAAAAACAAGAAGAAAAACAAAAACAAGAAGAAAAACAAAAACAAGAAGAAAAACAAAAACGAGAAGAAAAACAAAAACAAGAAGAAAAACAAAAACAAGAAGAAAATCAAAAACAAGAAGAAAAACAAAAACAAGAAGAAAAACAAAAACAAGAAGAAAATCAAATAATTATTAAAAATAATAATATTGATGTTTTATTTTGGTTATTTTATATTATTGATAATAGTTTAGAAAAATATGAATTATTATGCAATATAAATATCGTTAAAGAAAAAAAAGAAAAAATTAATTATATTGAAACAATGAGAAATAATAAAATTTTATTGAAAAACAATAAAATAAAAAATATAAGTGATATTGAAAATTATTTACTTAATAAAAATAAAATAAATATTAAAACATTTTTTTCGTTATGTGTGATAAAAAATTTAAATATTATTTATATTGATGATCACAAAAAAATAATGTTTGAATGTTTAAATAATCAAGAAAATAATAAAACATATTTATTAAATTTTAAAAATAATAATTATTTCATAACAACGAAGGATGAAAAAAATAAAGAATTCAATAAAAACAATTATATAATATTAGATAATGTTGATTTAAAAATAAAATCAATTTCATCATATAAAGTTTTAGATTTAAAAAATATGATTGATATTTTAAATATTAAATTAGACTGTAAAAAAAATAAAAAAGAATTATATGATATTATTTCTTTACATTTGACGATATAAAGTTTATTTTTGTTTTTAAAAATGATTTAAAATATTGTTTTATTAATATATTATTATATACATATATTAATAAGATGAAAAAATCTTTTAAATCAATGGATAATATAAATAACAATGAAAATCCTGATAAACAATTTGAAAATATGATTGAAATATTTTATTCTCAAGAACCATATTTAAAAAATTTAAACATAAATAGGGAATTAGAGGTTCGTTTTGGAACAAAAGGAAATCAACGTATTTATAAAATAGATTATGATAATGTTGTTAAAAAAATTAAATCATTGGGTTTTATTTCAAATAATGAAGAAGGTGAATATTTATTAAGAATTAATACTGAATATTATAATGAGAAATTCGGTTATATTTTATCAAATATAAGAACTGAGATTATTGGATTAGATGCAATTCAATATTATTGTAAAACAAATGATATTAATAAATTAATAGAATCAACACAACCTTATTATTCAGTTAATTTAAATAAAAAATCAAATGCAACAATAAAAATAAAAGAAAATGAAACAAAATTAAATATTGTAAATTATAATGATTATAATTTTAGAGTTTCTTATCAAAATGAAGAAACCATAAATAAAACAAACAATCTTGCAAAAGGTATTTTTGATAAATGGGTCCAAACGAAAAAATCATTTAGATATATCAATCGTGTTTCTTTTAAAAAAGAAAATTTACCGATTTCAGTTGATTTAAGTATTGTTAAATCTTCATCTATTGATAAAAAAGGAAATTATTTATTATTTACAAATATTGATGAATCGAATGTATTTAATAATACTGAATTTTATGAAATTGAATTAGAAATTATTAATTCACAAATTGGTCCTGGAACAAATTTTAATACTCCAAAGGATATTTTAAATGCAATTAAAAAAACAATATTTATTATTTTAGCAGGAATACAAAATACAAATTATCCAATTTCATATAGTGAACAAAATAATATATTAAATGATTATTTTAAATTATTTATAAAAGAAAATACTATTCCATACAATATTTTAAAACAAAAATCACAATATTTTATTGGTCCTTCATCTTACACTTTACAATTAAAAAATATTATTCCAATTAATGAAAATATGAAAATTCCAAATATTAGAAGAAATTATTGTGTTACGGATAAAGCAGATGGAGAAAGAGGATTAATGTATATTTCAAATGAAGGTAAAATTTTTATTATAAATAATAATATGAATATTTTATTTACTGGAGCTATAACGAAAGAAAAAACTATTTTTAATAGTTTATTTGATGGTGAACTTATTTTACACGATAAGAATAATAAATTTATCAATTTATTTGCCGCATTTGATATTTATTATATTAATGGAAATGATGTTAGAAATTTAATGTTTATTGAAACTTTAAACACAAATCCAAATAAAAATACTGATAAAAATATTATTTATCGTTATTCTTTATTGATTAATTTAATTAAAAATATTAATCCAATTTCATTTGTCGAAGGAAATAATGTATCACCGATACGAATTCAATATAAAAATTTTTATTCAACAATTGATGAGGATGATGAAAGTATATTTAAAGCTTGTAATGCTATATTAAGTGATATCCATAATAATAATTATGAATATAATACTGATGGTTTAATTTTTACTCCTTGTCAATATGGGGTTGCATCCAATAAAATAGGTATTGCTGGTAATCTTAAAAAAATAACTTGGGAATATTCTTTTAAATGGAAACCACCAGATTTTAATACAATTGATTTTTTAGTATCTACTGAAAAAGATACAAATAACATTGAACCAATTAAATCTATTTTTCAAGATGGAATTAATGCATCATTTTTAGAACAAATCATTCAATATAAAACTCTTATTTTACGTTGTGGATTTGATGAAAAAAAACATGGTTTTATTAATCCTTGTCAAGATGTTATTGATGATAAATTACCGTCATTTATTGAAGATAAAACTTATGAATATAACGATAATTATAAACCAGTTCAATTTTATCCATCTAATCCTTATGATTTAAACGCAGGAATATGTAATGTTATTCTTAAAAAAGATAAAAATGATAAACTTCAAATGTTTACCGAAGAAAATGAAATTATTGAAGATAACACAATTGTCGAATTTAAATATGATATAAATAATAAAGATAATTTTAATTGGATACCTTTAAGAGTTCGTTATGATAAAACAAATGAATTAAAACGAGGTAAAAAAAATTTTGGAAATGATTATAAAGTTGCTGATAGTAATTGGTATTCTATTCATAATCCAATTACTTTTGAAATGATTTCTACAGGAAATAATATTCCCAAAAATATTATTGATTCAGATATTTATTACAATAAATCGGTCAGTGATACAAATACTCAGGGATTAAGGGATTTTCATAATTTATTTGTTAAAAAACGTTTAATTTCAAGTGTTTCAAAACCAAAACAAACTCTTATTGATTATTCTTGCGGTAAAGGAGGAGATTTCCCTAAATGGATTGATTCAAAATTATCCTTTGTTTTTGGTATTGATATTTCAAAAGATAATATTGAAAATAGATTAAACGGTGCTTGTTCTAGATTTTTAAATTATAAAAAAGAATTTAAAGATGTTCCTTATGCCTTATTTGTTAATGGAAATAGTTCATTAAATATCAAAAATGGTGATGCAATGTTTGATGAAAAATCAAAACAAATTACGCAAATTATTTTTGGTAACCATAATATTAATGAGGACATTGTTGGAAAAGGCGTTTTACGGGAAAAAGGAATTGGAAAATTAGGATTTAATATTTCATCATGTCAATTTTCTATACATTACTTTTTTGAAAATGACAACAAATTATTTAATTTTATCCGTAATATTTCGGAATGCACCGCATTAGGTGGGTATTTTATTGGAACAAGTTATGATGGGAAACATATTTTTGAACGATTAAAAAAATTAAAAATAAATGAAACAGAAACTATTTATGATGATAATGGAGAAAAAGTTTGGCAAATTATTAAAAAGTATAATTCAAATATATTTAATGATGATGAAACGTGTATAGGTTATAAAATAGGTGTTTATCAAGAATCCATTAATAATATTTTTGATGAATATCTCGTTAACTATAATTATTTGACAAGAATTTTAGAAAATTATGGTTTTGTTTTACTTTCTAATGATGAAGCAAAACAATTAGGAATGCCTTCAAGTTCTGATATGTTTAATGTCTTGTATAATGTAATGATGCAACAAACACAAAAAACTAAATTAGGCGAAGCATTACATTTAAAACATTATGAAAAAGAAATTTCATTCTTAAATCGTTATTTTATTTACAAAAAAATTAGAGATGTTGATTCTGAAAAAATAACAAAACAATTTTTAGATAAAACTTTTTCATCAAATGAAATAAATGAATATATTTCATTACAAGAAAATTACATTATTAAAAAACCCATAAAATTAAATAAAAAAATAATTATTATACCAGAAATTAACTTTGATGAATCTGAAGAGATAAAAACATTACCTTTACCTTTAGCTTTGCCTAAACCTCAACCTAAATTAAATAAACCAACAATTAAAAAAATAAAAAAACGAGTAAAATTTATAATTGAACCTGAAGAAGAAATTCAACTTGAAGAAATTAAACCTATTGAAGAAATTCAATCTATTCAAGAAATTCAACTCGCTAAAGAAAAAAAAATAAAGGAACCAAAAGAAACAAAAATAAAGGAACCTAAAGAAAAAAAAATAAAGGAACCCAAAGAGAAAAAAATAAAGGAACCCAAAGAGAAAAAAATAAAGGAACCCAAAGAGAAAAAAAATAAATAAAAAAATATCTTTGAAGATGATTATATTAATTCTCCATAAATTTTTAACTTAAAATTATTATTATTTATATTATTTAATTAACATATGAATTATTTTATATTACCTAAATTTAATAATGTGATTATTATTAAATTAAATACAAACAAAAATAATATTGAAACTTATTTATCAAATAGTTTTATTTATTTTTCAATTAATATTCATAGCCAATTGCAAATATTAAATTATGAAATTATTGAAGATATAAAAAAAAATAATCTATTACATAATTATGAAGATTATAATATTTATAATTTTATAAATCCTTATCATTATTTAACGAATGAAATTATTAAAATAAATTTTAAATCGACGAAGTATGGATATAATATTATTGATAATCATATTTTTATTTTACAAGAAATTATTCATTCATTAAAATTATTTGATAATTTTAATAATAATAATAATCAAATTACAATTGGAATTTATAACATTTCAATAAACGATATTTTGCATTTATTTAAATTAATTTACAGTAATTTAAATTTTAATTTTATTCATTTTGATAATTTAATTGAACCAAATAATTTTGTAAAACATGACAATAAAGAAACATTCATTAATAAAACTTATTTTTTATTTTATAAAATAAATAATTTTATTGAAGAAAAAGAAAATTATAATAATTATATTTTTAGATTAATCAAAATATTATATCATATATTAACTTTTTTTAATGATAATGAAAGCGGAAATATTATTTTAAATATTGATAATTTAACGATGAAACCGAATATTGAATTTATTTATGTATTATGTCATCTTTTTGAAAAAGTTATTATTATTAATCCTTTAATTTCTAATGTTTTTACAAATGATTGTTTTATTTTTGGAAAAACATTTTTAAATAATAATAACAGTAAAAATTTAATTTTTACTCTTAAAAAAATTATTGATAACTGGAATTATAATTCATTAAATATTCATTCTATTATTAATAATGATTTACCTTTATTTTTTTTAAATAAAATTGAAGAATTAAATATTATTATTGGACAACAAAAACTCGAACTTATTTATCAAAACATTAATATTTTAAAATCTAATAAAAATAAAATAGAAAAAATTGATAACATTAAAAAAAATAATATTTCCAAATGTTTAAAATGGTTTATTAAAAATAAAATTCCAATATTAGAAACTTCCACTCTTTTTCATATAAACTAGCGATTTAATATACTACACAATTAAAATTTGTTTTAATTACTGATTGATTTGTAAATAATTTTTGATTACTTATTTTATTATTAGTTATTGTATCATAATTTTTTTTAAGAATTTGCGTGCTTGACATTACTGCTCCTTGAGTTGCAAATTGATAATTATTTGGTTTATAATATACTTTTCCACATATTGAAGCATTTGTTGGTCCTTCAATTAACTCATTTAATAATTTATTATTTTTAATAACATCATCAATATAATTATTTAAAATATTACTTTTATTTATTTGAAAATTTGAATTAATAAATTTTTTTAAATTTTGTATTGTTTTAAATTGTAATGAATTTAATAAATTATATTCATTACTATTTATTAAACCCTTATTCAACATCCCTAAAATAAATTCATAAATTATGTTTATTACTGTTGCTTCTAAAATAGCACCATTACAAAAACATTGACCCACATATTGATTAAAATAAGATAATGGACTTCCAGGTTTTGATGTTTGTATTAATGCATCAATTGTATTTGGATTTAAATAAATTGAAGATATTATTTTTTTAATTATATCATTTGTTAATTCTGTTCCTTTAATAAAATTAAATTGACGTTGTTTAAAAGTTTGACAACGATTTTGTAAATATTGAAAATTACTCGTATAATAATTTGGTTCACTTATTGTATTTGCCGGTAAAACTCTTTTTTTTGCTTTATATTCTTCATTACAACATAATATTTTATTCGTAACATTTTCTTGTGGTTTTTCAGTTAAATTTGTTATTGGACTATAATTTGAAACAATTGATGTTCCGATGCAATTTTTACAGTTTTGTGTTGCTAATATTTCATTATTTATTTCATTTATTTTATTTGGAACAACCGAATAAGAACCCGGAAGCCATAACATTTGACTTACCATTTTGTTTAACACAGATGATTTCACATTTCTCATTTCATTATAATCAACTGTTAAAAATTCATTTTTATTATCGGGATTAGCTATTTCAATATAATTAGGAATAATTCTACCTTTACGGAAATGTTTTATGGGTCTTGCTTTTCCAAATGGTGCAGGCATATCATTTGTATAATCTTTATTTGTAAATCCTCTAATATCTTTTGCCGTATTTCCAATTGGAAATGAATTTATTCCACTTCCTTTTGTTGGATTTATTTTTCCTTGCGGTAATCTATTATTATATGACCCAAACATATTTGTTGGACGAAAATTACTTGACATTATAATATATTAATATTTATTAATATTTATTGATATTAATTTATTTTTTAATTTATTATTAAATAATTTATATTTTTATTTGAAAATATTGTTATTTAACTATATATATGTCATTTATAAATTATAATAATTTACCGAAAAAAAAAAAAAATCGTTTAAATCCACCCAATTATTCAAATAATGAATTATCTCAAAATGTCAATAAAAATACATCATCATTAATTAAAAAAAATGTTTCATATTGTCCACCAGATAATATAAATAAAAAAGTTTGTTATGATGTTGAAAAAGAAATAGATAATAATTTAGAAAATAATAATAATCAAATTTGTTACATTGCACCTTGTGTTGAAACTTGTCCTTCTTCAAATGTAATTAATGTCTATAATTCAAATGTTGGAGGAATTACGGGACCAACAGGAACTGGATATACGGGACCAACTGGAGATACAGGACCAACAGGAGATACAGGACCAACAGGAACTGGATATACGGGACCAACTGGAGATGGATATACAGGACCAACTGGATATACAGGACCAACTGGAGATGGATATACAGGACCAACTGGATATACAGGACCAACTGGAGATGGATATACAGGACCAACTGGATATACAGGACCAACTGGAGATGGATATACAGGACCAACTGGATATACAGGACCAACTGGA
>Ga0247841_10001043_pt1 | contig 66280 bp, 50 predicted proteins | sample LaCruzMarch2015__2_FD_192410 | JGI IMG/M metagenome (GOLD analysis project Ga0247841, IMG submission 192410) | Freshwater microbial communities from meromictic Lake La Cruz, Castile-La Mancha, Spain - LaCruzMarch2015_18m | ecosystem: Environmental > Aquatic > Freshwater > Lake | place: Spain...
CAGACGAAAGTCGGGCTTAACGAACCTTGGTACCTTCTTAGTGAGGGTCCAAGCTGTCAGACAAGCTACCCCGGGGGTAACAGGCTCGTCGCGGGCGAGAGATCGATACAAATCTGATTTTTCGCATGCGTGAGACTTACCTTCATAATGCGTATATTCCAGAGATGGAATGTGCGTTTCCCTAAGATTTTACTCTGCCCAGATCATTGAAAATAATGGCTCTTTAGCAAGGCTCTTGTCGGAGATTTGGCGGAAAAAAACGTTGTATCAGTCGTCGATGTCTGGTACAGCGCAAGGGATACTATGGAAAACCGGAAGGTTTTCCTGTTAGCGGTGCGAAAGCGCCAGCTAACGAAGGAAAGTTTCGCGCGATTTAGTGATTTGTATTTGACTCAAATACACATCGACCCCGCGGTTTGGTACATCGCTGTCGGCTTAGGTCATCCTGGGGGTGCAGGAGCCCCCAAAGGTTGGGTTGTTCATCCATTAAAGACCTACATGAGCTGGGTTCAGAACGTCGCGAGACAGTTCGGTAGTATCTCCTAGGAGTGTTACCACTTGAGAGGAAGTACCCATGAGTACGAGAGGAACTTGGGTTCGACGCCTCTGGTCTACCGGTTGTGTAAAGCATTGCCGGGCAGCTACGCGTTATTGGATAAGACCTGAAAGCATCTAAGGTCGAAGCCAATCTCAAAACTAGGTGGTGTAGGCGGTCATAGCAGATGACTTTGATAGGGTGGGGGTGTAAGTGCTTAGCTAACGCGAGGCATTCAGCCCGCCACTACTAAAGCCGAAATTGCAAGTTGCTTAAACACTTTAGAGTATCAGTCGCTCTCTTTTACTATGAAATTATGATTCTTAGTGTGAACGCTGCAAGCGCGTTTTCACTTCTGGCGGATTTCTGCTGAACTGCTGCCTATTTTACGCCGTAAATAGATGTTGTTTGGCATCACCTTTAGCCAAAAAAATAAGAATGCCGCCCTTTTTGCATTAGTCTTTTTTCTTTTTGCTCAAATAGTTCATGCGATCCGCCACTTCGTCATGGCGGCTGTCCAAGTTAAGGTTTTTGTCTTCTATTTCATCTTGTTTGTCTGATTGCAGTTCTTTTTTAATTTCCCCGTAATCTTTGTGTACGTGCCTTTTGATCATGTTATCAAGACTAGCGCTTCCTGTGGATTTCCACCCATCATTGGAATCGGAATTGTCTGTTGTTGGCGGGTTTTGGTCGTTTTGCGAATCTTGCTTTTGGCTGGGAGGCGGGTTGCTGCCTTGTGAAGGAGGCTGCACGGGCAGCTTTTCCGCTGGTTCGGAAGGCTCGTTTTTTGACTTTTCTTGCTCGGCAGGCGGCAGCTCGTTTGCCGTATTTTCCACAGGAGCTGCTGGTTTTTGGGCATCGGCGCTATTCCCGCCGCTTCCGAACGCGTAGACCTTTATAACTGTCTTTGCTGCGTCATTCGGGTCGGCGGCCTTTATGGCAAGGTATGCCTGCCCGTCCGAGCCAATCACGACTTTTTTGTCCATGTCCGAATTGCTCTCGAATTCCGCTTTGATGTCGGCAGCCTTGAGCGCCTTGCTATCCTCCAATGCGCCCACGTAGGAAAGCCCCTTGTCCTCGTAGACGGTGTAAACTGTCTTTGGCGTTGGTTCGGGGCCTTGATACTCCATTGTGATTGTCTTCTCGACAAAGTACACCTTGTTGTCCGGGCCCACCACCGTTTTCCCGACCATATCTTGGTTGCTGTCGAATTCCGCCTTGATGCCTGCCGCCTTTACTCCGAGCACCAGGTGGTCTTCCAGCTTGCCTGGCAATGAGACCCGGTTTTCGCCGAATGTAAACACGCCGGAGCCCCCGTTTTTGTTGAACTGGTCTATCGCTATCTTTACGTCCTTGTCGGTTATGTATGCCGCCCCTTTGAAGCACTCGTTGGCGAATTCCGTGAACTTCTTCTGCTGATCTTCCGGCATTGCGCTTATTGCCTTGATGTTCTCGGCCTTGAGCTCGGAGCCCCCCGCCGAGGCAGCGGAAATCGCGTCGCTTACGCTAACGTGCGCCCCGTTTATGATTTTTGTCGTGACAGTGGTGGTTACGATGGCTTCCCGCGTCTCCGGGGGCTTCTCCCCCTCGCGCAGAATCACCACGTCTGAGAGGTTGTCCTTGTTCGCAATCAGGTTATCCATGTCCTTCATTGTCACATATTCAAGCGGCTTTTCCGAAGCCTTGTCTTTTTGAATCAGCGCGCTCACGCCCTCCGTGAACTTCGCCCGCTCGGCTTCAGGAAGGGAGTTAATCTTCGCCTGGACGTCGGGCGCAATAAGCGCGTTCTCAAGCGCGCTTGCGCTTTCGCTTTTTTCGTAGACCCCGGTTGGCTTGCTCGAAGAAATGTATTCGACATCGTTTGAGACTTTTACTACTTGCTTATATAATTTGATTTCCCCGTTTTCTTCCCGTCTTAGAGTATATGCGGCATTGGCAGTTGAATTGATGTTTGGAATCTCCATAAGATCCGGGTTTTTGACGAATCTTTGTTTTAGTTCATTCCAGGAATTTCCTGCGTATAACTTCGGTTTGCCCTTCTCCTCAACCAGCGTGGTTTCATAGCCGTTCACACTTGAATCAGATAGTCCGTCATTTAGCCGGGCACGCTGGAGGGTGATTGGATTTGAACGCGTGACTTCGTATGCATTGTTAGAAAGATTTACCGTATAAGTGAAGCCATCCGCTTTGATTGTTCCTTCGGTCTTTTGCTTATTCCATTTTATCTGATTTAGGACATTGGATCCTAATTCGGCTTTTAATTCACTTTTGCTAAAACGCCCTACGTAATGATAGGCATCCGCTTCACTTCCCGTCGTGGTGAACATGTCCGCCGTTCCAACTCGCGTAATCTTGGTCTCAAAATGGTCATAGAGCGCAATCATTCCGGCGTTGTATGAGTTTTCAGTGTATATCTTTTTGGCGGTATTAACTTTCTTTTCTTGTAATGCATTTTCCCATATTGCAAGAAGCTCGTTTGCGCTTTTTGCGCCTTGCATTTTCTTTATGACTGCCTTATCGACTATACCATTAAGATCTCCCCGATTTGCAAGAGATTGTATGTCGGCCCAATAGTTTTTTCCATTGTCAGTCCCAAGGAACTCGGTTATTTCCGCACCAGTTAATGTTCTTTTTTCAGCGAAGACCAGATTTATTCCGCTTTCTTTGGCAAGCGCCAAGCTAAACCTCCGCGAGATTTCCGCCTCTAGGTTGGTGTTGAAGTCATCCTTGCCCGTGCTTGCGCTTTTGCTTTCCCTTGGATTGGCAGCGTAAATTACAACGTTGTTGGCTTCGCTTTCCTTGCCTGCATCCCGCAATTCTTGCTGATAATTCTTTGCGATCTGAACGACGGAGGAGATATAGGCATCGAGCAACGCGCTGTCACTCGGATTGGTGTAATTCAACGTATAAAGCCTATATGCGTCAATGAGGCGATTTTCGATCTCGCCAGGCGGTTTTGCGCTAAGCGTTATTGCCACCGGCTGGACTGCCGGAGTTGTGGATGTGGTTGTCGTCTGGGCGATCTCGGGCGCGTTCGGCTTTGCCAGCGCATCCACCCTCGTGTCAAGCACAAGCGACCCGAGGACGTCTTTCTGGTCTTTCATGCCGGGGGTGTAAGCTATGCCTGAAAGGTGTATCGTTGCGAAGGTGCTTTGGAGTTTCCCCCAAAAGCTCTCGTTGCCAGTTGCTTCCGACAGGCTGCTGCCAAAACTATAGGTGAGCGGGTCGCTTCCTTGATATGTGCCATCCAGCCTCTGCTGCACTCCCCTGGCAGACGCCTGGTAAACCCTCGCCTCGTTTTGTTCAAAAAGGTCTATTGCGCGCACCATGTTGTTGTAGACGATTTCGGTCTTGTATACGTATTCTACGTCGTTTGCCTGGTCGGCTGTTGCCGCCAGCACTCTCGCCACGTAACTGTTAAAATCTTCCCGGTTGCGATCCAGCACGTTCTTCTGATCGAGGAAATAGCTATCATTATACATCCCAAGCGACTTGTTTTTGTCCATCAGCGCTTCTTTCTTGTCATAAAGCTCGCTTATGACCTGGGTCAGGACGATGTTGGCATTGTCCCCGCTTAGGTCGCAGGTCATCAGGTTTATAGTCCCGCGCTCCTTGCCCGTCACCACGCCGTTCTCATCAAGAATGAGCTTCGACACCTCGAAATTTCTAAAATCGAAGTTTGCCCCGACAAGCGCGAGCGTCTGGTATGCAGATGTTTTATTCAGGTTCGGTTCGCGTATCATTGAAAGCTCGCTGCCAATCACTGTGTCATACGCCTTCTCAAGCAGGAAAAAGCGGGTGGCCCCGGACGCGCCAAGGTCGCTTCCGACAATACGCATCATCTCTGTTATCGCGCCCTTCGCGGATGAAAGGCTGGCGAGTGAGCTCTGCAATCCATCATAATTTTTCTGGGCGGCATAAACGGCCGCTCTTGCATTTTCCTTGTCTTCAGGGGTTGCATTGTTCTTTTTATCATTTACCTCGTCGAGCTTATCCTTGGCTTCCTTAAGGGCTGCCTTTGCCTCAAGAACGGGCGCTAGCTTGTTGCTCAACGCTTTCGCTTCATCAAACGACTTTTGCGCGAGTTCTAAGTCTGCCTTGGCCGCGGCCTTCCCTTCCGGGCTTGCTTCCTCGAGCTTTTTTTCGGCATCCTTGAGGGCCTTCGTCTTTTCCACCAAATCGTTATTCGCCATCTCGGCTGCCTTCAGCACGTTCGCAGGAGCTATTCTCATATTCCGAAGCGTGTCCAGATTCTGCGAGATTTTGCCGTTCCTCTGGGCAAGATCCTTAAGCTCGGCTGCCACGGTTGTGGCGTCCTTGCCTTCCATGTTGCCTAGGACCCTGTCCGTGGAACCTGCAATCAGTTTGACTTCGTCCAATGACAGGCTTGATTTGTATGCGCTGTAGACCGAATTGAACTCGGAGGTATAAGACGCGCCCGCGTTATCCACAACCGCAAGCAGGTCTTTTGCCTTGGAATTTATGTCCTTCTCGTTGGCTTCGATTCCCTTTTTCAGGTCGTCTATTAGCGGGCGGAGGGCGTCCGGAAGCCCTGTTCCCAATGATTCGATTTCCTGTATGACTAAGTTTGCAAGCGTAGTTGACTCCGCATATTTTTGCGCCTCCACTATCTTTTCGGAGAGGCTCGTTTTGTTTGCGACAGCTTCCACTTTTTTCAGGAAGTCTTGGTCCTTGAGTTTCGCTTCGAGCGCCTTTTCGTCCTTGAGGTTGAATTCGAAGAGGAGGGTGCTTACCTCTTTTTTGGTCAGCTTGCTTATATCAAAGCCTTCCGCGTTCACCTTGTCCATCACGCTCTTGCATATCTCGGAATACTCCCCTTTTCCGGACAGGATCGCAGAGCTTAGTTTGTCCCTCATTTGATTTGCCAGCTCAAAGTCGGTCCCGGTCACCACAAACCCTTCTTGGCCGGGTTCCCTGGCTTCGGAGTATGCGAATTTGCCATCAAGGAACCTAAGCTCGTCAAGCGTCAGTTTCCTGACAAATGCCGACACTTGCTTCTCGTTCATCTTTTCCTTGAGCCCCTTGTCGACTATTTTCTTATAAATCTCCGATTCCTCCGCGGCAATGTGGGCTTTGAGATAAACGGACTTGGCTTCCATGGCAAGGCTTGCCTCGCACTGCACGCCCGTCAGATGGTTGTATATTGCCTGCGTGGTCAAGAGCTCGCTTTGCGCGCTTGAGGCTTTTTTGTAGGAGTTGCTGCCCTCAATGTCGGAAAGCTTGGCAACGAGATCTTCGCGCGTTTTGCCCAGGTTTGCGATGTCTTTTTCGAGCTCCTTGATGGCCGCATCTTTCTTGGCTCTGTTTTCTTTTTGTTTGTCGGAAAACAGGCCCAGGATCGCATCGGTAATTTTAGGGCCTGAACTGAGCCTATCAAGTGCGTCGTTCTTCTGCTTGAGCAATGCATCAATCGCCACTAGTTCCGAAGAAACCTTCTCATGTTCCTCAAGCGAGTCCTTCGCATCCAACTTGCGCATTTTCTTCGAGTTTCTGTGCGCTATCTCGAGAAGTTCCATCCGCTGGGCATTCATCGACATGAGGGTCTGAAGGTTGCGTATTTCCGCGACTTTGGACTCGTTTCTCTTGATCGCGCTTTCGATCTTATCGAACTGTTTAATCGCGAACTTGGGCTTGGAGAGCGCTTTTGACAGTTCGTCCGCGGCAGTCTTTTTATCAGGGGTTATGCCAAGCGCCCTCAAAAGCGCAACCACCTGGTCAGGGCGATAGCCTTCTATGCTGACTGTCGTGTCCCCTAATGCCGCAATGTTGCCATCTTTCTTATTCGTTGTTATTTTCAGTTTTTTTGTCCGAATGTCATTCGCCATCGATCTGAGCATCCCAAGTTGGTCTATCGTGGCGCGCCCGATAAGCTCCTTGTCCGTCTCAAGAGACGTGATGAATGGTATGATAAAGATCTTGTCCATGGAACTTGATATGAGCTGCATGCTCGTGTTGGCGGTCCTGTTGAAGAGGTCGGCGATGTTCTTCTGCCGCCATACTGAATCGTCATATGCCTTCGCATCCACCATTTTCCCTTTGCCATCCCTGTCTATCTGGAGATAAGCCATGCCGCCTTGCTTTTGTGAAAGCGCAGTGCTGGCTTCGGACAGGGAGGCATTGTCTGTCAGCCGCATCCATTTTCCGTCATCCCCCTTCTTGAAGATAACTTCTCCGTCCTGCGCGTCTGAGTACCTTGCGTATTTGCCGTCCTGGCTCAGTTCGCAGCCCATCACGATATTGGCTTCAGCAGTGAGCGCCCCCTCAAGCCGGTTCATGATGTGCTTGAGCGGCACGCCGAACACCATGCCTGCAATAGGGATGCTCCCGGGGTCGCGCAGTGCGTCGTAAATGCGCGCATACCTCTCGCCAATCCCGTAGTTGAAGAATGCCATTGTCGTTTTCCTGTTCGCCCCGAACGCGGCGGAAGCGGCACTGGCGTATCTTGAAAGCTCGGCCATGACGGCAAGCAGCCTCAGAAGGCTGATCAGCATCTGCCCCAGATTGCCGCTCTTGAACCCTCCTGCGATGCCGCCGAACTTTTCCTTCCAGACTGCGCCGTACTTTGAAAGCGCTTCCCATCGGAGAACCCGATTGCTGTCAATGCTGCTGCCAGAGCCCTGCCTAGCCAAGCGCGATGACTCTATTGCAGCATCGGCAAGCTGGGTCGCGCCATAATAAGTATAGTTCAAGCCTGCAATTCCGCCCGTGGTGCTTGGCATCATGACGTTCCGGCTGTTGGCATCGCTAAACGCGCCCTCCAGGTTTCGTTTGTTCCTGTCCTCGTACTCGCTGAAGTTCTTTGCGTTTTTCGCCACCGTAAAGTTGCCTGCTGCTATGTCGCTTCTAGTCTTGGCTGCGTCGTAATCTGCGATGGCTATGGTGCGTTCTGACAAAGCTGCCCTAAGTTCGGTTTTTGCTTCGGCTTTTGCCTTCACATACTCCTCTGTGCCTTTGGCTGTTTTTTCAAGCTTTTCAAGCTTTTCCTGGGCGGCCTTGACTTTCTCCTCTTTTTCCTTAACAACGATTGCCGCCTTTTCCATGGCGGTTGCGGTTTTGTTCTTCTTTTCAAATGTCGCATCCTTGATTTCAGATGGCGACATTTTAGCCATGGATTTGGTGTCCGCGGCGGCTTCCGCCTTGATCTGCTCTATCGAAAGCGCTTTTTTCGCTATAAGCAGCCTTCCTTCCGCCATGCCGCATTCACGTTTCGCTTCCTCTAGCTCTGCTTTCGCAACCTTGAGATCCTGTTCCGCTTTCTCATGCTCCGGCGTGCCTCTTTTGGCGGCATCGACCTCTTTTTGGGCGGCATCGACTTTCCCGTCTTTTTCATCGACCTTGTCCTGGGCGCTTTTGAGTTTTTCTTCGGCGTTCTTGACCCTTTCTTCCGGGCTCAGCACGGCGTCCGCTTCTTTTTGCGCCTGGAGCTTTTCATCCTTGGCGGCGGACAGTTCTCCCTCCCGCAATTGGACCGCGATGAGCGCGTCCTTGGAGTCTTTTTGCGCCTTTTCAAGTTCCTTCTTTTTTTCCGTAAGCGTGGCTTGCGCCTTTTCAAGTTCCTTCTTCTTTTGCGCAAGCGTCTCTTGCGCTTCTTTTTTCTCCTTCTCGGTTTTTGCTTCCTTGACCTTTTTCTCCGCGTCTTTGACCGCTTTTTCAGCCTTGCTGACCGCGGTTTCTGCATTCTTGACCTCGCTTTTCGCAGTGCTGACCGCGGTTTCTGCATTCGTAGCCTTGTCTTTGGCTTCTTTGAGGCTGACGTTCTTAGCATCCACACTTTTTTCCGCGTCCTGCTCTTTTGATTTGGCATTATCCCGCTTGTCCTTCTCCGACATGATGCCACTTAGCGAGCCCACACCTTTCATAAAGTCGCTCTTGGAAAATGCTATGATTCGCTCTCCCAGGCTTTTTTTCTTTGGTGCGGCCTCCTCGCCGCCCTTAGTGGGCTGCTTCACCTGGCTTATGACTTTTTTATCTGCGTTTTCCTTATCGCGCGCCCCTGCGGCAACCTTGGCAGATGGCCTCGCAGTGACCCTCGTGGGCACAACCTTGCCGTTAGATGGCACGGCTTTCTCCGTTTGGTTAACCTGGCCGCCCTTGGCGGCGGTGCCCGTGGTTGGGCCTTGAGTCGGCTTTGTGTCGGCTTTGGAGTCGGGAGTGGCACCTTTGCCGCCTGTGGAATTATCCGAATGCTTGGCGGTCGCAGCCCGCAGCTTTTTTGTGACCCCGCTGATTCCCAGCTTGTCCATTATCTTCCCGCCTATTATGCTCATCGAGGATTGCACCTTGTTCTTTCCGCTTGCGGTCGCGCGCATCTTGTCAAACGCAGTCACAGCCGACATCGCGTCAAAGCTCTTCTGCTGGGTTCTCATGGAATACTGCCTGCCCCGGCTCATGCGGGGGGAGGAGAGGTCGAAGGCGGCAAGCGGGTTCTTGCCTTCCATGAAGCTTGCGCCCATGAGTATTCCTAGTATGAGAAGCACGGGCCAGCAAAGCCCCGCGTAGCTCTTCGGCCTGCGATTGCACTGGTAGAACTGGTTATGGGAAAGAAGGTATTGGCTGGAAAGGGTGTCGTCTGAAACCGTCGGGCCGCCGCTGCATTTGTCAATTACCACGCTTGGGAGCGGATTCTGCATTTTTGTGCTGTTCAAGCAGAGCTCGCGCGCGGTAACTCCCGCCTGCCCGGGCGCAACGATGTTCTGGGGGCAGAATATGAACCAGTAGTCCACGCAGCCGTCCATTCCCGAATCATAGGTGAAATTCGCCTCCCCTTGGGAATCTGTGACTTCGTAGCAAAGAACCGGGCTTGTTATGTCTGTCTGGTTGACCAGGATGATAAAGCCGCCCGAAATCGGCGTCTTTATGAAATCCCCGCTTATGTTGTAGAGGAAAGTCCCGACCTGCGAGGATGACCCGTTCGGAGGCTCGAGAAGCACGTCCATGTAGGACGGCCCAAGGTTTTCCGGACAGAGGTTTTCAGCATATGCCATAGAGGAAAGAAGCACAACGATTGCAAATGCCGCAAACCTTAGCCTTGCCATCCTCAATCCACCTTCCAGCAGGTTATGCTCTTCTCATCCGCCGGTATCTCGACATCGCAGTAGGTCAAAGTCGATGTGTCAGGCGTCCTTCCGCAGTCCTGCCCTGATTCGCCCCGTTTGGGATATTGCAAAAATTCCGTCCGCTGCACAGCGGATTCCCTCTTCACATACGTGTACTTTGCCATGTCCCCGTCCCCCATGTCCTGCTCGAGGCAGCACTTGTCCTGCGCAGGAAGCGCTGCGAGCACATCCCAGTATGACTTGGTTATGTTACTATAGCTTTTTTCAGTCTTATAAACGTTGTCGCTCGTTTCCACCCTGCACCATGCTGTTGTATCCGAATAGTAATCCTCGCACAGATTACAGGCAGTATAGTTCATGCAGGTTGGGGCGCAGTAGTATTGCCAATAATCCGACTCGTTGACGCCTTCCGGCAATGTGCACCGCGTGCCGTCGTTGCAGAAGAGCTGCGGCGTTAAATCAGGGGTCGGCGGATGGGCGCCTTCCTCGTATTCGAAATTGCACGTCCCGCTCGCGTATGCCTCGTCTGTGCATGACTCGCACACGCAGGTTTCATTGGTGGCGTAGACCTTCTGGCCGTAGGTGTGCTTGCTTATGCCGAGCACTTTCCTCGAGCTGTTCTGAAGAGCGCAGAATGGCGTGCCTGAGCGGGTTCGGCTGATTATATGAAAAAATGGCGGCTCGGAATATTCCAAATGCTGCAATTCCTCATAACCATCAGGAATAGGGCCGTTTTTCCAATTATCATATATCAGCCCTATTATCCCGGCATCCACCATGTCCCCCTTGTGCTTGAAAAGGTAGTCCAGGAAATAGGACTCGTCGCAATCGTGACCGTCCGGGAAGCTGAATTTCCATATGAGGGAGGGCTTGCTGTAGTTTGAAAGGAGCGCGAGGCTCAGATTGAGGCGCGACTCGAACTCGAATTTCGTCTTGTTCTCGGCCCCGTTCCCGTTTTCGCACATCGGGTGCCAGTTCTGCAGGAAAATATCCACCGACTGGTCCGGCCAATAGTCCGGCTTGGCGTTTGCGACCCTGTAGCAGGTATTCGCCTCCCTTTTGCTGTAGAAATAGTTGAAGAGCGTGCTGCTGTTCCCTACGAGGGTTTGAAGCTGCGAGCGGGCGCTTACCGATTGGTGGTCGTACATGTTCGAGCCATCCTCGATGACAAGCCCGGTCAGAGGGGCTATGGGGCACTTCGTCTTGAGGAAAAGCGCGCGTGCCATGAACGCCCCCTTGCCGCGAAGATTTGGATATGTCTCAGCGGTTGCAAATGGCTTGGAGAGCGAGCTTCCGTCATCGTGCGGCTCTGCGCAGTCCCCTGCGCCCAGGTTTGCCATTTTCATGTAGGTCTCTGCGCCACTTGGGACGTAGCGCGAAAGCTGGAGCCTTTGGGCGGCAGCGGTATTGTATTCGTGCGCCAAGTCGCCTTTGTCCGCAGAAAGCAAGTCAATCGAGCCGATTGCGTATATCATGCTGCCCTTTGGCGGATTCTCGTGCCAGTCCCTTGAAATCGGGCTGTACCCGCACAGCAGGCTTGCGGCATCAAAAGATGGGTAAACGCGGTTGCTGCTTTCGTAAGTGAGCGAAAGGCCCTGAACATCGAAAACAGACATCACGTTTGCCTGCTGGTAGCGTTTCACCTGGTCTTTGTATGAAAGGTACTGGTCCATGCCTATTTCAACGGTTCTTGTCGAGTCTTTGCTTATGCTTTGCTTGGCCAGTGTGGAATACGTGCACCCCTCGCACCACCCGACTGTCTCGACATCGATGTAAGGCTGGAATGATTTTGATGAGATGTTGCACGACCCGACCTGCGTGTTCGTGTCGTTGAAGATGAATTCGTACACCCAGAACCAGCGGGGGTTTACAAACCAGTAGTTGAATGAAGTAGCCTTGAAGTACTTGTACCGATCATGATTTGAGCCTTCGTCACGAGTTCCAAATTGGTAAGGCAGGTAAGGGTCAGACCCCCCATTGCCATATACTTCTGGGCAGTTACCAGCTCCGTCTGTCGGAACTATGCCGACAAGCATCTCATCATAATGGGTCCAGTAGTGATTCACACGCGCGTATTTGGGGGTGGCTTTCACAAACTCGCGTATGCACATTTTCTGCGCTTTCGGACCAAGCCCATCGCTCGCCTCAGACAAGTCTATATGCGAAGGCAATGCTAAAGGAATGCCGTCTTCCGCGTAAAGCCCGATTTTGTCCGTGCGGCGTATTTCGCAGTTCTTGAAAAGCTTTATGTCAGGGCCGCTTGTTGGCCGAGGATTTGTGGCGGGCCCCCCGTCAACATACACGCGGTAGACATTCTGCCTCTCGCCCGCCACCTCGCCGCCGACATTGCCTTCATCAAAAAGTGTGACTGTCTGCTCAACATGATTTACTGTGCCCCCGAACTGACCTCCTGAAGTGGTGTGGTAATAAGGATTGAAAAAATACGCGCCGCTGTTGTCCCTGCCCCTATTGTAATCCCCTGTGGACCTTTCCCGTCCCCAATAACCCCCGTTTTCGGTGCTGTCGAATGTGTCTTTCAACACCGAGCGGTACATAGTGTATGAGGTGCCATCCGTCTTCTGCATTCCCTCGCTGCAGTCCAGCCCGCGCTTCTCGCCGTTCATCAAGCCGCAGCCGCAGTCGATCCGCCGGTTGTTGCTGACATTGAGGCACCTGCCGCGCATGTATTCGCTGGTGCTGCAATAAAGCGACATGCATTGCCCGCCATCCGTGCACTCGAACTCGGCAAGCTCGTGCACCGATACTCCGACAGGCCGGTATTGCTCGATGAGCTTTTTTGAGTAGTACGTGCTGTTTATTTTCGAGCCGTCCTCAGTCATCTTGAAGTTGCCGTTGTTTTCAAGGAAAGGGTAGATGGTGTTGCTCAGGGTGCAGCTGTTCGGGTCGGACACTATCTCGCAGTTGTTCTTGCACATTGTCCGCTCGTCATAGGCGAAATCGCTTTCCCTGCACCAGTACATTGGATTCGCAACCGTTGCGGTGTGCAAGACGCAATGATCTACATCTTTGCACCAGAGCTCGCAGGTTGCAATGTCCGTGAAATTCTGGCCGTTCTCGTCGCAGTTGTAGTAGCTGCCGGTTATCGAGGAGCACCAGGTATCGTTTGCGTTGTTGTATGTCACGTACCTTTGCTTGGAGTTCGGGATTATGGTCCCGGTGCACTGCGCGTCTGTCGAGGGAAAGAAATAACGCGACTCCTCGAAATTGGAGAAGCTTTTCCCCACCCCGAACCTGAAGGCATTCACCCAAAGCGCGCCCTTGGAGTTTTTCACCATGTTGTTGAGCTTCTTGTCCATGACCTTGAACGTGCACGCCGTCCCGGCAAGATTGATGGGGGACTCAGACTGCTGATGGAACGGCATGTTATCCGCATCCATGTCGCTTTTGTAGTCCTGCGAGCTTACGGGCGGCATAGGCACCACCTCGGTGTATCCACACATCATCGCCTTGCACTTCTCGTTCGTGCAGCTTTTCTGGACGTCATCCACGCAAACGGGCATTGTTACGTATGCGGCTCCTGGCTCGCATGCGCCTGCGCCTTGATTCCATTGGCATTTCGAGGAGTTGCAGCCCAGCTCGTCCGGAATTTCCTCGCATTTCGCAACACGGCAGCTTCCATCCCATACGCAGCCCGGCCTTTTCGCGCAATCGTTGATTGATGCCAGCACGCAATAGTCGCCCCAGGGGCGGCAGCTTATCGTCCCGTTCTCCAAATCCGAAATGGACGCGGCGTCGCACTCGAATGAAAAGTTCTCGTTGTTGTCAAGGATGCATTGGGTCGAGTCCAGCAAGGCAAGCGGGCTTGAGGACAGGTTCACGATGTAGCCCCTCTGGCAGCAGGGCACGTATTTCGTGTTCGAGGCGCAGCCTGGCAGCACGAGCATTGCCAGGATGCAGACCGCCGCTATGGTTTTCAAGTCCATATGAAATCAGCCCAACCTTGTTATCATCTTTGTCAAATCGCCCATCTCCCCGCCCAAGAGTGGCGCAAGCATCCTTATGAACACAAGCGTTATCACAAGCGACACGAAAGGATAGAACTGCGCGGTAACGCCCATCTGGAAGACGAATTGCTCCGGGTCTTCGACCCCTGCAAACGATTCGCTCCCCCCGCCGCTTCCGTCCGTCCCGATTGTGCTTGAGATTATCATCGACGTGCCCTTGAAGCCGGTGAAGCAGGCGCCTTCCTGCCTCTCCTGCCCGGGCGATTCCGCCTCGCCCACATGGACGAAAGACGGGTCGGTGAGGATGAAAAACGTCGGCCAGATGAAGAAGAACCCGACTGCTATCGATATGAACAGCGCGCCTATGCCGCGGGTTACCGGAAGTATCCGAAGGATGAGGCCAAGCGGCAGGAAAACCGAGAGCATGTTGTTTTCAATATAGCTTGCCAGGGCGTATTCCGCGTGGAGCGGAATGAGAAGCCCCACTATCTTGGCGGCAAGAAGGTGCGCCTCCTCCACTTTCTTATGAACCGCTATGTCCCAGTCGCCGCAGTAGACGGGCACGCTGAAAAGCGAGAAGCACATAGAGGTGTACCTTTCCCATTTCCTGTTGCCATCGACGACCGTCGTATAGACATTGTCAAGCGCGGTTATCTTCTCCTGGAGCTTGCACTTGAAGGCGCCTATCGGGCCGATTCCGAAGCGGGAGCCGGGGTGCCATATGAAGAATTTTCCGTTGGCTTCCGCACCGCACGAAACGTAGCTGTTCGCACCGATGACATTGTCCGTGATGAAGCTGACCCCGCTCCCGGTGGAAAGCGTGAAGAGGAGCTCGACCGCGAAGAAAATCATCAGTGCGCTCGCGGTGACCTGCAAAAGCTCCACCTTAGCGTATTTCTTTATGCTCTCCGAATCAAGCATTTTGCCCACCATGTAGATCAAGGCATTAAAGAACACGCCTATGAGTATGGCGGCCATTGCAAGCTGCGGCCAGTTGCCAAGCTGGTTTGTGAACATATTCTCGTATTTTGCCGAAAAGGTCGGGTCTGCGGCAGCGTGGGCGCTTGCCAGCAGGAGAAAAACGAACAGTGTCGCCGTAATCCATTTCATCAAACCATCTGCCCAAGCCTTGAAATGTCCGCCTCGTCGCCCAAGAACCGCGACAGGTCCCGCCCGAGTGCGGCTATGACTATGAAATTGAAAGCCGGCAGGAACACCGCGGCTATGAACATCAGCACGTTCAGCTTCATCGCCTCAAGCTCGTTTGTCGGCTCGGGCAATGCCCATGGGCTCCATGAGCTCACTTTTTGGTCCCATTCCTTCGCTATATCCGTGTTGATGCAGTTTATTTTCGATACGCCGCTGCGGGTTGTGAACACGTCTACCCCGAGGCAGGAGAGCCCGTCCCTATCCGGGACATCGATATTCGAAACGAACCCCTTCGCCAAATTGGGCACCAGCATGGAATTCGCAATCAGCATTGTAGGGTAAAGAAGGTAAAGCGCCACTATGATGCCAATCAGCGCCCCGGCGAAATGGCGCATGAACGGAATCATGCGGATGATGATTGCTATCGGAAGGAAAAACAGGAACAGGCCGTTTTTGATGTATATCAATGTGAAGAACTGGAATACGGCCGAAAGATAGGAGACGGTGGCAGAGCCGAGCATGCTGTTTGCCACCGCAAGCGAAAGCGTTTCGGAGTGCACGGATTCGGTCACCCCGTTCATCGCAATAAAGCATATGCCGTTGCATTTGTACTTCTGGAAGGTGATGCGCGTCTCGTAGGCGTCCATATTCGACCTTATGGTTGCGATGTTCCGAAGCCCTGCGCCAGCCAGGTGCTCAAGATAGAGTGCTGAGGCGTCGTATGCGGTCAGGTTGGTATAGTTCATGTAGTTGTTTTCATATATGAAGGGCATGTTTGCCTTGCTCGTTATCCGCACAAGCTCCCCTATGTTGGCCTCTGAAAACGCGGCAATCAGGAATGTGATAACCCCCACCGCAACAAGTGTGAAAAAAAGCTCGGATATCTCGCGCTTCGACCATGATTTCAGCCGCGTGTTTTCAAGCACGGTGCCTGCCATGTAGACTATGGCTATCAGAAGGAGCGCCACGGTTGCTGCAATCATCTCCGCGCTTGCCGCCTCTTCCGGGTTGGTCACATGGATGAAGTACATCGTTGTCTCGCCGGATTCCCCGGTGCCGGGCCCCCCGATGAGCACTGCTTGGGTGGGAATCTGGCATGAATGCGCATAGTGGTTGTATGCAAGACCCGCACAGCACCCTAGATTGCTGCCCGGGTTTATGGTTCCCCCTCCGCTGATGCAGCCCGTGCAGATGGAAGTTGCGGGGGATGACCCGGTTTGCTGATAGCATTCAAGCCCCGGCTGGCACCCGCTTTCGTTGGTGCACGGCTGCCCTTCGCCCGGCGGAGGCTGGCATGTCCAATCCGGGGCGCAGTAAAAGCCTGCGCAGCATTGGCTGTTCGGGCAGCTTTCGGAATAGTTGTTGCATGCATCGGCAAGCGTGAGCCCTTCCGATACCGCCATGGTTGAGCAGATGCCGTTTGTGGAGTTGCAGCGCTTGATGGCAAGCCACACCTGCTCATTCACAAGGCAGCCGAAAACCCGGCAGTCAAGGCTTATTGGCGGGCTTGCCGCAATTGCCCAGGTGTTTGACGGATGCCCCGAGGCAATCCACATGTATTGGAGCGCGATTTCCGGCTCGGAGGGCAGCTCGCAGTTCGACTCGCAGACAATGACATCGTTTCTCGTCGGGTTGGCAGGCCCGATATGGGGCACGAAATCCGAGACTTGAAGAGTTTCCGAATAAGAGACCGCGCTTTCATATGCGCCCTCGATCGCCTTTGCGCCAAGCTTCACTTCGGTTCCCATCTGGCAGCCCGTGCAGATGAACTGCGATGCCGGGCCAGGAACCCATGTTCCCTGCGGAGCCCCGCCCATATGCCATAGGTAATGCACCGTCGCATTCCCGCAATTGGAAAGACATGTGAAAACCCGGTCGTTTTCGCCGTAGCCTATTGAGGGCGGGCTTGGGGGAAGCACAGTGGGATTGACAACAAAAAGCGCGCTTGAATAGGCAATCTGGCTTTCATATGCGCCATCGACTGTTTTTGCGCCAAGCTTCACCTCGTCGCCTTCCGGGCAGCCTACGCAGGTGAACTGCTCTGCGGCTCCCTGGTTCCATCCGCTCTGCTCAGCCCCATTGACATACCATTGGTAATGCGCCATTCCCTGTTCGTCGCTGCATCCCGAAATGCACGTGAAGACCCTGTCGCCCTCGCCGTAGCCTATCGAGGGCGGGCTAGGGGGAATGGCTATCGGATTTATGACCGGAAGCGTTTGGGAGTAGACAGCTGCGCTTTCCTCCCCCTCAAAACTGATTTTCGTGCCGAGCTTCACCTCCGTCCCTTCAAGGCAGCCCATGCAGGCAAAATCGCCAGCTGGGCCGGCATTCCATCCGCCCTGCCCGGCTCCGTCAGCATACCACTGGTAATGCGTCTTTTCGTCCCCGCACTCGGAAAGGCAAGTGAAGCCCCTTTCGCCATCTCCGTAACCTATTGAGGACGGGCTTGGAGGGGGCATTGTCGGGTCCACAAAAAGCGCTTCCGAGTAGGCAATCCCGCTCTCTTCGCCATCCACAATGAATTTTGTCCCGAGCATCACTTCGGTGCCTGCCGGGCAGTCCGCGCAGGCGAACTGCTCTGCCGGGCCCGGGTGCCAATCGTCCTGCCCGGCTCCGTCAGCATACCACTGGTAATGCACCTTCCCGTCCCCGCACTCGGAAAGGCACGTGAAAACCAGGTTGTTTTCCCCATGGCCGATGGAGGGCGGGCCGGGCAAGGGCAGCTCTGCAAAAGCCTGCTGGGAAAAAAGCGCAATGAATAGCAGTGCGAAAATCCCGAAACGGGCGAAGAGGGCAGAGGATTTGTCCATAGTCAATACCTAGCTTATCCTTGCAAGCGAGGAGATATCCAGCTCGCTTCCCAAAATCCTTGCGAACATTCTTATGAAACCGAGGGTTATTATCAAGTTCAGTATCGAGCCGAGCACCACCCGGACAATCACGATATATATGGCGCTGTTGACCATGTCGAAACTCGTCATGGCCTTCGCACGATTGACAACGTAATCCCGTGACTTGTCGGTATTTGTCAAAGTCGGGTCGCATTCGTGGCCTGCCATGAAGTTCTCAATCGTCGTTGTCGAGGGGTTGCTCCCGTGCAGGAGCCTGTCCGTCGCCACTATTGTCAAAGGATACACCGTATAAAAGCCAAAGCCGACCGCGATGAGCGCATTTCCTGCGCCGCGGCTGAACTTGAAGCAGCGGAACAGGAGGCCGACGGGGATTAACATGTTGAATGCGGTGTACCTTGCAAATGATAGGAGCACGCGCTGTGCGTACAGGTCCATGATTGCCGCCGATGAAGCAAAGCCGGCTGGCATCATGGCTCCCCTAAAGGCGTTAAGCGGGCTGCAGTTGACAAGCGTGAAGCCGACTCCCTTGAAGTTGCAGAAGATGCTTTTCGAAGCCTCGCGCCCTAGGTCGTTGCTGGTGCCTTCTACGCCAAAGTATATTGCCGAAACGTTGCTATCAAGCCCTTTGAGAGTTTGGAAGGCGATGTTCATCGCGCCGGTTATGGTGGGGCTGGCCGGCATGGACGAGCTGTTGTTTGCCGCATAAAGGGCGATTGAGAGGTAATTGTTCGCAATCGAAGAAACGGTGAGTATGCAAAGCAATATCACCGCGGTTGCCATGACCTGCAAAAGCTCATCCTGGAGTATCGGCCGATAGTGCGGAACCGAAAGCAGGTACGTCCCCATGTAGGCTATTGCGATCGCAAAAAGCGGGATTGCGATTGCGAAAACAACCAGTGTCGGATTGAACTCGGGCGCTTCGTCGGTCACTATTGCGACGTTTGATTTGTTGGAAACGTTGGAAAACCCGTTCTGGTCGAAAACATATGCCACCAAAGTCACGTTTCCCAAATCGCAGCCGCATCCAGTCGAGCCCTTCGGCGCAGCCTGGCAGCCGGGACCTATGGTTGAGCAGTCCAGCATGGGGGAAGGGCCTTCCTGGATCTGGGTGCCGTTGAGCGCCCATATGTAGTTCCAGGTGAATGGATAGCCGGCCGGATGATAGGCGTCATAAGGAACGTTTGTGGGGCAGTTCAAGCACGTGAGCGTTCCATCCGGAAATATCCAGCTGGGCGAGATTATCGGGTCTTCTGGCTGTGCGGGATAGTGGTCAAAACCCGCAAAATCGGCTAAGCCTATTTCGGAACTGTTGCTGTAGAATCCGTTGCCCACGGGATGCGAAATTGGGCTCCCCTGGCAGGTGAAAGTGGCGTCGCACCTGTAGTATATCTCAAGCCACACCAGGCCGTCCTGGCCGCATACCGAAGAGTCGCATTCGTAACGCACATCCGAAAAATCGCTACCTGATGAAATCACGGTGTCGGTCTGGGTTCCGCCTGGCCATGTCCGCATTTTCCACCTGTACTCCTTGCTTGACACGGTCGGACCGCAAACCGTGCCTACATCTGGTATTGCCGGCGAGCAAGTGCAGACCGGGTCGGGTATGCTCGCGCAGTTGTTGCAGGTGAATACGCCCGTGTAGTTGGTGAATGTGAAACCCGCCTCGATTATTACCGGCTGCACGCTTACACTAGGCACAGGGGGGTTTGGCGGCTCGCATGAGACCCCTGCGCAGCAGGTGCATGGGCCGACGATGTTCCCGTCACCGTCAACAAAACCGTTTGTGTCCTGCCCGACTCCGCCGCCCGCGAAAACGGATGGCAGGATGAAAAAAAACGCCAATGCCGCCGCTAGTGCAAGCCTGGCGGCACGCCCTGATTTTGCGTCGAATGCGTTTCTCATATTATCTTGCCTATTCCCGGTATGTCGACATCGCCGCCCAATATCGGCGAAAACACCCTTATGAAAGAAAGCACTATCACTATTCCGAACAGAGGCAGCACGAGCGCGGGAATGAGAAGCACGCCTGCGGACTTTGCATCCGACCTGCCTTCTGCGCCAGGCAGCTTGGCGATGAAATCGCTCGGCCCTATATTCACAGGCCCGGCAAGCGCCTCGTCATTGCAAACCTCGTAGCAGTCCGTCCGGGTGGATGGGGTGTAAGTGCAGTCGGATGGACAGGTAGCACAGTCCACGCACATCCGTTCCGCAGGGTTTGAAAGCGCGCAGGAAGATGTGCCGCCCACCCCGTAGCTTGATGCCCCGCAAAACGAAATCTCGTGAAGAGCCCCGGTTTCATTGAAAGCGAGTTTATCGTTGCAAAGATCGGTGCTTAGGATGTTGCCTATGGAGCTGTCCCGCCTGCACATCGCAGGGCAGCCGAAATAAGGCTTGAGCGGATTGATCTGCGAAACATTGCAGGCTGCAGTGTCAGGGGTGGGGATGGTCGTCCTGCAGCTAAGCGGGCAGCTTGACACGCTGCAGTCCACGTAAAGCGAGGGATTTGATGCGATGATTCCGCAGCTGCCAGTATACGGGGTTCCGTTTGCATATATTATGCGGCAGTGCTCCGGGCATTGCCTGCACCCCTGCACATTATTATACGGGGCGGGCCTGCCGGATATATTTCTCGAAAGAGGATCGGCCCCCGGGCCAAAGCCGAGGTATTCGCTGCATACGGGGGCAGTCATGTTCGCCTTGCACCTGTTCGAGCAGACGCTAGTCCCGCACACGGTGCTATTGCAGATAGGCGTCGTATTAAGGAGGAACCCGGAATAGCCTGTGCTTATTATCCGGCAGCCAGTCTGGCACCATTTGCATTTGGTGTAGTTGGGAAGTATCTGCTCTTCCACCCATGGAAGCTCCTGGCATGCGGAATGCGATTCGGTCGGCATGTTCTCGGAAGTTGTGCAAGGCACCCCTGTCTGTTCCGGGTGGTAATCAATTTCGTAGCATGGCACGACATCGTGATCGAGAAGATAGCACTGCATGGTTTGAGGCGGCGTAATCGTTACTATATAGCACGGCACAGGCGCGCCGGGCAATATCTGGGTGCATGGGAGGGTGGTGTCCGTGCACTGTTGCACGGGGGGTGTTGCGGATTCATTATATTGCGTGCACGTCGGGTCGGTTGTGCTGTGGCATTCCACTTCCATGTCTTCCCCGAAGTTTTGGGTGCACACCCCTACCTCGCTCCAGGTTGACTGGTCGTCTGGATCGGGCGTGTTGTATTCCATGCAGCCGTCCGTGCCCGCGTCACATGGCGTATAGGTGGTGAAACCTTCGACATTGTTTGTGCCGCACGGAACCGGGATTCCGCCATCGTAACTTTCCACGCAATCTGGATTGTTTGCGTCTTCGCAAGGCGCATCCATATCCATGTATGTATTGACCGTGTTGGTGCAAACCGTATACGTGAATGGGTTCAGCGAATGGGCTTCAACGCAGGGATATTCCGTTGCGCTGCAGGAACCGATAGTGTCCACAGACTCATAGACGGTCATGTTGCAGATGTGGTCGAAGCCGTTAGAAGCCAATCCCGTGCAAGCAACCGCGGGCGGGGCATAGTGCGCAGGGATTGTGTAATACGTGTTTGGGGCGTAATCATCGCAGTATTGGTCCGGGCCGGGTATGACATATGACGACTTGCACGAGGCGCCGCAGAGGGACGGGTCGGTGCAATTGGTTGGATCGGCGGGCATTGTGGGAACCGTGTTCCTCAGAATCGGCGAGACTGGCGCCCCGTTATAGGTGAAGCTCACCCTTGCCATCTCAGGGCATTTCTGACAGTATTCGGCAGAGATGCCGCTTGCATTGTAAGCCCTGCAAAGATGGGGGTATGGCGCCGCAGGCCCGCCCTGGTTTTTGCAGTTTGTCGCGCAATTGGCCGGGTCGCATTTGAACTCGGTGGTGCTCGTGCCATAGCCCAATGCGCATATTTCAGGAATGTCATCAGAGGTATCTTCCGTGCTCATGTTTGAAAACTGGGTCGCTGAATTGGCTGTTTCATTGTAATTGACAAAGCTTGTGAAGCGGCAGAACTCGGGGCACATTGTGCAGTTTTTGGTGCTAGTGGAACCCACCGGGTACGGCGCGCATGAAGACAGAGGAGGTATGGGCACCTCCACCTTGCAGGCAGGCGGGCATGCGCTGCAGGCTGCACGGTTAAGCGAACTTGCGCATTCGTCTATCAGCTTCGATTGGCTGTCGCTAAGCCCGTCGTAAGGCGCAAGAATCGAATTTGTGTCCGTGATATTGTTTATCCTGCATTTAAGCGGGCACGTAACGCCGCCGACCGTGCACAGTTCCTCGCATGTCGTTATATCCGCCCTGCTTTTCGCAATGTACATGCACGACACCGGGCAGGTGCCGGAATACTCGGGCGGCTTGCATGAAACCCTGTTGCACGTGGCATCCGAGTACTTAAGCTCTATCCCCCCGCTTGTGTTCCTGTAAAGCACCTTGCACCATGCCGGGCAGCCTTCGCATCCGGAGCAGTCCACCGAAAGGTCTGCCGGGACTACCTGCCGCGACCCGCTGCTGTAATCAGAGTAGCACTTGTTTTCGACAGGCGCCTGCGTCCTGCAGGTCTTTATCGAGCACTTGCTGTTGCCGCAGACCGCGCTGCTCGTGTCGCAGTCCGTCCGCTGCCGCATAATCTTGCAGCCGGGATTGACTGCCGCGCATTTGGTGATGTTGCACTCCGGGATATTGGACGGGAATGGAACGTCCCTGCAGTAGTCCGGGCATCCGTCAGAAGGGGGCACGTATATGTGGAAAGACTCGCCTATGGTGTCCCAATTTGAAATGGCGCTACTAACAGTAATCACATCGTAATCTAGACCTAGTATTGTCCGATTGCTGTTATTCGTTATGTTTAATCCTTCTGCCACGTTCCCGCCGCGAACGACCTTGTATCCGGCAAGCTCGTTCTTTTTCCAAGCGTTTCCCACAACGGCAATCTTTTTCGCGCCTATATCATAGCCAAGATAAATGCCGGTAAAGCCATAGTAACTGTCTTCTGACAACTTGGTCCATCCTTTCGTTATGCCAGCTGCAGAAAGATCCCTGCACGCTATAAGCCCGCCGTAGCTGGCTCCCGGGCCGCCCGTATTCCAATTGGCATCGGTTATGCCGGCGGAAATCAGGTGCTGCGTGCTTTCAAAACCGTAAAGCCTCCCGCTGCGCGAGTAGATTGCCACCGGATATTTCACCCCGCACTCCGCAGGACAAGTAGGGTCGGAAGCGGAAAACGTCCGCTCGCCATAGACAGTCACGTTGAGCGTGTACCACGCAAGTGCGAATGTGAGGGGATAGACTATGAAGAGGGATATCGCGATTGCTATCATAAGCCCGCCAAGCTTTCTTGTGAAGAAAAATGTGCGCAGTATTATCCCAAAAAGCAAAAAGACAGGGGCGATGCCGAACGCTATGACATCTATGAAATAGCGCTGTGCGTATATCGAAACCATCAGCTTGGAGACCGATTCGTAGATTGCGCCCGCCCGCTCGGCCTCTATCGACATGAACGCATTCTGCCGCAGGCTCATCCCCATGAAAGCAAGCTGGTATATCTGCGCCTGCACGCCGGTGCTTAAGGCTGCGCGTTTCTGCCTGTTGTATGACTCGGCAAGCGCATTTTTCGTCTTTTCATTCGCCAGGTCATACACGTTGCTCAAGTACTGCTTTGCCGCAGTTATATAGCAAGGCTCGCCGGAATTGCAGGAAACCGGCAGCCCGCCAGAATTTACCGCCTCGCTTGAGAGGATGTCGAAAAAGCCCACTGCGGCAACCAGCCCTCCGACCAGCATGACTGAGTAAACCGCCTGCACAAGCTCCTCGTTTGCGAATGCCTTGATTTCGGGAAGGTCGAATGCCCTCCCGAACATCGCTGCGATTGAGACGATGGCAATGGAAATTCCCACTGCGATAAGCCCCGCCAGCCCCCAGTTCGAAAACCAGCCCTGCTTGTAGATGTTTGAGCTGCCCCCGATTATTCCGGTGCCGTTCTCAAGTTTCAGTATCTCGCTTTCAACACCGCTCTCGTTTGCAGAAGGGGCAATAGCGGAGCTGCTCGGCACGAATGCTATGGGGTATGGGTCGCATAGTGCAGTGGGAGATATAGGCTGGTTGCAGAGAAGATTTATGCATTTTAAACCGCCCTGACAATTTGAGTCCGAGGCGCAAGCCTCTGCATAGCCGCCCGTGGCAGAGAGCATGCCCATTGCCGCAAAAAGAAAAAACGCCAATGCAAGCGCAAGTGTTTTTTTCATCAGCCCACCGCCATCGCCTTAAGCGCCTTTGAGAGCGCCATCACGCAGGTTATGCTCACCACCAAAACCAGGTTGGGTATGAACACCGCCTGCGGGATTGTTATGCCTATCTTGTAGAAAATCGAGCCTTTCCCGCTAAGCGTACTGTCGTCAAATCCGCTTATGCCGTCCAAGCCATAGGTGTAGAAATTGTGAACCCTCACATACGAGCAGCTCACGCATGGCACTTCCGAATCGGCTATCCCAGCGTAGATTTCGTGTGAGAGCGCGTAGAGGAAGGGCACGACTATGTATGCCGTGAAGAAAATCGCTATCAGGACGTTCCCGAACTCGCGCGTCATGGGTATTATGCGCATTATGAACGCGAATGGCAGCACGATTGAGGCGCCCGCCCATTGTATTGTCTGGAGAATGTATTTTTGCGCATTGAGGCTCGCGATTATCGGAAGGTACATGTCCATCACCAGCTCCTTGTGCGCGGAGAGCCCTTTCCTATAGGCATTGGTCGCTACCCCCACCCCGTATATTGGCGCGGCGCCCAGGTATATGTACCTGGTGGCGTCGAATTGGTCGTGGAGGCTGCCATAGGTCAGCGTCCTTATGATGCCAAGCCCGTTGGTGTTTATGAGCCCGTCCAGATAATCGTTTGCCGACTGGAAGGGGCTGGCGTCAAAATAGCTTTCGGATATCATGCAGCTTGCCTGGAAAAACCCGACAAGGCCTATGAAAAGGAAAACCGTTATCACAAGGTTCGAAGCCTCGTCCTTTGCCCACATCTCGATTGCCGGATTCTCCTTGAGCTTGGCATACATGTATGCAAGCCCGATTGCAAGGGACACCAGCATGAACGCGGATGAGATGAACAATGTTGCGCCGCCGCAATCGTCAAACGACTCCAGGCCGCATGTTTCCGCATAGGAGTTTGGAAGCTCGTCGCAGCCGCCTGCAAAGATGGCTAGGCAAAGAAGAAGCAGTGCGAATGCGGTTTTGAGAGCGCCCATCAAACCAGCTTTGAGAGCCCGTAAAGCTGGGGCTCGCCTCCGAATGCGAGAGTCAGGTTCTTGATAAGAGTGACAGTCATTATCACAGGTATAATGAATATGGTTATTGAAAGCACGATGTATTTCACTACCGCCGGCAGGGCGTACTTGGTCAGCGGCACGTAGTAATTCGCGCTGATTTTTGAAAACGTAGCCACTTTTTCGCCATAAAGGTTCAGCGGAATCGCCATGATGAATCCGAATGTGTTGTTCACCACTATAAAAACTATCTTTATTATGGCGAATAGCACGGGGCATGGCACAATCCATCCTAGCGCCCAGCAGGCAACCGTGCCCCACCCTTCCTCGCCGCCCACCCATGGCAATGGACTCAGGTCAAACATCTGCATGAGAGGACTGCAGATTAGGTCGGAAACCGGCGGTTCGGGCGGCATGGCAACGTCTTTTATTCCGTTTATTGTGTTCGTAAGGTCCTGACTGTAGGTGCTATACACGACCTTTGACACCATCATCGCCGCAGGATAGATTACCGCGGTTGCGATTACCGCGGCAAGCAGCGTGCCGCCGATCTTTCTCGTAAGCGAAAAGGAACGGAGGAAAATGCCCACCGGGAGCATTATGACTGCCGCGCTTCCGAAAAATCCCAATATGGAGTATTGCGCGGAGGCGAGCATCATGAAGCTTGCAACTGAATCCATGCCCTGACTGACCGATGCGAGCATGGGGGAAAGCCCCGACCCGGGGCTGCCCGAGACCGTAAATGCGACAATGAATACGCCTTGGCTCACCGTGTATGTATAGGAAACAACCCGGGCGAGTTTGAAATATGCCTCGGTGAGCTGCAGGTAGAGCTTCTGCCCGTCTGCATAGACATTGTCCTTGAGGAAAGTCTGCGCGGAGGTTATTGCGTTCGGTTCGCCCGATAGGAACTGGGATGCTGAATTCACTGTGGTTATCAGCACCATGCACAAAACAGCGATGCTTGCGCTTGTCGCAATCTCCTGCATCTCCACCTTCGTCCAGGCGTCAAGGACTGGTATCTCAAGGAACTTGCCCGCCATGTAGGCAAGGGCGATTATTGCAAACGACATGAGAAGCGCGAGCCCGGTCCAGACATATATGTTGCTATACCATGCGGCATGGGGGGTGCCTGCGGCTGCTAACAGACCTATAAGTACAAACAGTAGTGTGCCCTTTCTTCCCCCACACAGCATGGTCTTCTGATGCGAATGAAGTTTATAATCCTTTTGAGGATGAAAATGCGGTTATTAGGCGGATGGAAAAGTTGCATGCGGGCTGTTTCGCATTCAGAAACAGGCGCAAAATAGTATGGGAACGGAATGCTGGAATTCAGGCTTGGATGAATGAATGCGCTTTCCGGCCTCTGGCATTGGAAATGCTCATGAAAAGCGGGGAATGTAGCGCCCGTATGGGATCAGGATTATCAGAAGCGCCCCGGTTACAATCGAAAAGGCAAGGCCGAGCCCTAAAGCGCCAAGATAGAGGCCGAACACGGCAATGCCGAAAAAGAAAACGGCCGCGGCGACAAGGTAGTTCCTCCTTGATTTCTCGAAGCTTGCCCGCAGTGCCTTGCATTCCGGCAGGCATTTTTCGCATGCCACCGAACGAACGGGGGGAATTCCGAGAAGTTTCCTTATTTTCCTTGCCGCAAGTATCGGCACATCCTGATTCGCAGGGGTCCCGTCTGTTCGGGCGCCGCACAAGACGCAAAGCCCGCTCTGGCTTATTCCCTGTTTTTTCTTGCCCTTGCCTTCCGGTTTTGCCTTGCCCTTGCGCATCATGCGAATATTTTCACATCTCCGCTTTTAAACCTAAGGATTCCTAAAAAGGGAGTGATTTTTATGGCGGAAAAGGAAGATTCAGTCGAAGGCATGAACGGGCATATTCACATGGAAGAGGAGGAGCATATCCACGAGGAGGGCTATTCGGACGATGACGGGCCGACCCCGGAAGAGATTGCGAAAATGCGCGAGAACTTCGTAAAGGCGGGAAAGATGACCGCGTCCGTCCTCAAGGAAGTCCCCAAGCTCGTGCTTCCGGGCGAGTCGCTCTTCGACATAGCCGAGTCGCTGGAAAAAATGATTCTCGACACCGGCGGAAAGCCCGCATTCCCCGCGGGAATATCGATAAACGACATCGCGGCGCACTACACCCCCGAGGCGGGGAACGAGGTGCTCATCGGCGAGACGGACCTGGTGAAGATAGACATAGGGGTGCATTTTGACGGCTGTATTGGCGATTCCGCGGTTACGGTCGACCTGTCAGGCGAGCAGGGCAAGCTTTGCGAGGCGTCCAAGGCCGCGCTTGATGCGGCAATCGCTTCGATGAGGCCGGGCATGAAAACAGGCGAGATAGGCGCGATAATAGAGAAGGAGATAACTTCGCGCGGCTTTAAGCCGATCGAGAACCTCACCGGGCACCAGATAGCGCCCTACAGGCTCCATGCAGGAGAGGAAATACCCAACATATCCACCTCATCGTCCTACGAGCTTATGGAAGGCGACTACTTCGCAATCGAGCCGTTCGCATCGGCCGGCTCAGGACGGGTGTCCGACACCGCGCAAGTCGAGATATTCGCGCTCCAGGGGACCCCTAAACTGCGCATGAAATACTCACGCGAGCTTCTTGCGCATGTGATACGAAATTATTTCTCGCTTCCGTTTGCCGAGCGCTGGCTTTCGGGCGTGTTCAATTCCCGCCTGACTTTACAAAGCTCGCTCCGCGAGCTTCTCAACTCCGGGGCGCTCCATCCATACCCAGTGCTTCGTGACACGGGCAGGTGCAATTTGTTGCAGTTCGAGCACACCGTCCTAATCGAGCACGACTCGGCGAAAATAATAACCTTACCATAAGTGGTCTTGTGCGCGCGAAACTAGGGCAGAATTTCCTCGCTGACGACCTTGTCCTGGAATTCGAGGCTGAAACTGCAAACGTGCGCGGGAAGTCCGTCCTTGAGATAGGGGCGGGCGACGGAAGGCTCACCAGGAAGCTCTTGTCCCACGGCGCAGGCCACATAACCGCGGTAGAGATGGACGGGAAGCTCGCAAAGCTTCTGCGCACGACTTTCCACTACAGGGTTTTCGTGGTGGAGGACGACATACTGCTTTTCGACGAGTCGCGCCGCTTCAACTGCATTGTCGGCAACATACCCTACTACATCACCTCACCCATACTCCTCAAGCTTTCGCGTATGGATTTCGGAAAGGCCGTGCTTTGCCTCCAAAAGGAGGTTGTGGAGCGCATGATGGCGCCTTCCGGCTCACCGAACTACGGGCGGCTGTCCGTTTTCTGCCAGCTTGCCTTTTCGATGGAGCACCTTGCCGAAGTCCCCCGCGAGGCTTTTTTGCCCAAGCCCAAGGTTGACTCGGCGATAATCTCGCTTGCGAAAACCGGCTTGGCGGTTTCGCCCTCCGAGGAAAAGGTGATAGGGGCGATATTCTCGCATCGGAAAAAGTCGCTTCGGAACGCGGTTGTGGACGCCAGGCGCGAGCTTTTCGGAAGCGAGGACAAGAAGGGCGCGATGCAGCTGTCGCAAAGTCTTAAATACGCGCCGCGCAAGGTATTTCTGCTCTCTCCGCAAGAGGCATTAAAGACCGCGAGGGAGCTTTTGGAAAAGAAGGGAATCTAGATGAGCATAATTTCAGATTTCGACACGGAGTTCGACCATAGCGACAAGGAGATACTCACGCGGATGGCAATCGCCTCTATTGCGGAAGTGTTCCTTGTGTGCGCAGCCGTGCTGCTGTTTTTCGTCCAATTCAGGCTGCCCCTGTCGGTTTCGACTTCGGCAACGCTGGTCTTCGTTTTCGCAGGCTCGATTCTCTGCTGGAAAAGCGTCCTGTTCGCCGAGATGATGCTTTTCGCCTCGCTTCTTGGCACGCAATACGTGCTTCTCGGCCATTTCCCCGGGCTTCTGGCGGTTTTCGTGCTTGTCGATTTGTTCGTGATAATCTCCATCCCCAATCCACTAGGGCAGATCCCCAATCCTCTTACGTCCATTCAAAATCCGTTCAAGAAGCGAGATTAATCCCCGATTTTTGCAAGCCTTCTTGTTTTTCTCTCCTTTTTTCCGATGCCCGCCTGCTCCCCTAATTGCCCAAGCCCGGCAGCATTCCCCTCAAAGATAAGCCGGGCGCCAAGAGTGATTCTTTTTCCGCCCTCAATCGCGCTCATTTTCGCAGGCAGAATGCCGCCCTCCGACTCATACTCGAACTTCCATCCCTTTCCCGCCTTTATTTTCGGGACGGATATCCTCCCGCCTTCGACTTGAGGGTCCTCTATCTCCACGAAAAGCAATTCCCTCCCCGAAAATACCGCAAGGGAGACCTTCCCGTTTTTTGCGCATTTTTCAAACGTGGCCTTCCGGGGGAATTTCATTTCCATGAAAAAAGCGGCAAGCGCGAGGAGGAACGCCGCAAAAAAGGAGAATGCCGCCACTGCAGCAAAGGGGCCGCTGCGCTTTTCCTCGATGGGCGCCATCCGCCCGCTCAGCTTCACCGAAACGGTTTTCACCTCTTTTCCGCACTGCACGGAATAAGGCCCGGATTCACCCGCGCGATATTGCGACTGGAAATCCGAGTCAAGCGCCAGTCGCTCTAAGCCCCCGCCGGGCGCGGAGACGAATATTTCCGATTCGCCATCGCAAAGAACGGATATCAATCCTCCCGACTCGCCCACCAGGAACTCCGCGGCTGCGAATTGGGGCAGAAGAAAGAGAAGGATTGCGAAAACAAGCGCGAGCTTCCCCACATGGAAATTACGGCTTGGAAGTATAAAAAACAGGCGGGAGGAAACATCCGATGGATTCATCTGCCCTAAGCCGGTTCGCCAGATTCCAAAAGCTACCCCGCGCGCTAAGACGTTTTCGTATTCATGTCGCCGGAGTTCTCATCGTTTGGGTTCTTCTTGTTCTTCGCTTTGCCGTCTATGGTCACAAGAAAGTAGTTGTCTACGAAATTCGCCTGTCCTTGCGCGGTCGCGTTTGTCGAGTCGGCCGCCATCTGGCCGGTTTTTTTCCTCTGTCCGGTCTCAAACCCGGAACGCGAGGTCAGCGCCTCTGAAAATGTGCGCCCGAACGCGTCACGGTTGGTGGACTGCGCTTCCTTGATAAGTTCGAGCTGGCGCATCAGCTTCACAAGTTCCTGCCTGTAAAGCTCGAAGTAGCCCCATTCCTTCATGAGGGTTTCGACTTCATTGCGAGATTCTGCAAAAATTAACTTTTTATCACGTTCGTTAAATGTTTTCTCGTCGATTTCGTCATTTTTGTATGCATTAAGATTGGCCTTTCTCCCCGCTTCGATGGAAAGCAAATCTGCCATTGTCTCTTCGTTTTTGAATCGTGTGTTATAGTATTCCTCGCTATCTTTTTCCATCTTGGGACTTTGCATGGAAAAATTCCGCTTTTCTTTTTTATTTGTAGTAAGAAAGAGATAGTGCGCCCTGACATACCCATAGTCATTCAAATGCTGTTGTGCCTTTTCATCCAAAGGTTCATCTGAGTTAATAGCAGTTATTCTTTCTCTGAGAAGATTAAGTAGTTTAAAAACTTCTTTTTGCTTATCTGTTTGCGGTGGTTTTAGCTGTTCTGCCTGCACCTGCTTCTGCGCATCGAGGATGGTGGAGGGGATTTGGACGGAAATGATTAGATTATTTATGGGCGTATCAGTTATCTTTTCACGGGTTTGGTATGCCATTAAAAGCACCTTACCTGTTGCTTGCCAGTAATGTTTCAACAGTTCCAGTTTGAAGATCAACCAGTGCGTATCTTTCTCCGCTTTGAGGAATTATCTCAACAGTAGTCTTTTTTCCCGTCGTGGTTTCAATAGTCTTTACTGAGAGTTTTGCATTAGTTAGGTTTCCAAGAACAGGAGCAAGTTCGATATACCCACTCCCATTGAACGAAGGTGCGAATATGATGAGCCCCCTGTCGGTAAGCATTGCAAAATTCCCTTTATCATCCATCGCATAATTCATCGATATTCGACTGCCATCATCAGAAACAATCGGGCCACAGAATAATTTATCATTTTTATTCCTTGGCTGAAGAATAACCAGAACCCCCTTCCATCCCTCGTTCATCACATAATGTATCCATCCGACCGGGCTTCTCACGCTCACGATTTGTTCCGTGCCTGAGAATGACTTTATGCCCAGCTGGGCTAGGATTTCATCTGAAAGACCAATGACGTTCCCTGCGAATCCGAAGCCGGGTCCGCCTTTCACAAAGTCAGGCTTCCAGCAGGTATCATAGCCAGGGTCAATCCTCACTTCTTCGGTCTTTTGCTTCTGGTTGTTCTGGGCTTCGGCTTCCTTGGCGTCAAGCTTGCCGCTCAGCATGAATATTGCGAGAAACATTCCAAAGAAGACAAGCGCGCGCCTGGGGGAAAAATGTTCTACCAGCCCGCGATTCCTGTGAAAAGTCGGCTTTTGGTTTTGTTTTTGGATGGTTTTGTCTGACGCATTGGTTACATGACCGATGAGTTTTGCCCTGCCATGAGCCATAGATTATCTCTGCCACTACTGTCCTGTCGCCTCTGTCTGATTGATTTTATACATAAATATACTTTATAATACCACCGTTTGGCAGAAAAGGGAGGATTCTTTTAAACCAAACCGACCAAATTAGGACGGGCTCGTAGCTCAATGGATAGAGCGCCTGGCTTCGATGCAGGAACCCAAAAAGTATTCGAAGGCGGATTTCTGCGCTTCCTCCCTAAGATAAACATAGGGTGGATTTGAGGAAACCAGTAGGTTGCGGGTTCGAAACCCCAAACCCCTGTCATGAAATTAGTGGTTTGGTACGAAAATCCCGTCGGGCCCGCTTCTTTTCACATAGCGCCCGCCGTTTTGCCTGCGGGCAAAATCGCACCAACTGCGGCGGCAGTTGATGCTCCCGTCGGGCCCGCTTCTTTTTAGGATTAGTAGTGCCTGTCGAACTCGTGCGGCTTTGCGGGCGGGCGGACAAAGAGGTAGTACTTCGAGTCGCCATGCAGCTCCTCCTCTATCCTGGTGAATATCAGGTTCGCCGGGTCGGGAAGAAGGGGCACGCGGGACTGCATCTCCTTGAAGCTTTCAAACGGCTTTGTTTCGCGCGCGTCCAAAAGCTCCTTTAGGTGCTTCTTGCCTATCCCTGGAAGAAGCTCGAGCTGATGGAGCCTTATTGAAACCGGGCCTGCCTTGTTGAACATCGCGACGAATTCGGCCTCCCTTTCCTGTATGACGTTTTTTGCTACAAGCGGGAGCTCGTTTCTTGCGGTCGCGGTAAGGTCGTTGAAATCGATTCTTTTCTTTATCTTTTCGACCTCGTTTCTGTTGTCCCTGCCTATGCAAAGCTTCTGCCCGAGCGCGCACGCCGATCCGCGCTTTATGGAAACCTCGAGTAGCGTGAAGTATTTTTCCCCGACAAGCTGGGCGGTTGGCTCGCGCTCGCGGTCAGCCGCACGCCCATCCGGCAGAAAATCAATCACTCTGGCGTATTCTTCCATTTCCATATGAGGTTCCTCTAATGCATAATGGTTCCAGCATTATAAAATGCTTTGGGTAGGCGATCAGAGCAGGGGCTTTCCCTTCGATCTTCCGGAAGGCCGCTCATCCACGCCCATCCCTGCCATTTCGCCAAGCAATCCTTGCTTTCCGCAAAAATTGCAATTGATAGTCGGCCTTTGGTTGCCGCATTTTTTAGGATTAGTGCAAATGAAATTTGAGCCGCCTGGCGTTCCAAACCCGCATTCCCTCGGGTCGTTCTTCGGCACCTGTCTTCTCCCGCTGACCATGAAACTCACTCCTTCTTCACGTCAGCTTTCGCCCCATCCGCTTCCTTCTTTTCCGCTTTCGCCTCTTCCTTCGCAGGCTCGGAAGGCGCAGCCGCGGCTTCGATTTGCGCCTCGACTTTCGGCTCTATCTTCTTTGCTTTCTTTGAGAACTTCGCGACGATTTCCTCTATCTTGGAAACCGTCTTTTCCGGCACGTCTGCCTTGTCCTTCGAGAGAATTAGCGCAAGCATCCCCTTGTTCGGGGGAAGCGTATCGACTATCTTCACCACGGTCTCGTTCTTGAGCTCAAGCGCCTCAAGCTCCTTTTGCATCTCAGCGGCATCGGAATGCTTCAGGCGGGCGAAGCGCTTTGCGTATTCCAATGTGTTTTGCTGCTCGAAGCCGAACTCGCCTGCCGTCCCCTGCCTCTTTTCGAGTATCTTCTCGACTTCGGACAGCGTCACCGCGCGAATTTCGTTTGCGCCCTTTCCTATCATTAAAATCACCGTTTTATTCCTTGCCGACAAGCCTAAGATGCACGGGGGGGATTATGAGCTCCTTTTTCGCCCTGCCGTCCTTGACAAGAACGACGTAGGCTTTTCCCCTGGTCCCGATTATCGGGCCGGTCTTTCCCCTGTAGCGCGGGTGCGGCATCCCGCTGTACTTGGACTGGGAGTCGATGGACACCACGTCCCCGACCTTATACCCGCTTATCAGACCTGGGACCGTGAGCTTGCGCTTCGCATGCCCGAGTGCCCGGCTTCTTTTCGACATCTTCCCTAATGAGCGTCTCATTCCTATCACCACGGCGCAATTCCTGAATTGTCTTATAACAAAACAAGGAAAGGAATATCTTACATCCCTTTTAAATACCTTCCCTTTTTAAATAACTTAGCCCATTTAAAAAACTTGCGGTATTGGGGGATTTCAATGAAGAAAAAAAATGCGCCAAAGATAGTCATAAAGCCCACCTTCAAGATAGAGAATATCGTGGCGTCCGCGTCATTGGGCCTCGAACTCGACTTGTACACCATCGCATCCAAGGTCGACGACGTGGAATACGAGCCAGAGCAGTTTCCCGGGGCCATCCTCAAGCTCAAGAACCCCAAATCCTCGCTTCTCCTCTTCAAGAACGGCAAGATAATCTGCACCGGCTGCAAGAACGAGGCGGAAGTCGGCTTTGCAATCGAGCGCACCCTCAAGCTCCTCATCGGCTACTCGAAGGTGAAGCCTGCGAAGAACTTCAAGCCTACTTTCACGGTGCAAAACATCGTCGCATCCGCGGAATTCAGCGTGGAGCTTGACTTGTACACCATAGCGTCCGAAGTGGAGGATGTCGAATACGAGCCAGAGCAGTTCCCTGGCGCAATCCTCAAATTCAAGACTCCGAAGACCTCGCTTCTCCTCTTCAAGAACGGCAAGATAATCTGCACCGGAGGCCGCTCGGAAGGCGACGTCAACACCGCGCTTAACATGGCGGCAAAGCTTCTTGCGCCCTACGCATCCCCATTGCCACAGAAAAAAGTCTAGGGGTCAAAGCTAGCGCCAAACTTGGGCAGGTTAGGCAACCGAGGCGTAATCCATGCTTCTTTCAAGAAAAATGCTTGCAACCGGCTGCGTGCAGGGAGTGGGCTTTCGCGCGTTTGTTTGCAAAGTGGGCGCTTCCCTAAAACTAGTCGGCTTTGCAAAAAACCTCCACAACGGCTCGGTTGAAATAGTCGCCGAGGGGGAAAAGGAAATACTCGACACATTCGCAAAAAGAATTACTGTAAAACAGCCTTTCGGCATGAACATTGAAACCTTGGAAGTGCTGGAAGAAAAGAAAATCCCTTCGCGCTCGTACGCCTCATTTTCGGTTGCGCATTAGTTTGCCTGTTTATTTGCCGCTGAATTCATTCATGTATGATGGGCGCTTGTATTCCAGGATCATGCCAGTCTCTTGCAGATAGGAGTGTAAGAGCCCGCCGGGCTGAAGCTCTTTTTGCACCAAGTTGTCCATCTGCCGCAGGGTTATTTCTCCATGTGGATTGTTTTTCCCCAATGCTTTGATTTTTGCGCTTAATCCGTTCAAAACTGTCTCCGCCATTACATTTACCTTTTGTTCCTCACTAAAAAACGTAGGTCTAACATAAGAAGCACCCATCGCTTCCGCATCCTCTTTAACTTCTCTAGGAAGCTTACTGTTGCGAATGGAATAATCGCCGATCGCATCTGGATTAAAAAACGTCAAGCGTTCGGAAAAATCACCTATCGGATCCACCAAAGGCCGAGCCGGGTCGGTTTTTCTTTCATCATAAGTTGTCTGGCAAAGTAAATCGGTGATTTTTGGTTTTTCATATGTCACATGCAATGATTTGTATTTTTCTTGCAGGGCCGAATTCAGGATTCCACCTGGTTTGAGCTCGGTTGCAATGAGTTCGTCCATCTGCCGAGCGGATATTTTTGATTTTGGGAGCGAATCCCCTGTGTTTTTCCGATTTTTATCGATTATGCCGTCGATTTTTGCGTCTAAAGGATCCAAAAATCCCTTTGACATGTAATCTATCGTACTCGAGGGCATCGACACCTGAGAAGTTCTTTGTGAAAATGACAAGGATTGCGCGAGAAACAAAGATTTCATATATTCTCTCGATCCGGCGATGTTCATCATCGACCCCCCTTGTCCAAGAGTAACAAGCTGCTGATCCGTTTGTGCCGGAGCCTTTTGTGCCGATGCGCCCGCCATGAAAATCACCACTGGTTTTATGGCGGGATAATTATAAAAACGCCAATCCTGCAATCGCGCCGAAAAGCGCGCACACGGCATTCGTGGTCGCCTTGTTGCCTATCCCGCGGTCCTCCAAAACGCCGACCACGCTGTCCACGAAGCTTCCTGAAAGCCCGATGAGACCGATTACGACAACTGTCCAGAGGCTTACGCCGGGAAGCAAAAACATCGCGGCAAACCCGATAAGAAGCCCCGCGTCAAGCGACATCAGTGTTCCGAAAAGCGTTATCGCGCCGTTCCTTCCGGTTTTCGTCTTCTTGAAATTGAGGAGGAAAAAAGGCTCTCCGCCAAGCACTCCGAGTTCGGATGCGAACTTGTCCGCGGTTATCGCGGCAAGCGCGCCGACATAGGGCCCCCATCCAATAACAGGGTACGCGACGGCGCAAATCATCGGAACAAGCCCGTTCGCAAGCACATTCTCCCAGGATCGCTCGTGCTCGTAAAGCCCAAGCTCGCGCTTTTTCTCATAGCCGTATTTTGTCACCGCCACCGAAAGGGCGAGGAAGACTAACATCAGCGCCAAAAAAGACAATGGGGCAAAGAGGGCGACAACCGCCCCCATGAGGAGCGCAAGGAATATGCCCGCGAAATCAAGAAGCGCGACATTGGCTTTTTCCGCCATCAGATTACCTCTACACAACCATCTTCGCCAAGTATAATATTCCTTCCTGTCATCCTCTGGATGACCACGGCGTTCGTCTTTAAGTGCGAACTCTGCCTTGATGATTTATACTTGCTTTTCCCCCCTGAAAGCGCCGCGTAGATGAGAAGCTGGTCGGCAAGGTGCGTATCCACAGACGAGCCCGAGGCGCACTCTGCAAGGAAAGTTTCGCACGCTTCCCTTGCAACATCCTCCGCTTTCTTCCCCCGCTCGCCAAGCGAGCATGCCCCGACGCTTCCGCTCCAAAGGGTAAGCGCATTCCCCGGGCACGCCGCCTCGACCGAACTGGCCTTGCCTGCAAGCCGAAAGCCAAAAAGAAGCTCGAGAAGCACGCTCTTCTCCCGTTCGGGCACGTGCGGCGGGATGCCTGATGAGACTATTTCGTAGTGCGCTTTTTTCCCATCGCCTGCCAGGAATTCTGCGCCGCGAAGCTCTGAGGGCGAAGTTTCCAATGCGATTTCCCCTCCTCCTTTCGGGTAAAAGCCGGAGCGGACCATTTTCGCTGAAGCGTTCACCCCGAATTTTCTTGCGGCTGGAAGGAACACTTCCGAGAAATATTCGAATGTGGGCGCGCCTCGCACGTGCGTGCCGCCCCTGATGCGTATGTCGCAAGGCTCGCCCGCAGAAATGAGGGCCGGCAATGCGGCCTGCAGAAAAAGCGTGCACGAGCCCGCAGTTCCTATGTCGAATTCGTGCCTTCCGCCCGCCATTTTGCCCGGCTCGAAAACAACCTCGCATGAGCCGAGCGTTGCGCCTTCCATTTTTGCGCCGGAAAGCTGGGAAAGCATGTTGCATACCGAAAGATGCTGCGGCTTAAGCCCTGGCTGCTCCCTTCCTGCGCGTATGTTCCTGACCCTCACGGGCTTTGAGAGCACGCATGAAAGCGAGAGCGCGGTGCGCAGCACCTGCCCTCCTCCCTCGCCAATCGAACCGTCGATTTCAAGCATGATTGGAGTTTGGCGGGATTGCTTTTATTACAATGGTAAATTCGACATTTTGCGAATGCCAAAAAAAGCCTGCCCGCCGACTTTCTCATCCAAGCCGATTCGAAATTAAGCGGAGGAGAACGGAGGCGCCGATTAAAAGCGGCACGCCCAATAAAAAGGCGAGGGCGCCCGTGTTCAAACCGGGCGCCTCCCTCTCCTGCGCGGGATAGGAGGAAGGCGGGGCGAAGTCGTTTCCGTGCTCAAAGAGGGTTGCCGCCCCCTCGTTTTCGCTCCCTATGCCCCCTGCTTTCCAGCCCTCGGGCTCGCGCACAGAAAATTCCCTCGTGAAGTTCGTTTCGTGCCCGAAGCTGTCCTCGAATGCGATCGTGAGATTTTTCCTGCCCGGCGTGGCATTCCATAAAAACCCGAAATGGAACGGGAGATACTCCTCGTTTTCCAAGGCAAGCTGGGGCATGCGCTCGGGCGAGCCGCTCGCGTTAAGCCTCACGCCCCCCTTATCATGCGGCACGAAAACCGCCATCGCAATCTCCTCGCCGCACTCGCCTTTTTCCAAGCTGAAGGAATATGGGAAGACGGATGCGATTTCCCTTCCGTTTTCGATTGCCGAAATTTTCGATGGCATCCTGCGCAAAAGAAGAAGAGCGGATGCGCCCTGCCCGCCGGAAAGCCTTTTTTGAAGCGGCGGGTTCAGCCAGAAATCGCAGGAATCCCCATTCTCAACAAGAAACGTCCGCTCGTGCCGCGCATCTTTAAAATAGGTCTTCCTGCCCGACTCGAATTCAGGCTCGCAGCCGCATACGGAATAGTCCCCCATCATGCCGCACGATTCATGGTATTCCTTTTTCCGAAAGTCGTAATCCACCTCTATTCTTCCTTCGAGAACGACATCAAGCGGGGCGAAAAGCTCTAAGCTGCCGCTTTCAAAAAGCGCGCCTTTGGGAAGCTCCAGAGGAAATGGGTTGCCCCCCTGCCGCCCAAGCGGAATCGACTTGGCCGCTCCTTTGTACCCATAGCTAATCTTTCCGTCCGCGAGCCTTGCAGCCCCCGGGTTTCGGATCTCGAAATGCCCGGAAGGGCAGTTTCCATCAGAAGGCAGGGGAAAAGCGGCGCTTGTTGGGAAAGATGCAGCCCAGCTCCAGACAAGCGAAACGTTCGACAGGTCGGAAGTGACGTTCCCGACCGAGGGGGAAATCGCGACCGCCCGCACGTATGCGGCCTCAAAGGGGTCTTCCAGGCTTGCGGCCCTCAGCCCAACGCCGCACGGGTTTTTCGCGCCAAGAAGCATGGGGGAGAGGGCAGAGTTGTGGCCTGATGCGGACTCAACCTCGAAAACCGAATTCGCGCACTCGGCAAGAAGAAGAAGCATTGCGGCAAATGCGCATTTTCCCATGGCACCATATCCGAAGCCTGCGAGGATTGCGAACGCTTTTCACAAAAGCTGCGCCTCAAGCTCCGCTTTCTCGGCAGGGACAAATGAGATTTTCCCAAGCGACCGAGCAAGCTTTATCCTGATGTTCTCCGCGCTTGGCTCCTCAAGCGAGCGCTCGAATTCCTCCGCCTCATGCCTGCCTTCAAAAACTACGATCCGCCTTCTTTTTCCAATCCGATAAAGCACGCCCTTTTTGGATGAAAAAATAGAGATTTCGGTTTTTTTGCCGCAGGGAAAGCAAGTTTTCCGCTCGAATCGCACGCCCCTCTCAAGAAGCACGTCATGCACAAGCCTAAGCACGCGAAGATTTGAGGCTGAAAACCCGCCAAGTCTCCCTGAGGGCACGAACATGCCCTCGGACTCGCAAAACCTCCCTTCTTTCACAAGCCCGCAAAGCGCACAAAGCACGCTTTGCGCATTGATCTTGGCGCCATCATCCCCAAGCGCGCGCGGCAGCCCCCTTGCAATTTCCTCAGGGTAATGCGCAAGACCGAAGCCACCCATTTTCCTGTCAGCCTCATCCCAAGCGGCTTCGATATCCCGCGCCTGCACCCCGATGAATTTCTGGGGCGGGCGGATTGCCTGCGGGAATGTTATCTGGTATTTCACCTTCCTTCCTGCGCGAAGCAGAAAATAGACCGCCGCCAAAAACATGAGCGCAGGCACGCCAAGCCGGACATAGGTGTCAAGAAGCGTGTTCCCTTCGGTTGAAAAGCCGTAGCTTCCGAAAAAATCCCCCTTCCCGAAATTCATCGTATGCGTTCCGCTCTGGGGCGAAGCCCAGATGACAAGCGTGCCGTTTGATGCGTAGAACCGCTTCTTCTCGCCCTTGTCTATCCAGGCGTCGATTTCGCCGCTATACGGCCTGCCCCCGAAAAGCACACTGAACTGGTAGCGGTTGCCCTCCCGCGTTCCATTTGCTATGTCAAAGCCGAGCGACTCGAAATATGCGCTTGCGTGCACGCGGCCGAACTGGTCGATGACATCCACGACGCATTTCCCAGCTTCGCTTGCGTTGATGGCAAACGCGCTTCCCCATCCACCCTGCAGCACCCCATCCGCCATCTTTTGCCTCGCAGCCTCCCTTCCGCCGTTTTTCAGAACCGAAAAAAAAGACAGCTTGCGCCCGTCCTCATCGGACTGCTCAAGCGTGAACTCAAATATCCCTCCGCCTTGCGCGGGAATCCCGGAAGGACCTAAAAGCGCACCTTTCGGGGCCTCCATTTTCCCGGTATCGGAAAAGCGAAGCGTCCCTTCCCCCTCGAAAACAGCCCTGCAGAATGCCCTGCTGCCGTTCACCAAAAGCGCGGCGCTGAAATTCCCCCCTGAGACTTGCGCTTCCTCAAGCTTTGCCCATGAAGGCACGATCGCAAGCCTGGCGGCTTTTTCCACTGCCTCATCCTCCTGCAAAGGCTCGAGCCTGACTCTCTCAAACGCGCCCGCCATGTTTTCAGGCAATGCAAAAACGCTGCCGTTTGAGTCAATCGCCTTCCCCGCCATCGACTCAAGAACAATGACTCGTATGTTCGCATCTTTAAGCCCCCTTTCGCTTTCCGCAAGCAAAAGCGGCACCGCGCCTGTCGGGGCGATTAGTATGGCGTCTTTCGATAAGAGCGCATCTTCAAGCCCCGAAATCCTCGAAGCCATGCCCTTATGCAGAAGCGCCTCGCCCAGCTTTCTTGGAAGGGAAGCGTCGGTGCCGGGCACGGATTGGTGATTGAGAATCAGCACGTCGTTCCCAATAGGCAGGTCCGAGCAGAAAACGCGCACGTTTTTCCCGCCTTTCCCTTCTGCCAAAAGAAAACCGAAGACCGCGGCGACTTTTCCGCCCTCAAAATCCGCGATTTGCGCAAGGCGGATTCCAAGGTGCGTGTCCGATGGCGCCTTTGCCGTGTTTGCCTCCACCTGGCCGGGCGGTTCTTTAGCATCAAGAATAAACAGCAAGAAGAAGATGGCGGTTAGAACGGCAAGCGAAAGCCCCACGAGCTTGCGCATGGAGAAATTCCGCAAGTCATGCTTATAGCGCTTACTGCCCCTTCCCGAAAAACGGGCTATCCGGGAATCCGGCTCGGTTTGTGAAAGCAAGGCTGTTGGAAAAACCGCCGTCTACTTCCTTCTCCACGCGCTCGTGCCGTCGCGCCTGTCCTCAAGCACGATTCCCGCGGAATCAAGCGAGAGGCGTATCTGGTCGGAAAGGGTGAAGTCGCGCCTGCCCCTCGCCTCGTTTCGCACCTCGATGAGGTTCTCGACGCTTTCCTTCTCGGATTCGCCCGCAAGGACGCCGAACTTCTCGCAAAGCGCCGCGATTGCAACGGAAGCGCCGGCGCTGCCCTCCGCTGGCGCAAGGTTCAATATGGACAGAAGCGACTCGAGTTTTTCGCCCGCAGTTCTAACTTCGGAGGCCGGAACGCCGCCCTCCGAGCATGCGCCCGAGACTTTTTTCGCAAGCGAAAAAAGCGAGGAGAGCGCATTCGGGGTGTCAAAGTCGTTGTCCATGCACTCCCCGAATTCCCTTTCCGCTTCCTTTGCCTCGTTCGCAAGCGAACCGTCTTCTGCTGCGCTTGAGGAATAGCTTTTCGAGGCGGATATCGCCGAATGGAGGGTGCGAAGCGAATTGCCCGCGGCTACAACCGCCTCTTCCGAAAAGTCCATCGGGCTTCGGTAGTGCGAGAGTGCGAAAAGCATGCGGATGTGCTGCGAGGGGAACTTCTCCAATCCCTTCTCTATGGTCACGAAATTCCCAAGGGACTTTGCCATCTTCTCCCCGTTCACCGTCAAAAAGCCAGTATGCACGAAATAGCGGGCGAATGTTTTGCCCGTCGCGGCTTCGGACTGCGCGATTTCGTTCTCGTGGTGCGGGAAGACAAGGTCGCGCGCGCCCCCGTGGATGTCTATCGTGTCCCCAAGAAGGGAGGTTGCCATCGCGGAGCACTCGATGTGCCAGCCCGGCCTTCCCCGCCCCCAGGGCGAATCGAACGTGGCGCCTTTCTCCTCGCCGAATTTCCAAAGCGCGAAGTCCTGGGGGTTTTTCTTCTTCTCGTCAATCTCGATTCTCGCGCCCGCCTTCAGGGCTTCCGTGTTCTGCCCTGAGAGCTTCCCGTACCCGTCGAACCTGATCACGTCGAAATAGACGCCCGAAGCCGTCCTGTATGCAAACCCGTTCTGCTCTATCCTTTCGATAAGCGATATTATCTGCGGGATGAACATGCTCACTTTAGGGGAGAAGTCCGGCTTCATGATGCCAAGGGCGGAAAACTCGTCCTCCGCTTCCGCCCCGTATTTGCCGGCAAGCTCAAGGGGCAGCACCCCCCTCTCCTTCGCCCGCCTTATTATCTTGTCGTCTATGTCCGTCACGTTCTGGGCATAAGCCACATCGTAGCCCTTGTAAAGGAGCCATCTGCGCATCATGTCAAAGGAGACCAGCGTGCGCGCGTGCCCGAGGTGGCTTTTGTCATAGGGGGTTATTCCGCAGACGTACATCCTGACCTTTTTCCCCTCCAAGGGACTGAACTCCTCGATTTTCCCCGAAAGGGTGTTTTGTATTCTCACTTCAAGCACCACGCCGCTCTTACTTCCCCCTAAACAACCCGTATCTCCGCGTTTTTCTTTGCATAGTTGAGTATGTGCGCGTAGTCGCGGTAGTGGTGGTTCACGGTCAGGACGGCAGAGTAGGTGCCCGGGGGAGTCTGCGAATTTGCGCAGATTGAAAAGCTCACGGTCTTCTCCTTTTGCGCCTCAAGGTCGCCCAGCCGTATCTCCTTTATCCTTGTTATCCCAAGCCCGTCAAAGCCGAGAGCGCGGGGTATTTCGACGCACACGGACGCCATCACTGGCTGTTCGGTCGCGTTTTTCACGCTCACGAGTAGCTCAAGCGAATTGTCCTTCCTTGCATTCAGCCTGACCGGCCGAAGCGCGGTTGAGATGTTGAAAGGCAGCCCCTGCCTTGCGGGCGCCTCTGCCGCCTTTCCGAATATTCCGTCAAGAAAACCCATTTTTCCACCCTTGATGCTTTTCCGATTCTTTCCCGGCCTTTGGAGCAATGCTAATAGACAGGAACGTTTCATCTTCTTTTGCGCTTCGCGGTTTTTTTCCTTGCATGCCGCGCCATAACGGAATGCCTCTCCTTTTTGGCCTGCGCGGATTTTGCGGCTTTTGAAAGCACCGCCCCGGCTACCGCCTGGTGTTTGTGGCTTCGCGCAGCCTCCCAGACGTGCTTAAGCTGCGGCACATCCTCAAGCACAAGGTTGAAGAACACCCAGAGCATCGCGAAAAGCGAGCCTATCTCGAAAAGGTTCGAGAAGAAGCGCGCGCCTGCGGGTGAGAAGCCGAGCTGGTCGGAGAAAAGCTCGAGCGAGAAGCCGACCGCATAGCCTATCGAGGCCAAGCCCAGTGCGAAAGCCAGCCTCACCGTCCTCCATTTGGCATAGAAGAAATGTATCTGAAGGTGCCTCTTTGCCTTTTCCCAGTAATACCTGTAATAGATGAAAAGCATGACTGCCAGAATCGCGAGGAGCGCCTTCACAAGAAGAAGCGAGGAAATCACCTCATTTGGGGCAACGGATGGGTCCATGGGCAAGAATTCCCCAGCAACCAATTTATTTGTATTGCAATGCTAGGAGTTCTCAAGGCTTGAGGCACCCGTCCATAAGAAGATGCGAGAGATAGCCGGAAAAAAGCGCGGCTGAGAGGAACCAGCCGAACGCGGCAAAGCAGGCAATGAAGAGCGCGCATGCGAAAAGAAGCCCATGCATCCATCCGCGATGGCGCGGACGGAAGAGAAGGTCGAGCGCCAGAAGAGCGGCGGCGATAAGGAGGGCGTAAAGCGCGAAATCCTCAATCTTCCCGCCTTTTTCCATTGTGAAAAAAGCCGCAAGACAAAGCACAAAGGAGAATGCGAACGCGTACGCAAGCTGCGACGCCTTGCTTTTCCTAAGGTCAAGATCCGGAAGAAGCGCGGATGCTCCGCAGACGGCAACAAAGACAATGGCATCAACCGCAGATGCGCCAAGCGCGAACATCGCAATCGCAGTTCCGATTGCAATCCCGAAAAGAAGGTGCGCTTTCCAGTCCATTTTTTTACCCCTAGTTGAATCGGCCCTCCGCAAAGAACCGTCCTTTTCAGTCCGATAAAATCCTTTTTACTGCCTCGAGGAGCATCTTGGCGTTTTCAATGGCTGTTTTTGCTCCGTCCTGCTGCACGGTTATCCCTTCCAGCGAGTACAATGCATCGTGCCTTTCCTCACGGAAGGCATCCATTATGGTAAGCACTTCCTGCTTGATTTTGCCGCTTTTTCCATATGTTTCCTTAAGATAAGCGCTCAGGCAATAGTGCGATTTTTCAATTATGCCGTCCTTGAAAAGAAGCGCCCTGCCGGCATGGAACATCGCCGCATATGCAGTCAGCAGCGCAGCGTCCTGAAACCCCGCATCCGAAAGCTCTTCCGCGCGTTTCAGCTTCGACTCGGCCACAACGACCGACCGCTCTGCCTTAAGCAGGTCCGGCCTGTCCTTGCGCAGTTTTCTCTCATCAAAGCATCTTTCAAGAGTCAATCAATCACCGGTTTTCCCCCTTTGAGTGCGATCGAGCCGCTTATCACTTCCAGGTAAAATGCCCGGTTCTTTTTCGTGATTTCCTTCCACTGGGAAATGGTATATGTTTGCAGGCCGCATTCCCTGCCAAGTTTTTCAGAAAGCTCGCCCCCCTTCGCATCGCACCTTGCCGCAATCACAAGAAAATCGAAGTCGCTGCCCGAATCGTCCTCCCCCCTGGCTGCGCTCCCGTAGAGAAGAATGCAGTGGAGCCCTCCTGATTTCAGGGCTATCCTCTCCACAACGCCCGCCGATTCGATTTTTCCGATGCTATAGGCGGTTTTCATCGCCTTGAACGCATTGCCCATGCTTGCCCGAAAGTAGACGGCATTGTTGGTTTTTCGCCTCACTACCAGGTTCGCGCCCTCAAGTTGCGCGACGCAGCGCAAGACAGTGGCCGGGCTCATCTTCAGCTTTCTTGCAATCTCCCGCAAGTAAGCCTCGGAATAGGGAGAGTCAAAGAAAAAGGAGAGTACTTTTAGGATGTTCATATTTTGGAACAGTTGTTTCATAGATTGAACATATGTTCACAATATTTATAATGCCTTGTAAAAACAAGTCGTTCAATCGTGTTTGAAATCTGAAACGATTGTTTCATGGAACGGACAGTTGTGACCCAAATTCATTGCAACGAGCGATTCCCGCCGCTGTTCCGCCTTTCAGTCAAGCGCGCGAAGGAGGCTTGACATGTGCCTTTCGTACCGCTTGAGGTGGTGCCCGTCCTCCTTTGCGGACATCCGCTCAAGCTCGGAAGAAAGCCTCATTATCTCAAAATAAGCCGCCCCGAACGCGGATTCAGCCGCAAGCACCTCTTCGGGGGTCCGACACTCGGTCGCATCGCAAAGCTGCGAAAGGTAGCGTAGCTGCTCAAGCGTGCGCTCGCCATGCCTTGTCATCCTCGCCTTCATGCGGGAATTCTTCGCGAACCTCTTTTTCACCTGCGAAAGCCAGGCAAGCACGTGCTCGTAAAGCGAGGAGAAGAACACGCGCGAGCCGCTTTTTTCCTGCGCGCGGCGGGCATCAAACATTGAGAGCGCGACCTGCGCGTCGATCACCGCGTGCGAGGATGAAAAGCCGCTGTGGGGGAGTATGAGCGCAGCCTCGGCTGCAGGGTCTATGAAAATGTCCTCCTTCCTTCCGCTGTGCAATATGTCCTGCTGCGGGAAGCGTGGCTTGCGCTCAAGCTTCGGCTTTGCTACTAGCTCAGGCTGCCTTTGGAAACTTTCCATGCTGGTCGCATTCCGCATTTCGGAGGCAAAATTTATAAAGGGGGAATATTGCCTCGCACAGACACTTATGGCAACCGTCCTTATTCTGAAAAACGATGCAAGGATTTAAATAAAGGATTAAGCAAAAACAACCCATGCAAGCCTCCCTTGAAATTCCAAGCAAAGGAAGCAACCAAGCTGCAGGCGCCAACAACACCGCAGACACGGGTTTTTTTGAGTCGTCAAATAAAACGTTCGGATCAAACGTAATCCCCCTTCTCGCAAATCCCGCCGCATCGCCCAGGGACATAAAAATGGCGGAAGCCGCACCTGTCCCAACACCGCAAGCGCCTGACACTACTAGGACGGTGCCAGTAGTTCCGCAAGACACGCTCAAAACGGCGCCGGCCGACACGGTCAAGGTCGAAACGCCTGCGCCCGCCCCGCAGCAGGTTGAGGAAAAGCCGAAAGGCGGAAGCGCAGGGTTTTCCGACGATGCGCTCAGGCGCAAGGGGTCGGCAGGTTCGATGAATTAATTGTTGGTTGGAATGAAAATAAAAAATAGAGGTGTGTTGAAATGGCTCAAGCAACTTTGACAAAAGACAAATCTGTGAATATACAGGATAATGTCGATATGTTATATATTAAAGACGTTAATAGGTTCAATCAGGAGCTTGGAAAAACTCTGAATAGCCTCGGCGTTCTTGGCAAAGTTTACGACAGGACAGAAAAAAACAAAGGTAATTTTAGTAGTGATAAAAGCGTAAAAAAAGATGAGCGCTTTGGCATTGAGTGGGACAAGGATGGAAATGTCACCTATGGGGGCAACATTGGCTGGAGGATGGGCGAAATAAACAAACTTGATAGCGCAACAAAATCTAAGTTTAAAGAGGATGATAAACAATTCTTTGCAAAAGTTGGAACTGGTCCAGACGGCTGGCTCACAATGAACCAGAGAGCATACGATATACCTGTACCCACAAAAGATAAGCCATTCACGCTTGAACAGGATAGAATGTACGCCGAATACACTTTGGATGAAGAGGGCAACAAGACCCCCCGCAAAGTGCAGTGTTTTAACGAGGAAAAAACAGCTGTAGTTGACAGACAATATACCTTGAAAGGAATATACGATACTAAAGCTGAGTTTTTTCAGGAAACAGCCCCAAGCTTCATACCCCTAAACGAGAAGGACAGCGGCCTGTATGCGCACCTTCTCCAGTATTATTCCTCGACTCCCGCGCAACTTCAAGCGTATCTTAAAGACTTTGGAAACGTAGGCTTAGAGTCGGAAATCAACCCAAACAAACTGCCAGTGACAATAGACTGGACAGACAAGAAAAATCCCACCTTCACAGTTGAAGGCAACGAAACGGGCTATAAACTCGCGGATTACCTGAAAAACGCAGTAATAGCGTTCCAGTCAGTCAATGCAGGCGCCCAATTAGCTGCAAACGGGGTAATTGGCGCAAAAACCCGGGAAGCGCTCGAACTGGACCTTTCCATGCATACAACTCTAAATAAAGATATGGCTGTCGTTAATCAATATATTGGAGAAGATATCGATCACGATACGCGGATGATGAATCTTGCAATAAAACTTATGCCAATCGATTTGATTGACCCGAAAATCAAAGCGGGGCTGCGGAAAGCTTTTGAAGATGATTTCAAGCGCGATGCTGCTCTAAACGACGGCTTGAGTGCTTGTCTGGCCAAGCTGGCGGAATTGAAGCTTGTGCCCACGGATTGGGAAGCGAAGCTTAAAGCAAGTCCACCAACGCTTGTGCTTGATGAAAAAACAAAAAATCTCATAATTGCCGCATCAACGCTGTATGTTACAGATAAGGCATCAGCGCCAGCCACAATCGACAAAGCGGTTAAAGACGCAGGCGAGACGCTCACGGCTGAATCGCTCCTAACGGCGCTTTCGCCCTCAACGGAGCTCAAAGCCCAACCGAAAGTTGAAGAGCAGAAAACCGTATCTGTGCTTGAGATTGCAGCCAGAACAGGAAACAGGGCGCCGTCAAGCATCGAGGGTTTTGCTCAAACCCAGAAGGCGGCCAAGAATATGGAAACCTACATTAACGCCTATAATGCGCTTGAGAGTGCGAAAAAGAAGCTTGAGGCTGCCGAGACTGCACTGAAAGCTGCCCCTGAAGATGCAACCAAAAAAGCCGAGTTGGAGACCGCGAAGAAAGAGGTGGAAACCACCCAAAGTGCATTCACCAAGGCGGAAAAAAGCTTCAACTACATGTGCGACCATTGGGGAGTGGGGCTTTCGATGACAGGAGCCGAAATTAAAGAGGTATTCAACTATCTTCTGAAGAATAGCTCGGACTCCGAACAGCTCCTTAAGCTGATTGCAGCCTCGTTTGCCACGGTCGGAAACGGGAATGTCTGCCTTAGGAACTGGAAGCTGGCGGCAACGAAACTGCAGGGCCAATTCCCTGAAGGAGAACAATTCACCTCGGCCGACGCCTACAAAGCGTTCGTCTACAAGGATGAGGGCAACAAGGAATTGCGGCTTGCAGGCACGAAATCCGGCTTCGAGCTCAAAGGCGCGATTGAGAAGAACTACAAGATCGATGTCGGTGAGAAGACGGTTGAAGCCCCTCTTATTCCAGGAAAAATTGCTGGAGAAAAGCCAAAAGTAGAGGATTACTACACTGGCCTTCTAGCTAAACCGCCAGCCAGTCTATCAGACCAAGAGAAGGGCATACTTGCGATATGGGAGGTTGCCCATGAAAAAAACCCTATGACCTTGTTAATCCCTTTTGAACTGTGCAAAAACACAGAAGGCACCGCATTCGATCCTGCAAAAACTCTGAACATGCTCGAAAGTATGACAGGGCTAAAGACTGATTTTGCGAGCATTGAGAAGAATCAAATGATACAGGATTTGGCTTCCTTGAAAGTGAATGGTGCGCAACTTGGCATAGAAACTGTCAAGACGATGAGCACTACGCCCGTCACCATAACTGATAAAGATGGAAAGGTTGTACCCGATTTAAAATCGGTCCCTCTATACAGCACTTCTGCTGTACTTGAGACAAGTGGATTTGCCAATACCGATACCTATTCTAAATCGTTAAACAGCCAGGCGGTTATTGCAAGTCCAAAATTCGATGAAACGCTCGGTAAACTTTCTAAGGAAAAAGAAAAGGTCGACATGTTAGAAACTAAATTGGCAACGTTTCATAGGCTTAAGGAGGATGCAGAAACTGGCGATTCGCGCCTTAAGACTGCGATAGAATTGAACATAGTCGTGGAAAAGAAAGCTGATGAATCAACGAAAGGCTTCCAGAAAGTCACAATAAACGGCACGAAGCGCGATGTAAAGCTGACTGATGAGGGCATGGCACTAGCTAAAGAGAATAAGTTAAATCCAAAAGAGGTGATTAACGGCGCTTTGAACGACAAGCCGGGCGGTAATACACTAGCCGCCGGGTTGTTTTTTGATGCTAAGTATACCGCCACCTATGATGAAAAATATGCTAAGCCCTATTTGACTTTTCTTAAAGAAAAAGGATTTGCCAATGAAAATGGCGAACCAACTAATTTGGTTACGGCAACTACCACCTACCAAGCTTTGATAAATAAAGCAACATGGGCAGACATCGCCAACATCAAAAAAATAGGCGAGGAAGTTTTCGGCAAAGCATGGACGACTCCGGAACAGGCAATATTCAGCTGCCCCCCCGCGAAGATAAAGGAGGTTTATGCGGTGTTTGAGGGCAAGAATGCGCAGGAAATAGCGACTCTCAAAGGCCAGATGAAGATTACGGGCACGGAGTTGTACTCGGTTGAATCGGTGACTGCGTGGCTGGCCGCTAATGCGCAGAAAAATAAACAAGATGCAAAAACGGACCATGGTATAAAAGAAGGACTAAACGCCGCGACCACCTATGATTCCACACAATTCGAAGCTGTATGGACTGCCCTAACGGCAAGCAAAGTATACACTAATAAGCAAAACGAAGAGGTAGATATATCGACTATTAAGAGTGACTTTGAGAGCCGATTTGAGGGGGCTACCGGGGATAATAAAACAATATCCCAAACTGAACTTGAAAAACAATTCAAAAAATATCTTAATGAAAAAGGAATTAACGAAACAGCAGTTATGGGAAACCGAATAATAACATCAGATACCTGAACAATCGATAGATGGGTGGTGGAGTTATGACCAATGGCAATCTTCAATTATCCCAATCCCCTGCGCAGACTACGGACGTTGGCGCGCTGCTGCAGCAATCCTGGGAAAACGCAAAAAAAACGAACAGTGCGCAAGGCATCTTGGATTATTTCGCAAAGGCGGGCGAGATATCAGCCCATGTGAGGAATTATGTGGCTGGGTATAAGGAGACCCACTACGGCAATGCGCCGGCATTTCCTGCGCTTGTGACAAGCGTGGAGAAGAAGTTCTTTCCGTTCGGAGAAAAAGGAGGGTTGTGGGAAAACGCAAAGAAGGCTGGCAATGCGCAAGGCATCTTGGATTATTTCGCAAAGGCGGGCGAGATATCAGCCCATGTGAGGAATTATGTGGCTGGGTATAAGGAGACCCACGACGGCAATGCGCCGGCATTTCCTGCGCTTGTGACAAGCGTGGAGAAGAAATTCTCTTTTGCCGCAGTGGAGCAGACAACCGCGCGCACGAACGAATTCTTAAACTCAGACATCCTTTTCGGAAGCGTGCAGGTTACCCGCCCGGAAAAGGGCAATGAAAAGAAGACGGCATACGATGTCGCGCGTGAAAACGGCAGGGAGGCGGCGCTCGCGATTGTGAACGCGTGGTTTGTCCCAGGAAACAACAACGCTTGGGACGCCGCAAAAGGCCTGATGCAAAGAGCCACGCTAAAGCCCGACAACGTAACAGATGGAATGTGGGGCGTGATGCAGCAGGGGTTCCTGGCGGGCGTCAAGGACTACCTGAAAGAAAACAAGGCTGATGGGCTTTTGGAGCTTTTGGCTGCAAAATGCACCTTAACAGACGTGCCTTTGTCTTCAGGGACCGCAATCACGAATATCGAGAATGCGGTCAAACAACTCGGGATTACAACGCTTAGCCTCTCCAATGTCGCGGTCGCGTTTGTCGGTGAGGCATCGAGGAACCCAACTGCGGACCACGGCGAAAGGGTGCGCGAGCTTTTCTCAGACAAGATAACGAGCCAGATCTCCATGCACGTCTTCCAGGCGCTTTACGGTGATTTCGAGCCTTCCCGCTCAGGGGACGGGTTCATACAGGGGAATAGGGGCTATTTCCTTGAAAGGTTCCTCTACGGCCTGGCAGCGGTGCGCGCGAATGAGAGCGGAACGAAACTCAAAGATGAGCTTTTGGCACTGATTCCTAAAGGAAAGACGCTCGACGATATTTTGGCGCTGACTGGGGTTCCTACTGTGCAAAAACTGCTCCCCGAAGCGATGGCGTCTCAGATCAAGGACTCGGCTGCAACCCTCAAACAGGTGCAATCATATGCGTCAATATACTCGACTTATAAGACAGAGATAAACGGCATCCTGGACCAGCTCGACATTGTAAGCAGGCTTGCGTTTGTCGAGAAAACGCTGCCCGCGTTGCGCGAGAAGAACATGCTCAACAAGGAGAACCTGCAGGTGATATCCGACAACATCCAGTTCGTCCACCCAAGCGCAAGGGATGTGTTCTTCCAAGAAGCGCTTCCTGGGATAATAGGAAAGTCGGTCGGGCTTACAAACGAGGATTTGGGCAGGATGGTCGCGCTTTGCGGGGTGCTGGACGGGAGCTTCTCAGGCAGCGACGCGTTTGACGCAAGATCGACCGCGTTCGCAAGGAGGTTCTACCAGATGATTCCAGGCGCGGTGGATGAGCTTCTCAAAAGCGCTTCCCAGGCGTTCCTCTCGTCGCTTCGCGAAGGCAACCCTGCGGAGTACACCACCAAAAAGCAGGGGACTTTGACCCGGGACCTTTTCAAGAGGCAGCCCTCGATAAAGCCTTCGGACATCAGAAGCGCATACACGAACTTGGACCTTCCGACAGGCATAGGGTCGTTTGGAAATGCATACGACGCCCTTTTCCTGAAAACAAGCACCTCGATTGGATTCGTGGGGAAGCCAGGCATCCCTTCGCTACAGGGCGTGTCGGCAATGACCTTTTTCGAGGCGATACGAAACGCCGCGGCTGACGCGTCTTTCAGAGTTTATGACCCCAAGCCGTTCAGGCATGGAACCGAGTCTACGGAGACAGACATCAAAAACGACGCAATCGAAAATACCCACACGAAGAAAACCGATTTTTCGCACAACTCAAGCGGGATAAGGGGCGGCAGCACATCAGGCCACATCGTGACTAACTGGGAAAAAGCGCATGCGATGAGCTTTTCAGCATCAAACGTGGTTTCGCCCTCGTTCCTCAAATGGATAGGCGACATCAACCGCTTCGAGATTGTCGGGGAATCAGTGAGCAAGACCGACAAATTGGCATGGGCGCACCTGAACACGGCGGATGCCAACGGCGACAATTTCGTGGTGTTCGCAGAGCGGGCAGGGGCTGAAAAACCTGACAAGCTGAACCTCTATTCGTACTACAAGCAGGACGGGGTATGGTCCAGGGTGCTTCTCAAGAGCGACGACCCTTCCTCCCAGCTTGGGCCGATCAACTATTCCATGAACACGTCCGTGAACACGCTCGGGGAGGACAGGAGCCTGGCATACCAGGAGATTTCCGCAAGCGTTTTCGGGATTTCGCTCTATGAGAGCACGGGCTTTGCAGGCAAGCCGTCAACTGGATTGGATTCGCCTGAGCTTTACGGCTTTGCGCTTGCGACCAAGCTTGGCCCCCTTGACCTCGCCCACGTTTCGGACAGGAAAAACGAGGAGTCGGTGACTGGCGGGAGGTGGAGCGGGAAGGACTGGCAGGTCACATCGGCGTATTGGGACCTGCCGAAAAACAGGATGGATGAGGCGGGCGCCACCTACCAGGGCAATGTTTTCGGGAATTTGACAAACCTGGCGGCAACCGCAACCAAAAACGGGGTCGATTCCTGGCTTTCAAGCATGCAAGGCAAGAGCATGGGCGGCTATTCCCTCGGCTATATAGACAGGGTGGGAATGACGCCGAAAACAAGCGAAGTCGGCGTAGGGACGGGAGTCATAAGCAAGGACCAGGCATTTTTGGATTTTGCAATAGCGTCGGTTGTTTACCGCGACCTGTCTTCGGAGCAAGGCAAGCAATTCGTGGATTTCAACACCATAGTCTCCTCGAACCTTTCTGAAAATCTCCATCTGCAGTATTCGCTGAGCAGAACCGACGAGCAGGAGAACGCGCCCAAGGCAAATCTGAACACCGTGCGGCTCGACTCCCCCAAGTGGTACCTTGGCTTTGCTTCGGACTACAACTTCTGGCTTGGCGAGGTGCAAAGATACAACCTGTCCGTATTCGGCTCGGAAGAGACGCAGGTCGGCGCATTCGCCCGGCAAAGAAAGTCTGCGCCTTCGCAGACGAACGCGACCGGGAATACGGAGGAATACGCGACCGGCATCACCATACCGTACGACAAGGAGAGGGGAATCGATATAGTGACCCTCCGCGCCACGCTTTTCTCAAGCGACGCGGACGGGTATGGCTATGTTGTCGGCGGCGAGCTTTTGACCGGGAATGCCATGAAGTGGATCCTTCTTACGACCGGGGAGAGCGTGCACACGAAGCTGACCTCCGGCGACACGGAAAACCTCACATTGCAGGACATGGAGGAGATAAAGCGCAACGTCGGCCTTTATTACAAGGTGCGCGCAGGCGAGGCATATGTCGTCTTGGACAAGAAGGGGATGACAATCAAGGAAGACAAGGAAAAGATTTTCGAAAGCCTTACAAAAACCGCGACTGCGGGAGGCGCATTCAACTGGACAAAGGGCCCGTGGGTTTATTCGATCGGCGCTTCCGGGCAGATACAGAACATTGACCAGTCTGGGCCGGCCACTTCGAGTAAAGGGCTTTACTCGAAACAGTCCAAATCCGCGAGCCTCGAGGCCGCTGTGCAAAAGAACTTCGATCCGACAAGCGGGATCGATTACTTCAACCTTAGCCTCAAGCTGACCCGCGAATGGGCAAAGGAAAACGGCGTGAGACTCAAGGACAATGACACCATTTGGTTCACTGGCGGAATAGGCTGGTAGACGCATTTTGGGCCCTTGCAATTGCGACTGGCGCCTTTGGGCTTTCGGTTTTTTAAACACCGCCCAACAGAAAACCCCATACGGGCTTGTGGCGCAGTGGTAGCGCGCCTGCTTTGCATGAAATTTCCTGCGGGATTTTCCAAAATAGCAGGAGGCCGAGGGTTCGAATCCCTCCAAGTCCATTAGCTTCTTTCCCCCCAACCTCCTTGAAACACGGCTTTTATGAAAACCGGCTCTGGCTAAGCGTTTTATACCCTGCCTGAGTATTCCTGCCCATGGGATTGATGGACATAATTTCAGGCGCATTTCAGTCCAAGCCCCATGCGAACCGCAAGGCGAAATGCCCCAAATGCAAGGCGGACGTGACATTGGGCATGGAGCGCTGCCCGTCCTGCGGAACGCATATCGAGTCGATGTTCCGAATCGAATGCCCGAAATGCAAGACCGCAAACGACTTGAAAGCCCAAAAGTGCTCAAAGTGCGGCTATGATTTGGGTGGCACGCCCTCACCATCAAGCGGCACGCAGTACCGCTGCCCCATCTGCGGCTATGTGGCAGACTACTACATGCTCTCCTGCCCTGCCTGCGGGACGAAGTTCATCTCCTAGAAAAAAGAAAGCATTATATATACAACTTCTGTATATCTATCCGAGGTAATGCAATATGAAATCCACTATGCTGCAATACGAAGGAAGCGTTGAGGAGGCGGTTGAGCGGCTGCTGCAGCTTGGCGTTTTCAAGTCAAAAGCGGACATCTTCAGGGTCGGCGCCATGGAGCTTGCCGTAAAATACGGGATGGTCAAGTCCAAGGAAGAGGTCATCGAAGAAATGATGTATGAGGACGCTGCGTCGGCTCTGCGCAGGCTCAAATCCGGAAAGGCAAAACTCCGGAGCATAAAGGGGATATGAGCTGGTCTTGATGCCTTCCAAAGAAAGCGGATACGGCGTATTTCTTACTGATGAGGCACTTGCGGCTCTCAATAAGCTGGACAAGGCGGAACGGGAGCGGGTGAAAAAGAGGCTTGTGGCGCTTCGCACATTACAGCCTGCCCGGACGCTCAAGAGACATTCGGACATTTGGGTTCTGGAGATTGGTGATTATCGGGCGCTTTATTTGATTGATGAAACATTAAGAACAAGGACGGTTTTCTTCATAGGAAACCATAAGGAATACGAAAAGAGATACTTTGCGATGTTTCGGTGAAGCATCTTGCTGGATGGAAAACAGGCTTGAACGCATGGCGCCCATCACTTTTTCCTAAGAAGCCTGAATTTGTATCCGTAATGGATTAGCCCTTCATCGGAATCCTCCATTATCTTGCGGAAAATCATCTCGACGGAGTCTCCGACCTTGACGTCCTTCTCGCCCACCCCGACAACCTGCGCGGTGAGCTTGGGCCCCTCCTCGAGCTCCACAATGGCAAGCACATAGGGCGTCTCAAGCTCAAAGCCGACAGGCCCGGAGCTTACTTCGGTGAATGCGAACAGCTTTCCGAGGCCCGAAAACTGCTTGGGGGCCATCTTCCCCTTTCTCCTGCATTTCGGGCAGAGGTTCCGCTTTGGGAAATAATTCGTTTCGCAAGTCTCGCACATGCTCCCAAGAAGCCGATAGCGCTCCGGCAGCCTTCTCCAAGTAATTGCAAGATTTTCCTTTGGCATATGTCTCACCTTTTAGTTTTCAAACCATAAATCCCATTTCAAAGTTCCAAACGCCCCTTTTCCGGCCCGTCAATACGCTTTTTTCATGATATGTATCACTGAGGTGGCGCCGCTTCCGCCCACGTTGTGCGTGAGCCCGATTTCCGCGTCTTTCACCTGCCTTCCGCCCTCCGCGGTGCCGCGGAGCTGCCATACCACTTCGACCGCCTGCTTCACCCCGGTCGCGCCAACAGGATGCCCGCAGCCCTTCAATCCGCCCGAAGTGTTTATCGATATTTCGGAATTGAGAGCGGTTCTTCCCTCCTCCGACGCCTTCCCCCCCTGCCCCTGCGGGAAGAAGCCGAGGTTCTCAATCGCCATTATTTCCGCAATCGTGAAACAGTCGTGCACTTCGGCGATGTCGATATCCTCTGGCTTCACCTTCGCCATCTCGTACGCCTTTTTCGCGGCGATTTTCGTCGCCTTTATCTCCGAGAGCGATTCGCGCGAATGGAGCGCAAGCGTGTCGGACGCCTGCGCGGATGCGACTATTTCGATCGGCATCTCGCAGCATTTCTTCGCCTTCTCAAGGGGCATGAGCACCGCGACTGCTGCTCCGTCAGTAATGGGCGAGCAGTCGAACATCTTGAGCGGCGTTGCGATGTATTTGGACTTCATCACCGTGTCGATCGTAATCTCGTTTTGGAAGTGCGCATACCTGTTCTTCGAGGAGTTCGCATGGTTTTTCACAGCCACCGACGCCATCTGCTCCTCGGTGGTTCCGTATTCGAGCATGTGCCTTTTTGCCATGAGCGCGTAAATTGCCGGGAATGTCGCACCCATGAAAAGCTCCCATTCCTGGTCGCCTGCGCCGCCAAGCGCGGATGCCACCTCCTCGCCGGGAGTGTCGGTCATCTTCTCCACTCCACCCACGACCACGCAGTCGTGCATTTCCGATGCCACCGCGAGGTAGCCCGTGCGAAGCGCGACGCCCCCTGATGCGCATGCCGCCTCAACTCGCGTTGCCGGTGCGGGGGTGAGCCCCATGGAATCGGCGACAAGCGCCCCGATGTGCTCCTGCCCGACCAGGCTCCCCGGAGCCATAGTGCCGATATAGATGCCGTCTATCTCCTCGCCGTGGAGGTTGCAGTCATTAAGCGCCCTGCCCCCCGCCTCAACGAGCATGTCCCTAAAGCCCCTTGTCCACACTTCCCCGAATCGGGACATTCCGACACCGACTATTGCAACTCGCCTCATAAGAACACCTTTTTGAACTGTTGTTTTCTACAGGCTCTTGAGCTTGCGCCTGTTTTTCACATACACTCCGTAATCGACATATTCCTTGTCCGCGATGTAATCCGCAAGCTTCCATCCGGCGTATTTCTTGTGCTTCTCCACGATGCCCTCTGTCACAAGGATGGAAAACGAATCGCTGCCCGCCCCCGAGCCAAACGAGGTGACCATTATCCTCTGGCCGGGCTTTGCGATGTCCAGCACCCCGGCAAGCCCGATGGGCGATGCCCCGGAGTAGGTGTTGCCGATAATTGGGGTGAAAAGCCCGGGCTTCACCTTCTCGACATCGATGCCCATTTTCTTCGCAACCTCCAAGGGGAACTTTCCGTTGGGCTGGTGGAACACGAAATAATCGTAGTCCGCGGCCTTTGTGTTCATCTTCTCAAAGAGCCCCTGCGTTGCGCCCATCACGTGCCGAAAGTAGGCAGGCGCTCCGGTGAAACGCCCCCCGTGCGAGGGGAATGTTGCGCCCTCGCGCCTCCAAAAGTCAGGGGTGTCCGTAGTGAATGAGAATGTGTCCTCTATTTCGGCAACAAACTCGTCTTTTTCCCTTCCGATTATGAATGCCGCCGCCCCGGCTGAGGCGGTATACTCAAGCGCGTCGCCAGGCCGCCCCTGCGAGGTATCGGTGCCTATCGCAAGGCCGTAGCGCACCATGTTTGAGCCGACAAGCCCCATGCAGGCCTGTATGCCCGCGGTGCCCGCCTTGCAGGCAAACTCCATATCAGCGGCAGTCAAATTTGGCGTTGCGCCAATCGCTTCTGCAACTATGGTAGCAGTGGGCTTGACCGCATAAGGGTGCGACTCGGAGCCGACGTATATTGCCCCGATTGCCTGGGGGTTGATCTCCCCTAGCGCAAGCGCGTTTCTCGCCGCCTCGACCGCGAGCGTTGCCGCGTCCTGGTCGACATCGGGCACGCTTTTCTCGAATACCCCCAATCCCTTGGTTATCCTGTCGGGCTCCTCGCCCCAGACCCGCGCGATTTCGCCAGCCTTTATGCGGTATTTGGGGACGCATGTTCCGTATCCGACTATTCCGACTGGATGTGCCATAAATATCACCTTGTTTTTCTAGCAATCAGATCTTGTTGAGCGCTTCCTTCATCTTCGCAAGGTCCATGTTCGTGGTTATCACGGGTATCTGCTCCCGCTCCGCAATCTTTATCGCCAAAGGGTCTATTTCCTTTATGCCGTGGAGAACGACAAGCGAGGGCTTCATCGGCGTCACCCTGATGACCACCATCGGCGAGCGGCCGGTTGACACCTGCGAAAAGACGAACGCCCGCTCGCTCATGCTCCCATAAAGCTTCGGGAACTGGCTGTAGGGCATCTCGAGTATTATCTTCAGGCTCTCCATCAGGGTGTAGCCGTAGATTTTCTTCACCTTCATAAGCTCCTCGTTCGCGACAATGTTGCCGCCAATCATCTTCTGGAAATCGACCGCGGAAATGCTGGTCGCAAACTCGTGTATCTCGAAATACTCCTCCGTCCTCTCCACCCCCTGCTGAAGCTTGGAGAGTATGGGATTGCCGCGCTCGTGGTCGATTGCTATAAGCGAGTTCACGAAGCGCTTTATCACGCCCGAGCCTGGCGACTTTCGCCTGTTTCCCTCGTAGTCGCTTATGGTGGAGGGGGAAATCTTGAGAAGGCTTGCAAGCTCGACTTGCGTGATTGCGAATATCTCGCGCCACTTCTTCATGGTCGAGCCCGGCGTTGGGGAGAGAGTTATCTCGCCTGCCATCTCGTGTTTTATCTTCTCCATAGGGCAAAAGTTGGCTCTAAAACCCTTTTAAAACTATCGAAGTCTTGTTTGGCTTTTGACGAAGTTCAATCGGAATTTTTTACAAACCCGGGATTGATTTGCGCATTGATGTACTCATAGAGCAAATTGGTCTGTATTCCATAAACATCCATTATGGGGAGAGATTTGTATTTTGGGTGCTTTGCCACGTTGCCATTGTATATCCTTAGCGAGTCTGATTCGTCAACGTGCTTTTCGCTTTTTGCGCCGTTAAGAATCATTTCCTTTTGGATATAGGTGTCCATTGCCGCAACGCTGTTGAGGTATATGTTGGTCCGGTAGCCGTAGCCATCCTTGGTTGTCACAGGCGAGGATATCTCCGACATGCCACATTCCACCCGGTATTTATTGTAATTTTTGAGCTTGTCAGGGCTCTTGAGGTCGGTTACGCTTGACACGAAGGTTATCTGGAACGGCCCCTTGCCGCCCTTTCCCTGGATGTTGCTCCACTCGGTTTCCTGGCCCGCAATCCCGAGAAGCAAAGCGGCACTATACCTGCCATTGGACAGGTATTCCTGTATGAAGCTGGCAAGAACGATCTGCTTGACCTCCTCCTCGCTGCCCCTGGTTTGGTAGGTTCTTGAAATGTCCTTGCCGTTCTGATCGACCGCCTCGCATTTCCAACTGTCTTTTCGCATGTCATCGTTGATCAGCCTGTAGGCGACATTCACCCTTGCAGAGTTTTCTTCAAGGTATGAATCTATCTTGTCAAGTATGTTCGGGCCGGTCACCTTTTCAATGAGGTTCGGGGGGTAATTTTTTTTCAGGTAGGTTGTGAAAACAGTATTCAACTGATATGCCTTCAAGTCTATTGTTCCAGTATTTTTGGAATTAGACTGTTCGGCTTGCTGCAAAGCTTGATTTGACATGCGGACCCCTGTTAAGTGTGCCCGAAAAGGCTTTTATTGCAGACGCACTTCCGGCTGGGAATTTAAACTCATTCTTCCAATCAGGCAAGCATGGCGCTTTCAGACAAGGACATCAAGAAATGCATCTCCCGCGGCATCATAAAATTCCAGCCGAAGATTTCAAACGACCAGATAAACACGGCATCGGTGGACCTCACGCTGGACTCGCGCTTCTGGCTCTTCAAGAAGAAATACGCGCAAAGCAAAAAGCCTGTTGACCTCTCTGAAGTCTCCTTCCAAGAAGCAACTGAGGAAAGAAGCGCAAAGTTAATCACCCTTCCTCCAGGGGGCATGGCGCTTGGCATCACGCGCGAAAAAATTACCCTCCCTTCAAACATAATCGGCACGCTGGAGGGGAGAAGCCGTTACGCAAGAATGGGGCTGGCCGTGCATGTGACTTCCGCGCTTGTGCAGCCAGGCTCGGACAACCATCAGGTGCTAGAAATCGTGAATTTCGCGCCGTTCCCCGTGACAATTCACGAGGGGATGAGGATATCCCAGGTGGTGTTCTCCTACCTTCAAAGCCCGACTTCCAAGCCTTATGCGAAGTTCGGGAAGATTGCCAAAAAGCAGTAGAAACTAAATGGTAAATGGCGCAACACATATTTCTCAATCAGTGCCATTTCTCTTCAAATCAGCTTCTTGTCGGTAATCGAGAGTATCTCCAAAAGAAGCGCCTTCCCTTCATCGTCCATGTCTGTGCAGCAGGCAGACAGCTCCTCCCCGTCTTTCTTGCCTACGTAGGAATAAAGCGTGTCCCCCTCGAAGAATGTTTTTCCGCAGATTGCGCCTTCCACTGAAATTGCAAGCTGCTCGCCCCTTTTTCCTTCATTCACACCCTTGCCCTCTTTCTGCACTTCCCTCACTTCGCCGATTATCTCCCCTCTGCTAGTCATCAGCCGCACGCCCTTGCGGAGTTTCCCGCCTGTTATCTCCACACCGAATATTGCGGGCTTGCTTGCCCTAAAGGTGCAGTTTGGAAGCGCGAGTATTTTCGCCGGAAGCGGCAGCCTGTCTTCTGCAGACTGCGAGCTCTTCTTTTTCTGCTCGACCAACCACGCGGCATAGTCGTCGCAAAGCGAGTATATCACATTGGAGGAGAACACCTTTACGCCAGCGCGCGCAGCCTCGTCAGACGCGTCATCCGCGATTTGGACATTGAATGCGAGAACAACCGCCTTCAGAGGCTCGCTTGCGCCAATTACGGACGCCGTGGAAACGTCCTTTTTTGCAACCCTGCCAACGCCTGCGCTTTTTATTTCCACTCCCTGGTCGGAAAGAAGCTTGGTAAGCGCTTCAAGAGAACCCAAAGTGTCGGCCTTTACAATGACGCCGGATTTTTCCGACTCGAACATGATGTTTCTTATCATGCTGTCTATTTCCTTCATCCCGTCCGACTTGCCATCGCCGGTATCCACAAGAAGCGGCGAGCCTGAAAGCGCACCCTCGAGGCCAGGCGCATATATCTTCACTCCTGCCGCGGCATGCACCTCATCAACATATTCGAATTTGTCTCCATCTCCAGTGGGGCGGAGCTTCGGCTTCAAAAGCCCCCTCACTTTCGCTGACGCAGAGCCGTTTATGGTGCCGAATATCACGGTGTCGTTCTTGCGAAGCACCCCTTCGTAAAGTATGATATCGATCGTGGTGCCAAGCCCCTTCTCCTCCTTAAGCTCGAGTATGCTTCCCTTGCCCGCGCCTTCCACTTCGGTGTGGAGGTCTTTCTCCAGAAATTTTTGCGACAAGCCGGCGATTGAAAGGAGAAGCTCGGGCAGCCCTTCCCCGGTTTTCGCGGAAACCGGCACGATTGCCACCTGCTTCGTGAAGTTCGTTACCCTGTCGAATCGTTCGCTCTCAAGCCCGTGCTCGGAAAGCTTGCCCACCAGCCTGTAAAGAAGCTCGTCCAGCCTTCCTTGCACATCATCCCTTTGCGACTCGATATTGGAAAGTATGCTTCCGCACGCGCCCTCGTTTTGCGGGCTTTTCCAGCCGTTCACAAGGTCCACTTTGTTCGCGGCAACGATGAAGGGTGTCTTGAATTGCCGAAGTATCTTGATGCTCTCCACCGTCTGCGGCTGGAAGCCTTGCGCGATGTCCACCACCAAGACGGCTATGTCTGCAATGCTCCCTCCACGTTCGCGAAGATGCGTGAATGACTCATGCCCCGGTGTATCGATGAAGAGAAGCCCGGGTATCGAGAACTCCATCCTGCTTTTCTTGAGAAGCTCGCAGCAGGTCTCCTTTATGTTGGAAAGATTCACTTCGGACGCGCCTATGTGCTGCGTGATTGCGCCAGCCTCCTTTTTCGCGACATTCGTGGAGCGTATGGCGTCAAGTAGCGAAGTCTTGCCATGGTCCACATGGCCCATCACTACAACAATCGGCTGCCTTATTGGCATAATAATCATCCCAATTCGAACATCAAATAAATCGGCTTTGCTTTCGCCATTCGTTCTTATCCCGCTTGCCTATTTGTTCTCCCCCTTATACTGCCCATCGTAGCCTTTTTCCGCCTTTGCTTCCAGGCGCACGAACACCAGCTGCATCACTTTCGCGTTCTTATGAAGCACTATTCCAGCTGTGTTGTTCACAACAAGAAGCGACTCGCTTCTCCCGTGGTAGCCTGGGTCCCAGACCGCGCATCGCACATCTGCACCGCACCGAAGCAGGGTAGAACGAGGGTACCCGAATGCCGCGTAGTCTAAAGGAATTTCCACGTATTCATTGTAAACTATCTTGTAGCAGCCCGCGGGAAGCTGCAGCTTTCCCTCTGCATTAAACGGAATGGGCGACGACTTGCTTACCCTCCTCTTGGAATTGTCAAAGTCAACCTCTCCCTCGCTTTCCAGCTTATGCACTTCGCGAAGCGTCATGTCGATTCCGCAGGGCTGCACCTGCCCCTCGCCTACCGTCTCCTTGACAAGCTTCCCTTCAGTAATTTTTGCGCCTGGAAGAATCATAAAACCCCTCACGATTCAAAAATCGCACTCCCGAACTAGATTTTCCACAAAGGGATTAAATGCTTATACGGCGGGCGGCACTTGGTTTGGAATATGGTTTTTGGTCATCCGCCCAGATTCCGAATCCGGCTGCAGAAAGCGCGCGCCTATCCCCCAATCAGCCGGAATCCCACCACGCACACAAGCGAAATGATCAGATTGTCATCCACTCCTGACTCCAGCCCTTCCGCAATTGTTGCGAAAAAAGCAACAGCAAGCGCGGGAAGGCCTGCGAAAAGCGCGGCTGGAAGCGAGGCAAGGAAGAATGCGACGCTCCCTCTAACTGTTTTCTTTTTGCTATATGGTAACTTCAGCTTACTTCGCTTGCCGATAAACGTGCTTGCCGCATCTCCAAAACCAAGTATGACCAATGAAGCGAGCATCTGCTCTTCTGAGGAAAGAAGGGTGAGAATGGCAAGAACGCCTGCGGCAAGCGTTATTGCGCCGTAGCCAGAGAGCACGCCCGGGCGCTCGAAGCGCGAGAGGAACCAGTCAAAAGGCCAAATGGAATAGCCTGAGAGCTTGAGGTGCAAAAGCACAAGCCCCAATACAAGCGCAACCCCGCAAATATACGCGGACATTTCCACGCCGAAAAAGATAAGAAGCGCGATGCAGAATGCGCCTATGAAAAAGTGGAATGCCTGCCGTTCATCTTCGTTCATGAGTGGCACCTTTTTTCGCATCCGCGCGCGGCTTCCTGCAGTTTTTCGTTCATCGATAGCACCTATTTTTGCAGCCTGTTCATGTCATGCTGCAGCAGCACCTCTGAAGGTATTTTGAGCTTCATTGATCGCCAAAGAATCTCGGTAAAAACGCAGGCGAAAAACGCAAGCGCCAATCCCGCCATCACCTGCGGGATGGTGTGCACACCTAGATACACCCTGCTAAAAGACACGAAAAGCGCGTATATGAGATAGGGCGCGAATGAGCGGCTGCCCACCGATACTACTACGAGCGTGAAGGCAAGAAGCGCATGAAGGGAGGGGAGTGAAAAGTCCGTCGGGCACGCTATTTTTCCCGGCTTGTCTACGCACGGGCGCTCCTCCTGCAGGAAAAGCTTGAAACCGAATCCAAGAAGAAGCGCGATTGCAACCGCGCAAACCAGGAAAGGCAGCCTTTTTTCCTCGCGGAAGAAAAGCGAGAGCGCAAGCACCAGAAGGATGGTGAATGCCGCTACGAATAAAGTGTCGTTCAGGAAGGAGGATGCGAAGAGCACCGGTCCCCTTAAAACACTCCAAACGGCTGAAAACAGCTCGGAAAACATATCGTTTTTCAACCAACCCACCATTTTTATTCTTTGTTGTAAATCCTAAAGGATTTCCAACAGCTAAAAAAGCACATTCGAGTGCTTTTTTATCCTTTGCCCTCGAAAGTGGCTTGCAATTTGGTGAATGATTTATGGTTCCGACTGACAAGCAGAAAGCAAAGGCGCGCCAGGCAAGCCTCCTGGAGCAGTCCGAAGACAAGCCAGACAGCATCGACAAGGTTGTGGCGCAGGCATTCGACTCCGACCCCAAGGTGCGCCTCCGCGTCGCCGAGGAGCTGGGGAAGGTTGACGACCCGCGCGCGATATTCGCCCTAATCGAGCTTTCATCCGACAAGGAAGAAGCGGTAAAGGACATGGCTCGCCGCTCGCTTGGAACCTTCAAGGGAGAAGAAGAGGCGATTGTTTCGCTCGAGAAGCTTCTTGCAGAAAGGAAGGAAATCCGCAAAGACGTCGGGCGCCAGCCGCAGGAATCCGGGTCGGAAGCGCGCCAGATGATGGCGCCGACAATCGAGCGGCTCTTTTCGCACTACGAGCCCAAAAAGCGCGAAAGCGTCAAGAGGAAGCTGTTCCCCTCGCTTCAAAAATTCTTCGGCTTCCGCGAGCAGGAGATCGACCCGCTCCGCGGTCTGGAGCACATTGAGCATCCAGTGCAATCCGCGCCCCCGCCTCAACAGGCAGCCAGTATGGCGCAGCAGCGCGAAAAAGAGGAAATCCCGCGCGAGAATGCCACTAATTTCCCATTCGGTCAGAAAAAAGAGGGCGCCCCGAAGCCGGATTACTCAGTTTCTGCTGAAAGAGAGGATTTGGTGGAGATTGGCGAACACCCGCACAAGATGGTGGGCGAGGAGAGCGAAGAGTTTGAAGAGGACAAGGAAGATGAAGAGTCAGGGGAACACGAATCACAAGAAGACGAGCAGCTTTCTCAAAACAAATATTTTTCGCTTGCCTACAAAATCGCAACCACTCCCGGCATGGGCAAGGCTGAGCTTAAGCGTGAATGCGGCAGGATAATTTCCAACTTCAAAAAAGACATTGAGATGGCATTCAAGATGGCCGAGGACAAGGCAAAGGAGGAAGGGTTCGCAACGCTAACCAACCTCAAGCCAGGCATGAAGAATCTTTCATTCGCGGAAATGCAGGTGGTTTCGGTCTCCACCGTCGGCTATGGCGCGAGAAGGAAGCCGTTCTCCAAGCTCGTTATTTCGGATGGCAGGAAGGAAGTGCCTGTTCTCATGCCTCCTGAGCGAGCAGCAGGAATAAGCCAAACTGACAAGCTCGCGCTCAAGGGTGTTCTGGTGGATTTCCTGGTTGAATCAAACGAAGTGGTGCTGGTCGTCAAGAACAAGAGCAAAGTGATACTGGTAAAGTAAGCAGAATAAGACGACTACCGCGGCTTTTTCATTATTCCGGCAAGCTAATTCTATTTCGGCTTCTTCATAAGTTTCAAATAAGGCACTATCCAACCATAGAAATCTTCCGATATGATTGCGAGCTTTCCAGATTCCTTTTTCACGCGAAAGCCAAGGCGCAAAAGCACTATTTCGTCAATCTTGTCGCCCATCAGGTAAGGAATCAACTCGCCTTTTACCGAGTCGCGCCAGCCTCCGCGCGAGTCGAAAACTCCGGCAAAGTAATTGGCGGCAAACTCGTTTTTGAAGCGCAATCTCTCCTCTCGCTTGCCTATTTCATCCTCCAGCCACTTGCGGAGCGCAGTGTTGTAAAAATAGCAGCGCGAGCCGCGCTCGTCCTCGGTGAATTTTACCTTGTCCGTGCTTGCGAATCCTTCATCAAGGCAAGCTTTTAGGAATATTTCGCAAAGGTCGCCCCTTCCTTCCACACCGATGCCTTCAGCCGTCCTTCTTCCTTTCCAAAGGCCGAGAAGATACGCGCGCGAGGGCGACATCGAGTATTTCATGAATAGGTAGGGGAGGAGAGGGAATAAAAACTCGAGGGCGAGTTTTTAGAAGTTGCAACGGATTTGCAACTAAGATAAAAGGGCGCAGGCGACTTTTTAGAAGTCGGAAATCTAGTATGATTTACGACTATGATAAAAAAACCGATGAACCGTGCTTCCGCTAGGGAATAATAAGGTGCAGAAGCGCACGCAGCGCTCCCGCTAAGGAAAATAAAATGCACGCTTTATGGAAAAATCCCGGAGGATTTTTCCAGCAGTGGAGCGTCAGCTCCACTACAAAGGAATTAACTGGGAAAGAACAACAAAAGCCCTTCACCTTGCGACACTCGAATTCTTCTAGGAATCTCCAATCAACCTGTTATTCCGTTCCATCGACGAATCGATGAACCAGACATCCAAATTTGATTTGTTGGAGGTGATCTATCCGCAGGTTCCCCTACGGATACCTTGTTACGACTTAGCCCCCCTCACGAACCTCTGGTTCGACAGCGCCAAGAAGCGCAGCCTCACCAAAAACTCGCTTGGGTGACTTGACGGGCGGTGTGTGCAAGGAGCGGGGACGTATTCACCGCTCGATGATGACAAGCGATTACTAGGGATTCCAGCTTCATGGGGGCGAGTTTCAGCCCCCAATCCGAACTTGGGACAAGTTTGTGAGATTCGCTTCTCCTTTCGGAGTCGCAGCCCATTGTCTTGTCCATTGTATGCCACGTGTAGCCCAGTGAGATTCAGGCCATACTGACCTACCGTCGCCCTCTCCTTCCTCCCACTTAACGCGGGCAGTCCGTACAGGGTGCATCTCCCCCGGAGGGGAAATTAGCAACTGTACGCGAGGGTCTCGCTCGTTACTCGACTTAACGAGACAGTTTGTGCATCGCAGACACGATTCTCGGATGTTGTTCGCATCCGCGATATCGCACCACGAGCTGACGATGGCCATGCAGCACCTCTCGGCTCGTCAAGTAAGATCTTCAGTCTGGCTATCATCCTGCCGTCTCCCCTGGTAATATTCCTGGCGTTGTATCCAATTGAACCGCAGCATCCACCCCTTGTGGTGCTCCCCCGCCAATTCCTTTAAGTTTCA